>JAABUM010007186.1_pt1 | contig 10432 bp, 13 predicted proteins | sample 5559161 | NCBI WGS metagenome assembly JAABUM01 (sample SAMN10711868, study PRJNA513369) | rock metagenome | isolation source: Antarctica rocks | place: Antarctica: Victoria Land, Siegfried Peak nord | reverse complement strand
GGGGGGCAAGTCCGGCCTGTCGGGTGCGCTGGTGCAGGTCTTGGCGTTGCTCAGGTGTCAGCATTATTCGATACATGGACCGGAGCATATCAGATTCTACGAACTTTGGCCGCTCGCCCACTTAGTGCCCGAAACATATTAGGGAGAAGGTCAGAAGTTGGTTCAGGTGCAAGTAGACTGTCTCCCTGCAAGATCTTGAACGTAAGATTTGGCAGCGGCGGCGGGTCGCCAGGGCCGTTGTAATCGATCACCAGCGAGAGCCAGAGGCGCAGCATGGCGATACCGACCGCCGTCTCGTCCTTGTCAACCCCATACAGATTGCGCTCGATGATTTGCAGCTTCAGATCGTAGAGTTCCGCCGCATCCTGGATCAGCGCGCTGTTGTAAAGTAAGCGTTGGAGTTCGAGCAACTCCTGCATCATCCCTAACAGATACGCCCCGCTCCCGCAGGCCGGATCGACCGTCGTCACCACCTTCAGCGCCGCCAGGATCCCCTCCGCCAGCGGGATCGTCAGGTCATTCACCCGATACTCATCAACGAACGAGGAAGCTTGCTCGGCGGTCAGCTGCGGCACGGCGGCGGTCAGATACCCCTTCAACGCCTCGCGGCACATGAATGCGACGATCGGGCGCGGCGTGTAATACGCGCCGGTATCGTGCCGCCCCGTCACCAACTCCTCGAAGACTTTCCCCAACATCTCGGGGTCGACCGCCACATGCACGTCATACGGCGTGCTCTCCGCGATCGTGAAATTGAACTTCGCGAACAGCTCTTGCAGGATCAGCCGGATCGCCTCGTCCGGCACCGTCACGCCCGGTCGCCGGTCCAGTTCGCCCTCCTCGAACAGCCCACCATTCAGGAACGGCACCTTCCCGATCTTCCTCTGCAAAATCGCGATAGCGCGCGTATCGTTGGTGCTGCGCGCATGGCTCAGCGCGACGAAAAAGAGCGGGCGCAACCGCGTGTCGTAGAAGTTGCCGTCGTTCTTCCGCCGCGCGTCCGCCCACAACGCCTCGAAATACTGCTCGCTCCCCCCGAACGTCATCCAGCCCTTGCGCTGCAAGAAATAGAGGAACATCAGCCGATTGAACAGCATCTGGCAGAAGGGCTTGCGTTCCGCATCGTCGGGTAGCCCGGACTGCATCAAGTCCATAACGCGATCGAAAATAGCCTTGTACGTCCTGAAGAAATTCTTGGTGACCGCCTCGACGTTGTACGCTTGCTCCAACGCCGCCCGCAAATCGGTCGGCGCTCCCCGGTAAAGCCCCGCCAATTGCTCCGCCACCGTGCGATGCGGCTGCCCCCGATGGAGCACCATCCGGCGCAACGTCTCACGCCCCCCCTGCTCCCCCGGATAGACGAAGTGCCACTGCGAGCGCTGCCCATCGGTCACCGCCAGCAGCACATCGCCGCCAAGCTGTCCCCGGATCGCGCGCAACGCCGCGCGAACCTTCGCCGCCGCCACTTGATGCTCGTCCGTTAATTGCAGCATCAATACATGCACGCCCTGCTGCCCGGCGATACGAAACGCGGACCCGGGCAAACCCTGCTCATTCAGCGCAACGGCACCACTTTCCCGCTCGAAATCGAGCCGCTCGACAAAAAGATCGCGCAAGCCCCGCTCGATAGCACCATCCGGCACGGAAAAGAGCCGCCCCAGCGCGCCAGCAACGTCTTTAGCGTCTTGATTGACCGCCGACATCACCCTTCCCCCCGCCAAACGGCGCGCAGCACCAAAGAACCCTCTCGTTGCAAGCGGTATCGTCACCGTGCCGATTGTGCCTCATCCTGACAGGTATCGCAAGCCCATCCGCATAGCCCATTCGTGTGAACTCTGCGCGATCAACCACAAGCCACGCGCTTCCGGCCTCCAGGAGAGTCGCAACGCCTCCTCCCCCTCGCCTCGGATGGGGAGAGGGGGTGGCGCGTGAGCGCCGGGGGTGAGGGCGGTCGCGTCGCCCCCGCCTACGCGGGCTAACCTAACCGCCAATAACGCCGCAGCGTCACCCAGCAACCCCCTCTCCCAAATTGGGAGAGGGGTGGCGAGCGACTGCTCGCCGGGGTGAGGGCCACACCAGGCATAAACCCACCCCCCGCGTCGTTACCCTCGTAGCACAGACGCGGCGTGACGCCCGGTGTCGCCCGCCCGAACCGCCGCCCCGCCCCCGCCGGGCGCGACGGCGCGATACCCCAGGAGTTTCCCATGAAAGTCGAGATCTGGTCCGACGTCTTCTGCCCCTTCTGCTACATCGGTAAGCGCCGCTTCGAGGAGGCGCTGGCCCAATTCCCCCAGCGCGAGAACGTGGAGCTCGTCTGGCACAGCTTCCAGCTCGATCCCGGTGCCCCGGTCGAATCGCCCGACACCACGCAGGAGCGCCTCGCCAAGAAGTTCGGCAACGCCGAGCGCGCCCGCGCGATGAACGACCACGTCACGCAGCTGGCCGCCGAGGTCGGCCTGCGCTACGACTTCGACCGCACCCCCGTCACCAACTCGTTCGATGCCCACCGCCTCGGCCACCTCGCCGCCGCGCACGGCCTCGGCGACGCCGCCGAAGAACGCCTCTTCGCCGCCTACTTCGTCGAGGGGCGGCACGTCGGGCGGCACGACTCGCTGATCGAACTCGGCGGCGAGATCGGCCTCGACAAGGGCGAGGTCGCCGCGATGCTCGCGGGCGACGACTACGCCGACGCCGTCCGCGCCGACATCGCCGAGGCGGCGGGACTCGGCATCTCCGGCGTCCCCTTCTTCGTCTTCGACCGCAAGTACGGCGTCTCCGGCGCGCAGCCGAGCACGGCCTTCCTCGATGTCCTCAACACCACCTGGGCCGAGCGCAGCCCGCTGACCATGCTCACCCCGGCGGGCGCGACCGACGCCGACGCCTGCACCGGCGACATCTGCGCCGTCCCCGCTGCGGTCGCGCAGGCGCACACCGACGACTAAACCGAAGCGCCGATGGAAACCACATCCCGTATCACGGCTGTGCTCAGTCCGCGCAGGCGGATAGTATGCCCTTCATGGGTACTTTGTGGCCGGAGGCCATTCAGCCGGGATAGTATGCCCTTCATGGGTAGCGGCTGCCCTCCGGGGTACAGTGTGCCCTTCATGGGTAGAGGCTTGCCCTCCGGGGTACCTCGGTCCACCGGCAGCCCACACCGACCATGCGCCTCCGACCGGCGCTTCAGTTTAGGACACCGCGAAACGACGCCGTGGGGCGGGGGCGCGAACAGCTACCCCCGCCCCTTTTCGAGGATGCGAAGAAAGGCCGGGGCGCTGAGGATGGCAATACCGGCATACTCGCCCAGGTCGAGCAGATCGTTGTCCGCCGAGATCAGATAATCGACGCCCCCCTGCGCGGCGGTGGCGAGGATGTGGGCGTCAGCGGGATCGCGGTCGAACGTCGGCAATGCAGCGAGGGTGATAATTTCAGCGCGGGAGAGCAAATCGAGCAGCTCGCGCATATGCCCCGGCAGGCTCCTGAACTTGCGCGTCAGTTCGGGGCGGGCGGTAACTTCGAGATATTCGGTGAGAAGGGCGGGAGAGCTAACGAGTCGATACCGATCGGCATGGTCGAATAGCAACCGTCCCCAAACCCCGGAGGGATTGATGAGGCCGCGTACCAGGACAACGGTGTCGAGGACGGCCCTAGGCGTCTTTTGCACGCACGCCCTTAACCGCCTGATCGATCGCCTCGTTAATCTCTTCCTCGGTATAGCCCTCGTCCACCGCCTCTTGCCGAACCGGGGCGAAGCGCCGATAGAGTTCGGCTAGCCACGGCGAGCCGACCGCATCAGGCACGGTTTGTAGCTTCTTGATGTGCAACTCCTCTCCTTCGACACTGATTTGGAGAAGACTGTCATCGGTGATGTCGAGTTCTCGTCGAAAGTCGGCGGGGATAGTGATCTGACCGCTACGGAGTGGGCGGACGGTGCGGGTAAGGCGCTTGCTCTCGGCCATCGGGACTCTCCCGCCATCGAACTATCACGCATTTTTCGTACACACATTTGGTATTTTACATCTTTCTCGCGCTGACGACATCCCTGTATGCCACGCCCCGATGATTGACACCCCGTAGCCAGCACCCCACAATAACGCCGCGATGAGGCACCGCTTGCCTGTCGCCACGGTCATCGCGCAGGGAGGGACGATGTCGCCGCTCGCCGCATGGGCAAACTTCTACGTCATCGCGGGCACCGCCGCCGCGACGCTGACCGGCCTGATGTTCGTGGTGCTCACCCTGATCGTCAACGCGACGAGGCGGCGGTCGAACGCGGGGTTCGGCGTCTATAGCACGCCCACCGTCGTCCACTTCGGGGCCGCGCTCCTGCTCACCGCGCTGCTCAGCGCGCCGTGGCCGGACCTCTGGGAGGCGGGCATCCCGCTCGGCTGCCTCGGCCTCACCGGACTGCTCTACGGCGGTGTGGTGGCGCGGCGGGCCACCATCGCCGCGCGTAGCGAGACCTATCGCCCGGTCCTGGAGGACTGGCTCTGCCACACGATCCTGCCGCCCATCGCCTACGCCGTCCTCCTCGTCGCGGCGTTCGTCCTCCCCCGGCACCCGACCCCGGCCCTCTTCGCCGTCGGCGCGGTGGTCATCCTCTTCATCCTCCTCGGCATCCACAACGCCTGGGACATCGTGACCTATATTACCGTCGAGCATGGGCCAGCGGGGGAGGAGCACAGCAAGGAGGAGCCCCCAACCATCGCCGCCGTGCCGTCACCCGGCCCCGCCAACAGCACGCGCCCACCCGATCGACAGCCACGCCCGCGAACGCGCAACCCGCCGATCGGGAAAGGTTGAGCCGCGCAACGCCGCACGCATCTACCCAGACGAGGGACACGACAAAAACGACCCCGCCCCTCGATGAAGGGCGAAGCCATTGCCTGGAGCAACACGCAGAATGCCCGACCACCGCGCCGCGCCCAGCCCGCGCGGGCTGCGCCGGTGCCGCCTATGGCCGCCCCCGGCCGGGGGCGGCTGCCCTCCGGGGTACAATGTGCCCTTCAGGGGTAGTGGCGGCCCTCCGGGGTACTGCGTGGCCGCAAGCCAGCCAGCCGGGAGCGGCTGCCCTTCATGGGTAGCCGGTACCCCCTCGCGGGGTGTTTCAACCCCACCGGCAGCCCACGCCCGCCGTGTCCCCCCCACCAGCACTGCGGTTGAGGTGCCTATCGGCGCAACAGCGCACGGCACACCCCTGACCGACTACTCGGCGATGATAACGATCTGCCGCGCCTGTCGCTCGGCGGGCCGGGCCGCGTCGTCGCCGAGCGCGAAGGTGACCGCCTGCCCCTCGCGCAACTCCTCGAACGCCCCCGCCGCCAGCGCATCGCGCCGGAACGGGATATCGTCGCCGCCATCGTCGGGGCGGATGGTGCCGATACCGAGCGCGATCCGCACGCCCTGGATGATGCCCTGTTCTTGCATTGCTGTTCCTTTCTCTGCCGCGCCGCCGCGTCCCGCCCGATGATCACTCGCAGGGGCCAACCGCACGGCGCAGGAGGGCTCAGTCCGTGATCGCCGCGCCGATCAGCCCCTCGATCGCCGGTCGCCCAACCAGTCGCCGCGTCGCTTCCGTCAGCGGCCCCGCGCCGGGCGTGAAGCCGACCACCGCGAAGTCCTCGCTCGTCCCCTCCGGGCTGTCGCCGGACGGATACTCTTCCTGCTCCACCCAGACGAATTGACCGTCGCGGGCCGGGTGGTGCCAGGCCGCGATCTGCGTGGCGAGCGCGCCCGTGCGGGCGGCGAGCGGGGCGATCCCGATCATCGGGTGCTGTTGCGTGGCGAGGCCGATCGTCCGCTCCCCCTCCTGGAAGATGCGGATGCGGCAACTGCTGTGCCCGCCCGGCACCGCCAGGCGATACCGGTAGTCGTGGGTCTGGGCCATCATGGCGGGGCTCCTTCCGGGTGGGGCGACCGCGCCAACCTGGCGCGGAGGGCGTGCGGCGCGGTCGCGGGACACGCGGCGGATGCCGCCCTCGTTCACCGCGCCTACTCGCCTACTCGCACCACTCGCCTACTTCGTCAGGCCAACGGCGTCAGATAATGGATCACCGCCCAGACGTGGCAGGCGCTCCCGGCGATCACCAGCAGGTGCCAGAGGGCGTGGGCGTCGAAGACGCCGGGGCGCAGGCGCGGGCGTCCGGTGGCGAAGACGACCGCCCCGATCGTATAGATGATCCCGCCCGCCAGGATCCAGGCCACCCCCGCCAGCGGCACGACCGCCAGGAAGGCCGGCGCGGCGAGGAGCGCGAGCCAGCCCATCGCCACGTAGAGCCCGGTCGAGAGCCAGGCCGGCGCGTGCATCCAGCCGATCTTCAGCGCGATCCCGGCGCACGCCAGCGCCCAGATCCCCGCCAGCAGCCCCCAGCGCCAGCCGCCGTGCAGCGCCAGCAGGCAGAAAGGGGTGTACGTCCCCGCGATCAGCACGAAGATCATCATGTGATCGACGCGCAACGAGCGGGCGATGCCGACCGGGCCGAGCGGCAGCGCGTGGTGCGCGGCGCTCGCCGCGTAGAGGGCGAGCAAACTGAGGCCGAAGACCACGAACGCGGCGAGCGCGCTGACGGAGCCGGTGCCGAGCGCCAGGCGCACCAGCAACACCAGCGTGCCGAGCGCGAGGGCCACGCCCGCGAGATGGGTCAGCCCGTTGGCGGGCTCTCGGATATAACGGAACAAGAAGTCTCCCAGCCGAACGCGGCCCAGGGGTAGTCGAGGGGAACGACCGCCCGCCACGCCGCCGAGCGCGGGCCGGACGGCGGCGCGGCGGCAGGCCGTGGCGGGTAGCCGGGAGATGCGTGACCGGGAGATGCGTGAAAGGAGGGCTAGTTCGCGTCGCGTTGCGCGATCAACGCCTTATAGGAGTGGAGATCGCCGTTGTAGAAACAGCCGTCGCCTTCGCGCTCCTCGCCGACCGCCGCGGTCGGATTCTCCACCAGCCGCACGATCTGGCCCCGGTTGGCGACCAGGTCGCTCCACTGTCGCACCAGCGCCAGGAAGCGATTGCGGGCGGTGCCGACCCCTGTGCGCCGATCCGTCGCGGCGCACGGCTCGCAGAGGGACGCGATGTACGTGCGCGGTGTGACGGTGAGGAGGGACGGGCGCGTGTGATACGCGGCATAGGCGAAGCGATAGCGGATCTGCGGGTGCGACGGCTCGCGCCCGCAAACGCTGCACGAAACATCGACGGTCAGCGGATTGACGATCGAGGCGTCGTCGCGGACGCGCGAGGGTGCTTTCATGCTGCCACCTCCAGGGGCCGAAGCAACGGGCGGAGCAGGGTGCTCAGGTCGTCGGGATCGCATGGGGTGATGACCAACCCGGCGAAGCCGCGCCCCCGATAGCCCGCGAATGGCACCGCGCCCGACTTGGAGAGGAGGACCACCGGGATCGTCCCCGCCGCCGCGAGCAGGCGCTCGATCACATCCCAGCGCTCGCTGCCCGGCTGATCGGGCGAGGCGACGAGGATCAGATCGAAGCGCGTGGTGGCGAGGCGGGGGAGTGCTGCGGCCACGGTATTGACCGTCGTCGCCGTATGCCCGTCCGCGCCGCTGACCGCGTGCAAGAGCGCCTGCACAGCGGCGTCCGCGCTGATGACGAGCAAGCTGGCTGGAGGTGTGGACATAAGGTGGCTCCTGGATTGCGGTGCAACGGTACTCCGACAGGCACACAGCGCCCCGATGCGCCCCATGTAGCGGTTCCCCTCATACCTCTCAAGGAACTGGTACCAGTATACCGCATTCCCCGCGTCCCCGTGGCCGACCGGCCCGCACGCGGCGCCCCATCCGCGCCCGCGAACGGGCCGGAAAGCGCCCACATCGCCCTGTCGCGAACCGAATCCGCAGCGGCCCCGTTCCGCACCCAACCGCGAGCAGCGTCGCCACTGGCGGGCCGCACCGCAGGGTCGGTACGGCCCGTCCGCTCCGTCCATATGCGGGTATTGTGCCCTCGCGTCCATGTCGCGAATGGCCTTTGCGGCGGTCCGATCGTGCCGCAGGGAGCCCCGCATCGGGGTCTGCGCGCGTCGCGGGGTGCGGTACCGCCCGCATCAGTCATCCGCGCCGAGCTGTCGGAGCAGCGTCGGCAGATCGAGCAGGCCGCGATGCGAGGCGATCTTGCCGTCGGCGACGGTGAAGAAGCGGTAGCGAGCGACCTCGAACGGCTTGCCGGAGGCCGGCAGGGCGCGGAACGGCCCCGTCTGCACCCCCCGGAACGTCTCGCAGACCGCGACCGTGTCGCCCTCGCCGACGATGGACTCGATGATCGTCCGATGGCCCGGAAATGCGGCGTCCGTGATTGCCAGGGTGCGCTCCAGCCCCGCCCGATCGCGCGGCTCGAACGAATGATCGTAATAATCCGGGGCCAGGAATTCATCGAGCCCCGCCCGCTTGCCGCCATTCCAGACCGCCGCGATGTAGCGCGTGACCAGCGCCGTGTTCGCCTCGACCGACATCGTGCCCTCCATTCCTCGCTGATCTAGTCAATCTCCTTGACCATCCCCATACGAATACTACCGGACGGAGATAGTCAATCCTCTTGACCATATCGGGCGAACCAGGAGACGCGCGGATGAGTGCCACCCCCAACTTCGAGCTGACGCTCCTGCTGACCCTCGGCTCGCGCGTGGTGCTCGACGAGCTCCACAGCGGCCTCGCCACGCTCGGCTACGACGATGTCCGCCCCGCGCACGGCTTCGTCTTCCAGCGCATCGCGCATGGCGGCGCAACCGGCGGCGAACTCGCCGCCTTCCTCGGCATCACGAAACAGGCGGCGAGCGCGCTGGTGGCCGATCTCGAACGGCGCGGCTACGTCGCGAGCCGACCGCATCCCACCGATCGGCGCGGCAAGATCATCACCCTCACCGCGCGCGGCTGGGACTGCCTGCGGGCGAGCGCGACCATCCTGGGCGAACTCGAAACGCGCTGGGCCACGAGCATCGGCGCGGAACGGCTCGCCGCCCTGCGCGCCGACCTCCGCCACCTGATCGCCGAGACCAACGGCGGCACCCTCCCCCAACGCTTCCGCCCGGTCTGGTAGGGCCGGTATCCACCGGCGTGCCGCGTCCGATGCGCCCGTTAGGCTCGCCGGAGCGCCCCGCGCGCCCGCCGCGCCACGGACACACGGCCTCGCCGCCCCACTCACCCACCCGCTATACCCCGCCCCAACAACCCGCCCACGTCGTCCTTCGTACCTCATCACTCGCCCACTCGCCCACTTCGCCCACATCCTCCTCGGCCTGCGCTGCCCCGTCGTCGTCCACGAACCCCCGGCACTCCACGCTGCCCTCGCGCGCGGGGCCATGCCACATAACAAGTGCCGAATAGGGAAAGGGTCGGCGATTTTGCCGCTCTCCTGCATTGCACCAAAGTACTTCCGCCTAACTTTTCCAATATACCCCTTGACTCTCGCCCGAACGTGCGCCGATAATCTCCAGATTAAGAACGTACGTTCCGCATGGTGGCGAGGGATAGTATGGCTGGGAAAACCGTCACGCTCGTGATGAATGGTGACGTACCCCTCGAAACATTTACCGAGGGGGTGGTTCAGTTCCAGAAACTGATGCGCGCACTCTCGCGCGAGATCGGGCACGGATCGGCGATCCGTTGGACACTATCCGACCTCGAATTTGGTAGCGCGGACATGTCCTTCGTGGGCGAGGCGGAAGCGCCTGAACTCGTAGAAGGGGTTGCCCGCGCTTTCTTCACTGTCGGTCAGGTGCTCGCCAGCGGTAAGCCCATACCGTATCGACAAGAGGTGGCCATCCCCGCCCGTGCATTGAGCGAATTGGTAGGCAGTCACGTCACATCTATCGAGTTTCGTGCAGATGATGAGTTCGCCACCGTTTCTTCTGCCGCCTCCACCCCCCTGGTCATGCTTCTTGGTGCTTATGGTGCCGTCGCGGGCCAAGTAGAAACACTGCGGATGCGCGGTGGATTGCGCTTTACGCTCTATGATGATTTCTTCGATCGTCCGGTACGATGCAGCTTACGCATCAACCAGGCGGATCTGATGCGCGATATTTGGGGCCATAAGGCGATCGTAGAAGGTTGGGTCGAACGGAACGGTCTGACGGGTATCCCCGAGCGCATCTCGGATATTAGCAACGTACATCGCGTCGAGACGCAAGAGAATGTCGGGTACTGGCAGGCGGCTGGCGTCGCGCCACGCCGCGAGGGCGAGCCTCTTCCAGAAGAGGTGATTCGTCTGGTACGCGATGCCTAGTACTCGTAAGCTCATCTATTAGGATGCGTGCGTTTTCCTTTCGTACATCGAAGGAGTGCCCGGGCGCATGCCGATCCTTGAAGCATTACTAGTGGGTCGGTTGCCATGCACGTCGCCATTGGGCCGCCCTGGCGTGGCGTCGGCGGACGGGGCGGTACGTCGTCGCCCCGGAGCCGCCGAGCGCGTGTCGGCGTTGGCGGGCGCGCTCCCGGCG
>JAABUM010007185.1_pt1 | contig 10437 bp, 19 predicted proteins | sample 5559161 | NCBI WGS metagenome assembly JAABUM01 (sample SAMN10711868, study PRJNA513369) | rock metagenome | isolation source: Antarctica rocks | place: Antarctica: Victoria Land, Siegfried Peak nord | reverse complement strand
CTGCCATGTCGTACATCAGACTGACACTAGCGGCAACTTCTCCTCGTCGTCACCCATCGAGATAGCGCCGCCATTGGCAGCGGAGACAATGCGCTCGTGCGCACGCGCCGCTGCCCCAGTCTTTTTGGCGAAGTATGCAGATGGGACATATAGTACCCCACTGCGGTCGCCCAGTACCCTGCAAGTACCTGGGCGCCATCCTAGTATGCCAGCAACATACTACGGCATACTACAAGTACCCAAGTATGGGTACTGGGACCACCCCTGTCACTGGTAGAGAGCGCTGAAAAGGAGCCAGCGCTGAAAAGGAGCCAGCGCTGGCGCAAAAGGAGCCGATGCGGCTATCCGCATCGGCTCCTTTTCCATAAGCTCCTTTCCCATACAGCTTGCTCATGCTGTTGATCTTGCTGAGCAAGGCCTGGCGCCCGTCCCCTGCCCGCTGCCGCTCCCCGCCGCCGGCGTCGCCGGCTGTACGGCGGGTGCAGTGGCCGCTTCCGCCGCCACTGCTGCTGCCCAGGCTTGCTTGCCGGCTGGTGCTGTCGGCAAGTCCGATATGCCAGCAGCCGAGTGGGCCACGTGGTACGCCAGCGGCGCCACTGGCGCCGGGCCTAAGCCATGGACATACACATAGCCATCGCCGCTGAACGGGTCGGGCTGCGGCGCATGCGGCACATGGCCGTGCACCAGTGCCGGCCCCAGAGGCGGCAGCATCTGCGCCAGCGACAGTGGCGGCAGCTGTGGCAGGGCAGCGCCTGGCCGCTGCACCTGCCGCCAGCGGCTGCAGCTGTGGCAACACCATCGACTGCGGCACCAGGAGCGCGAGGGTCCTAAACAACGAGGATTTTTCATGGCTTCCTTGTTTTGTCTACATTTTCTTTCAAGACGAAATCTGCAAGCAATAATGGCATCGATAGTGGGAAGCTTGCATGAGAACTGAGAGCCATCGCAGCAACTCGATGAGGAACCGCGGGGAGAAGTACTGGTCCAGTTCCCCCCGGCCGGCGCTTGGCCAGCTGCCCGCCGCCAGCAGGCCGGCCGCCGTGAACCATTTGAGGTGGCTGTGTACATCGACTCGAACATCCAGCCGCAGGCGCACGCCGTGACCTGCATGCGAGGTTGCTCAGTGTGAGATTGCAGAGCTTGCGCAACGTATTGTTATGCAGCAAGAGGCAAGAGACAGCCTAGAGAGATTACGTCGGAGAATAAACCGCGCTGAGCGCTGGGCGGCATGATCTGCTGCAACGAATTATCCATCGACCGACCTGTTCGTGCTCTCACGTTGCAAACATGAGCAACACACCTTGTCGTCAACGCCAGCCCTGTCCATGGCGCGCGCTCTGCGCACCCGCCACAGGGTGCGTAACTTTGCGCGACGGCACGCCCGCCCGCTTGAGGATGGCGCGCAGGCGACTGTGCCGCTGGCTGTAGCTGAGGTTCATGGTGCAGGCGTTGCCAGGCCATATGGGCAGCATGTTCCACGCCTTCTGGCCCTCCAGTTCCGGGTCCGGAGGCGGCTCCTGTCAAAGGCAACAAGGCGGGGGATCAGCATCTAATAGTATGTAATCGAGAAAAAGAACGAAATGGTAAGCAAATACCAATCTGATCGCTCCGGAACGAACTGCTGCAATGAAATCATCATTGGCAATGTGGTGGCACACAGATGCGGCGAAACCTAAACTTGTGCAGAATGCGACAGGCAGGGCACACCTGTTTCACATTTGATCAGCCAGGCAGTCTGGGAACACCGATCGATACTTGTTCTGTTCACCCCATGGCCTCATTGATGACGGTGCGGGTGCAAAGAAATCTACTGAGGTCGTTGAAGTCGACTTCGGTGCCTCCATTGCAAAACGTCGGGGCCAATCAAGAATCGGCGCTGCTGCGCGCACCGCATGGCCTTGTTAATGACGGCGCGGTTGTAGGAGAGCTCTTTATTTCGCCAAAACCGGCGCCGGCGCCAGTGTTACGATATGACAAAAGAGAAGTCTCATCTTCAGCGCTGCAGCGCCCACCGCATGGCCTCGTCGATGACGGCGCGGGTGTAGGGGAACTGCTGGATGTCGTCGAAATTGATGCCGGCGTCTTCCTTCCACGCAAACGCGTCCACCTCAGCCAGCAGTTTGGCCTCGGTCTCGGGACGCTGCGCCAGCCCGATGACCGCAAACGTGAGCGCCGTCAACGTCGTCCCAAAGCCTGCCCAAAAGTGACAGATGCCTGTCAGAGGGCGGAGGTCAGGGGAGCATCTCTGCTGTTGGTGTGTGGCAGTACCCTAACAACTCCGTGGACCGCAGGGACTGACATTCATCTACTCAGGCTCATGACCACTATTGGCAGCAGCATGATGCATGTCCAGTGCACGCTACACACGGCGCTGACCCGCCAGCATGAAGGTGCTGCTCTGGGCCATGATCTCCACCTCGCCGAAGGGGTTCCCTGTCTCCTTGTTGTGCGCGCGCAGCAGGTGGTGCAGCAGGCTGTCGGGCCGCGGCTGCGCCGTACCGCATTCCTTGCGCGCGTCAGCCTTTGCCTGCGACAGAATGAAGTTGAATGCAGAAATTGAACGCGAATGTAGTTTTTAGGTTGTGCAGCAGGCTGCCATCCCGCGACAGGGCTACCTGTACTCCTTGCAAGCGTCCGCCTTGGCCTGGAAATGGCACAAGCATTCAAGTTGTCTCGACTGAAGATTGAATGCTCGTCAAGCTGGCGCTGCATAACGGGTGCACCTCCATCTATCACGAGGTGATGCCCGCATGTCTTCTGGTTGTCACAGGATCGTGTCTTGTTGTGCACAAGAAACTGGGCTCCTCACAGACAGATTAATCAATTCACCACCCTAAACCTCAAAACGGCGCTGTGCAGGCGCTGCTCCGGAACGCGAGGCAGCAGCTGGCCGCCGATTAGGCGGGGGACGCCACAACAGGCGCCGATGTGTCGAGGTCTGCTGCCGGCACCGGCGGGCAAGCTGATGGAGCAGCGCCCAAGGCCGCCGCCGCCGCTGCAGCCCCAGCAGCGAGCAAAGGCCTGCAGCTGGACCCCAACCTGCCGCTCTACTACCAGGTAGCGCACAGATGTTCAAGCAGCTGTAGATGCATGAACGTCTCCTTGCGGCTCTCATATGATGCATCACAGCACAGAGCCGAGCAGACTTGCATGTCACAGTGTTGCGCAAGATCTGGCTGCCGCAGTGCGCCGTATGCTCTGGCCGCAGAGCATACGGCGCAGCGCATGACAAACAGAAATGTCATGTGCTGCGCCTGCTGCCGAAGTCATGTCATGAGCCATTGAACATTAGCAGCCCACTTACAACGCCCAACAAATGCACATGCTGCACCGATGGATGAACATGTGGCAAAAGCGCCCGCCCTAGACAATCCCGTGTGCATAATGCCATGTCGCATCGGCTAGCTGCCATTTGCGGTGGATTGAGTCTAGTGCATTGGCTCGCCGACCAAGCGAGGGAGTGTGCCACGCTTCTCTGGGTGAGTGTGAAAGAAGTGACGAAACTAGACCCCATCGCCCCACATGAGGCCGAAGTTGTTTCGTCAGCAAGCGGGTGCAGGAAGGCGTGGAGCCAAGCGGGCATTTAGAAGAATTGAAACTGCACTCATTCCCAGTGCGGCCACGCCCACTACCAAAAGCCAGGACGCCACCATCTCGCCGTGTCGGTGATTTGATCCTGATCGAGCTGTGCAGATGGTTGTCTGAAACGCTGCGAATAGCAGGTGAAGTCCTGATTGTGTGCAATCAACGATGGTCACCCAATCTGGCAGTCACGCACGTTGACGTGAGGCAGTTGCCGTGAAGGTGATTCATCGGAGATTCACGTGACGCGGCGCAGCAGCGGTGACCGGCGGGCACGGAGGAGGTTTTAGGGTTTTGCCCTTCACCGATTTCGCGGCTCGCATCCAGCGTGCATGCATTGTCCTCTTTTGATCAGCGTTGGCCTCAGCTTCAGCAGCCAAACAGGCAAAGATACTCCTCGGGCAGTCTTAGGCACCTTCGCGAGCGCTGCAGGCGGCGTTGCACCCCTCCGAGCGAGAGAAGGGCCTGGGGCCGAGTCAGCATGAGCTGAGTGTCGGCCAAACCGGCGCATGTAGGCCGCAGGCGGGCATCCACGAGGGTAGTCGAATTGGGCCATGGCCTACTTCGTGCCCACAAGATTCGTGTGGCGCTTTGGCGGGCAGCAGGTGGAGTTTTGGCTGATCGCACACATTGGATGTTAGGTCCGGACTACGACCCTGCGCAGTGCACGTCGTAAGGTGCCAAGCAGATGGCACAGAAGCAGCGGCTGCAGCCAACGAGCCATGCACGAGCAGCGGCTGCCAAGTGCACCCTGATTTTGCTGGTGCCAACTGTGGTTGTGGCAGCTGCTTGCCTGCGGGGTGGCAAGCATGGCATGGGCATGCGCATGGCGGTGGTGACAGGCTGTGTGCACTCACATCCCAGGCTCAGCTGCCGTTGACACAGCTCTTGAAGTGCACAGGGCAAACCTGCTGCTGCATGACAATGCCTCCGTCACTTGCACCATATGCCAACCAGCTCGTCACGGTAATGGGTCGGAGCTACAGCCTACATGCGCCACTCCGCCGGCTGCGGTGCGCATCGCGGCTTGCAACCGCCGCCGAGACTGGCGTCGGCAGGCGCACATGGCCAAGTTCATTGGGGTCCAAGAGAGCACTGGGCAGGCGGCTGACCGAGCCTCACCAGCCGCTGGCACATGTGCTTCCGTTTCACGAGTTAAGTGCACCTGCGCAGGTGCACCTGTGCGGCGCGTTTACGCGATGGGTGGAACAGTTGAATAGGTTTGCCCAGAGCCACAGCTCACGGATCAAGTGCGCCTGCACAGGTGCACCTGTGTGGCTCGTTCACGCGATGGGTGGAGACGATGCCGATGGCGCCCGTGGAGGGGTCGCCCGACACGTTCGCAGTCGTTGTGCACCTGCCGCCTGGGTGAGTCGCCATGCCGCATGCAGTATGCAAGCGCCGCGACTCACTTACTTTTGAATCGATACGTTCTATGCTGCCACACCCTGCACCTGCAATGCACGAGCGCAGGTGCAGAGCCGGCGTCACCGGATTTCTCTAGTAGCGTGACAGTGGGAGCGTTTGTTTGTATGTCGGACAGGTACCACCAGTACAAGTTCATTGTGGACGGAGACTGGCGGCACGACGAGAGCCAGCCGTACATGCCGGACCCGCTGGGCAACGTCAACAACTGGCTGTTTGTGCGGCGGCCCGATGGTCAGGCGCCGCCACCCAGTGACGGGTGCGCTTCTGGCTGCTAAGCATGCAGTGTGCAGCTGCGTCGTGACACAATGGGTGTGTTGGGACATGTTGCCGAACACCTGGCATGTCCCTGAATGGACCTTCATTGGTGCAATGCTCCACCCTGGCGCTGCAGTGACTGCCAGCAGCTCCGTGACGGTTTCTGTGACTTCTTCTGCCTGGAGCCTGCATTAACCGCGCCACTTGGTGCAACCCCAGGGCGGCAGCGGCGGCGGCGGCGCACCCGAGCCACTCGCAGCACCCGCCGCTGCCGGCGGCTTTAGCGCACGCGCAGCAGGCGCCGCCTTCGCCGCAGGGCAGCGGCGCCATGGCCAGCAGCGGCAGCGGGCCGGCGCCGGCCGGCAGCCTCGGGGGCGGGGAGGGTGTAGAGGCGTCGGACGCGGACACGCCCATGGCAGAGTCACCCATGGCAGAGGGCCATCAGCAGCCGGGCGCACCGATCGTGGTACAGGTGAGCGTGACTCAGTAAAGTAAGACCATGCAACCTGAACTTAAAGCGCCAACGATGGAGGGCCACCAGCAGTCCGGCGTGCCCGTCGTGGTGCACAGGTGTGGAAATCCACGTGACCTGATTGCATTTCAGATTACAAATCTGATGATGAGGCAGATGAGGCTAAATGCCGTCAGCGGAGGGCCACCAGCAGCTGGGCCCATCATGGTGCAGGTGTCCTCGACCTCATCTCCCGATGAAATCTCCCTTCCGGGACGCTAGTGTGTTCTGCTCTTAAAGCGCATCTGCAATGGATGGAACGTGGTCGGCAGTGCGACGGGCATCTGCACGCGTTGAGCATGGTGCAGGTCGACGAGGCTGTATTGGTAGCCGAAGAGTTGTCCGTCAAGCACATGTTCAAGTCGTCTTGCTGAAGTTCGCAAAACCCTACATGCAGGCCGATGACCCGGAGTAGACGCGGCGACAGGTCTGACGACGTTCTGTCGGCGCACACTTGACCTTCTGTCATACTCTAAGCTCGTTGGTCTCCGTGGGTCAACAGGCAGATGCCCCGGAGTACACGCGGCGGACGATAAAGGACTTTCTGTTGACGCGCACTTGATCATCTTTGGTAGTCCAAACTCGTTCGAGTTCCTGGCTCAACAGGCAGATGACCTGGAGTACACGTGGTGGAAGGTCAACTGCTGTTGACTCACACCACGTGCCGAACAAGGTGTCATTGTGGTGATTCTTTATTTTGCTTGACTCAACAGGCAGACGACCCAGAGTACACGCGGCGGAAGGTCAAGGACTTTCTGCTGACGCACACCGCGTACGAGCTGATACCCGAGTCAGGCAAGGTGGTGCTGCTGGACTCCGCGCTGCCTATCCGGCAGGCCTTCCATGCGCTGCACGAGCAGGTGGGGACATTCGAGCGTGAAATCAAATCTGAATACGTCCCGGCAATGCTGCTCATCAGAATGTCATTTCGGCGAGATGCTGCTGCTGGACTCCGCGCTGCCCATCCGGCAGGCCTTCCACGCGCTGCACGAGCAGGCAAGATATGTCGGGACTGCTGTGACAGCAGCTGTTGATGAGCAAGTCTGTCTACTGTGCCTCCCCACCGCTGCAAGAGCAGATGGGGTTCTCGAGGCAGCTCGATGCTTGTCAATGTTGCATCATGCGTATTTGCTGACAAGAGGCTAGCGTTGCCTCACAAGCTTATCGTGCACTGGCGCAGGGCATCGCGTCAGCGCCGCTGTGGGACTCGGAGACCGCGACGGTGCCCGGCATGATCTCAGCCTCAGACTTCATCCAGGTGCGCCTTGCTGCTGTTTCATCTGTGGCTCTTCCTTCGCATTCGAATGTGCTGCCCGCTCACGCCGCTCAGCCAAACCAGCGTAGGTTGGCCAGGACACATTGTCTGCACAATTGCATTGGTCGCGTTTTGGTATTCCTCTGCTGCACACACGCGTGGAGCGGGCTTACATTCTGAACGGTTCTCCGAAACCTGGCTGCAGGTGTTGCAGTCGCTGCGCACAAGTGTGTCCAGCAGCGGCAACCCGCTCAGCGAGGCGGAGATGGACCGCCACACGCTCAAGGGCCTGCGCGAAGGTATCTACGCCCGTGAGTTGACTCTTTTGGGAAACCAACCCGTGTGCTGTATTGCGGGTGCTGTATTGCGCGACAAGCAAGCGGCTTCAGCAGCCAGGGTCTGTCGGCATCGGGATGTTGGAAGTGTCAAGATGGGCCGCCACGTGCTCAAGGGTTTGCGCGAAGGTATCAACGCCAGCCGCCCTGCAAGAACACGCACACGGCGCCTCGCCTCTGCATTGTTTGGGAGGTGCGGGGCAATCAGACAAGTCCACTGCATGTCAGTGTTGGCGGTGATGGCGGCGGCATAACAGCATTGCAAAGTCTCCTATAAAACTGGCTAATTCTGCGGCAGCTCGGCGGCAGCGCGGCAGCAGCAGCAGATGCAACAGTACCGTACGGCCCTCCACACTCCATACAGGAGTGGTCCTGTCAAGAGACAGCAGGCTCGTGGGCTGCGGCCGCGCTGCTATGACCACGCAATCTGTGTGCATCATCGACCAGAATAACCCAATTTGTGTGCAGGCGCCTCGGCGAACGGGCGGTCGCCCAAGCCGCTGGTCTTCGTGCGGCCGGCAGACCCGCTGGGCGTGCTGGTGCAGCGCCTGTTTGCGGAGCGGTGTTCGATGGCGCCTGTCGTCAGCGGCGACCCGCTCGGTGAGGATATAGTGGAATTGAGAGCCATTCTGGAAAGGAAATTGTGTAGAACAAAGCTACGAAAATGCTGGTGCAGCGCCTCTTGGTAGAACGCTGCTCCATGGCACCCCTCGTCAGCGGCGACCCGCTAGGTGCGCTAGCTGGTGCAATTAGGTTTTCGAAGGCAGACCGTGCCAACTTTGGTGCAGCGCCTGTTTACGGTGCGCTGCTCCATGGCGGCCCCCGTTCGCGGCGACTCGCTAGGTGCGCTGGCAGGAATGGCTTGTGGATGGCTTCACTCGCAGTGAAGCATTCTGGTGCAGCGACACGGGTTGCTTCCAAGTGCGGCTGCAATGCAGCCTGGTGTTGGCTTGGTGGGAACACCTCTGTACGACCACAGACTGCCTTGGACTATACAGTGATGTCATGTCTGGCGTGCCCTTGCATTCCAATATTTGTACGGCGCCCAGAAGGCAGCAGCGCCACCATGACTGAGCCTGCATGGTGGAGCCGGCCATTGACAGGCTGTGGGCCTCTGGTTGACGATGTTTGCCTTCAATTGCCGCATCATTCCAGACACTGTCCAGGCTGTGCAGGGCATGCATGTTGCCAAGATGCCGGCTGCAGGCGGCGTGCTGGCATGCAGGCTGCGCAACCCTCACAGCTTGTAGTTGGGACAGTAGCCTGAGCTATGTAGCATCTGGACTTTGCAGGTTGCGCGGGGTTGTGCACGCTGCTGACGATGGCGATGATGGGCGGCGTGCTGGCGTGTCTGCTGCGCCACTTTCGTGGCCAAGTTTCAGTCTGTGCTTTCAAATAAAATGAATGCTTTGCCCTGCAGGCGGCCCGGAGGTGTGCACGCTGCTGACGGTGGCGACAATGGGCGGCGTGCTGGCGTGTCTGCTGCGCCATTTCCGCGCGTCGCTCGCCTCCCTTCCGCTCCTGGGACAGCCTCTTGGACGCCTGCCGGTGCGAGACAAATATAAACACCTTGCACAAATTTGCGTATTGCGCCACTTCCGCGCCTCTGCCGCTGCTGCACAAGCGCCTCGAACGCCTGCCAGTGAGTGAAAGACATGGTCAAGACTCTGTGTGTCGTGAAGGCGCTTTTTGCGCCAGTTCCTCATGTGGTTATTTATTCCAGGACTGGGCCCGCCCGCCTGTCTGGACACTCTATCTGTCCTCAGTGGCATCGCTTATGCATTGGCGACACAGTCCGCTTCGATCATAAATTTCGGGCATGTGCGGATGGCATGGTGCAATCAGCGTGTGCTGCTGCTTCCTCAGTGGCAGCAGCTCTTGCTAATACAGACAGCCATGCGCACCGGTGTCACACTGCAGGGTCGCAAAGCAGGCTCCCGCTAGGCACAGACAATCTTGTAACACAGCACCCACCACTTTGGGATTACCATTTGTTTGGCGCTGGCATGTCCTGCAGCTGGGCACCTGGTCGAGGGGAGTCGCCTGTGTTGAAGCAGCACATGCACCTCTCCACACATTGCGTAGCCGCAAGTGAAGTAGATGGGTGATATCACCACTGCTGCCTCCGCAGCTGGGCACCTGGTCGACGGAGTCGCCCTTCTCGCTGCGGCAGCTCATGCACATGTTGACAAATTTCCAACAAAGCATGACTCTGATATCATCACCCCATGTGCCGCAGCTGGGCACCTGGTCGACGGAGTCACCCTTCCTGCTGCAGCAGCAGCAACAGCAGCAGGCGGAACGGCAGGGCAGCGGTGGCCGGGCGCTGGAACATGGCGAGGTGAGTCTCATTACTTGTGAAATGCATCTGGTGAGTGCAGGGTGCACGTGGGGCAGCAGTACTTTGTACGCACTGTCGCTTCTGTCGGCAATGGTAGGCCATTGTGACATCCACCTGTAAGATTCCAGCAGGATTGCTGCAACTGTGGCGCAAGATGGTGCGGTACTGGCTGCATGCCCCCGCGCCACACTGCACGATGTGCAATCCAGCCAATGTCGGCAAGCGCATTGCAGGCTTGACACCAAGTTGGCCATCAAACAACGATTGCTTCCTGGCAAGCACGTCGCTGGCTAGACGCCAAATCCACCATCATGTTGGAATTGCTCCGCAGGCGTCGAACGCAACAGAGGAGCGGAGGGACCGGCGGAAGGTGCGGCGGCTCGCCACCGTCACGGAATCGACGCCGCTCACCACGGCGCTCGGCATGCTGCTCCAGGTGCGCACGGGAAACCTTCATCCGAGCACTTTCGATGCATCCAATTTCTCTCAATGTTGAGCAGCTGTGCGGCGGCTGGCCACCGTGATAGAGTTGACGCCGCTCACGACCGCGCTCAGGATGCTGCTCCAGTCGAGCTCATTGATCAAGTCGATGCACTCGCTATAATCACAGACGTCTATGCGCACGCGGACATCACCCACCAGTAAATCCTTTCTTTACTAAGCTTTTCTCCTACACAGGTGGGCGTGTCAGCGTGGCCGGTGCGGGGGGGGGGGGGGGGGGGGGGCAAAA
>JAABUM010007183.1_pt1 | contig 10439 bp, 7 predicted proteins | sample 5559161 | NCBI WGS metagenome assembly JAABUM01 (sample SAMN10711868, study PRJNA513369) | rock metagenome | isolation source: Antarctica rocks | place: Antarctica: Victoria Land, Siegfried Peak nord | reverse complement strand
CAGGTCGTGGCGACCTATGCCCGCCGGGTTTTGGATCGAGCGCTAGATGGCGTACAGCACTGATGTACTCCAGCGCTGATGCACGACAGCGCTGATGCACGACAGCGCTGATGCACGACAGCGCTGATGCACGACAGCGCTGACGTACGACAGGGCTGATGTACTACAGACCGCTGATGTACTACAGACCGCTGATGCGGTCATCCCGTTCCACGACGGCCTGGCGGCCGAGCGAATCGGTGGTGACGGCGGTGCTTCGAGCCCGTCGGCTCCTGGGCATGAAGATGGCCAGGCTCAGAAGTAGAACCAGGACACCGCCGCCCATCACGATCCAGCCGATGGTCGTCAGGTCCAGCCCGGAAACCTGAGCCTTCACCCCGAAGGCCAGTACCGCCCCGACGATGATCAGGAATACGCCAAGTCCGATGCCCATAACTGTCTCCTTGTTCTGCGCAGCAAGCTGAGGCAAGAGTAGAACGAATTCAGGTCGGGCCGCTCGATCCGCGCGGTATTTCCTTGCTTCAGGGGTCGAAGTCGTAACGCCGGATGTCGCGCACTGCCCCAGCTGCGCTGAACGCGCTCGATGCGCCGTGTTGCTCCGGACGACTTCGTCCAGTTGAAGAGAGTTCCCTGCCGGCGGCCGCTGTGCGAGCTGAAAGACTGTGGCGATGCAGACTTTCCTGCCCTTCGCCGATTTCGGTCGCACGGCGGCGGTGCTCGATTCACCGCGTCTTGGCAAGCAACGAGTGGAAACCTTGCAGATCCTCCGCGCGATCGAATTGCCCGAGTACGGCTGGCAGAACCATCCGGCTGTCGTGATGTGGCGCGGCTGGGTTCCGGCGCTGGTTCGATATGGACTGGACTGCGTGCTGGAGTGGAGATCGCGAGGGTTCGCCGATTCCACGGCCTCGCAGATCTCCGAATTCGCACCGGAAGTCGTCGACCGAACTCAGCGCGACCTCGACACCGCCGGGCAGCTCCCGGGCTGGCTGCGCGACGAGCGGCTGCTGATCTCGCACCGCAGCAAGTTGTTGGCCAAGAATCCCGAGCACTACTCGGGTATGTTCCACGACGTCCCCCGGGACCTCGAATACTTCTGGCCAGGTCCCAGCACGTCGCCCCCTCGGGTGCAGCCACGGCCGCCGCGCCGCCTCTGGGTTCTCCGGGCGGAGTCCACCACCGTGCTGGGACTCTTCTTGGAACGGGGGATCATCGGTCTCACGGCGGCATCCGGCATTGATCACGACGTAGCGGGGCTGGACCTCGGGTCCATGCGCGAGCTGCTCGGCCCTACCGGCCGCCGGAAGCCTGGCCGGCAACTGCTCGCCCTCTCGCAGCTGGTCAGCGATCTGGCACCGGGTGACGAGGTCGCCACTCCGGTGGAATCCGGCCGAGCGCTCCTGGCCGGGCGCGTGGCCGGCGACTACGAGTTCGCTGCTGCCGACGGATCAGGCCTGCCGCATCGGCGCCGCGTCACCTGGGAACGGATCATTCCGCGCAGCTCGGTGGTTCCGATCTATGCGCTGCAAGATGTTCGGCCGTTGTTTCCCGTGTACCTACAATCAGGCGACCGGCCGAGCGGCGCCGGCCACAACAGCGGCGAGGCGCCGGGTTGAGATACCCGGCGCCTCGCTGTACCAAATTCCTACCAAACGTGTCAGCCCTTGAGCTTGAGCACCTGCGCTCTGGCCCCGCTCGCACCACCGAGATGGAAGATCAGTGCGCTGACCGGCTTGGCAGCCGGCTTGTGAGAGCCCGTCCGGGCCTGGTTCACCGTGTACCGAATGGTTGCTCCGGCCTTGTCGAGATACAGCGGACCAGCAACCTGGATCTTGGGCGCCGCGGCGTCGAAGGAGATCGCCGGCGTGTGGTCGATGTCGCCGTTGGTCTCGGGCGATCCGAGGAAGCTCGACGTGCCCACGTTGTAGGAGATCGGGAACGACTTGGGTGAGCCGACCATTCCGATCGCCTTCGGGGACACCGGAATCAAAACCGTGTTGGTATCGAACACATTGGTGTCAACGTCACCGAGGTTGAAGTTGATCGGCTCGACATCGACCAGATCACCGCTGTTCAGGTCGTACACGTACGACAACAGCAGATCGGTGGACGCAGTGTTCCGGACGACCGCTTCGAAGTCCGGTGCGCCGTCGCCGTCGGTATCGATGTCGACGTAGGGCTGCAGGCTATTGCCGACGGTGGCCCAGTTGCCGTAGGTCGACACGCCGAAATAGAGCCAGCCGTCGGCCTTGCTTCCCGCTGTGGAAACGGTGGCTCCTGCGCCCACGTACTGGATGTCGCCTGACCGGGTACTCGCGTTGCTGACGCATCCGGCGGTGGACGCTCCCAGACAGACCGGTTCTTTCGGGCTCCGGTAACCCAGATCCATCACCGAAAGCTTCGACTGATAGGCGGTGGAACCCGAACCCTGGTTGACTCCGACGCCCTTGACGACGATCGCCGGCCGGCCAGAAGTGGTCTTGCCCGCCACCGCTGTGGTCTTGGAAACCGGCTTGGCCGCGCCGTACACCGGAACGCGCAACGACGTCTTGTTCAGCTGCTTGACCAGGACGTGACCGGAAGCATCGGACACATACTGACGGGCCAGGTCACCGAAGTTCGGATCGGTTTGCTCGGTTGCCATCGTGGGGTCGATCGTCCTCCGCAATTTGGCGGTCGTGATGGTCATCTTGACCGTGGCGTTGCCCGAGCCGCTCGCCTTCACCGTGAGCGTCGTCGGACTCACCGTGTACGAGACGCCAGGCTGGGAGACGATTCCTTCATAGGCGAGCTGTACGGTCACCGGCTTCGTTGCGGTGTTCTGGATCCGGATGGTCTGCGTCCTGGTCACCGTCGGAGAGGTGATCGGGGCCTCGACCGCGCCGAAGGATGCGCTCACGGCGCCCGCCTGATCGACGTTGTACGCCAGCACCTTCGTGCTGACGGCGGCAAGCGCGTCGATCCGTCCGGCACCGACCCGAGCCGGACCGTACTTCGGTCCGCTCTTGTTCTCACCCGAGTAGACGTCGTGAGTAGCCGTGTTCATCACGGCCGCCTTGAGCTGCTCCGGCGTCCAGGTCGGATGCATCTTCTTGACCAGAGCTGCCACACCGGCCGTCAGCGGGGTCGCCATGGAGGTTCCCGAGATGACGAGAACGCCGTTGCCCGAACCCATGCCGGCCGAGGCGATGGTGTCGCCGGGGGCGGCCACATCGGGCTTGACCACACCGGGAGCACCATGCGTTCCGCGAGAGCTGAACGAGGACAAGGTGTCGCTGATCGACGGCGTGATGTCCTTGATGGTGGCCTGGAGCTTGCCGTCGAAGGTGACCTTCAAAGTCCCGGCGGCGACCGCCGGAGCCAGCTTGTCCGTGCCGACCTTGGGTAGCTGCACCACCGGGATGTCGGCACTGCCGGTGATGCCGGCGCCGAAGACGTTCCGGCCGGAGGTGAAGATGGCGCCGATGGCGCCGGCTGCGGCGACGTTCCCGCTCCGGCCCACCGAACCGCAACGACGGGTGGCGTCGTTGTCGTCCCAGATGAGCCAGGCGACCTTGCCCTTGATTTTCAACGCGTCCGCGGCGGAGACCTTCGCGCAACCGTCCGCGTTGTCCGGGGACAGGGTGACCACGGTGCCGGTGACGGGAGCCTTGGTCTTCCATGCGTAAGCGACGGAGAACTGGCCGGCGACGATGCCCTTGAGATTCGCCGGCGCCTCGACCCGAAGACCGTCGCGCAGCTGGAACGAGTCCACCGTGCTGGCGACGGCGAGCGAGCTGATGGCGTTGCCGGGCGCTCCGCCGGTGTCGGTGAGGTCGCCGTTGTTGCCCATCGCAATGACCGAGAGCACCCCATTCGCCGAGAGTTCGTCGACCACGTCGTTCTCGGGATCGTCCGGCGTCGCATAGTCCGACCCGAGGGACATGTTCACCACGTCCAGGTGGTCGGAGAAATCACCGTCGCCGTTGGGGTCGAGCGCCCAGTCGAGGGCGGGGATGACGGCATCGGTCGAACCGGTGCAGCCGAACACCTTCAACGCGTAGAGCGAGGCCATCGGCGCCATTCCGGGGCCGATCTTCATGTCCATCAGAGCCGGTCCGGTCAGACCGGCGTAGCTGCCCTTGAACGTCTTGCCGTTGGCGGCGACGCCATATCCGGCGACCGTTCCGGAAACGTGGGTGCCGTGGCTCTCGCAGTCCAGCGGATTCTTGTCCGGATGGGGAACCGGCTGGTAATCGGCCGCGGTGGTGTCCGCGTTGTAGTTGTCGCCCACGAAGTCGGTGCCGCCGACCACCTTGGCGGTCGGGGTGAACTTTGCGGCCGAGTTGGCGTGCGCGGCGGTCCATGCGGCGATCGTGCCCGGACCGCCGAAGTCGGCGTGGGTGTAGTCGATGCCGGTGTCGATGACGCCGACCTTGACTCCGGCCCCGGTGTTCCCGACGTCGTGCCAGGTGTTGAGCGCCTTGACCAGTTGGGCGGTGTTCGCGTTGGTGACCTTCTTTGGCACGAGTGCCGAGATCTTCACGACGTCAGGACGCGCGACCAGCGACTGCAGTGCCTGTTCGGTCGCCGCGATGGCAACGCCGGGCACCGCGTTGGAAACCTGCCACAACACCTTGGTCGACTTGTCCTTGGACTTGGCCGCGGCGACCACTTCGGCGGTGGTTGCGCGAGTGGCGGCCTTCCTGGCCTGCGAGGCTTGTTTCGCGGCGACCTTGCCCTTGCCCTGCTTGATCGTTCCGCTGGCGGTATCGGCTGCGCCGCTGCCCGCGAACTGCACGAAGACCTGCTTGGTCCCGGTGAAGTGCCGTGCGACCGGACCCACGAGCTTTCCGCTGAGCGGCTTGGTGCCGGGTGTCGCAGTGGGCAGCGGCAGCGATCCGTCCGCACCCGTGCCCGCGGTGGGTGTGCCCGCGGTGGGTGTGGCGGCGGTGGATGTGCCCGCGGTGGGTGTGGCGGCGGTGGATGTGCCCGCGGTGGATGTGGCGGTGGTGGCCTGCTCTCGGGGAGGTGTGGCGCCGGTCGAGGGTGCAGCTGCCATCGTCAGCAGCAGCAAGGAGGAAGCGGCCGTCACGAGCAGTGACCTCCGCCGGGAACTTCTGTATGGCATGCAACTGCCTTTCCTTGGGGGATGGGGGAGGGGCGTGCCCTGTTCGCGCTGCGGCTTCGATGCCCCCTGGGACCGGAGCCTATGGGACGACTGTGAGGTGCGCCACCCCGGGCTGGCCGAACGACTTTCCGCAGATGTCGGAGAACCTTGCGGCAAATGTGGGAGAACGCAGCAGATCTCGCCGTCGCCGCCCGGGTGCGCCACCGAATCCCGGTCCACGGCCTCCGAACTCGCCGGAGGGACTCTGACGACGCCCACCGGCTGTCGGAGATCCGTCATTTCCACCAGACGGGCCGCCTCGTAGGATTCTGTCGATGAACAGTGGCTCTCGATGAACAGTGGCTCGATGAACCGGAGCAGTGGCAACTACCGGGTTCTGGCGGAGGCAGTGGGTCGGCTCGGGAACGAGGTGCTCGACTGGCGTGACAAGTCGGTGCCCCCGATGGCCGATGGGCGTTCGGTTGCGGACCTGGTGCTGGCGCGAACGTCGTTGGCGGAGTGGGGCACGCCCCTGCTCACGCTGGATCGCGGAGCCATTGCGCAGAATGTCGCTGTGATGGCGAAGTGGTGCTCTGCGCGCGGACTGGAGCTGGCACCGCACGGAAAGACCACGATGGCGCCTGAGTTGTTCCTTGCCCAGCTGCGGGCGGGCGCCTGGGGCATCACCCTGGCCAACGAGCCGCAACTGCGGGTCGGGCGCGCCTTCGGCCTGCCGAAAATCCTGCTGGCTGGTTCCTTCCTCCGTCCGGATGGCCTGCGATGGCTTGTGGCGCAACAGATGGCCGATCCGGACTTCAGATTCAGCAGCTGGGTCGACTCGGTTCGTTCGGTGGAATTGATGACGTCGGCACTGCCGGCCGGGTCGAATATCGACGTCTGCGTCGAACTCGGGGTCGACGGAGGCAGGACCGGCGCCAGGGGCGTCGGCGCCGCACTGGAGGTCGCCCGGGCTGTCCAAAGATCGTCCCGGCTGCGGCTGATCGGAGTCAGTGGATACGAGGGCGCAGTCGGGCAAGGCGCCGGAGCCGATCAGATCGGTGCGGTCGACCGATATCTTGACGATATCGCCCGCGTCTGGACGGCCGTCGGTCCGATGGTCGATCTGACGACGGCCGGTCGCGCCATGATCACCGTCGGGGGCAGCGCCTATTTCGACCGGGTCGCCGACCGGCTCGCGGAATATGCCGACCCGGTCGGAAAGCGCGGGCCGGCCGTCGAAGTCGTTCTGCGCTCTGGCGCCTACATCGTTCACGACGACGGGTACTACCGTTCGATCACCCCGGCCGGTCGGGGTGACGGCCCGGTACTCAAACCCGCGATGCATGCCTGGGCGCGGGTCGTGTCGCATCCGGAGCCCGCTCTGGCGCTGCTGGACGCCGGCCGGCGGGACCTGCCGTTCGATCAAGGAATGCCCGAGCCGCAGATGCGCCGGCCAACGGACGGTTCGCCCGAACCATTGACCGGAGCGCAGATCTTTGCGCTCAACGATCAGCATGCCTTTCTGTCTGTGCGTAATTCCGATGATGTGGAGGTGGGAGACGTCGTGCGGCTTGGTTTGTCCCATCCCTGCACAGCTATGGACAAGTGGACGCTGATCCCCGTGTTGGACGATGCTGCGGCGCCGGACCCTCGAGTCGTGGGAATGATCCGGACGTTCTTCTGATCCGGCCCACACCAGGATCGGAGCAGATGCTCCGAAGACGCCGAGCGGCCCGGTAACCTCCCTGCAGTGGCGGAGTTCCATCGGGACTTCTCGAGGAGGGGGAAGGTGGACGTGGGACGGCTCGGGGCGGTTGGGTCCGACGCAGCACCGTTGGCCGTTGACATCGCCGGCTCAGAATCTACTGCGCGACCCCAGATCCCCCGGCGCCGGCGCGCAGCGACGTGGCTGCCGTACGCGGTGTGGGCGATCGCTGCGGTTCTGTACTCGACCTTGTCGCTGACTCGCTTCGCGACCCTTTCGACGCCGTCCTGGGACAATGCGATCTTCGAGCAGGCGATACGGGCCTACGCACATCTGCAGGCACCCGTCGTGGATATCAAAGGTCCTGGCTACAACATTCTCGGCGACCATTTCTCACCGATTCTGGCCGTGCTCGCACCCTTCTACCGACTTTTTCCGCATGCGCAGACCCTGCTGATTCTGCAGGCTGTTCTGATAACGGCATCGATCGTTCCAATTTTCCGGATCGCAATGCTGCGGCTAGGGTTCTCTGGTGGAGTTGCCGTTGGGATTGCGTATGCACTCTCCTTCGGTATTCAATCCGCCGTCTATACGGACTTTCACGAGGTCGCTTTTGCGGCGCCATTGATGGCGTTCGCGGGCGAGGCCTACCTCCGGCGGCGACCTCGGCTGGTCGCGGTGTGGTCGTTGCCGTTGCTGCTGGTGAAAGAAGACCTCGGAATCACCCTCGCTGCCATCGGTGTGGTGCTGATGATCGCCGGTGCGCGCCGGGTGGGGATCTGGTTGACCGGCGTCGGCGTAGGTGGTTTCCTGCTGGTCCTGTTCGTGGTCATCCCGGCGTTCAATTCGGCGGGCAGCTTCGACTATTGGGCGACCGTGAGTTTCGGGCAGAACGGTCCCAATGCGGTCCAGACCTTCTTCACCGGCTGGGATGTCAAGACGATCACCCTGCTGCTGACCTTCGGCATCACGGGATTCCTGGCGCTGCGTTCGCCGTGGGTGCTGGTCGCCGGCCCCACGTTGGCCTGGCGCTGGATCGGAAAGAATCCGGACTACTGGGGCACCAACTGGCACTACTCGCTGATCTTGATGCCCGTCGTCTTCGTTGCTCTCATCGACGGTTACGGACGAGTCCACCTCAAGGCGCCCGCCTGGTTGCGCTCGTATGCCGCGCACGTTCCGACAGCCACGGTGGCCATGGCACTGGTGCTGTGCCTTCAGTTTCCGTTGGCCAGCCTGTTGAAGAGCCAGACCTGGCGACCGAGCACCGACGCCCGCGCCGCCCAGGCAGTGATGGCGTTGATCCCCCAGGGTGCAGGCGTCGAGACGAACATGGGACTCATCACTCACCTGGCCACCCGCGACCACGTCTACTGGTTCGGCACCGTGGGCACAGCCGTCCCCGACTACGTGCTGATTGACACTCACACGCCCAACGATGGAGGCGATCCTGTCGAGTACGCGCAAAGGCAGCACCGTGGACACACCTATCGCAAGATCTTCGACAGCGGTGGATATCTGCTCGTCCAGCGGACGAAATGAGAATGCTCCGGCATCAGGCGTTCTGCGCGGAGCGCGTTCGGTCGCGAGAGCGAACATGATTTTCGCCGGATGGATGGGCAGGAACGGTATCGGCGGGGTCACCCTGTTCGATCAGAATCTCGAGGCGATCGGCGAAAGCGACGCGGTCGAAGGTTTGCGGTACCTCGCCGTCCACCCGTCGGGTCGCTTCTTGTACGGCGCCTGCGGAACGGACGGAGGTCTGGCGCACGCTTGGCGGGTGGATGGAAGAAGGTTGGTCCGGCTGGGGCCACCGGTCGGGTCCGGGGGTACGGAGCCCTGCCATGCCGTTGTCGAGCCAGGGGGCCGGCACCTGTTGGTCGCGAACTACGGAGCCTCGGGAGTTCCCGGATCGGTGGCGGCGTTGGCCATCGCCTCGGATGGATCCCTGGGCCGGGCTACCGTCGTGAACCGGACGACCAGTCCGGGCCCAGATCGGGACAGGCAAGCGGAGTCGCATGTCCACCAGGTCGTTCCGGCGCCCGGCGGCGAGGTGCTGGTGGTTGACCTCGGTGCCGACGAGGTGGTCAGCTATCTGCTGCAGGCGGGGAAGCTGGTGAACCCGGTGGCGAGCGCCGTACCGGCTGGATCGGGTCCTCGAAACCTGGTTCTGCTCGGCAACGGCACGGCGGTGGTCTCCGGAGAGCTCGGTTCGGTTCTGATGCTGGCCAGACATGTCGATCGGCGACTGCTCGACTGGCGGATGGTCCCTGCCTCCGATGCTGCCCTCGCCCGCAATGTCAGGAACTACCCGAGCGATCTGGCAAGCGACGGGAAGGTGGTCTACCTGGCGAATCGAGGGGCTGACTCCATCTCCGAGATCTCGCTCTCCGACGGTGCTCTTCTGTCGCAAACCTCCTGCGGCGCTTGGCCTCGCCAGCTTGCGCTTGACTCCGGCCGGCTCTTCGTGTCAGCCACCGGAGCTGACCTGGTGCAGGTATTCGGCGTACCGGGCATGGAACTGATCGCCTCGATCCCGCTGCCGCAACCGATGTGCGTCGTGCTCTGGCGAGAATTCGGGTGACGAATGAAGTCCACGGTCTCGCCAGAACGACGGGCAGTCGTGGCACCGGATTCCCATTGGGTAACGGAGAGGGAGCAATGGAAAGGGAGCCATGGACAGCGAAATCGGGCACAGTGGTGCGGCCGAGCGGGACGGGCACTGGGGTGCTGCCGGCGAGCTTCCGGTGCAGGAGCGTCCGAGGGCCGGAGCCGTCGTCGGCCGGTCCTCCGCGCCAGGAGCGAATAATTCGCGGAACCTGGTAACAATCCACGATCATCTGCGCGGTGAACTTCGCCAGATTCGCCGGGCAGTAGAGGATATCGCGGCCGGCGAGCTCGACGCCGGCGCTGCCCGCGGCATGATCAACCGAATGACCATGCGCCAGAACGGGTGGACGCTGGGCTTCTTCTGTGCCGAATACTGCCGGGTGGTCACCCTTCACCACACCATCGAGGACACCCACATGTTCCCCGCTCTGGCAGCCACCGGCGCCGGCATCCAGCCAGGTACTGAACCGCCTGGAAGCCGAGCCCGACCTGCTGCTGTCCCATCTCGGATATGAGGAGGATGAACTGCAGCAATTCCTTGGGATGCTGGCCGGTCCGATCCAGCCGGCAGCGGGCCGGTCCATCCGGGGTGGTGACCGGGCCGGGTCCGTCAGTTGCTGTCCGGGTCGGCGGATCGGCGCCAGCGAATCCCCGCCTCCAGGAAACCGTCGATGTCACCATCGAACACCGCGGTCGGATTGCCGACTTCAAAATTCGTCCGGAGGTCCTTGACCATCTGGTAAGGGTGCAGAACGTACGACCGCATCTGGTTCCCCCAGGAATTGCCGCCATCACCACGCAATGCGTCCATCGTGGCCTTCTCCTCCTCCCTGCGCCGGACCAGCAGCTTGGCGCCCAACACGGCCATCGCCGACGCACGGTTCTGGATCTGGGAGCGCTCGTTCTGGCACGAAACGACGATGCCGGTCGGGATGTGGGTGATCCGGACCGCGGAGTCGGTGGTGTTCACGCCTTGTCCACCGGGGCCGGAAGAACGGTAGACGTCGACCCGCAGCTCTTTCTCGTCGATTTCGA
>JAABUM010007182.1_pt1 | contig 10439 bp, 14 predicted proteins | sample 5559161 | NCBI WGS metagenome assembly JAABUM01 (sample SAMN10711868, study PRJNA513369) | rock metagenome | isolation source: Antarctica rocks | place: Antarctica: Victoria Land, Siegfried Peak nord | reverse complement strand
GACGTAAAACGCCGCCGTGGCGAACTGGGCCGTCGGCAGCTGCTCCAGCCAGCTCCGGACCTCTGGTTCCAGTTCGACACTACCCCAACTCATAGCGGCGACGCTATAGGCTCGTCAGGCTCACGCCCGGTCGACCACCACCACCCCGGGTCCTGAGTCGGACCGCAGGGCGCCGGCAGGCTCCCCTAGGTCTGACTCAGACCATATCCTGCTCCCGCTACCGGCAGTCGGTAGCGGGAGCAAGATGCCAATGCTGCCCCAGCGCCATGCCCCACGAGATGGGCCGACAAGGGGCGCAGGTCTCACCGACTACCGTCGGCGTGTGGGACTTGTCGAGGAGATCGCGCAGCATTCCGACTTCTGGTCGGCAGCCACCCAGCACGAGTTCCTCGACGCCGTCCGCGAGGGCCGGATTCCCGCCGAGGCGTTCGACACCTGGCTGGTGCAGGACGCACAGTTCGTGACCGACCTACTGAAGTTCCAAGGTCGACTGCTGGCCCGCGCACCGCGCAAGGCGCAGTCGGTCTTGGCCGGCGGCGCCGTGGCAGCCGCGAACGAGCTCGACTGGTTCGAGCGGCAGGCATCCGCTCGCGGCCTGGATCTTGCTGCCCCGCCGCTGGCTGCCACCGCCGACTATGCGGCGCTGCTGCAACGCCTGGACGCAGCGCCCTACCCGGTCGCTGTTGCTGCCCTGTGGGTGATGGAGCGGGTCTATCTGAAGTCCTGGACCCATGCCGCTTCGGGCGCCGGCCCCTACCAGGACTTCGTCGAGCACTGGACCACACCAGAGTTCGTCGACTACGTCGAGGCACTCGAGGCATTGGTGGAACAGGAGCCCGACCCGACGATGGCAGCACAGATCCGCACCGTCTGCGATGAGGTGCTCGTGCAGGAACGACAGTTCTGGGACGCGGCGCTCACCCCCTGAGCCTCTGGGGGCGTTGGCTGCGAACGCCCAGCCGAACCCGGCGGTGGCGGGTGAGCAGCCCGGCTAGGGGGGCGTGCAGGATCTGGCTCAGGACGGCGGGGGACCAGATGCCGCTGCTGGCGGCGAGGAGCCGCCGACCTGGTCCGCCTCCTGCTGGCAGCGGTGCTCGCGCTCTCTTCGCGATCAGCGCCGGGCTGCTGCGCGGACTGCGAGCCGGCGAACAACCCCGACCCGTCGCCACCACCAGCATCTGGAACCAGGGCCGCGAAGCCCTGGTCCTGCTCGCCGGTGACCGGCTGCTGCGCGCACTCGCCCTCGCCCAGGCGCTCGCCGCCCTGTCCGCCGGCGCGACCAGCGCCCTGCTGGTCCTACTCGCCGGCCGGCGCCTGCACACCACCGGCACCGGCTACGGGCTGCTGCTCGCCGCCATCGGGGTCGGCGCCTTCACCGGCCCGCTGCTGGCGACCCGGCTGTCGGCCCACGCCCGCCGCTCGCAGCTGGTGTTCGGTGCGTTCGGTCTGCGCGGCCTGGTCGACCTCGCCCTGGCCACCGTCACCGCACTACCCGCGGCACTCGGCGCCCTCGCCTTCTACGGCCTTGCCACCTCGACCGGCAACGTCACGTTCTCCTCTCTCATCCAGACCCACGTACCGGCCGGCCTGCGCGGGCGGGTGTTCAGCGCCTTCGACCTCATCTGGCAGTCGATGCGCCTCGCGAGCCTGCTCCTCGGCGGCGCCCTCGCCGACACCGCGGGTATCCGCGCCGTCTACTACACCGGCGCCGCCCTGCTCCTGGGCGCCGCACTGACAGGGCTCCTGACCACCACTCCCACGCTCAGCATCCGGCGATCGTCCACCGCTTCACCCGATCCACGATGGGGCCAGCTGGTGGTTGCTACCCCTGGGGGGTATGCTCCAGCAATGGGTTCGTAGGTGGCTGTCGGGGAGGTACGCGGCTACAACGAGCACAAGGACCAGGTCGCCAAGCGGCTGCGCCGCATCGAGGGCCAGGTCCGCGGTCTGCAGCGCATGGTTGAGGAGGACCAGTACTGCATCGACGTGCTGACCCAGATCTCGGCCACTACCCGGGCGTTGCAGGCCGTCGCGCTGGAGCTGCTGGAGGACCACCTCGGGCACTGCGTGACCCACGCCATCGAGGCCGGCGGCCCCGAGGCGCAGGACAAGATCCGCGAAGCCGCCGCGGCCGTTGCACGGCTGGTCAAGTTATGAACCGCCCCCGCGCCACTCGGTCAGGCCCGGCCGGTTGCCAGGTCACCGATACGTCTGCTGTCCCCACCTGCGCGGCAGGACCCGGCGCCCGCGCGCTGTTCGTGGCCCGCGAGCTCGTCGACGTGTGGCACGAGCTCCGCGGCCACGCCCGGCGCCCACCTGCCGACCGAACACACGCAGAGCCCGACAAGGAGCGCACCTGATGGGCGTACTGGACACGATCGGCCGCAGCCTGTCCGACGGCTTCGGCATGTTCTGGGAGACCCTGTGGGCGCTGGTGCTGGGCTTCGCCCTGTCCGGCGCCGTCCAGGCGTTCGTTTCCCGGGCCCAGATGCAGCACGCGATGGGTGACCACCGCCCCCGCACCGTCGCCAAGGCGAGCCTTTTTGGTGCGGCATCCTCGTCGTGCTCCTACGCAGCGTCCGCCCTGGCCAAGACGCTGTTCGCCCGCGGCGCCGACTTCACCGCCGCACAGGCGTTCATGTTCGCCTCGACCAACCTGGTGCTCGAGCTCGGCATCGTGCTGTGGCTGCTGATCGGCTGGCAGTTCGCCGCCGCCGAGTTCGTCGGCGGCGCCATCATGATCGCACTGCTGACGCTGGTGCTGCCCCAGAGCGTCGGCCCCGCCGAGCAGGATGAGGTGCGCCGCCGGCTCAACGGCGACGACGGGAAGGCAGACGAGCAGGCCGACGGGCACGAGCAGCACGCCGACCCGGACCCGGACGCCGCCGGTGCGGCGCCGTGGCGAACCCGCATCCGCTCGTGGGCGGGCTGGTCGGACGCCGCCGGCTACACCATCAGCGACCTGACGATGCTGCGCAAGGAGATCGTCATCGGCTTCGTCGTCGCCGGGTTCGCCGACGCCGCCGTCCCGATCAGCTTCTGGCGATCGCTGTTCCTGACCGGCCACGGCTTCTGGTCGGTTGCCGAGAACGTCGTCCTCGGCCCGTTCCTGGCGATCATCAGCTTCGTCTGCTCGATCGGCAACGTCCCGCTCGCCGCAGCCCTGTGGTCAGGCGGGATCACCTTCGGCGGCGTCATCGCCTTCGTGTTCGCCGACCTCATCACCCTGCCGCTGCTGCTGATCTACCGCAAGTACTACGGCACCCGGCTCACCCTCAAGCTCCTGGCAGTGTTCTGGGCGACGATGAGCCTGGCGGGCCTGGCTGTTGAGTACCTGTTCAAGGCGGCCGGCATCGCCCCGGCACCGTCGGGCGATCACGGGATGGTCGGGAGCAACGCGTTCGGCTGGAACTACACCACCGTGCTCGACGCCATCGCCTTGGTCGCGTTCGCCGGCCTGTACTGGCTCTACCGGCACCGGGACCGGTTCGGCGGCGGCGCCGGCTACGCCAAGGACCCCGTCTGCGGAATGCAGGTCCAGACCGAGCACGCCCCCGCGACCGCCACCCACAACGGGCACAAGGTCTACTTCTGCTCCGACCACTGCCAGCACCGCTTCCACGCCGACCCCGACCGATTCGCTGGCTCAGGCGGGCAGGCAGGCCACCTCGGTCACGAGCACTCCGGCGCCGGTGATGGTGAAGCGCTTGATCCGGTGTGCAGCATGACGGTTGATCCCGCCCACGCTGCCGGCAGCGCCGAGTACGACGGCGTGACGTACTTCTTCTGCGGCACCGGCTGCCGCGACGCCTTTATCGCCGAGCCGCAGCGCTACATGCACGGGGCGGCCACCCGGTGACCTGCCGGCCCAACGGGCTCAGCCCCCTGCGACTGTCGCGCGACCGCAGCCGGCGCTGGGCCGGCTGGCTGGCTGTGCTGCTCATCGCCGCGGTCGGCTACATGCACACCGCCCCCATGACCGAGCACACCGGTGCTCCGATGGCCGGCGCGGTCGGCGCGAACAGCGCCATGAGCAGGGCCGCAGCAGGGGGGGCGGCCGCACCCCGTCAAGCCACGGGCGGCAACCCATCGAGTGTGGCCGCACCGGCATCTGCTCTGCTGGCAACCGTGGCGACCCCTGCCGGGACGCCGCACAGCCCGTCCGGACCAGCCTTGGCCTACCAAGTGGCCGCACTGGCCCTGGGTGGCCAGCCCATGACCCACCCCGGCGGCCTGTGCCTCGCACTCGCGGTCAGCTTCACGCTCGCCCTGCTGCTGGCGCTGGTCGCTGGCTCCCTGACGCGGCACCCGGACAGCTCCGTGCCAAACAGAGCCCCTCCTTCCGCTGTCATGGCACAGCTACCGAACTGGCTGCAACCGGACATGACGCTGCTGGCGGTCAGTCGGACCTGAGCGGAGCGGCTCGCGCCTGCGCGCGCGAGCTTGGCACCGCCTCCGGCTTGACCACTTCCACAGACAGGACCAGCACCTCATGATCAGCACTGTTATCCGTCGCCGTCTCATTCCCCTCGTGCTCGCCAGGGGACTTTCGATCGGCCTCGCCGCCTGCGGCAGCAGCTCGACGTCGTCCACTCCCAGCAACACGTCCAGCAGCTCGGCGAGCAGTCTCGCCGCGCACAACGCGGCCGACGTCGCCTTCGCCAAGGACATGGTCCCCCACCACCGTCAGGCGATCGCGATGGCAGCTCTGGCGTCCGGCCGTGCCAGCAGCCCTGCGGTGAAGTCGCTCGCCCAGCAGATCCAGCATGCCCAGGGCCCGGAGATCACCACGATGACCGGCTGGCTGAGCAGTTGGGGCCAGCAAGCCGGAACCAGCGGCACGGGCTCTATGTCCGGTATGGGCGACAGCTCGATGCCGGGCATGATGACCGGTTCCGACATGGACAGGCTGGCCGCGCTGAAGGGAGCAGCGTTCGACCGCGAGTTCCTGACGATGATGACAGCCCACCACCGCGGGGCCATCGAGATGGCCAAGACCGAGCAGGCCGCTGGACAGTACGGCCCCACCAAGCAGCTGGCAGCCGGCATCGAGAAGGCCCAGACACGCGAGGTTGCGGTCATGGCCGGCCTGTACGCCAGCGTCGGCGGTGGCGGACGCCTCTGACGGCCATCACCTGTGGCGGCCCCGACGAGGGGCCGCCACAGGTGACACACCCCCTTGGCGCTGGCCGCACGAGGACGTGATGGCTCACGTGGTCGACCCCACTGGCGAGTTGCGCACGACCGAGACTGGTCAGCACGACCGGCGTGCTGCCGGAGAAGCAATGATCGGCACCCGCAGCGAACTCGTCTGGCGTCTCCCATGGCCGGCATGACCGGGTGGACCCCAAGGGGGGACCTCCCGCTTGGCGCTGCCCTAACTGCGTTGCCAGCGGCCCAAGCCGCCAACCCGCGACTCCAGTGGAACCGTGCGTGCTCTGCACGCTGTCAGCCCGACGCGCCAGGCGTCGGCCGCAACACCACCGGCGACACTCCCGCACATCGCGGCCGGCATCGCTACACGTCAGACTTGCCTCATGAGCCACGGGCACGGTCACGGTCCCGTCGCACCCTGGCGACCCAGCAGGCGGGTACGGCGGCTGCTCGTGGTCGCGCTCACGCCGTTCGCCGTCGCCACCGCGATCGGACTGGTCGTGCTGTGGCCCTCGCACCGCCCGCAGCCCCTGCCGCTGCAGTTCACGACCTACGGCGAGGGAAGAACGGTCTTCGAGCGTGGCCGGGTGGTGGCGTTGAACGAGAGGGCGTGCGTGAGCCCGCCGACGCCGACGGCCGTGTGCGGCAACGTCTCCGTCGCCCTGTACTCCGGGCCCGATGCGGGCCTGACCGTCTCAGTCGACCCCAGCGGCGTCCGGCTGGCAGTCGGGGACCAGATCCGCGTCTCCCGAGGACCAGCAACCGGAGCCGGTCCAGGAACCCGGTCCTACCAGCTCGATGACTACGTACGCGACGCCCCCTTGGGGGTCATCGCCGCCCTGTTCGCCGGCCTGCTGTTCCTGGTGGCGCGCTGGCGGGGACTGGCGGCGCTGGTCGGAGTCGGCGTCGCCTACCTCGTCCTGGTGGAGTTCATCCTGCCGGGCCTCCTCGACGGCCGGTCCGCGGTCGGGGTCGCCGTCACCGGGAGCTCGGCGATCCTGTTCATCGTGCTCTACCTCGCCCACGGCATCTCGGCCCGGACCAGCACGGCACTGCTGGGACGCTGACCGCGCTGGTAGCGACCGCCCTCCTGGCATCCGTCGCGACGCAGGCCGCGCACCTGACCGGACGGTCCAATGAGGTCAACGGCGACCTCGTCGCATCGGGGGTGCACATCTCCCTGCGGGGCCTGATTCTCTGCGGCTTGATCGTCGGTGCGCTCGGCGTGCTCGTCACCGTCACCCAAGCCTCAGCCGTGTGGGAGCTGTCAGCCGCCGACCCGTCTGCCGGCTGGCAGCGGCTGTTCGTGGGCGGCATGCGAATCGGGCGTGACCACATCGCCTCGACCGTGTACACACTCGTCTTCGCCTACGCCGGAGCAGCCCTCCCGCTGCTGTTGCTGTTCAGCGTCTCCGGACGCACCGTCCATGACCTGCTCACCGGCGATGAGATCGTCCGCGACCTGGTAGGAGGAGCGGGGCTGGTGCTAGCTGTGCCGTTCACGACGATCATCGCTGCGGTGATCGCCTCGCGTCCGCACGAGTCAGCCGTCAAGGGTCCCGTTCCATCCCTGCCGGGCACCTGAGGTAGTCGCCTCTGCTGCCTCCCGGTGTTCGGCGGTCCGGTCGCAGGTCGGCTTGCTCCGTCATCTCGTCCGGCTACCGACACACGTACCGCACGGCACCTCCGCACCTCACCAGCGAAGCAGCCGGCGGACACTGCCCGGCGGCCCGGCGCCGCGCATTCGACGGCTCCGGGCCAGTCCGGCTGGCAGTGCGAGTCCGATGAGCAGGGCGATCACCCCGCCGGCGACGTCGAGCAGGTAGTGGTTGGCGGTGCTCAGGACGACGAGCGCGGTCAGCAGCGGATAGACGGCGGCGACAGTGCGGGCGAGCCGGCGGCGGGTCAGTGTCCAGACGGTGACGGTGGCCCACAGGGCCCAGCCGACGTGCAGGCTGGGCATGGCGGCGAACTGGTTGGAGGCGGCGTCGACCGATGTCGAGCCCCAGCTGCCCCAGGTGTGGAACGCGACGACGGTGTCGATGAAGCCGTGGCCGAGCAGCCGCGGTGGTGCGAGCGGGAACAGCCAGAAGCCGGCCAAGGCGACCCCGTTCATCGCATAGAACGCCGACCGCAGCCGCCTGGCGGCTGCTGGTGCCCGGCGGGCTGCCCACACCCCGACGGTGATCACGATGAGGAAGTGGGCGATGGCGTAGTAGTAGTCGGCCAGGACCGCCAGCGGGTGCAGGCCGGCGAGGGCGGCGTTGAGGGTCTGCTCGGGGTCCAGATGCACGGCGGTTTCCCAGTGCAGCAGCTCATCGCCCCGCAGCGTGGCCGCCGTCTGCTGATGGGGGACGGCGTTGCGCAGCAGGCTGTAGATCAGGTAGCCGGCGGTGACCAAGGCCAGCTCGGCGGCGACTTTGGCGGCCCGTGGCACCCCCCGCAGTCCAGGCCGGCCACGTCCGCGTCCCGCGCGTGTGCCCGTGGCCGTCGGCGCACCCGTGCCGATCGCGGCGGCATCGAGCCAGGCCTGCTCGGCAACGGTCGCCCGGCGGGTCCGGCGCCGTGAACGGTCCGTGCTGCGCGGCTCAGCCGTCATCGGTCAGTGCCCTCGTCAGGTGCTCCAGTGCCGGCAGGGCCGCCAGCACCGCGGTCCGGTCACCGGCACCGATGCGGTCCAGCGCTGCGGAGAGCATCCGCCGGTGGGTCTGCTGCCAGGCCGCAAGCTGGGCGTGGCCGGCAGCGGTCACGCTGAGGCGGCGGCTGCGCCGGTCGGCCGGGTCCCCGGACCGCACCAGCAGACCCTGGGCGCACAGCTGCGCGACAAGGGTGCTGACCGTGTTCGGTGCCAGCCGCAGCTCGGCGGCCAGGTCGTTGACCCGCGACCCTGGTTCGGCGGCGACCTGCTGCAGCAGCTCGACCTGGGCCATCGGCAGTGACTCGGCCGGATGGTCGGTGCGGACCCCGCGGCGCAGCGCCCGGCGCAGCCGGGCCACCACATCAGCCAACTGGTCGGCACCGACCTTCAGGGGCGCGGCAGCGGCGTGGTTCACCCCCGGCACGCTACCTCTGCGGCAGAGATAGCGTGGTGAACGACCCGGAGACGATCCACCGGCCCTGTTCGTCTGACCAACGGCGCGCTGGTGGTCAAGGAGCTGGCGGTGAAGGAGAGCGGCATGCGTGTCCTGGCCTACCTGCCGAGCCCCTCACACGGCGTGTGGCACCTCGGGCCTGTGCCGGTGCGCGCCTATGCCCTGTGCATCATCGCCGGGATCGGCGTCGGGGTGTGGCTCGCCGACCGGCGCTGGCAGGCCCGCGGCGGACAAGCGGGCCTGATCTCCGAGATCGCGCTGTGGGCCGTCCCGTTCGGGATCGTCGGTGCCCGGCTCTACCACGTCGCCACCGACCCCGAGCTGTACTTCACCGCCGGCAAGCACCCCATCGAGGCGCTCTACATCTGGCGCGGCGGCCTAGGCATCTGGGGCGGCGTCGCCGCCGGCGCCCTCGGCGCCTGGATCGCCTGCCGCCGCCGCGGCATCGGTCTCGTCGAGGTCGCCGACGTCATGGCCCCCGCCCTGCCGATCGCCCAAGCGATCGGAAGGCTCGGGAACTACTTCAACCAAGAGCTCTACGGCCGGCCCTCAGGGTTGCCGTGGGCCGTACGGATCGACCCGGCCAACCGCCCGGCCGCCACCCCGCAGGTCGCGACCTACCAGCCGACGTTCCTCTACGAAGCGCTCTGGGACCTCGGCGTCGCCGGCCTGGTCGTGTGGGCCGAACGCCGCTACGACCTCGGACGGGGCCGGGCGTTCGCTCTCTACGTCGCCGCCTACACCGTCGGCCGCGGCTGGGTCGAGGCCCTGCGCGTCGACCACGCCAACCACCTGCTCGGACTGCGCCTCAACGACTGGACCTCACTGCTGATCTTCCTCGCCGCCGCCGGCTACCTGCTCGCCAGCCACCGCCGCAGCAAAGCGACGGGCGAGCCCCGTTCAACCGACACCAAGTCCCTAGACAGCGACGCAGCGGCTGACGCCAGCAGTCAGCGCTGACGGGCGATGACTGGCCCGGCGCCGCGGTGACCGCCCCATCGTTCGCGTCAGCCTTCGGCCTGCCCGTGAGGCCGTGACCCCGGGCGCGGCAAAGCGTGCCGGCAGCGCGGCCGCAGGCCGGTGCAGGGTCCGGACACGTTGTGTCCGGCGTGGGGAGGGCTGAGCGGCTCGGTCTGCAGCAGCCCCACCTCGCGCTGCTGCCGGCGCAGTCCCGCGCCCAGGCGGCGAGACCTGCTCGCTGTCGGCCCGTGACGCAGCCGGTCCAACGGGGCACCCCAGCGTTGTGGAACACGTCGATGACACCGCAGTCGAGGCACGCGGCCTCACGGGAACGTGGCGAAGCGGGAACCCGCCCTGGTACCTCGTCTGGGGCGCGATCGCTGTTGTCGTCGTCGTCGTTCTTGGCTGTGCCTCGACCGGCAGCTGGGCGGGTGTGGCCGGCATCGTCGTCGTCCTGTTCGGGGTGATCTCGCACATCGCCGCCTGGGCAGCGATCCCGCTGGTGCAGCCTCACCCCTTCCTACCTCTCCCGCGCGTGTCCGCGGCGCCGGGCGAGTAGTCCCGACCTCGCATCGACGTCGCGTACGCCGGCGCTCCGACCTGCGCCTCGGTCTCGTTCCGTGGCGGCTGCTCGTCCTGACCGAGGGCCTGTTCCTCGTCGTCTCGGCGGCGGGGCGGCACGGGCTGGACGCGCTGCTCGGCCACCTCGTCGGTGGCGGCGGTGACATACGGGTCGCCGCCATCGCGGCGGGTGCGGCCAACCTCGTCAACAACCTCCCGGCCTACCTCGCTCTGGAGCGCGCGGTCCCGCGGACGAACCTGCTCGCACTGCTCACCGGCATCAACATCGGCCCGCTGGTGCTCGTCTGGGGGTCATTGGCCACGCTGCTGTGGCGCGAGCGCTGCCGGGCCCGTGGCGTCGAGGTCAGTGCGCTGTCGTTCGGGCTGCTCGGCCTGGTCGGGATGCCGGTGGTGCTGGCCGCCACCGTCCTCGCCCTGCGACTCATAGCGTGAACCGGCCGTCGTCGGCGCGACGGTGGCCGAGGTTCTCCTGAAGCCGCGGAACTTAGACCTGGTCTCAGAACCTTCGGGCGTGTCGTTCCAGCCGTTCGACGCGGCCGTGGTTGATCGTCTCAGTTCATGTCGACGCGGGTTTCTTCCCCGCCGCGGCGACTGGTCGATGACCGGCTTTGGGCACTGCTCGAACCGTTGATCCCACCCCCCGCGGTGGGA
>JAABUM010007181.1_pt1 | contig 10439 bp, 6 predicted proteins | sample 5559161 | NCBI WGS metagenome assembly JAABUM01 (sample SAMN10711868, study PRJNA513369) | rock metagenome | isolation source: Antarctica rocks | place: Antarctica: Victoria Land, Siegfried Peak nord | reverse complement strand
AGGTGATGTTGATTGGAAGGGTGCGTCAGCCCCGCTGCTACTTTGCTCCAGCGGGGCTAACGCACCCTTCCAATCCATAACCGATGCCGGTGCCCTTGTCACCTCGCGTTAGACCACCACCGGCCTTCGGCCACCCTCTCCCACAAGTGGGAGAAGGCCAACCGCCAACACTCGGTGGGGAACAGTGAGATCTATAAGCCGCCACTGATGAGATCTGTAAGCCGCCACTGAGTTGCAGTTCCAAAAGCGCCACCAAGCTTTAGCTCCAGAACTTTCTGTTCCCCACCCAGTGTTGGCGGTCGGCCTTCTCCCACTTGTGGGAGAGGGTGGCCGAAGGCCGGGTGAGGGCCGAACACAGTGAGGGCAACAACTCGCGTCACGCCCTCAAGAATTCCAAAATCAACCGCACCCCAAAGCCCGTCGCGCCGCGTTCGGTCAGAAGCCGTGCATCGCGCACATGAGCGACCGCCGCGATGTCGAGATGCGCCCACGGCACATTTTTCGGCACGAAATGGCGCAGAAAAACCGCCGCCGTAATCGAACCGGCGCGCCGTTCGGGGCCGATGTTTTTCAAGTCCGACACGGTGCCCTTCATGTAATCGTCGTATTCTTCCCACAACGGAAAGCGCCAGATTTTCTCGCCGGTTGCGATGCCCGCGCGCTCTAAGCCGCCCGCCAGTTCGTCGTCGTTACAAAACAAACCGGCGCCTTCTTGGCCCAGAGCGATGCCGATGGCACCGGTTAAAGTGGCGAAATCCACGATGAGCGACGGGTTCTGTTCGCCTGTCCATGCGAGCGCGTCGGCCAAAATTAGGCGGCCTTCGGCGTCGGTGTTGAGCACTTCGATGGTTGTGCCGTCGCGCGCCGTCACGATGTCGCCGGGACGCTGGGCGTTGCCCGACACCATGTTTTCGGCTGAGGCGACCACGCCTAAAACGCGGCGTTTGACACCTAGATCGCGCAGTGCGCCCATCGCGGCGATGACGGCGGCGGCGCCCGCCATGTCGTCTTTCATCTCTTCCATGCCCGTCGAGGTTTTAATGGAATAACCGCCCGTGTCGAAACTCATTCCTTTGCCCACCAGAGCGACCGGCGCGTCATTTTCGGTTCCGGGTGGCGCGTAGTCCATCACGATGAAACGCGGCGGCTCGTCGCTGCCCATGCCCACAGCCCACAACGCACCCATGCGTTCTTCTTTGATGCGATTTTCGTCCCACACTTCGACGCGCACGCCCGATGATTCGCCGATTTCCCTCGCGCTTTGCGCGATGGTGCGCGGCGACTTGAGGTTCGACGGCGTGTTCACCAACTGGCGCGCGCGCGCGTTGGCTTGACTGAGCGCGCGCGCGCGCTCAATGGCCGTTTGCGCCTCGCTTTCATCGGCGCTTTCGGGAAGCAAAATCGTCGCGGATTCGACGGCGAAGTGCTCGCCTTTTTTGAAGTCGTTGAACTGCATCAAGCCCAACTCAATCGCTTCTGCTGCGCCTTGAATTAGAAAAGGAAGCGCCTGAGTTTCGGTTGCGGGAAGCGCGAGGGCGAAGTCGGATTTCTTGAGAGTTCGCACGGCGCGCGCGCCTTTGACGAGGGCTTTGCGAAAGCGGTCGAGAGAAAACGACTCGCGTTTGCCCAAGCCCAGCATCACCATGCGCGGCGCGTTTTGGCCGCCGGCGTGAACCACGCGCGTTTCGCCCAGAGCGGCTTTGAAACCGTCGTTTTGCGTGATGTCGAGGAGCAACCCGTCGAGATTTTCGTCGAAAGCGGCGGCGATCCCCGACAGGGGTTCGTCGCTCCACAAAGGCAAAATCAAACAGGGCGTTTTGAGTTCGAGCGGCAAGGCGCGGGAAAGCGAAAATTGCATCGCGCGCAGTTTGGCACGCGCGGGTTTCGAGAAACGCAGTTGAATCAGCCTTGCAAGCGGTTTTTGGTCGAGATGATCGAGAACGCGAAGCGCGAGGGAGTGCCTTGTCCAGAGCGTGAAGCGCCACCTCTTCAAAGGATGCGTCTTCGACGCGCTTAACGATGCACTCCCTCGCGCTTCGCGTTCTCGATCATCTCGACTAAAAACCGCTTGTCGGGAAGCACTTCCAACAAACAGCGCTCTGGGATGATGTTCAACGTTAGGCCAAAATGTTGGACACTCTGGCACTGCCCAAATGCCTTCTTCTGTCGCTCCTTTGAACAACCTGTCGCGCAAATTGATGCGCTCGTTTGCCACGCTGTTGCTGGTGTTGCTGGGACTTTTGGCGTTTGCGTTGTGGAACTTCCACCGGCTGGGTCGGGCCGATGGTTGGAAGGCGCACACCTATCAGGTGCTTTTGGAATCGCAAAAAATCAAGGAAAACCTGTTCTTGATGGACAACGGCATTCGCACTTATGTCGTCAGTGGCCGCAAAAGCGACCTCGACACCTATCGCGAGGGCGAACGCGGTTTTCGAGATCATTTGTTCGAGTTGCAGCGGTTGGTGGAAGACAACCCCCCGCAAGAAGACCGTTTAACGCAGGTCATCGCATTGACCAAGACGTGGCAAAACACGCAGTTGTTACCAACAGCCGCGGCGCGTTTGCCTTCGGACACGCTCGTGCAGGCGCTGGTCAAGTCGAGTCGAACCACTCTGGCGAAGCGTCGCGGTTTGGATGGTATTCGCGCTCAACTGGACGGCTTTGACGGGGTCGAGCGCGGCTTGCTCGCCACGCGCATCAGCGAGCAAGAGCGTTCGCGCTCGCTCGCGGAATCGACGCTGTGGCTGGGAAGCGGATTTTCGATTTTGCTGGTGATGTTTTTGTCGTCCACCGCCGTGCGCGCGGTCAACGAATCGCGTGCGGCGTATGTGCATTTGCGCACCGCCAACGCCGAATTGCAAAACGTGCGAGCGGGACTGGAACAGGAAATCGAAGGGCGCCGCGCCGCGCAGGAACGCTTGAAGCGGGCCGTGGGCGATTTGAAGCGCTCCAACGCTGAACTCGAACAGTTCGCCTATGTCGCCTCGCACGATTTGCAAGAGCCGCTTCGCGCCATCGCGGGCTGCGTTCAAGTGCTCAAACGCCGCTACGAAGGCAAATTAGACGAGCGCGCCGACCAGTTCATCGGCCACGCCGTCGAAGGCGCGCAGCGAATGCAAAACCTCATTCAAGACCTGCTCGCGTATTCGCGCGTGGGCACCAAAGGCAAACCGTTCGCGCCCGTGGCTTTGGAATCCGTCGTGGACAACGCGCTGCGCAACTTGAGCGTGGTCGTGGACGAATCGAAAGCGCACATCGAACGCGAAGCGATGCCCCAGTTGTGGGGCGACGCCGGGCAGTTGGAAAGCGTTTTTCAGAATTTGCTGTCCAACGCGCTCAAGTTTCGCGGCGAGCAGGCGCCCGAAGTTCGCGTTGGTTGCGTGCCGACTCCCGGCGCAAACGGCGAAACCGGCTGGACATTTTCGGTTTCCGACCAAGGGCCGGGCATCGAAGCGCAGTATTTCGAGCGCATTTTCGTGATGTTCCAGCGCCTCCACACGCGCACCGAATACGCGGGCACGGGCATCGGCTTGGCGATCGTCAAAAAAATCATCGAACGCCACGGCGGGCGCATCTGGGTCGAAAGCGAAGTCGGGCAGGGCACCACGTTTTCGTTCTGGCTGCCGGAACAACCGCCCGTCCAAAGCCAAAGCGAAGCCGAACTCGAACTCGATGGAGACGGCGAAGCTGAACGTGAGGACAACAGCGAAAGCGAAGTAGGCGAGCGCGAGTTGGAAACTGTGGGCGCGCCGCGCGAGAGAGAACTGACAAACTAAAGCCCTCAAAAGCGAGTTTGGAAAGTGGTTGTAGGGACGCTGCTTGCTGCGTCCTGTCGATGATGTAGGTTTTTTCTAAAGGCGCACGCGAGCAACTGTGTCGCGCCGGACGCGGCAAGCAGCGTCCCTACAACCACTTTCCAAACTGACACTGAGTAGCTGTTGCAAAAGCGGTTTAAAGGGACGTGGCTTGCCATGTCCGCAACGCCACGTTGTGTGAGTTCCTCGTTGGACAAACCAAACATTCGCGCGCGGACATGGCAAGCCATGTCCCTTTAAACCACTTTTGCAACAGCTACTCAGAAGGCGCCCCGCAGGAAAAGTTGAACGCCGTTTCAAAGAAACCAGTGGCAATAACAATGAACCGCAAAATCAGCACTCGCTTGGTTGGCCAGAAAAGTCTGTGTGGCCAGTGGCGCGGGTGTTTCGGGTTGGTCGTTGGCCTGAGAAACGGGCAACTTTCAGGGGCGAACTAAGGAGACGATTATCAAACCAGTGGATATTTTGCTTGTCGAAGACTCGCCCACCGACGTGCTACTCGCGCAGGAAGCGCTCGAACACGCCAAAGTGCTGAACCAACTGCACGTCGTTTCCGATGGCGTGGAAGCGATTGAATTTTTGCGCCGTCAGGGCGCTTATGCCGATGCCGTTCGGCCCGATTTGATTTTGCTCGACCTCAATTTGCCGCGCAAAGACGGGCGTGAAGTGCTCGAAGAAATCAAAGCCGATCCTGAACTCAAGCGCATTCCTGTCGTCGTGCTCACGACTTCCAAAGCCGAAGAAGACATTCTGCGCGCCTACGGTTTGCACGCCAACTGTTACGTATCCAAACCGGTCGATTTCGAGCAGTTCACTCATGTCGTGCGCGCCATCGAAACCTTCTGGTTCTCGATTGTGTCGCTGCCTTCGGCTTCCTGACCGGCGTTTTTTGCGCCCCGAAAACAACTGCCTTCATGCGCCTGCTGCTTTTGGAAGATAACCCCACCGACGCGCTGTTAGTCGAGGTCGCGCTCGAAGAAATGCCCGGCATCTCGCCCGACCTCGTTCACGTCCAAACCCTCGCGCAGGCGAGAGTGGTGCTTCAAAACGGCGATTTCGATGTCGCTCTGGTTGACCTCAACGTGCCCGACGGTCACGGCCTTGACAACTTCGATCTCGTGCAGCGATGGGCGCCCGCCATGCCGGTCATCGTGCTGACCGGCACCAACGACGAAGACATCGCGCTCGAGGCCATCCAGCGCGGCGCGGCGGATTACCTGCTCAAAGACGACGCTTCGGCGCGTTTATTAGAACGCTCGATTCGCTACGCCATCGAACGCAAACGCAACGAAAGCGCCCGTTTGGAACTCGAACGCGCCCACATCAAGCGCGCCGAAGCCGAAACCGCCAACCTCGCTAAAGACGAGTTTTTGGCGACTCTGTCCCACGAACTGCGCACGCCGCTCAACGCCATCATGGGCTGGACGACTTTGCTGCGCACCGGCCAGCTGGACGAAGAAACCAGAGAACAGGCGCTACTGGTCATTGATCGCAACGCCAAAGCGCAGGCGCAACTCGTCGAAGATTTGCTCGACGTGTCGCGCATCGTGGCGGGCAACTTCCGTTTGGAAACCATCGAACTGGATCTCAGTTCGATTGTGCGCTCAGCCGCCGAAACCGTTGCTCCGTCAGCGGCGGCCAAAAACATCACTTTTCAGTTGGAATCGTCTTCGGAAACGCCCGTGTGCGGCGACCCGATGCGTTTGCAGCAGGTGGCGTGGAACCTGATTTCCAACGCCATCAAATTTTCGCCCGACGACAGCACCGTCACGGTTCGCACCTTTTCCCATCAAGCCGACTCGGTCGAGTGGGCCGTTTTAGAAGTGAGCGACCAAGGAACGGGCATCGCGCCGGAATTTTTGCCCTTTGTCTTCGACCGCTTCCGGCAGGCCGACGGCTCGACGACGCGGCGCTTTGGCGGCTTGGGTTTGGGTCTGGCGATTGTGAAAAACGTGGTCGAACTGCACAACGGGCGCGTCAGCGTGTCGAGCGAAGGAGTTGGAAAAGGCACGACCTTTCGCGTTGAATTGCCGCTTTCACAGGGCCAGTGCCAGCCAGTTGAGGGGCACGAATCGCCCGAAACCCTCGATTGGGGGCGGCTCAAAGTGTTGTGCGTGGACGACCAGTTCGAAGCGCGCGAATGGATGCGGCTCACGCTGTCGCGGCGCGGAGCGCAAGTGCAAACCGCCGCCAGCGTGTCGCTGGCTTTTCAAAAGTTGGACGACTGGTGCCCGCACGTCGTGTTGTGCGACATCGGGATGCCCGACTCGGACGGCTACGACTTGATGAGCGCCATTCAAAATCGCCGCCTGCCTGTGCAGGCTATCGCCGTCACGGGATTCACGTTTGCGGGCGAACGCGACCGCGCGCGCGAAGCCGGATTCGCCGATTTTCTGGCCAAACCCGTCGATGCCCTGCGCCTTTTCCGCGCCCTTGAAGCCGTTGTGGGCGCGGGCCACAAGGCTCAGTAGAAGTTTTTTCTCTGACCAAAAAGGGCGCACGATGTGCGCCCTTTTTGGCGTTTGCTCCCGAAAAATTACTCGCTGCTAACGGCGCCGCATTTCAACTTCCCAACTGAGCAGACGGGCTTTATCCGGCTCTTGAACAAGGGCATCACCGGGGCATCACCGGGTTTTGAGTCGCGCCGACAGGAAACATTGCATCTTCGTGACTCATCGCCGATACTCGGCGCCTCAATAGTGCGCCCCTCCTATGCAATTGCTCTTCCCCTCACGCGCTCGTGCTTTCACGTTGCAGGAACTGTTGGTGGTCATCGCCATCATCGCCATTTTGGCGGCGCTGCTTTTTCCGGTGTTCCTGCGCTCGCGCGAAAACGCGCGGCGCGTGGCGTGCGCCTCGAACATGAAGCAAATCGGTTTAGCGCTCACGCAATACGCGCAGGACTTTGACGGCGTGAACCCGCCGCGTTACAGCGGCCCGGACGCTGATTGGACGGTTTCCAATCCGCCGCTGCAAAGGCTCAACTGGCGCGTGCTGCTCTTTCCTTACGTCAAAAACGCGGCGGTTTTCCAGTGCCCCTCCAACCCCAAACGCAGCATCAGCGCCACGAATCTGGTCGGCGCGCCATCGGGCACGCCCGATATGCACGTTTCCTACGGCTGCAACTTTTATTCGGGCGCCGAACTGGGCGTGTTCGCCGACAACGACGGCAATGGCCGCACCAATGACGCCTCGTTCGAGTTCCCATCCGAAACCATCGCCGTCGCCGAAACCACTTCGGCCCGTCCCGACGCGGATTTGGACAACATCAAGCTGTTCGGCGAGCTTTACGCCGGACACTTCGGCTTCACGAACTACCTGTTCGTGGACGGTCATGCCAAGAGCCTCAAGCCGCTCCAAACCTACTTTCAAAACGGCAAAATCGTCAATATGTGGTTGCGCGATCATTCCGAGTTCCTCCGCGAGTAGTTCGAGCCTGCCTTTCATTCTTTTTCAAAGAACAACATGAACCTTCTTTTTCAACTGGCGGCTCGAATCTTTTCCCCAGTGCCCGCTAAAAAAGCGGGCGCCTGCTTCGCGCTGCTTTTAGTTTTGGGCGCGGCCACTCAAGCGGCGCACACAGCCATCACCTCAGGAACCGACCAACGCGGAACCGGCCTTCCTCGTGTTCAATACCAACGCGCTGCTGTTAGCCACTTCGAGTCCAACCCGGCTGGCTCCTCTCTTCTTGTGAACACCCTTGCGGATGAAAACGACGGCACGAGCGACCCGACTTTTGGAACGGGAACTTCGTTGCGAGAAGCCCTCGCTTATGCCAACACGCAGTCAGGAATTCCAACGGTTCAGTTCGATCCAAGCGTGTTTCCCTCATCGGGTGCATCCAAAACCATCGCGCTTTCTCCAAGTCTTGGCGAGTTGGTCGTCACCGGCAAACTCAAGGTTCAAGGGACGGGCGCGAACGTGTTGACCCTCGACGGCGGAGGCAAAAGCCGCGTGTTCGATGTCGGCATCAACTTGAGTGCGGGCACAACCGCAGCGCTGGAATTGAGCGGCGTGACCATCAATAACGGTTACATCGGCGGCGCCGTCGCGGGCGGAGGCATCATCAATTTCGGAACGCTGAGCGTTTCCAACTGCGTGATTTCCAATTGCTACACGAGTGATTTTGGCGGCGGCATTTACAACGAAGCGGGCACCGTCACGCTGAGCGGATGCACTCTTTCCGGCAACCGCGCCGGTTCTGGCGGCGGCTTTTACAAGCGCGCGGGCACGGCCAGCGTGTCGCATTGCACTTTTAACGGCAACACGGCCACGGTCAGTGGCGGCGCCATCTTCTCGTTTTCGAGCACGTTCTCCCTCGCCAACTGCACGATTTCGGGAAACACAACTTCAGGCTCCACCGCCAGTCGCGCTGCCGTGCGATGCAGCACGGGAACCTTCAGTGTGAGCAACACGATCTTGGTGGGCAACCTCAGTTCACCCGATGTTTCCGGCGTCTTTTCAAGCGGCAACTTTAACCTCGTCGGCACCGGTTACACGACCAGCCTCAATGCCTTCAATAAATCGGGCGACACAATCATTGCCACGGGCGCGCAGGTGAACCTCGCCGGTTTGGCTAACAACGGTGGCCAAACGCCTACGATGGCGCTTGGTAAAGGCAGCATCGCGCTGGATAAAGGCGACCCGTCCGTTTCGTCTTCGCCAACCAACTTCGACCAACGCGGAACGGGATTTTTGCGCGTCAAAAACGGGCGCATGGACATCGGCGCTTTTGAAAACCAAGACACGCCGCCCAACGCCACAGCGCAAAGCGTCTCGACGCCCGAAGATACACCAGCGAGTTTTACGCTGTCGGGCAGCGATGCTGATCCGGGCGACGCGTCTGCGCTGTCTTACACCCGCAAAACCGAGCCAATCAACGGCACTTTGTCGGGCACGGGCGCGAACCTGACGTATACGCCGAACAAGGATTTCAACGGCAGCGATTCGTTCACCTTCATCGTGAACGACGGCTTTTATGACAGCACGCCCGCCACGGTTTCCATCAACGTGAGTGAAGTCAACGACAAGCCGATGGTAACGGATGACTCGAAAAGCACGGATGAGAACACGCCGCTTTCTTTGTCATCGAGCGACTTGACAGGCAACGATTCCAAAGGCGCGCCCAACGAATCGGGCCAAACGCTTGTGATAACCGGTCTGGGCACGCCCGCCAATGGAACAGCCACTTTAGGGGCTGACGGCTCGATCCTCTACACCCCGAACACGAACTACTTTGGCTCGGATTCGTTCACTTACACGGTTCAAGACAACGGCACAACGAACAGCGCGCCCGATGTCAAAATGGCGACCGGAACGGTCAACATCAACGTCATTCAGGTCAATCAAGCGCCAACGATTACGCCTATCGCCGATCAAAACGCGTTCGTCGAGCAAGCGTATTCCTTCACGCCAACGGCAGACGATCCCGACCACAACGCCTTGACGTGGAGCTTGGGCGGGAGCGCGCCAACCGGCCTTTCAATTAGCGCCGGAAGTGGCACGATGAGTTGGACTCCAACTGCCGATCAAGCGGGCAAAAGCTACACGGTCGTGCTCAAAGTCACCGACGACGGCTCGCCCAACGCCTCGGCTTCCACCTCATTCAAAATCACCGTTAATATGAGCGGCGGTAGCACCACAGGTTCGACTACTGGCAGCACAACAGGCACAACTACGGGTTCGACTACTGGCAGCACGACTGGTTCGACTACTGGCAGCACGACTGGTTCAACTACTGGCAGCACGACTGGTTCAACGACGGGTTCAACTACGGGTTCGACTACGGGTTCGACTACGGGTTCGACTACGGGCACAACCATTGGTAGCACAACCGGTTCAACAACAGGCACAACTACTGGCAGCACAACAGGCACAACTACGGGTTCGACTACAGGCTCCACTACGGGTTCAACAACAGGCAGCACTACTGGAACAACTATGGGTAGCACAACTGGAACTACAACCGGTTCAACAACGGGAAGCACAACCGGTTTCACCACTGGCTCGACTACCGGAACTACGACCGGCTCAACTACCGGAGGCACGACCGGCTCGACTACCGGAACAACTACTGGCTCGACTACCGGAAGCACGACCGGCTCGACTACCGGAACAACTACTGGCTCGACTACCGGAAGCACGACCGGAACAACTACGGGTTCGACTACAGGCTCCACTACGGGTTCAACAACAGGTAGCACTACTGGAACAACTACAGGTAATACAACGGGTTCAACTACTGGAGGCACCACCGGAGGCACCACCGGAACAACCACCGGAGGCACGACCGGAACAACTACTGGTTCAACCACCGGAGGCACGACCGGAACAACTACTGGTTCAACTACCGGAGGCACGACCGGTTCAACTACCGGAGGCACGACCGGTTCAACTACCGGAGGCGCTCCGCGGACTCCTCATCCGGGTGTGGGGCTGAGAATCCTCAAGGAAGCTGAACGGATGTATGGGTCTTCTTAATCCAACTCCGACTGCTCACGGTCACGGCAAGGCCCCAACAACTTTCGTTAGGGTTTTGCCTTGGCGCGGATAGTCTTTGCTCCAACTCGCGTGAGGCCAACTTGCGCGGTTTCATTTGGCCCGTTCGTAATGCAAAAATCGGTT
>JAABUM010007180.1_pt1 | contig 10440 bp, 10 predicted proteins | sample 5559161 | NCBI WGS metagenome assembly JAABUM01 (sample SAMN10711868, study PRJNA513369) | rock metagenome | isolation source: Antarctica rocks | place: Antarctica: Victoria Land, Siegfried Peak nord | reverse complement strand
ACAGCAACGCCGCAAGCTGGCCGCCTATCACTCCCACCGTCGCCGCCGCATTCGCTGTCTGGCAGGATATAGCACATGAGTTCTCTCGTTGTAGTACTAGCAGGGGCGGCGTGTGCCATCCCGAGCGCGCCTTGTCAGGAGATGCGGGGTTGTCAGCAGCCGGACGCGCGCACACGCCTAGAGGTGGCCCCGCCGGATTGTGTCGCCACAGGCATCGACATCCATGCGGGGAAGTGTAGCGCGGGTGGGGGCGGGTGTCGATGGGGCAACGTGCGGTGTTAGTCCGGTTCAGCGCACGCCGCAGGTGCGGCATGCGGCCTCGTAGGGGGTGCCGAAGTGGTGGCCGCGCGACTCGGCGATCGCGGTGAACGGCGGGAGGGTGAGCACCTCGGCGTGGTAGAAGAGCTGATAGCTGAGTGGGTACGGGTAGGGGTACGCGGCGGGGCGATGGTCGCGGACGCGCGATTCTTGCGCGGCGAAGAGGGTGACCGGGCCGAGGGTCGCGCCGACTTCTTCAAGACATTCGCGGCGAAGCGCCGCCTCGGGGGTCTCGTTGGCTTCGATGTCGCCGCCAGGCAGGTCGGGGCCGTGCGCATGGCGACCACTCAACAGCAGTTGGTCGCCGTGAAAGGCGAAGACGAGCGCGCTGGTGCTGAGGTGGGCGGGCGGCAGGGGCGTGATCAGGAGAAAGCGCGCCTCATTCGGCTGCGGCAGCCAGGGGAGAGCGCGCTCGCTGGCGATGAGGATCATGCGCTCTCCCTTCGCCAGTATTGACGATCAGTCATCGCTTATGTGTCGTTCGTCGCGGGTGCGTTCGTCGGGACTTGGGTGTAGCGGCGCATCGCGCAGTTCTCGTCGTGTCGGTGCGAATTTGTAGACGTAGCCATCGGGGAAATAACGACCTTGGCGAGATTTACGAGAAGAAGTACTCCGCCCGAACTGGTGCATGCCAAGCTCCGCCACGATGCTGTGCCGAATGTCGCGAGCGAGGGTGTCTTCCTCATCGACGACCATGAGCGAGTTTGCGGCGCGATCGACAGCCGCCCTTTCGTCCGGGCGTAATTGGCGATTCTCCTGCAAGATCGCCAGTATCTGCACGTAAAATTTCTTCGTGCCACCTTCTTTCACCCCTGGCAAGATGATGATCAGACGCCAGGAATTGCTCGGCTCCCAGTAGAACCACAGCGCCGTGCTGAAATGCACTTGCTTGTCTATGGCTTCGAGCAGATGCCATCCCGCGTGACCATGTACGGTGCGAGCGGTTCCTTCGCTTCCATCACCAGTTGTCTATCAGCCACGGCAATATCCCATCGGTGCTAGCGGTACAGGCGTCGTAAAGGGTGCGCGCCTGTGACTCGGTAATGGTTATAGCGTTAGGACTTACGCAGTTGAGCACGAACCAAGCATGATTTCGGCGCGAATCCACGTTCAACTGCGTAACCCCTAAGCGTATCGCGCCTGCTCGGACCAGTCTTTGACGATAAGCCAGTTGGCCCGTTGTGCTGGTAGAGCCAGGAGTTGATCGCGCAGATCGGCGAGAGCGAGCAAGGTATCCAGCTCGTGGGTATAGAATTTGTCGACGAATTTACGGGTCGGTACGGTATGCTCGCGAATTTGCTTGACGATGCAGGCTTTCAGGGCACATTCGATCGCGTAGCCGGTGAGGTAGTAGGCACCGGCATAGAAACCGCTGTCGAGCAATACCTTCGCTTCCTTGGGGCGGAATTCCGCCAATTTTTGGAACGTCGCCCTGTCCACCCCGTTCAGCCCTCACTGCTGCCCTCTGTCCTGCGATCTTCTACTTGTGAGGATAGCATAACGCCTGGTGGGGATCATCTTAGTGGGGTGACAATGCGCCCGGTTTTGAACGCGCCGCACGCTGTCGCTCCCACTCGTCCCGCGTCAGCGCGTACTCGACGTCCTCCTGCTCGACGCCGTCGAAGAGGTCGGGGAACGTGATGCGGTAGGTGCGGACGAGGGTCAGCCCAGATTTCTCCATGACGCGGCGGGAGGCGATGTTGTCCGCCGCCGCCGAGGCGACGACGCGGCGGACGCCGAGCGCCCCGAAGCCGTGGTCGATCAGCGCGCGCGACCCCTCGGTGCCGTAACCCTGGCCCCAGGCGGCGCGGCGGAGGCGGTAGCCGAGTTCGGGCTCGTCGGGCGGGCTGCCGGGGAGGGGGCGGAAGTGGAACCAGCCGACGAACGTGCCGCTCGACCGTTCGAGCGCCGCCCAGAAACCGTACCCGGCGAAGCGTGCGTAGTAGCCGAGGAAGGCGGGGAGGATGTCGTCGCGGATCTCCTCGCGCGGGGTCGGTGGCCCGCCGGTGACGTAACGCAGCACCTCGGGATCGCTGTCGAGGTCGTGGAGGAGGTCCACGTCGGCCTCGGTGAAGCGGCGCAGGATCAGGCGGTCGGTTTCGAGGAAGACGTGCATCGCTCATCCTCCATGCTGATGCGACTCGTGGTGCCCACCGGTCCGGGGGACACGCTGCGATTCCTGTGCGGTGCGGCGATGGCGGGTCTGATCGATCGCGCCCACCAGATCGTCGGCGTGATCGGCCAGAGGGTTCTCGTCGTCCTCGCGCATTTTCTGAAAGGTATCCTGGAGGTGCTGGAGATCGTCGTCGGACAGGTTTTCCAGGTCGATCATGTTGTTGCGCGCATCGGCGGTGGCGCGCAGGAGTTCGTCCAGCTTGAGATGGACGGCGCGGCTGTCGCGGTTTTGTGCGTTCTGGATCAAGAAGACCATCAGGAAGGTCACGATCGTCGTGCCGGTGTTAATGGTCAACTGCCAGATCTCGGAGAAGTGCAAGAAGGGGCCGCTGATCGCCCAGACGACGACCGCCACCGCCAGCAGGAATGCGCCGGGTGATCCGGCCAGGTGCGCCGTCTTCGCCGCGAATTTCCGAAAGTGCTCGCCCATCGCGCGATCCTTCATGGGGTAGGCCGTTGTTCCCGGTGCGGGACGTACCGCCGGGGTCAGCCTCCGGGGAATGATTGTACACAAGCCGGGTCGTGGCGAGCGCTGCGCGGGGCGAACGCGGCAAGGGCGCGCGCTGCTCGGGTCGGTGCCGCCACCCCCGACTTGTCCGCCCGCCCCGCCCCCGCACTATCGTGACGGCACGGCGATCGCGGATGCGTACCGCCGTCGATCGGGCCGACGAGAGCGGTAGCCCCGAGGGGTTGGCACGGGGTGTGCGTATACGTACAGAACGAATGTTCCCGCGTCGGGGCTGCGACTGGGCTGGGAGCCGAAGGTGTCGGCCTGTCGGGCGACGGGCAAGGATAGGAGGGTACGATGGCGAAGCAGACGCCGCGCAAAGGGATGCAGCTGTTCGACGCGGACGAGGCGCTGATCGGCATGATCGCGGGCGCGCGCGGCGGCACGATCGTCGTGGGCAGTCGGCACATCCCCAAGGCGGCGATCGCGCGCGTCACCCAGAACCGCGCCTACCTCAAGCCGGAGGCCGACTGGACGGTCGAGGCGCACGCGGGCGCGCCCGCCGCGAGCGCCGCGCGGCCGGTGAGCCGACCGCGACGGGCCGTTCGCGCGCCCCGCCCGCCCGCCGAGGCGGGTGCGGTGCGGCCACTGCCCGGCGAGCGGACGTACACGGCCCTGACGCCAGCGACCGTGGTGCCCCTGGCAACCGAGCGTCTGCGCCTGGAGAAGCGCGCGACCGACCTGGGGGAGGTGCGCGTCCGCAAGACGGTCGTGGCGGAGGAGCGGCGGGTCCCGGTCGAGCTGCACTACGAGCGGGTGCGCGTGGAGGAGCGGGCGCTCCCCGACCGCCCGGCGACCGGGGCCGAACTGTTCGAGGAAGGGACGATCGTGGTGCCCCTGCGCGGCGAGGAGGCGGTCGTCAGGAAGGAAGCGGTGATCAGCGGCGAGGTGGTCATCGGCAAGGAGCTGGTCACCGAGCGCCGCGACGTGACCGCCACCGTGCGGGCCGAACACGCCGAGGTTATCGCGCCGGAACGCGGATGGCGGGCGGACCGCTAGCGTCGACCGGTGCCGACGAGGCTCTGAAAGTTGTCCGCGTATCTGGCGCGGTGCGGTCTGACCGCGCCGCGCCGCTCAGCGTGGGATGTGGAGGACCTGGCCGGGGAAGATGGCGTCCGAGTCGGTGAGCTGGTCCTGGTTCGCCGCGAGGAGGCGCGGCCAGACGGCGGAATCGCCGTAGGTCTGGCCCGCGAGACGCGCGAGGGTGTGGCCCCGGCGCACGGTGTAGTCGGCGCCGGGCCGGGGCGGGCTGACGTCGCCGCAGCCCCCGAGCAGCAGGCCCAGCGCGGTCCCCGCAGTGCCCGGCGGGTCAGGAGGGGCGGTCCCCATAGCGGCGGCATCGATGATTCCCTCCTCACTACCGCGAACCCATATCCGCTGCGTACGTACACCCAGGCGGCGTGCCTGCGCTCGGTCCGAGTTGCGCCTGATCGCCGGGCGCTCCGCAGGCCAGGCACCGTCGCGGTGACACCGCTGGTGGTGTTCTGCGCCATGCGGGTGCACTGGCCTGGTTATGCCCTGTTGCTCCACAGCGTCGCCGCTTCGGCGGGGGTGAGGGCGGACCAGGGGCGGTCGGCGGCGCGGAGGTCGGCTTCGACGGCGCGGAAGCGATCGGTGAAGGCGATGAGGGTGGCGGTGAGGGCGGCTTCGGGATCGAGCGCGCGGGCGCGAGCGAGGTCGGCGAGGGCGAGGAGGGCGTCGCCAAGGGCGGCGGCGGGGTCGGCGGCGCGGTGCGGCGAGGTCGCGTCGACGGTCACAAGAGACATATCCCCTATGGTGGTGGCATTGGGTGGGGTGTGTGTGTCCGAAGCCCCGGCGACCGTCGTCAGGGAGTGCCCCTCGGTGGTTATGGGGATGGTGCGCGCGGTATCGGCGTCGGTGTCGGGTGCGACACTCGCGCTGGCGGGCGCGGTGTTGGCGATGGTGCTGCCCGCGTTGCCGGGGCGGAGTCGGGCGAGGGCGGTGTCGAGCGCGGCGAGGGTGTCGGCTTCGCGCGGGCGCAGGGCGGGCGGGGCGAGGCGCGCGGCGCGATCGGCGAGGAGGGCGGCGCGGGCGAGGGCGGGCATGCTGCGCGGGACGCCGTCGAGCGCGCTGGCGGTCGGTTCGGCGGCGCGCTGGCCTTTCTCGCGGCGCTCGGCCTCCTTGATCTGCTCCCAGTTTCGCAGCACCTCGCCGCTGTCGGCCACGACGGTCGCGCCGAAGACGTGGGGGTGGCGACGGACGAGCTTCGCGCCGATCGCCGCGTAGACATCCTCCAGCAGGAAGTCGCCCCCCTCCTCGGCCATCTGCGCCTGGAGATAGACCTGCAAGAGCACGTCGCCCAGCTCGTCGCGGAAGGCGTCCATGTCGCCCGCGTCGAGCGCGTCGAGCGCCTCGTAGGTCTCCTCGATGAAGTTGGCGCGGATGCTCCGGTGCGTCTGCTCGCGGTCCCACGGGCAGCCGTCGGGCGCGCGGAGGCGGGCGACGATCGCCTGCAACCCCTCGGCGGTGCGGACGGCGCGCTCGGGGGGGAGGGCGGGGACGAAGAGGCTGGTGAGGTGGTCGTGCGCGCCTGCCTCGCGGCGGTCGAGCGCGTGCAGCGGCAGGGTCAGCACCTCCTCCGCGTCCGGCACGCCGCCCGCGCGGAGGACGGTGACGGGGTGGTCGTGCGGGTAGAGGCGGTCGAGGGCGAGCTTGACGGCGGAGGCGGTGGCGGCGTTGTAGACCTGCCCGATGAGGGCGGGTCGGGTCGGGGAGATCGGCAGGCCCCCGCCGCCGAACGGCTCGCGGTCGAGCGCGGCGGCGAGTTCGAGGCCGTCCACGAGTTGCACACTGTCGCGCAGCGGGTCGACCGGGAGGTGCGGGGCGAGGGCGTCGAGGAAGCTGACGGCGGGGACGATCCGCACGCGGATGTGGTTCTGCGGGGCGGCGATGCGGAGGAGGGCGACGGTGCTCTCGCCGATCGTCGGGTGGCCGGGGACGGCGTAGACAATCGGGCCGCCATCTGTTGCGTGCGCGGCGAGGGCGGCGTCGATCAGGGCGGCGGCGATCTGCTCGTAGAGGGCGGCGAAGGAGTCGGCGGCCTCGTAGAGGTCGTCGAAGCTGGCCCAGGCGTCCGCGCCGGGGAGCCCGGCGATCGTGGGGTGGATGCGGGTCCGCAGCCGGAGTGGGCGACCGGATTCGAGCCACCCGAGTGTCTCGCGGGTCAGCAGCCCGGCGTCGCCCGGTCCGAGGCCGACGACGACGATCTCCCCGAGGGTCAGTCCCGCCGTGGCTGCGGCGCTGCCATGCGCGCTCATCGTGCCCCTTTTCCGCTCGCCGTTCCCGGCCTCGCCGTCCAGCGTGCTCATTGCGCCACCGCCGCGCGGAGGGCCGGGTCGGTGATGGTGACGGGGTAGACCGTGCGGAGGCTGTCGAGATACGCGGCGACGAGGCCGTTCTCCTCGCGCGCGGTGGGGGCGCGATCCTCGACCGCCGCGATCCGCAGGACGATGAACTGGCCGTTGTTGGGGATCGGGTCGCTCCATGCACCCGCCGCGATCGGGCCGAAGGAGGCGCGGATGGCGGGGTTGAGGGCGTCCACGGCGATGCTCCCCTGCGAGTTGACGACATCGGGGGTCTGGGCGGGAGCCGGGGCGTACGCCTTCAGGAGCTCGTCGAACGACGCGCCCGCGCGCCCCTTCTGGGTCACCTCCTGGGCACGCGCCTGGGTGTCGGTCGCCAGGAGTTGCAGGGTAACGGCCCGGACGCTCGGCCTGGTCCAGCGGGGGCGCAGTCCCTCGATCAGCAGTTGCTGGCGGGTGTTCTGCTGGTAGGCGGCGGCGCTGGCGTAGTTCTGCGTGAGGAAGGAGGCGAAGTTGTCGGTCCCTTGCGCGGTGGCGAGATCGGCGGCGACCCGCACATCCACCTGTCGCCCGTCGACGACCACGCCGCGCGCGCGCGCCTCCAGATCGATCAGGTGGCTGTAGACGAGGGTGTTGATCGCCTGCGCCTGATTCGCGGGCGAGTTCCCGGCGAATGCGATGAGTTCCCCGCGCGTGATCTTGTCGGGGCCGACCGTCGCAACCGTATCCGTTGAAAAACTACAGGCGCTCAACAGCACAGCAACAACAACCGGAAAGATGAGATAGGCGCTACGGTAGAAACGCGCGAATGGTGGGCGAGGGAAAGCACTGCTGCGGTTCACGAGCACTCCTTACGGGGACAGGTCATCGGCTCCTCGCGTGATGTTGTGACAATGGTACGGTATACGTCGCACACCCCGCCTCGGATGCCTCACTGGTCGGTGCGGGGGCACGCATGAATCTTACAACAGCGCGCCGTTCCTCACGACTACAACACGACACTTTTTGAGTTGCAGATGTGATAACACGCTTGACACTACCAGGTAGATACGCCGATACTTTCCACTGTTGGTGTCATCAATGAGTAAATGCTTTGGCAAGGTGCGGCATGTCTGGTGATTCGGTTACATTCGCACTGAATGGTGATGTGCCGCTCGACCAGTTTGCTGTTGCTCTCCATCATTGGTCGGCTTTGCTTACTCAGCTTGCAGTCGAGCTGCAACCACAAGCGAAAATCGAATGGATTATTGAGGACTTGCAAACTGGTAGTGCGATCATGACCGCGCGTCCAGTAACGGATGATGCAAACAGTATTTCTCCGATTCTCCGAGCGTATGCTGACATTGCGCGGGATTTGCAGAATCTACAAGAGCCAACGTACTCTCCGAAGGTACGCAAGCATGCCCATGCGATCGTGCAGCAAATAGGGCCAAACATCACCTCGGTTCGCTTTGAGACCCCTGATGAGGATGTAACCATTACCGTGCATAGGCAGCAAGGAACTCCCGTCACGCCCCTTAAGGCATTTGGGACAGTCGGCGGTCGCGTGCAGACGTTGAGCAGCCGTCATCGGCTCGGCTTTACGCTCTATGATTCTTTATTCGATCGGGCCGTGAATTGCTATCTTAAGGAGGAGCAACAGCATTTGATCATCGATAAGTGGGATACGCGTGTGGTCGTGGAAGGCATGATCAGCCGTGATCCTGACACGGGTCGGCCTGTAGCGATCCGCGATATTACGGATGTCATCACCATCAGCGAGCAAGAGCACGGCGATTATCGCGATGCCGCCGGTTTGTTCCCGCTAGAATCTGGGGAAGAGTCGGGTATGGTGACGCTGCGACGGCTGCGTGATGAGTGGTAGTCTGCCACGCGTCTACTGGGATGCCAATTGTTTTATCGCGTACATTCAGAAAGAACCGGCATATTTTGCAACCGTAGAGACGCTGTTATACGAGGCCAACATCGCCAAGACGATACAGATAGTGACTTCGGTGCTTTCGATCATGGAAGTCACGTTCACCGAAATGGAACGGAAGAATGGTGTCCTCTCGGTTGCTGAGCAAGCGATCCTCGATCGCTTCTGGTCGGGGAGCGGTGGCATTCTGCTCGTGGATTTCAATGAGGCCGTTGGTCGTCATGCTCGGGATATTCGCCGTGATGATTTTATCGCGCAAAGCATCAAGACGAAAAAGACTGCCGATCTGATCCATATTGCCACCGCGCGTTATATGCGCGTCGACCGAGTACATTTAACCGATCCGCATGTGCTACGTTACGATGGGCGCTATGGCCTTTCGATAACGCTACCGTTTACTCCAAAGACGTGCCTTCCTGGGATCTAGCCATTCTTCCACGCGCTTGAATAGAGAATGAATAGAAAAGTAGATAGGAGCGCGGAGAAAAAATTCCCCCGCGCCCCATTTCGTACTTCGTACTTCGCCATTCGTCATTTACTTCGGCGTCGTCGCCTTCTCCCCCAGGCTGAGGACGGCCATGAAGGCTTCCTGGGGGATCTCGACGGAGCCGACCATCTTCATGCGGGACTTGCCCTCTTTCTGCTTCTCCAGCAGCTTGCGCTTGCGGCTGACGTCGCCGCCGTAGCACTTGGCGATGACGTTCTTGCGCATGGCGCGGATCGTCTCGCGCGCGATGATGCGGGAGCCGATCGAGGCTTGCAGCGGCACGTCGAACATCTGGCGCGGGATCAGGGCGCGGAGGCGGTCGATCAGCTGCCGCCCGCGCCCGTAGGCTTCGTCGCGGTGGGTGATCATCGAGAGGGCGTCGACCGACTGGCCGTTGACGAGGATGTCGAGCTTGACGAGCGCGGAGGCGCGCAGCCCGGAGAGGGCGTAGTCGAGCGAGGCGTAGCCCTGGGTGCGCGACTTGAGTTCGTCGTAGAAGTCGACGATTAATTCGCCGAGCGGCATCTTGTAGGTCATGTGGACGCGGTCCTCGTCGAGGTAGTCCATCTTCTCGAACTCGCCGCGCCGGCTGGTGACCAGCTCCATCAGCGCGCCGATGTAGCGCTTCGGGGCGATGATGCTGATGTCCATCCAGGGCTCGCGGATCTCGTCCACGAGGCTGAGGTCGGGGAGATCGGAGGGGTTGTCGATCTTGATGGTCTCGCCGCGGGTCGTGAGGACTTCGTACTCCACGCTCGGCGCGGTGGCGAGGAGGCCGATGTCGAACTCGCGCTCGATCCGCTCCTGGACGATCTCCATGTGGAGGAGGCCGAGAAAGCCGCAGCGGAAGCCGAAGCCGAGGGCGTCGGACGATTCGGGCTCGTAGACGAGCGAGGCGTCGTTCAGCTTCAGCTTGTCGAGGGCGTCGCGCAGGGCGGGGTACTCGTCCGATTCGAGCGGGTAGAGCCCGGCAAAAACCATCGGCTGCTGCGGGCGGAAGCCCGGCAACGGCGCGGCGGCGGGACGGCGGGCCTGGGTGATGGTGTCGCCGACCTGGCAGTCGCTGACGACCTTGAGGCCGGTGGCGACGTAGCCGACCTCGCCCGCCGCGAGGGAGGCGAAGGGGGTCATCTCGGGGCGGAAGACGCCAAGTTCGAGGATCTCGGCCTCCTTGGCGGTGTTCATGATGCGGACGCGGTCGCCCGCGTTGAGGGTCCCCTCCACGACCTTGATGTAGGCGATCACGCCCTTGTAGGCGTCGTAGTGGGAGTCGAAGATCAGGGCGCGGGCGGGGGCGGCGGCGTCGCCGACCGGGGGCGGCAGCTTCTTGACGAGGGCTTCGAGGATCGCGTCGATGCCGATGCCGGACTTGGCGGAGGCGGGGATCACCTCGTCGTCGAGGAGGCCGATGAAGTTCTGGACCTCCTTGGTGACGCGCTCGGGGTCGGCGGCGGGGAGGTCGATCTTGTTGACGACGGCGATCAGGGTGAGGTTGTTTTCGAGGGCGAGGTAGACGTTCGCCATCGTCTGCGCCTCGATCCCCTGGGCGGCGTCCACGACGAGGATGGCCCCCTCGCAGGCGGCGAGGGAGCGGCTGACCTCGTAGGAGAAATCGACGTGGCCGGGGGTGTCGATCAGGTTCAGTTCGTAGGTCTGGCCGTCCTGGGCGAGGTAATCCATGCGGACGGCGCGGGCCTTGATGGTGATCCCC
>JAABUM010007179.1_pt1 | contig 10440 bp, 15 predicted proteins | sample 5559161 | NCBI WGS metagenome assembly JAABUM01 (sample SAMN10711868, study PRJNA513369) | rock metagenome | isolation source: Antarctica rocks | place: Antarctica: Victoria Land, Siegfried Peak nord | reverse complement strand
AGACGACCGAGGATCGCTAACCACCCCGAGGTGAACGGAACGACCCCCGGTGCCGCCCGGTCCGCGTTGCCCGCGCAAAGCAGTTCGGGACCCTGTTATGGGCCGGTTCGTCACCGGTTGGGGATCGTCCTGCGGGACTGGCGGGCGACCACGTTCGCGATCTGGAGACAAAGGCCGCCGCTATGCGCGGCTGAAATCAGGTCAAGGTCGGTCGAGGCGGCTTAGGATCTCGGCGAACCCAGCGTCGATCTTCGCGTTCACTGCGGCGAACCCAGCGTCGACCTTGGCGTCGAGGTCTGCGACGGTGCCTCGGACCTCGTCGAGCAGCTCGTAGACGGAATCGATATCGGCGCGCTGCTGCCGCACCTGGCGTTGCATCTCCGGTGAGGACATCGCAAGAGCCTATCGCGAGCCAAGACACCCCGAAACGGCGTGCTCAGCCCCCGGGGACTGCGTCCCGACCGGCCATCGGCAAGCGGCCAGTGAATCGACCAGTACCGCGGGGCTGCCCCGGGCGGATTGGGCTTTGATGGCGTCGGTGACCGCCACGGGTGGGCGCGCGGTCGCGGTCCACCCGGCCTTGCAGATCGTCTCGCGAATCCGCCGGGTTCGTCGCACCGGTTGAGCAGTGCTCATCGGGCATCGGCTGACCAACCACGGAACCAAGGTGGCAGGTACCGGGCGGCGGCATCGGAAACGCACCACCACTGATCGCCGCGCCGATGCTGCTCGGACCTGCACCACCGGTGGGTGTCAGTGGGCGGGCATTATCTGCTATGCCTTCCCATCGGCGCAAACATCAGCGTATCTGGGTTGCGGATAAACCTCAGACCGCAGACAATGCCATCATCCGAACTGGTAAAAGAGGAAGTATGACAAACCCGAAATTCACCTACACCGAACAGTTCAGCGCACCTCTCCGATACGGTTTTGGGGGGATTATGGGAATCGCCGGAGTAGGCGGACTCGTGGTGTCTATTGTTGCCCTAGCGACGGGGTCGAACAAAACTCTGTTCGTAGCCGAAATCATCATCTTCGCATTGCTCGTCGCTGTAGGCTTTTACTTTGTGTCCGTCAAAGTGTTCGTGAGTGCCGATGATGACGCCGTGAGCATGGGCCTGACGCCCTGGCCAAGGTCCACCTTCACGTGGGGCGAGGTGCAGAGTGTCGAAAAAGTTGATGTCGGATTCTTCAGCGCCGTGGGAATCGGTTACAGGATTACCGGTGCTAAAAGTCGAGCCATTCTAGCAAGGCCGGGCCAGGGGCTAAGGTTCCAGCTAAAAGACGGCAGATCATTAAGTGTGGTGTGTGACAAGCGCCGAGACGAGTTAGCGAGTTTGGCCGCAAGCCACACGTGATACCACGTCGGGAAACGATCGCCAGGGGGCGAAGTTCTGTCCGAGTTCAGGATCGATCCCCCATCAGGACGCTGCTCCCAGCGGGCATCAGTGCCACCAGCGTCGAGACCACCACGGCCGCGACCGATCGGCTCTCGGATTGTTCAGGGTCTTCGCCCAGAACGCTTCGTCCGCCCGCTCGACCACTACCCGCAAGGCAGCGGCCTGCCGGCGTGGGAGCGCACTAAGTGCCCGCTCGAGCTCGTCGCGGGCCATCGGGCCGATGAACTCGGTCCAGTCGTTGTGAGGCCCGCTGAGTCGTGCCCGTGGTAGGGACGCGGTGTGCTGCCAGGCCTCAAGAGCTTGTTTCACCCGCACAGAGCTAATCTCGGGACGGTCGAGCCGGTCCAGTGCGCGGCTGGTGGCTAGTGGGACACTCGGGATGACCGTGCTTGGTGGTTGTGCCGCTGCCGAACGCAGCCGGGCGGGGCGCCTACGCGGCATCGGCCCTTCGTGTCGTGATCACCACCCGATCATCGCACCCGACGAGCCTGCTCCGACAGGTCATCGAGCGCCCGGCAGGGGATGGTCTTACGGGATGCCGCCGTACCCGGAAAACTTGTCAGGCAGTGCCTGACCTCGTAAGGTGATTCCTGACACCGGAGGAGGTCAGCATGGCAAGTCGTCAGGACCAAGCAGTCATCGCCAAGTGCTCGTTCTGCTCGAAGCCCAACACCAACGTGTCCACGCTCGTCGCAGGACCGGGCGTCTTTATCTGCGACGGTTGCGTCGCCCTGTGCGCAGAGGTGATTGCGGGTAAGCCGGCGTCGGTTCCTCAAGTCGCTCCGTGGGAGCAGGTCGCGACCCTCGACGAGGTTCTCGCCAACCTCGCGCCAGTCGCGGCCGCTGGAGCACAGGTCGAACACAACCTCGCAGCATGGGTCAGCAAAGCCCGGGGCCTGGGAGCGGCGTGGTCGCAGATTGGTGAAGCCCTCGGGATGGCCCGTCAGTCTGCATGGGAGCGTTTCTCCGGCGAGGAGTAGGCCCGCTCGTCACACCCCAGGAACTAGCCGCTGGGAGTTTCGATCACCAGCACTGCCAGATGGGCTGTTAGCTAATTCGATTGAGGGCGGTCTCATCGCCGAGAACTGCGATTCCTCCGCCAAATGACTAAGCTCCATGCAGAGAACATGAGGGCTAGTACGAGCCACCCCGCAACCTCTCACCATTTTAGGGACGGTTCGCGGCGAGAACGCTTAAACCGAGGACGGCGACGAACAGACCGCCACCTGCCCATCTATTCATGCTCACACTTTCCCAGATTATTGGTGGGGGCATGGAATCGGAACTGCCCCATCTTGGTGGCACGGCGTGGCGATGATGCCCCCGGGCGCGGGCCGGGCAGGGTGTGGGCATGACCACGGACAGCATCGAGCACCCCCGCCCGCGTTGGTCGCTCAGTGAGGCGGCTCGGCGGTGCAACGTGGGCAGGGCTACCTTGCAGCGACGCATCGAGGCGGGCATGCTCCCCGGCGCCACAAGGAGCGATGATGGCTGGTCAATCGGGGTCGAGGACTTATTGGCGGCGGGTTTCCACCCGGGGCGGGGTGCCCCGCCCGTCGAGCAGCCCGCCCCAGACCGCGAGCATGCCCGGGTGGCTGACCTGGAGCGGGACTTGGCCGTCGAGCGGGCCAGGCGGGCGGCCGCCGAGCAGCTTGCTGCGGACCGGGCCGAGCACATCACCGACCTGCGCCGCAGTCTGTTGATGCTGGAGGCCAGCCGATCCGTGCAGGAGGTGGACACCACCAGTCACGAGGGTGCGGGGTCAGGGCCGCAGCCAGCCACCTCGTCGGCTGCGGCTCTGACGCTCGTGGCTGACCCGCAACCGACGCCTCAAGGCCGGATGTTCCGCGGCTGGCTCCGACGTCGGCGCACCGGTGACGCAAGTCGGCAAAGTAGTGCATAACTTCGAAAGGCAACGATGCACACTCTCGAAGTAGTCGGGCTGGGAATACTTATAGCGTTCCTTTTTGCTTTGTCATCTTGGACACGTGCCGGTGGTCTAAAGGGTAAAGGTAAGAGCTTAGTCAAATGGCGGGCGCGTGGTGAGCCGAATCATCAGCAGACGAACAAAGGCGCTCCCGTAAAAAGATCCGCAGTATGGTGGCAGTGGCCGGCTGATGCGGGCTGGAGCCTCGTCGTAGGTGCCGTCGTGGTCGTCCTCGCCGTGGTGAGCTTGTTCTTGTTCAAGAACTCGGGGTGGCCGTCGATTATCTTGGGGGTAGGAGTCGTGTATCTCGTTTTTGGCTTCATCGACCTGATCAAGCGGAGGCGGCGGGAGCGGCAGCAGAACGAGTAGATCGGGCCGCTGGTCAGGACGGCGTACTTCCGGGCGTGGTGCAGGAGCCGGCCTGACTGATCTGGAGCGTCACGGCCTCAGGGGGTCATGGGCGAGCATCCAGTAGTGGGTGGCTTCCATCTGCTCGGGGGTTGGTTGGGTGTTTGGGTCGAGTCCATGCAGTGCGGCGGCGATCTCGACCAGGATTCCGTACACGTCGTCAGTCTCGGCTTGAGCCATCATCTGGTCTTCGGGGTGCTCGGCGAGTTCGCGATCCAGGAATTTCAGCGCGTAGAGGATGGTGCGGAGCAATGCGCTCGGACTCAGCATCGCCGCCGCCTCGGCGTGCCGGATCTGATCTCCGGTCGGCTGCAACGTCGGCTCAGGGATACCCGCATCAGGAAGCAACGTTGTCCCCTCGATCAGGTGCGGCGTATTTGCGGGCGTCGTACAGGAGCCTGCCGACAGTTCCGATCGAGCAGCCCATGGTCTCGGCTATCTCCCGGTACTGAAGGCCTTGTTTGCGCAGCTCAACGGCGCGATTGCGGCGCTCGCGGGCGCGGGCCTCGTAGTCATCGCGCGGCTCAGCGACGAGTCTCTGAATTGTCCGCGTAGAGGCTCCGAACTTCTCGGCCAGCTCCCGAGCGGTTTGCTTCCTCCGTACGGGGCGTTCTGCTCCACCCATTACAGGCCTTCCACCAGCGCAAACAGCGACGCCTTGTCCACCTTGGTGGCGCGGAGCCGGTTGGCTTCCCGTTTCTTGGCCGTCATGACGTTGGCACTCATCTTGCCGCCTTTCTGGCCGCGGTGGGCTTGGAGGGCGCGGTAGTCCTCTTCGGTGAAGTTGCGCCAGATCCAGCGGGAGACGGATTGGGCGGTAGCGATGACTTCGGTAAAGGGCAGCGGGTGGGGGAACTCGGTGTTGATGGCGTGGCAGCGTTGCAGCACGAGCTGTTCCCAGGCGGTCTGGGTGCCGTCACGATGGTGCCACCAGGCGGGGTAGGCCCAGGTGCGCGCGGTGTCGAACATGGTGACGTTGCGGCCCAGGCCGGCGGCGCGGGCAGGCAGCCGCGGCATCTGCCGAGGGGTGTGGATCGTGACCAGCTCATGCAGCTGGTAGGGCGTTGCGGGGCCGTAGAGGGTGTCCCAGTCTTCGTGAATCGGATTCTTGGTGAGTTGGCCGCCGTAGGCGAAATCACCGGCCACCGAGGTTCTCAGCCCGGCTTCGATGCGCTGGGCGTACCGCAACGGTTGCAGACGAGCGGCATCAGTGCGGCACACGGGATAGCTGAGCCACCAACCGAGATGCGCCCGCCCGGAGGGGGACTGGGCCACCCAGTTCGGCGCGGGGTGGTCGGAGGGCTTCTCGAAGGCCCGCAGAGCGGCGTCGGGGTGGTCGCAGTCGATCACGATGGAGCCGAGCAGGGCGTGCGGGGAGTGCTCGATGTAGCGCATCGCCAACGCCTGCTCCCGGCTGCGCCGGAACTGCCCGTGCTCCAGGTGGTCGGTCGCGTACGGACGCCGCGGCAACAGCACGTCCAGCGCCCACTGCCCGTCGTCCATGAGCACCAGGGCGGGCGAGTCCATGCCCGACACCCTGCACCCCGAAACGGCGTATTCATGTACGCCACGCCGAAGCCATATCAGGTATCCCGGCGCGGACTCCCCCCAAACCGGATAAATCGGGCAGTGCGTTGAGGTCTGGGTTCTGTCGGTCGGGACCACCACCCGGTGAGTGGCTCCTGGAGGTGGTCGGGTGGGTTCGGGGGTCCGGGAGGTAGGTCGGGGACGGCTCCTGGATGGGGCACCTCATCCGGTGGTGCGCGGGAGCTGGGGACGCGGGCTTAGCTGTTCGTTCGGCCGGGCGGTGTGTCCGGGTCTTCGGTGAGGGTCTGGCGGGCCTGGCGGTGGCGTTGGGCTCCGGTGGCGCCGGAGGCTCGGCCACCACGTGCCCGGTAGGCCTTCTGGCGGCAGGCGGGGGTGCAGTACACGGGGAGCCGGCCGGGGCCGGGCAGGGGGCGGGGTAGTCGGCCGCCGCACTGGGCGCAGGTCGCGGGCACGTCCAATAGCGTAACGCGCCACTTTTATCGGCCGGTGATGACGTCTCGACGGCGGCGACGCCCCTGGGGCGGTTAGTTGATCAGTCGGGCGTGGATCGGGAAGCGCATGAGGAAGGTGTTGCGGAGTGAGAACGGGCTGGATACCTCGACGGTGAGCTGTCCTTCGGCGGGGATGTGCACGGTGAGGTTGTTGCTGCGAATCCAGTCCATCTTGCCGCTCACGATGTGCGGGCCGGCGCTCAGTGCGACGACTGCTTGCTCGTCGGGGTGGAGTGCGGCGACCTGGTGTCCGTCGACCCGGATCTTGAGTTGACGCAGCGACCCGGCCTGGTTGGTGGGTCGACGGACCCGCAAGTTCCCCATGGGGTCAATGCTGCGCCCACCTGCCAACCGGAAGCGGCCGCTGGCGCCACTGTCCGGCCAAGTAGTCACCCGGTCGACGCTGCGCGTCGTCGGGGTGGTCCGCCCGCTGCGCGGTCGGACCGGGCGGGGTGGCGGGGGTTGGGTGCGGGTCTTCGCTGGCGCTCGACCCGGCACCGCACCCTCCGCCGACCCCTACGGCAGGGAAACCCGCACCTCCCCTGGTCTGTGGTTGCGCGTCCGTTGTCGGCCGCGGTGGGTAGGGTGAGGGCCGGGGAAGCGCGTGCAAGGTGGACCTGGAGTTACTCGCCGGGGGCTCGTAACCCGCAGGTACCTTGCCGGGCGCTCGCTGCGCTCGACCCGAAAAGACCCGAAAGGACGGTGGCCGATGCCCCCCAGAGAGCGCGCCCCGGGGGAGCGGACGGCGCAGGTGATGCTGCGGTTCACCCCCGCCGAGGCGGCGGAGGTGAAGGAACGAGCCGCGGCGGCCGGGCGCCACCAGGTGGCGGCCTTCGCCCGCGAGCAGCTCCTCGCGCGGCTGCGCCACGAGCCCGCGCCACCGGCGGCCGCGGATGCAGTGGCCCTGGCCGGGTGGCGCTATGAGGTGAACCAGATCGGGGTGAACTTCAACCAGGCGCTGAAGCTCGCGCACACCTGGGGCAACTCGGGTCAGCTGATGGACGGGGCGCGGGGGCTGTGGGACGCCCTGGAGTCGGCCCGGGTGCAGCTGGCGAGGCTGGCCGAGCGGGTGGACCCGACGTGATCGCCAAGATCACCAAGCGCGGAGGCGATCCGGGCGGGATCGCCGGGTACCTGCACGGCCCAGGGCGGGCCGATGAGCACCGCTGGCTGGAGGAGTCCACCGGCATCACCCATGTGGGGGGCGCGGTGATCGGGGGCACCATCGTCGTGACCGATCCGCGGATCGGGGCCCGGTGGGTGTCCCAGATGCGGGAGACCATCGCGTTGCGCCCGGACATCACCGCGCCGGTGTGGCACGCCTCGCTGCGCCTGGCCCCCGACGATGAGCGGCTCTCGGATTTCGCGATGGCCGCGGCCGCTCACCGGTTCATGGAGGGCATGGGCCTAGAAGCCAACCCGTGGGTGGTGATCAGGGACGCCCCCGATGCCTGCCACATCGTCGCCTCCCGGGTTGATCACGCCGCCGAGGTGTGGAAGGGCCGCCTGGACCAGCGGGAGGCGCAGAAAGCCTGTCAGACGGTGGAAACCGAGTTCGGCCTCGTCGCCGCTCCGCGGGGGCGGAACCCGGACCGGCGGGCGCCGAGCCAACAAGAGAACTGGGTCACCCAGCGCACCGGGCAAGACTCCGACCGGGCGGTCCTGGCGGAGAAGGTCCTCGAGGCCGCCCAACGCACCCAGTGGTCCGGGTCGTTGAAATGGTTCGAACGGGAATGCACCAAGCGCGGGGTACGTGCGGTGGCCAGCCGCTCCGCCGGGGAGAACCGCACCGTCAGCGGCTACCGCTTCGCCCTCGCCGACGCCGAGAACCCGCGGTGGCACAAAGGCTCCCAGGTGGCCGGCGCCCTGTCCTGGCCGAAGCTGCGCACCCGGATCGCCGAACGCAGCCCCGAGGAGTTGCGCACGATGCCGATCCTGCAGCAGACCTGGGCGCATTCCCAGGCCACCGCCGGGCGGATGCAGACCCACGGGGTTACCCCTGCCCGGTCGGCGAGCACCCACCCCTCCCGGAGCGCGGCAGCCCCCACCCGCAGGCCGGACCGGGGTTTCGGCCGCTAACCCCAGGGTGGGGGATCAAAGGGCGGTGCTGCCGCGCCGCCGCTGCGCGCCGGCTTGCCCCCGATTCGTTCGGGGGACGATGTAGCCCGGCACGTCGCCCGACCGCCACTGCCGGGCGACGTGCTCAGACGACGAGCTCGCGCAACCGTTGGACGTCGACGGCGATCCGGTCGATCGCGGTTTGCACGGTCTCGTCCTTGCGGGCGTTGAGGCCGGCGAGGATCCAGCCTCGCAGCAGCGCCGACATCGGTACGTCGAGCTGACCGGCGAGATCCTCGATCGCGGCCAGGTGCTCGGGCGAGACGCGGGTGGCCACGGTGACGGTCTTGTTGGGTTTGGTCCACACCGTGCCCGCCGGCATCGGCTGCCCGGCTGTCGCGTCGGCCTCGGTCGCGATCTGCTCGACGAGCTGCTTCGCGTCACTCATCGCTGCTGCCCTTCTGTTCGCTCTGTTCCCCATACGTACGTCTTTCGGTGCTGTTGGCGCGCCACCCGTTCGCACCCCACCACGCGCCTGCCCTGTCCTCGCGTTGCACGAGAATGACCACCAGCACCGCGGCGGCCGCCGGCGAGTACCCGATCACCCGAGCGCTGACACCGGACCTGCTCGCGGGGTCCGGGTCGGCGACGATGCGTTCGTCGTCGGCCAGGGCTTCGCCTGCCTGCTCGACGGTGACCTGGTGCCTGCCCCACATGTGCTCGGCCCCGTGCTGCCAGTCCACCTCGAACCCCACCACGCCAGTTTACTCTTGTAAACGACTGGTTGCGGTGCGGCCTCTCGACTTTCCGGCGGAGGGTCGTTGTCGATTCAGCATCGATGATGCAAGAGGTGTGTCCCGGTTGGGATAGTCGTTGGCACGATAAGTGGGAGGTGCCTGGTGTTGCGGTTGGCCCCCGATCACCGGGCATTTAACCGGGCGGGTCTACTGGGAATGCGCAGGTCCAGGTCACACCGGGTCGACGGTTGGGGTGGGGTGTGTGCGGTGGGGGTTCGGCTTGCGGGACCGGCCTGGTGGTCTCGCGGGATACTTGCCGGGTGGATGACGACCGTGACGCATATCTGGACCGGGTGCTGATTGGCGGTCGTGAGCCCGTTGCCATCACGATCGTGGACTATGACGAGCAGTGGTTCCGGCGCTTCCAAGACACCGCCGGGCGGGTCCGCCGAGTCCTAGACGACGAGGCACTGGGCGTCGAGCACATCGGGTCGACCTCGGTGCCTGGCCTCGTAGCCAAGCCCATCATCGACATGCTCCTCACCGTCGTTGAGGTCAGCGACGAGGCCGCATATGTGCCTGCGCTGGAGTCGGTTGGCTTCGTGCTGCGGGTCCGCGAGCCGGAGCACCGGATGTTGCGGACCGCGGCGCGTGACGTGCATCTGCACGTATACGAGCCGGACCGTCCCGAGGTTCGTGACTACCTCGACTTGCGCGACTGGCTTCGTGTCGACGTCGACGACCGCGAGTTTTACGCCGCGGAGAAGCGGCGGCTCGCCCAGCAGCAGTGGCGTGACATGAACGACTACGCGGACGCCAAGACCGGCGTTATCCGCGACATCCTCACCCGAGCCAGGGCCTGGCGCGCCGGCGTCATGACGCTCCGGCGTTGAGTCGTCCGCTACACGATCGACTGTGGGTCGCCCCGGTGGCAGCCTTGTGCGATGCATTCCGCCCCCAAAGACGACCTGCAGCACTACCTGCAACAGGGTCGTGAGGCGGTGCTGTGGAAGCTCGACGGGCTCGGTGAGCGTGACGTTCGTCGGCCGCTGACCCCGACGGGGACGAATCTGCTCGGGCTCGTCAAACACCTCGCCGGAGTGGAGTCGGACTACTTCGGTGAGGTGTGGGGCCGGCCGTTCCCCGAACCGCTGGAGTGGGTGGGGGACGCCGAGCCGAACGCCGACATGTGGGCGACCGCCAACGAGTCGCGTAAGGAAATGGTCGCGCTCTACATACGGGTGGGGGCCCACAGCGACGCGACGATCACCGATCTCCCGCTGAATGCGACGGCGGAGGTGCCGTGGTGGCGGCCGGAGAGCCGGACTGTCACCTTGCACCGGCTGCTGGTCCACGTCGCTACCGAGACCCACCGCCACGCCGGTCACGCCGACCTCGTGCGCGAGCTCATCGACGGTCAAGCCGGCCTACGGACAGCAGCGTCCAACCTGCCCGACCAAGACCCCACCTGGTGGGCCGCCTATCGCGACCGCCTCCAGTCGGTCGCCGACGCCGCCGGGTGAGCATGGGGAGCAGGATCCCGGTGACTAACAAGCTGTCCGACCATCACCATGCTCCTGAGGATGGCCCTTTACGACAGCCTCGGGCGTGTCCCGATAGCGGATCCTGAATGGAACGGGTCCCGTCGACGAACCTGCAGCCTCGTCTCGCAGGACGGTCGAACTCCGGCCAGTTCACCTTCTCCTGGTGATGCGCGGTGTCAGGATGGGCGCATGAATCCGTCAACGCAGGACTCGCTCTTGAAGTGTTCGTTCTGCGGCCTGGACAAGCGTTGGGGTGTCTGCGGCGAGACACCAGCGTTGTTCGTTTGCGACGACTGCATCGCCTTGATGGTCGACATCCGACGAACC
>JAABUM010007178.1_pt1 | contig 10444 bp, 6 predicted proteins | sample 5559161 | NCBI WGS metagenome assembly JAABUM01 (sample SAMN10711868, study PRJNA513369) | rock metagenome | isolation source: Antarctica rocks | place: Antarctica: Victoria Land, Siegfried Peak nord | reverse complement strand
GCGGCTACACCATGTCCTTCACCCAGGTCCACATGGTCCCCTACTTCCTCGACATGCCCGAGCACAGCGCCGGGACGATGCAGGCGGTCGCCTCGCTCGCCCTCTCGGCGGTCGGCGGCGCGAGCGTGCTCGGCGCGATCATGATCGGCTTCCTCGCCGATCGCGTCGGCCACCGGCAGATGCTGACGATGACCTACTTCCTGCGCGGCCTCTCGTTCATGATCCTGCTGCTGGCGGGCTCGAACATCGCCGGGATCTTCCTCGCCGCCGTCGTGATGGGGATCTCCTGGACCTCCACGACGCCGCTGACCTCGGCGATCAGCGCCGACATCTACGGGCGGGCGTCGCTCGGCACGATCTTCGGCTTCATCTTCAGCGCCATGAACCTCGGCGTCGGCGTCGGCTCGATCGTCGCCGGGCGCGATTACGACCTCACCGGCAACTACCACTTCGCCCTGATCGCCAACGCCTTCCTCGGTTTCGCCGCCGCCGCGGTCATCCAGGTCGTCCGGGTCCGCCCGCTCTTCCCGATCGGCGGACGCGCGGCGGTCGCGCAGCCGACGCTGAGCGGCGCTGGCGACGACTAAACCGGCTGTTTTCCAGGCCACATTAAAGACGTGTGAACACAAAAAGGGGCGGGGCGGCAATCAATGCCGCCCCGCCCCTTTTCCCGCTGTTATCTGGCAATCCTACCGCGCCATGACTGGCGCGCGCTCGATCGCGTCGGCCATCCGGCCCAAGACCTGCTCCAACACCTCGCGCGAGGTGGCGAAGTTGAGGCGCACGCACTGCGCGCCGAGCGTGCCGAAGTCGGCGCCCGGATTCAGCCCCACCTTCGCCTCGTTGAGGAAGAACTCATACGGGCTCTGGTCCTGGAGGCCAAGCTCGCTGCAATCCAGCCAGGCGAGGTATGTGCCCTCGCTCGCCCGGTGCCGAACACCTGGCATGTGCTCCTTGACGAAGTCCGCGACGTAATCACGGTTCCCTTCGAGGGTCTTCAGCACCTCGTCGAGCCACGGCTGGCCGTGATACCACGCCGCCACCGTCGCGTCGATCCCGACCACGCTGGTGGAGCCGACCATGTACTCCGGCAGGACGGAGTTGAAGCGCGCGCGCAGCTCCGACGAGCCGAAGTAGACGATCGAGCAGCGCAGCGCCGCGATGTTGAAACCCTTGCTCGCCGCCGTCAGCGTGACCGTCCGCGCGGCGATCTCCGGGCTGAGCGTGGCGATCGGGATGTGCTTGTTGGCGCCGTAGATCAGATCCGCGTGGACCTCGTCGGAGACGATGATCAGGTCGCGCTCGACCGCCAGGTCGCCGACCGCCTGCAACTCCTCGCGGGTGAAGACACGCCCGGTCGGGTTATGCGGGTTGCAGAAGAGGATGATCTTCGCCCCCTCGTCCGCCGCCTGCCGCATCCCCGCGATGTCCATCACGAAGCGCTCGCCATTGTCGATCAGCGGGTTCTCGATCAGGCGGCGCCCGGTCTTCTCGACCGTGGCGAGGAAGGGGGGATAGATCGGCGTCTGGATGATCACGCCGTCGCCCGGCTGGCTCAGGCCCATCACCGAGACGAAGAGCCCCTGCACCGTGCCGGTGACGTTCAGGACGAGTTCGGGATCGGTCTCCCAGCCGTGGCGCTCCTTCATGCGATGGACGAAGGCGGCGGGCAGGCCCTTCTCCCCGGCGCGATAACCATAGCCGTAATCGGCCTCCTCGACGATCAGCTTCTCGATGGCGCGCTGGATCGGCTCGGCGATCCGGAAGTCCATGTCGGCGACCCAGGCGGGCAAGACATCCGCCGGGTACTTATTCCACTTGTTACCACGACGCGAGCGCAGGGTTTCCAGGCTGAGTTCGAAGGTCTCCGTGGTGGTCATAGGACCCCTTCCCTTTTCATCTCACAATCGAGGCCGGTAATCGGATAGAGATAACACCACCCGATAGCGCTGTCAAGTAACCTTTTGCGCGCTCGAATGGCACCGCTGGCACGGCTGGTGTGGCTGTGCCATCATGCCAGGGTACGGCTGTATGCGAATGAGGTGGGGGCAGTGGGCGCAGGGGCAGTGACTGGGGCGGCCGGGCACGACGCGACACACACCGCCGAGCCGCAATATCGGCGGATCGCGGGGCTCGTGCGCGCCCGGATCACGGCGGGCGATCTGCGCCCCGGCGAGCGGGTGCCCGCGATCCGGGCGCTCTCGGCAGAACTGGGCGTCGGGCGGCACACGATCGAGGAAGCCTACGCCGAGCTGACGGCGGAGGGGCTGTTGGAGGCCCGGCAGGGGCGCGGCACCTTCGTGGCACACCCCTGGTCGCCGCCCCCCCCGGCGGGGCCGCCGTGGGTTTCCGGCCACCGCGAGCCGATCGTGACGCACGAGGCGATCTCGGCGCGGCAGATCCTGCGCGAGGCGTTGCGCCCCGATCGGCAGCCGGATCAGATCTCGTTCGTTCTCGGCGCGCCTGCCGCCGATCTCTTCCCGGTCGGGGAGTTGCAACGCGCGCTCAATGCTACCCTGCGCGAAGAGGGGGCCGGGGCGCTCGGCTATGAGGCGACGGAGGGCTATGGCCCCCTGCGCGTCGCGATCGCCCAGCACCTGCTCGGCCTCGGCGTACCGGCCACGCCCGATGAGTTGATCGTCACGTCGGGCGCGCAGCAGGCGATCGACCTGACCCTCCGCACGTTAACCAAACCCGGCGACTACGTCGTCGCGGAGAGCCCCACATACCTGGGCATCCTCGATGCCTGCGAGGCGAATGGGGTGCGGCTGATCGGCGTGCCGCTCGATGAGGAAGGGATGGACCCGTCGCGCCTCGCGCCGCTGATCGCGCGCTATTGCCCGCGCCTGCTGCTCACCATCCCCAACTCGCACAACCCGACCGGCATCACCATGAGCGTGCCGCGTCGCCACGCCCTGCTGGAACTCGCGTCCGCGCACCAACTGCCGATCCTGGAAGAGGACGCCTATGGTGAGTTGCGCTACGGCGGTGCGCCCGCCCCGCGCCTGAAGGCATTGCCGAGCGCTGCCGCGATCATCTACGTCAGCAGCTTCTCTAAGGTGATGCTGCCGGGGCTGCGCCTCGGCTATCTCCTCGCGCCCGCCCCGTTCCACCGACGGATCCTCTTCGCCAAGCAGGCGAGCGACCGCGCGTCCGGCTCGTTGGTGCAGCGCGCGATCTATCGCTGCCTGGAGAGTCGTCGCCTCCGTTCCTACGTGCAGGGGGTCAGCCGCCGCTGCCGCGAGCGCCGCGACGCGATGCTGCTGGCGTTGGAGACGCACCTCCCCACCGGGACGCGCTGGACGGTGCCCGATGGCGGGGTCTACCTCTGGGTCCGCCTGCCGGAAGGGGTCACCGCGTCGGCGCTCTACGCGGCGGCGCTGGCGCGCGGGGTCGTCGTCGCGCCGGGCGGGGCGTACTTCCCGGATGGCGGTGGCGAGCCGTTCATCGCGCTCAACTTCGCGGCGCAGCCACCGGAACGGATCGCGGAGGGGATCGCGCGCCTCGGTGCCGCCGTGCGCGCGGTACAGGCGGGCGAGGGCGCGCGCACGGGTGTCGAGTGACCAGCCGTACACTATCCGAATCGTGGCGGGCGATCGTGCGGCATCGTGTCGCTCCGGGAAATAGATCCCTCGCGCTGGCCGTTGCGTCTGCATAACCCCTCGATCCGCACCGCGTAGAAGGAGGAGGCCCGTTTGCCCGACCTGTTAGTCGCGTTCGCCCTGATCGCGGTGGTGTTGATCGTCTCCGCGCTCGCCTCGGGCATCGTGGAGCGCGGACCGCTCTCCTTCCCGATCATCTTCCTCGGTATCGGGGTCATCCTCGGCCAGCGCGGCTTCGGGGTGCTCGCGGTGGGTATCCACGACCAGACCCTGGAGGTACTGGCGATCGTCAGCCTGGCGCTGATCCTCTTCCTCGATGCCGTGCGCCTGCGCTTCGACGAGGGGCGGCGCGCGTGGCTGGTCCCGATCCTGATCCTGGGGCCGGGGACGTTGCTGGTGATCGCGATCGTCGCCGGCATGGCGTCGTTGCTGCTCGGCCTGGGGCTGATCTCCGCGCTGCTGCTCGGCGCGGTCCTCGCCTCCACCGACCCGGTCGTGCTGCGCGACATCGTGCGCGACGAGCGGGTGCCGGTGGCGGTGCGGCGTGTCCTGACGCTGGAAGCCGGGATGAACGACATCGTCGTCCTGCCGATCGTCCTCATCCTGGCGGCGGCGGCGCGCGCGGAGGCCGGCAGCGCGGGCGACTGGGCCTTGTTCCTGGCGAAGATCCTGATCGTCGGGCCGTTCGTCGGCTTCGTCATCGGCGGCATCGGCTCCTGGGCGATCGAGCGGGTCGATCGGTCGATGGGCGTTCGCCGCGAGTACCAGGCGCTCTATGGTGTCGGTCTCGTCCTCGCGTCGTATTTCGGCGGCACGGCGGTGGGGGGCGACGGCTTCCTGGCGGCGTTCGCGGCGGGGATCGCCGTGGTCGTCCTCAACAACACCCTCTGCGATTGCTTCCTCGAATACGGCGAGACGACCGCCGAGATGGCGATGTTGCTGACGTTCATCCTCTTCGGGGCGCTCGTCTCGACCCTCTTCGGCACGATCCCGATCCTGGCGACCCTCGCCCTGGCCGGTGTCGTCGTCTTCGTCGCCCGCCCGGTCGCGATCAGCCTCGTCCTGCTGCCCGCAACGGTCAGTCGCCGCGCTCGCGCCTTCGTCGGGTGGTTCGGGCCGCGCGGCCTCAGTTCGCTCCTCTTCGCCCTGCTGCTGGTCAACGATGGCGTGCCGGGCGCCGAGCAACTGCTGGCGATCGTGGGGCTGGTCGTCTTCGTCTCGGTGGTGGCGCATGGTGCCTCGGCGACGCCGCTGGCGGCATGGTATGGGCGCGAGGTGGCGAAGGAGACGCTGGCAGAGGAGCGCGAGAGCACGCCGGGCGGCCTCTTCGGGCAGAAAGTCGCGAACATCCCGCGTATCGGCGTGGCCGACCTCGCCGCGCAACTCGCTGGGCCGGAGCCGCCGCTCGTCCTCGATGTGCGCTCGCGCTCGGACTATCTGCACTCCGACGAGCGGATCCCCGGCAGCGTGCGTGTCCTGCCGGATCAGATCACCGAGTGGGCCGATGAGCAACGGCGCAAACGCGCGGTCGTCACCGTCTGTACGTGACTGAACGAAGAGACGAGCGCCCGTGCGGCGCGCGAACTCCTGTCTCTCGGCTTCGAGGCGGCGGCGCTCAAGGGGGGCTTCGACGTCTGGCGCGCGGAGCAGCCGGTCGAGCCAATCGAGGCGCGCGAGGTGATCGGGGTCTGAATCAGGCAAGGTGAAAAGGGGACGAGCGCGGCGTCATCGCCGCGCTCGTCCCCTTTTCCTGTATGCAGCCTTTCGGGTATCAGGCGGTGACTAGTTCGCCGCGTGCCGCGCGCCTGCACCGCCGCGAGCATACGGTGCAGACCCACCTGCGCCACGCCTACGCCAGGCTCGGTGTCAGCCGCCGCACCCGCCTCCTCGCGTCCCCCGCCCCCGTGTCCCCCGCTTTTTGCCCCGGATTGTCCCTCCTCATCGATCGCCACGCCCCTTACCCTGGAGTCAGAACCTCGCCACAAGGTGCGAGCGGGTGATGAATAGGAAAGGGGCGGGACGATGCACGCGAGCGAGCACGGGACGCACACGAACGGCCACGCGGAGAACGGCGTCGCGAAGTCGACCTGGGCGACGAAGAAGGGCCTCGCGCAGATGCTCAAGGGCGGGGTGATCATGGATGTGGTCACGCCGGAGCAGGCGCGGCTTGCCGAGGAGGCCGGGGCGGTCGCGGTGATGGCGCTGGAGCGCGTCCCGTCCGACATCCGTAAGGAGGGCGGCGTCGCCCGGATGAGCCCGCCGGAACTGGTCGCCGCGATCAAAGATGCGGTGACGATCCCGGTGATGGCGAAGGCCCGGATCGGCCACTTCGTCGAGGCGCAGATCCTCGAAGCGCTCGACATCGACTACATCGATGAGAGCGAGGTGCTGACCCCCGCCGACGACCAGTACCACATCGCCAAGGATGATTTCCGCATCCCGTTCGTCTGCGGCGCGCGCGACCTCGGCGAGGCGTTGCGCCGGATCGGCGAGGGCGCGGCGATGATCCGCTCCAAGGGGGAGCCGGGCACCGGTAACATCGTGGAGGCGGTGCGGCACCTGCGCCAGATCACCGACGGGATCCGTCGCATCCAGTCGGCCCCGCCGGAGGAGCTGATGAGCATCGCGCGCGACCTCGGCGCACCCTACGAGCTGGTGCGCGTGGTCGCCGCCGCCGGGGCCTTACCGGTCGTCCTCTTCTGTGCGGGCGGCGTGGCGACCCCGGCGGACGCGGCGCTGGTGATGCAGCTCGGCGCGGAGGGGGTCTTCGTCGGCTCGGGCATCTTCAAGTCGTCCGACCCGTTCAAGACCGCCCGCGCGATCGTCCAGGCGACAACGAACTTCCGCGACGCCGCGCTGATCGCCGAGGTGAGCAAAGGGCTCGGCGACCCGATGAAGGGGATCGAGATGAAGACCATTGCCGCCGAGAACCTGATGGCCCCGCGCGGCTGGTAGCGGCTAGTGGGCCAGTCCCCTCAAGGGGGAGCCACTGGCCCACTCCGCCCACTCACAAAGGAGCGACATGATCGGCGTACTCGCGTTGCAGGGGGCGTTCATCGAACACATCCAGATGCTGGAGCGTCTCGGCGTGGTGGCGCGCGAGGTGCGCCAGCGCAAGGATCTGGCTGGGATCGACGGGCTGATCATCCCCGGCGGGGAGAGCACGACGATCGGCAAACTGCTCGACCTGCTGGACATGACCGAGCCGGTGCGCGAGCTGGGCCGTGCCGGGCTGCCGATCTGGGGCACCTGCGCGGGGTTGATCCTCCTCGCGCGTGAGGTCGGACGCCCGCAGACACTCCTCGGGTTGCTAGACATCGGCGTGCGGCGCAACGCCTTCGGGGCGCAGCTCGACTCGTTCGAGGCCGCGCTGCCGATCCCGGCGCTCGGCCCCGAGCCGTTCCCTGCGGTCTTCATTCGCGCCGCGCTGATCGACCGCCTCGGCCCCGCCGTGACGGCCCTGGCGACCCTGCCCGACGGCACCGTCGTCGCCGCCGAGCACGACAACCTCCTCGCCACCGCGTTCCACCCCGAGCTGACCGGGGACACGCGGTTGCATGAGTATTTCGTGGGGAAAGTGGGCCAGTCCCCTCAAGGGGGAGCCACTGGGCGGAGTGGACCAGTGGTCTAGTAGGAACGAGGGCCACAGGAGCGCCGGCCTCAGCGCCGTAATGAACCTTCTTGCCCACTCCGCCCACTCGCTACGGTGGCCCCGCGACGTTCGGCCGCCGCAGCAGGTAGAGCGGGATCGTGTCGCGACCGAGCCAGGACGAGTAGCGGACCTCCTCGACGAGCGCATAGTCGGGGCGGGGCGTGCTGGAGATGACATAACTCGAGTCGGTCGCGGGCGCGAAGAGGCCGGTCCACCACGGCCCATCGGTCGTGCGCGGGCTGATATGGTTTGCCTGGGAGTATTCGTAGAGATGGTAGCCGTCCCAGGAGGGGCCGGCGTCGAGGCGCGTATTGTCGATGCCCAGCGCGTTGGCGTGCCGCGCCAGATCCCAGGTCGCCCCCTGGAAGGCCAGGAAGTCGCGCGTCCCGGCGACCGCCAGCAGCGCGCCGACGATGACGACCGCCCAGGCGAGTGGCAGGACCGGGCGCAGATCGCGGAGCGCCCAGAGGCCGAGGCAGAGGGCGAACGGCAACAGCGGCAGCAAATACCGATCGAGCGAGCCGCCCGCGTGGCGGAAGGAGTACGAGGCGGGGAGGATGCCGACCGCCTGCCAGAGGGCCAGCGTCAGCACCAATCCGGCGCGTGCGCGATCGGGCGTGGCGGGTGCCGTCGCGCGCCGACAGAGGGCCAGCCCGAAGAGGAGCGCGCCCGCCGCGCAGGCGACCGTGAACCACCACTCCGCTTCCGGCCCGACGAGCGCGGGTCGGTCGCCCTGGAGATCGTTCGGCCCGAGGCCGCTCACGCCGACGAATTGCGCCACGTAGGGCATCAGTCGCCCCTGCGCGCCGAACGCGGCGACCCCCGCCGCGACGATCGCCACCCATCCGGCGAAGAGGAGCCAGCCGCGCGGCCCCGCGAAACGGCAGAGTTGCGCGAGGCGTGGCAGGAGCGCCACCGCCAGGGGCAGGACGAAGAAGCCGAGGTAGAGCGCCTCGATCGTCAGCAGCTGCAAGGCGAGATCGCGCGTGCCGAGCGGCCCGGCGTCGCGGATCGAGTTGACGAAATCGCCCTGCCGGAAGGGGATGCCGTTGATGAACTTCAGCCAGAGGTAGTAGCCGACGATCGCCAGCGCGGGCAGCCCGACGACGCGCGCGCCGGTCGTCAACGCCTCGCGGACGCCGCGCGGGCGACGGCAGAATGCCAGGTAGACGATCACCGCGAGCGGGAGGAGCGCGCCCTGCTGACGCATCAGGAAGGCCAGCGCGGCGATTGCCGCGCCGAAGAGGGTCGCGCGCGCGCCGAGCGCGCCCGGTCGCAGCCCGCGCACGTAGCCGTAGCTGGCGATCGTGATCAGCGCGGTGAACTGCGGGTCGCTCATGAAGCTGTAGCTGAGGACAAACGAGAGGGGTTGGAAGAGGTAGGCGGCCAGCGCCAGCGTCGCCCCGCCCCGCCCGATCCGTAGCTCGCGGCAGAGGCCATAGAGCGCCACGCCACCGAGCGCCGCCAGGACGAGTGTGGCGACGCGCAGCGTGCCGAACGAGGGGCCGAACGGCAGGGCGAAGAGCGCGCCCCAGGCGAGCTGCGAGAGGAGCGTCACCACCGAGAGATCGATGATCTTCAACTCGCCCTGCCCAACCAGGATCTCGACCGAGCGGACGTAGACCCAATCGTCGCTGACGGCGGCGGGGGTCAGCGTCGGCACGACGAACGCGGCGGCGGCGTAGAGGGCGAGGATCAGGAGCGCGCCCCAATGGTGACGGGCGAACGCGCCGAGGCGTCCGCGGCGCGCGGCGAGGCTACCCCACCCCGACCGTACCACCGGATGCATCGTGCTCGCCGGTGTTGTGTTCATCGGTAAGGTCTTCGCTCGCCCCATCGCCTCCCCTGTTCCGGCGTCTGCCGCGCGGCGCGTGCTCTCGCAGCCTGCACCGCCGACCGTAACGGGAATGGTCCCGTATCGTTACACAGAAAGGCAACCCGCGTCGGACTCGGGGCGGCTCAGAAGAGCGACAATTGCTTCGTCGGAACGCGCGCGCGTTGCGCCGCGAGATCGCTCGTCGCGGTCAGCGGCGGGAAGGCGTGGTCGAACGCGGCATTATCCTCGTAGAGGTCGGCGAAGCGCGCCGCGACCTCGCGCAGGCGGCGCAGCAAGTAGGTCACGTCCTCATCTTTGTCCCACTGTTCGAGCAGCCCGAGCGAGCCGTCCGCGCGCTGGTAGATGCGGATCCGCTCGCCGATCCGCTGGCCCTGCGCCACCGCCGCCAGCCGCTTGTTCGCCTCGCTGCGGAAGGTCTTGTGGGTGATCGTCTCCCAACGGGCGAAATCATCCTGCGGGAGGTCGTGGGCCTGGAGGCGCGTGGCGGTGGCGAAGTAGAGCTCGCGCAGCGCCTCGCGCGAATCGTCGGTCAGCAGGGTCGCCGCCTCGTGGATGAACCGGCGCAGATAGGGCTCGTCGCGACGGCTGCGGAGGCTGCTCCCGCGCATGACGAGCGTGCCGTCATACTCCTTCAGGATGTAATTCTTCGTCTTCAACGAGAGCATGGCGCTGTAGCGCCCGTCGAACGCGAGGTTGATCCCGCGCGGCAACGTCGCCCCGATCGTGGCGACGTAGCCCTCCTCTGCCGCCTCGCCGGTCACGCCGGGCGGCGGCACGAAGTAGACGCCGTCGGTGTCGATCTCGATCACCCGCGCCCCGGTCCGCTCCAACTCCGCGACGATCCCGCGCAGGAGTTCCTGCCCGCGCAGGGTGATCCGCTCGGCGGCGGCGAAGTCGTTGAAGAGCGCCTGCCCGAAGCCGAGATAGCCGTAGAAGGAGTTGATCAGCACCTTGAAAGAGAGTTGCAAGCCCTGCCAGACGGTGTGCTCCTCGCCGGTCGTGACGCGTGCGCGGGCCTTGGCGTGCAGGCGGCGGTTCGTCAGCTCGCGCAGGAGGGGCAGGAGGATGCCAAGCCCGTCGCTCGCCGCGCCGATCTGGTCGAGCAGCATGATCGAGGGGTACAGGCTTTCCACGTCGCACTTGACGATCGGACTGAAGATGCCGACCTCGCGCACCTCGCTCCAGCCGCCCGGATAGGGTTGCGGCTGCGCGGGGCGGGGGACGCTGCGGCGCGCGTCGAGGTAGGCGCGCAGGAAGAGGGCGTTGATCTTGCCGCCGGTCCCCCCGGTGGCGGTGCGCTGGAAGGAGCGCGGCAGCATCTGGGTCTGGTAGAACTCGGTCGGCGCGGTCAGG
>JAABUM010007177.1_pt1 | contig 10444 bp, 9 predicted proteins | sample 5559161 | NCBI WGS metagenome assembly JAABUM01 (sample SAMN10711868, study PRJNA513369) | rock metagenome | isolation source: Antarctica rocks | place: Antarctica: Victoria Land, Siegfried Peak nord | reverse complement strand
TCTCCCGGAGGGAGAGGGAGCAGAAGCTATTCCGCCGGCGCCGCCCCGGCCCCCGGCACAGCCCACAGCTCCGGCTGCAGCTCCTCCGGCCGGTCCGGGAAGAACCAGGCGCAGCCCAGCGTCACCAGCGCCACCCCGGCCAGCACCGCCATGACGGCAGCCAGGCTGCCCGTCCGCTCGTGCAGGATGCCCACCACCGGCGCCGCCGCGGCGGCGCCTAGGAACCCCACGAAGAACCGCACCGAATACATCTTCGCCCGCAGCGCCGGGGCGATGTAGCGCGCGGTCATGGTCTCGTTCACCGTCACCTGGCCGAAGATCGCCGCCGCCACCAGCCCGGCCGCCGGCAGCACCGCCCAGCCCCGCAGCACCGACAGCGCCAGCAGGCCCGGCGCCAGCACCAGCGCCATCGGCAGGAACACCCGCCGCAGTGTGGTGCGGTCAATCAGCCGGCCCACCGTGAGCTGCGCCAGCGCCCCGCACAGCGTCACCAGGAACGCGGCCACCCCGATCAGCGGCAGCAGCGCGGCGTCCCCGGCCAGGCGCTCCTGCAGCAGCTTGGGGATCAGCAGCGTGAAGGCGTTGAACACCAGCCCGGACACGACCGCGATCAGCAGCAGCACCACGACCGCCCGGCGCACCACCGAGGGCGGTATGGCCGGGAAGGGCCGCACGTCCCGCCGCGCGCCGTAGTCGAACGCCGGCACGCGCAGCCACAGCAGCCCCATCGCCATGCAGGCCAGGCCGGGCAGCACGAACGCCGAGTGCCAGCCCAGCCGCCCGGCCAGAGCCGCCGTCACCACCGGCGCCAGCGCCACGCCGAAGTTGCCGAACACGCCGTTCACGCCGATGGCCCGGCCGGGCCGGTCCCCTGCGGCCTCCACCAGCATCGCCGTCCCCACGGGATGGTAGATCGCGGCGAACGCCCCCGCCGCGGCCAGCCCCGCCGCCAGGGCCGTCGGGGTGCCGGCGAACCCGCAGGCCGCGAGGGACGCCCCGGTGCCCAGGAAGAACACCGCCATCAGCGGCTTCCGCCCGATCCGCTGCGCCAGCCACCCTTGCGGCAGGGACAGCAGGCCATACAGCACGAACATGCCCGTCGCGAGCTTCACGACCGGACCGTACTCGGCTCCGAACGCCCCGCCCGGCGCCACCATCGCCAGCACGGCGGTCGGCAGGATCAGCAGGCTGTAGTGGCAGAAGCCGTGGGCGGCGTTGATGTAGGCGATCTGCCGGGCGGCTGGCGGCATGGCGCAGGTGTCCCGTTCTGGTGCCCCGAGCATCCCGCGGCCCGGCAAGGCTTGCAACCCGTGAACAACCTGCGAACCCGGCGGCGGACGCTGCGTTGCGCTTCCATCAAGGGAGGCCACGCCATGACCGAGCAGACACCCGACCCGGCGGCAGCCGGCGCCAAGCCAGCCGACGTGAAGCCGACGGGCACCGCCAGCGCCCCCAACCCCAAGACCGGCAGCAGCGACGCCGCCCGCGGCCTGGGCGGCCACAGCAAGGACGCCGACCACAAGCCAGGCGCCCCGGCCGAGTACGTCGAGGATGGCAAGCCGGTCGAGAAAGGGTAGCCTGCCCCAACAAAGCTTGCGCTGCCCGGAGCGAAGAGGGCGCTCAGCCGGGCCAGGCTGCACAAATCTGGTCGGGCCTGCGCGTGCGCCGGACCTCCAGGGGCTAGCCTAATTCAAGAATAGCTTCCCCGGGTTCATGATCCCGCGCGGGTCCAGCGCCGCCTTGATCTGCCGCATCACGGCCAGCGTCTCCGCGCCGTGCTCGGTCTCCAGGAACTCGCGCTTGCCGATGCCGACCCCGTGCTCCCCGCTGCACGACCCGCCCAGCGCCAAGGCGCGGGCGACGATGCGCTTGTCCAGCTCCCAGGCGCGGTCCAGCCCGCCTTCTCCCGGCGGCACCAGAATGACAGTATGGAAGTTGCCGTCGCCGACGTGGCCGACGATGGGGGCGGTCAGGCCGGACGCCGCGATGTCCTCCTTGGCGCCCAGGATCAGGTCGGTTAGGCGGCTGATGGGCACGATGGCGTCGGTGGCGATCCCCTGCCACCCCGGGCGCAGCGCCAGCGCCGCCCAGTAGGCGTCGTGCCGGGCCTTCCACAGCCGGTTGCGCTCGTCGGCGCCGGTCGCCCACTGGAAGCCGCTGGCGCCGAACCCGGCCGTTATCTCCTCCGCGCCCGCCGACTGCTCGGCGACGGCTGCGGGGGTGCCGTGGAACTCCAGCAGCAGGGTCGGGCGGGGCGTGTAGCCCTGCAGCTTCGAGTAGGCGATGCAGGCGCCCATCTGCACGTCGTCCAGCAGCTCGATGCGGGCGACGGGGATGCCGGCCTGCAGGATGGCGACGACGCTCTCCACGGCGCCGGCCAGGCCGTCGAACTGGCAGATGGCGGCGCTCATGGCCTCGGGGATGCCGTGCAGGCGCAGCGTGACCTCGGTGATGACGCCCAGCGTGCCCTCGCTGCCGATCATCAAGTGCGTCAGGTCGTAGCCGGTCGCGGACTTGCGGACGCGCCCGCCGGTGCGGATCAGGCGGCCGTCGGGCAGCGCGACCTGCAGGCCCAACACGTTCTCCCGTATGGTGCCGTAGCGGACGGCGGCGGTGCCGCTGGCGCGGGTGGCGCACATGCCGCCGATGGTGCATTCGCTGCCGGGGTCCACGGGGAAGAACAGGCCCTGGTCGCGCAGATGGGCGTTCAGCGCCTGGCGGGTCACGCCGGGTTCGACCTGGCAGTCCATGTCGGCGGCGTTGACTTCCAGCACGCGGGCCATGCGCGACAGGTCGAGGCTGATGCCGCCGCGGACGGGGGTGACGTGCCCCTCCAGGCTGGTGCCGGCGCCGAACGGCACGACGGGGACGCCGTGCTGGTGGCACAGGGCCAGGACGCCCGCCGCCTCCTCCGCCCGCTCGATGAACGCCACGGCGTCCGGCAGCACGCGGGGCTGGGTGTCCTCCCCGTGCGAGTGCTGCTCGCGCAGGGCGGCGTTGGTGGTGATGCGGTCGCCGAGGATGCTGCGGGCCTGGGCGATGACGGCGTCAACGGGGCGTGCCATGGGCGGGGGTGTCCTGGATGGGCGGGCACCTTACCGCGGGCCGGTAGGCCGCGTCATCCCGCGCGACGCGCCGTCTGCGTCGCGGCGAGGACGGCGCGCAGCAAGCTAAGGGGCCGTGCGCCGGCCGGACCCCGGTTTGACGCTCCCGGGGGGCGGGCCTAGCCTGCCGGCATCAATCGAGGAGGCGCCCGGTGGCGAACAAGCTCAAGCAGCTTTGGCAGGGCGGCAAGCCCGCCGTCAACGGATGGCTGGCGATCCCCAGCGGCTTCTCGGCGGAAGTCATGGCCCAGGCGGGCTGGGACAGCGTCACGGTGGACCTGCAGCATGGCGTGCAGGACTACCAGTCCATGGTCGCGTGCTTCCAGGCCATGCAGTCCCATCCCGTGCTGCCGATGGTGCGCGTGCCCTGGAGCGAGCCGGGGATCGTCGGCAAGGTGCTGGACGCCGGGGCGTACGGCGTGATTTGCCCGATGGTGAACACCGCGGACGAGGCCAGGGCCTTCGTGTCCTATTGCCGCTACCCCCCCGCCGGCAAGCGCAGCAACGGCCCGATCCGCGCCGGCATCTACGGCGTCGGCACCGCCTACCAATCCACCGCCAACCAGGAGGTGCTTTGCCTGCCGATGGTGGAAACGCAGGAGGCCGTGGACAACCTGGACGCCATCCTCGACGTGCCCGGCATAGACGCCGTTTACATCGGCCCCAGCGACCTCGGCTTCTCCATGGGTCTGCCGCCTGTGCTGGACCGGGAGGAGCAGGTCATCATGGACATTTACGGCCGCATCCTGGAGGGCACCCGCCGCCGCGGCCTGGGCGCCTGCGTGCATTGCGGCAGCCCGGCCTACGCCGCGCGGATGATAGCCATGGGCTTCAACCTGGTGACGATCAGCAATGACAGCGGCCTGATGCTGAACGCCGCCCGCGCCGCCGTGCAGGCCGCACGCGAATAGGGCACGCCGCCATGACACCCACGATTTGCCTGCATCCCGACGACGAGGTGGTGATCGCCCGCGCCACCCTGCTGCCCGGCGCTCCGCTGGCGCCGGGCGTCGCGGCCGGGGAGCGCATCCCCGCCGGGCACAAGGCGGCGGTGCGCGCCATCGCCGCGGGGGAGGCGGTGCGGCGCTACGGGCAGGTGATCGGCTTTGCGACGCAGGCCATCGCGCCGGGGTCGCACGTGCACGTCCACAACCTGGGGATGGGGAACTTCGCCAAGGACTACGCCTATGGCCGGGACGCGCGGCCCACGGCGATGGCGAACGAGGCGCTGACGTTCCAGGGCATCCGCCGCCCGGACGGGCGCTATGCCACGCGGAACTACATCGGCATCCTGACGAGCGTGAATTGCAGCGCCCATGTGGCGGACCTGGTTGCCGACGCCTTCAAGCGCAATCCGTTCATCGGGTCGGACCCCTTGGCGGACTACCCCAACGTGGACGGCGTGGTGGCGCTGACGCACAAGACCGGCTGCGGCATGACGGACGGGGAGCCGCTGCGGCTGCTGCGCCGGACGCTCGCGGGCTATGCCCGGCACGTCAACTTCAGCCACATCGTGGTGATCGGCCTGGGCTGCGAGGTGAACCAGATCGGCGGCCTGCTGGAAGAGCAGCGGCTGGCCGGGCGCATCCGCAGCATGGACATCCAGACGATGGGCGGCACCCGCAAGACGGTGGAGGCCGGCATCGCCTTCGTGCGGGAGGTGCTGGCGGAGGCCAACGCCGTGCAGCGCGAACCCGCGCCGCTGTCCGAACTGACGGTGGCACTGCAATGCGGCGGCTCCGACGGCTATTCCGGCGTATCCGCCAACCCGGCGCTCGGCGCGGCGAGCGACCTGCTGGTGCGGCACGGCGGCGCGGTGATCCTGTCCGAGACGCCCGAGACCTATGGCGCCGAGCACCTGCTGACGCGCCGGGCCGTCACTCCCGAGGTGGGCGCGAAGCTGGTCGGCCTGATGCGCTGGTGGGAGGAGTACACCGCCCGCGAGGGCGCCGAGATGAACGCCAACCCCAGCCCCGGCAACAAGGCCGGCGGCCTGACGACCATCCTGGAGAAGTCGCTGGGCGCGATGGCCAAGGCCGGCACGACCAACCTGGTGGATGTCGTGCGCTATGCCGAGCCGGTGACGGCGCGCGGCTTCGTGTTCATGGATACGCCGGGCTACGACCCCGTAGCGGCGACGGGGCAGGTGGCGGGCGGGGCCAACCTGGTGTGCTTCACGACGGGGCGCGGCAGCGTGTTCGGCTGCAAGCCGTCGCCGAGCCTGAAGCTTGCGACCAACACGCCGATGTTCCAGCGCATGGAAGACGACATGGACATCAACTGCGGCACCGTGCTGGACGGGGCGGAGACGGTGCAGGAGTGCGGGGCGCGCATCTTCGAGGCGATGGTGCGGGTGGCGAGCGGGGAACGGACCAAGAGCGAGGGGTTCGACGCGGGCGGGGCGGAGTTCGCGCCTTGGGTGATCGGGGCGACAATGTAGGGCGGCAACCAGACACTTGCAGCCTTTCTCGATGCAGAGGTCTGCTGGGTCGTGTAGTCTTCCGTCCATGCAAAGCTATGAGCGCCTCACCGTCACCCTGCCGACTGAGATCGTCCAGACAATCCGTGACAAAGTGAAGGCGGGCCAGTACGGGTCTGAAAGCGATGTGGTCTGCGAGGCCGTACAATCCTGGCAGCCGCACGCAGAGCTTCGGGCGGAACGCCTGGGACAAATTCGTGCCAAGATCGCTGCGGCCAGAGCCGATCCAGGTCCATCGTTCTCGGATGAGGACGTGGGCAGGCGTCTCCAAGAGCGTTACCAGCAGATTGTAAGCGCCGCAGCCAGGCGTGACTGAACTCGTATATCTCGGAGCTGCCGACGCCGACCTGCAAGCAATACTGGAGCATCTTGCGGGACTGACCCGCTGCGCGCGCTTCGGTTCGTTGAAGAAATTCGCCGCCGTTGCCGGCTCTTGCGCGTCCATCCACAACTTGGCCCGGCGCGTGACGACCTTGGGCCGGGGATGCGGACGCTTTCAATGCGAAGGCGTGTCGTGATCGCCTACTGCATCACAGGTGATACTGTGGAGATCGTCGGCGTGTTCTATGGCGGCCGTGACTACGAGTTCATCCTGATGAACGAACCAAGGCGGTAGCCGTCCAAAGCTTCACGCTGGCTCCAGCACCCGCCTCCGCACCTCAACGTCCCCCATCGGCTTAGGTATTAAGCAATCCGGCAACGGCTTCTGCACCGGCGTCAGGTCCGGCGGCGGCGGCACCGGCGTCGGCGCCCGTGGCTCGTCGCCGCCCCAAGACCCCCGCGGCGGACGGCGCAGCGCCACCAGCTCGCGGACCGCAAACGCCAGCGGCACGCCGAAGGTCAGCACGCCGCTGAGGATGACCTGGGTAGCCGAACTCATCTCCATGCCGCCGCTCCGATGCTGGCCAAGACCGATGACATGGAGATTAGGATACTCCCCCCGCCCGCGTCATCACTTTGCTGTCGTCAATGCGCCACCACGCGCTGCGATTGCTCGCCCAGGCCCGTAACGCCCAGCCGCATCGTCTGGCCGTCCTGCAGGAACACCGGCTCCGGCTTCTTGCCCAGGCCGACGCCGGGCGGGGTGCCGGTGGCGATGATGTCGCCGGGGTGAAGCGTCATGAAGTGGCTGACGTAGCTGACGAGCTGCGGCACGTTGAAGATCATCGTCCGCGTGTTGCCGTCCTGCATCCGCACGCCGTCCACCTCTACCCACAGGTCCAGGCTGTGCGGGTCCGGCACCTCGTCCTGCGTCACCAGCCAGGGGCCGGTCGGGCCGAAGGTGTCGCAGCCCTTGCCCTTGTCCCAGGTGCCGCCGCGCTCGATCTGGAATTCCCGCTCGCTCACGTCGTTCACGATGCAGTAGCCCGCGACGTGCTGCATGGCCTCATGCTCCGGCACGTAGGTCGCGCGCTCGCCGATGATGATGCCAAGCTCCACCTCCCAGTCCATCTTCTTCGACCCGCGCGGCCGGCGCACGTCGTCGTCCGGCCCCTGGTAGGCGCCGAGCGACTTCAGGAAGATGATGGGTTCCTTGGGGATCGCGGCGCCGGTCTCGGCGGCGTGGTCGGCGTAGTTCAGGCCGATGCAGAAGAAGTTGACCGGCCGCGGCACCGGCGGGCCGACCCGCGCGCCGGGCGGCACCACCGGCAGGGTCGCCGGGTCCAGCGCCTGAAGCCGGGCCAGCCCGGCACGGGACAGCGCCTCTGCGTCGAAGTCGCGGACCACGCCCGAAAGGTCGCGAATCTGGCCGTCGGCGCCCATCATGGCGGGACGCTCGGCGCCGGGGGCGCCCACACGCATCAGCTTCAAGATGGCTCTCCTACAGGGTCCAGCCGCCGTCTATGACGAGCGCCTGGCCGGTGATGAACTGGGACTCGTCGGATGCCAGATAGACCGCCATCGCCGCGATCTCCTCCGGCGTGCCCAGCCGGCCCATCGCCTGGCGCGCGATGAAGCCGGTCCGCGCCGCCTCCAGCGACCCGGCCGCCGCGGCATTGGCGGCGATGCGGTCGTCGAGGCTCGGGGTCTGCACGGTGCCGGGGCAGATGGCGTTGCAGCGCACGCCCTGCTTCACGAAGTCCGCCGCGACCGACTTGGTCAGGCCGATGACGGCGGCCTTGGTAGTGCCATAGACGAAGCGGTTCGGTGCGCCCTTGATGCTGCTGGCGGCGCTGGCGATGTTGATGATGCTGCCGCGCCCGCGCTCCGCCATGCCGGGCAGCACGGCGCGTATGGTGCGGAACATGCTGCGGACGTTCAGCGTGAAGGCGAAGTCCCACTCCGCCTCCGTCGCATCCAGGATGGTGCCCTGGTGGACGAAGCCGGCGCAGTTGAACAGCACGTCCACCGCGCCGGCCAGCCCGGCCACGCGCGCCACGTCCGCCGGGTCCGTCGCGTCCAGCCGATGCACGGTGATTGCCGGCCCCGCTAGCCCCGCCAGCCCGGCCTCGTTCACGTCGGTGGCGATCACCGCCGCACCCTCCGCCGCATAGGCCAGCGCCGTTGCGCGGCCGATGCCCTGGGCGGCGGCAGTGATCAGGGTGGTCTTGCCTTGCAGCCGTCCGGCCATCGCAGAAGTCCTAATGGTTGTTCCGGGACTCGCCGCGTTCCTCGACGATGTTGAGATACAGCGTCGCCGGCTCCAGGCAGGCGCCGGTGGAGTGCTGGCCGACCATGCTGCGGCTGATCTCCTCCCACGGCGTCATGTGCCGCAGCTCCGGACGGGACCATGCGGCGCGGCGGGCGTCCAGCTCGCCCGGCGGCAGCAGCACGTCCACCTTGCGGCTGTTGAGGTCGATCCGCACGCGGTCCCCGGTGTGCAGCAGGGCCAGCCCGCCGCCCACCGCCGCTTCTGGCGAGACGTTGAGGATGCTCGGGCTGCCGCTGGTGCCGGATTGCCGGCCGTCGCCCATCGTCGGCAGGGTATGGATGCCTGCCTTGAGCAGTGCGGCCGGGGGCTGCATGTTCACGACCTCGGCGCCGCCGGGGTAGCCGACGGGGCCGCAGTTGCGGATCACCAGGATGCTGCGCGCGTCCACGCCCAGGCCGGGGTCCTCGATGCGGGCGTGGTAGTCCTCCGGCCCCTCGAACACGACGGCGTGACCCTCGAACACGTTGGGCTGCGCCGGGTCCGACAGGAAGCGGTCGCGGAACTCGGGGTCTATGACGCTCAGCTTCATCACCGCGGCGTCGAACAGGTTGCCGGACAGCACGGCGAAGCCGGCGCTTTCCTTCAACGGGTGCGCGTAGGGGCGGATCACGTCATGGTCCACGGGGGGCTTCTTGGCCAGGTTCTCGCCTAGCGTGCGCCCGGTGCAGGTCATGGCGTCGGCTTGCAGCTTGCCGGCGTCCAGCAGCTCCCGCATCACGGCGGGAACGCCGCCGGCACGGAAGAAGCCCTCGCCCAGCACGCGCCCGGCCGGCTGCACGTCGGCCAGCAAGGGGATGCCGTCGCCCAGGCGCTGCCAGTCGTCGAGGGTGTGCTCCACGCCCATGTGCCGGGCGATGGCGATCATGCTGATCGGGCAGTTGCTGCTGGCGCCCAGCGCGGCGGCGGCGACCACCGCGTTGTCGAACGCGGGCTTGGTCATGATGTCGGACGGGCGCAGGTTCTCGTGGACCATGCCCACGATGCGGCGGCCGGTCTCGTAGGCCATCCAGCCGCGCTCCTTGTGCGGGCCGGGGATGGCGGCGCAGCCGGGGAGCGACATGCCCAGGGCCTCGGCGAGGCTGTTCATGCTGAGCGCGGTGCCCATCGTGTTGCAGTGCCCGACCGACCCGGCGGATGCCGCCACCATGTCTATGAACTGCTCCCAGTCTATGCGGCCCTCCGCCAGCATCTTGCGCGCTTCCCAAACGATGGTGCCGGAGCCGGACAGACGCCCGCCGTACCAGCCGTCCAGCATGGGGCCGCCGGACAGCACGATGGCGGGGATGTTGACGGTGGCGGCGCCCATCAGGCAGGCCGGCACCGTCTTGTCGCAGCCGGTGGTCAGCACGACGCCGTCCAGCGGGTAGCCGTGCAGGACCTCCACCAGGCTGAGGTAGGCGAGGTTGCGGTCCAGCGCCGCCGTGGGGCGCTTGCCGGTTTCCTGGATCGGATGGATCGGGAACTCCAGCGGCACGCCGCCCATGTCGCGGATGCCGTCGCGCACGCGGCTGGCGAGGTCCACGAGATGGCGGTTGCAGGGCGCCAGGTCCGAGCCGGTCTGGGCGATGCCGATGATGGGGCGGCCCGATTGCAGCTCGCCGCGGGTCAGGCCGAAGTTGAGGTAGCGTTCGAGGTAGAGCGCCGTCATGCCGGGGTCGGACGGGTCGTCGAACCAGCGGCGGCTGCGCAGCCGGCGGGCGCCGGTGGAGGCATCGGGGGGCATGGCGGCGTTTCCTGCGAGGGTCTTCAAGCAAGGGTGGGCGGACGGGATGGGGGTGTCAACACGGGCAGGGCCGCTTCTTTCTTTCCGTCCGGAGGAGGGCCGGGGCCAGAGGCGCCAACTTGAGCGTGGCGTCCCTTGCACTTGGGGCATCCGGCGCCGTGGTGGTTCGGCCAGGCGATACGGTGTCCCGGGTTGCCGGGTGACGGCGTGCCATGCGCCTGGCCCGAGGACGGCGCTGCGGACGGTGGCGAGAGCGGGCCTCATCATGCGCCAGGGCGGCAGGAGGTGTGGCGGCTTGGGGTGCATTGCCTGTACTGGACGCACAGGGGAGAACGCTCGGGTCCAGGAGAGGGAAGGACGACGCTATCCCACACCCTCGACCAGCACGACCTCGGACGCCGTGCTGTCCAGCCGCATCTTCAGCACCGGCGCATACTCGGCACTGCCGTAGAACGCCCGCGCCGCGTCCATCGTCGGAAACTCCA
>JAABUM010007176.1_pt1 | contig 10444 bp, 9 predicted proteins | sample 5559161 | NCBI WGS metagenome assembly JAABUM01 (sample SAMN10711868, study PRJNA513369) | rock metagenome | isolation source: Antarctica rocks | place: Antarctica: Victoria Land, Siegfried Peak nord | reverse complement strand
GAGCGGCGAGTGCCGAGATGACCTGTCAGCAGATCCTGCCGGACATGACCAAGAGCAGCGCCAGCCACCACTGGCGGGTGCTGCGGGAGTGTGGGCTGGTCGCGCAGCGACGCGAGGGCCGCTTCCTATACCAGCAGCTGCGGCGCGCTGACCTCGACGACCGCTTCCCCGGGGTGATCGCCGCAGTGCTGGGTCACTGAGCACGACCACTACCTCGCCTTCAACGCGATGGGCGGGGTCGGCTGAATCTCAGTCACCGCCAACGTGGCACCGAGGCTGTGCTGCGAGCCGCCAGCCGAGCAGGCGACCGCGAGACGACCCTAGTGCTGCAAGACCGGCTCGCCCGTTGCACGCCGCCCTGTTCAGCGACGCCTCACCCGGCCCGGTCAACTACGCCCTCACCCGACTCATACCCAGCTTCCCACCTGCACTCTGGTCGCCCATGACTTGGCCCAGCCCGACGAGCCAGTACGCGGTCGACTCGGCACTGACGCACGCGGGACTGCTCTAAGCCTGGGGCGGCCGGTCTTGCTGGTGGGGCGCTGTCGATCGAGACGACCCGGGCCTCGGGGGTGGGGGCCGTGCTGACCGTGGGGGTGGTTCAGGCCGGGTGCTAAAGCCGGGGGCGGTTCAGGAAGCCCTTCTCATCGGCAGCTGACCCGCACAACCGGTCGCGCACCGCCGCGAGAACCCGGCCAGATACCGATGCGATCCACAGGGGGAGGGGGAGGTGCAGAACTGGTGTCCCAAACTTGTGTGTCGTCGAAAGTGTTTTCGGTGAGTTGTGGAACAGTGCATCCTCGTGGGCGAGCTGCTGGGGTACGCGAGGGTCTCGACCCTTGAGCAGGACGCTGCGTTGCAGCACGACGCTCTGAGCGCCGCGGGGTGCTTCCGCACGTGGACCGACACCCGCCTCCGGGGCTGTGACCGACCGCCCGGAGCTTGCCGCGGTGATGGACGCGTTGCGGGCGGGGGACACCTTGGTGGTGTGGCGACTGGACCGCCTTGATCGTCACTGCCGCACCTGATCGAGCAAGGCCCTTGGCCTCGGCGACACTGAGCGCGTCCTGCCCAATGTCGTATGTGCTGATCGCAGATCGGTACCAGCTTAGGATTTGGTCGATTAGGTGGGCCCGTCACTTCCTTGCCCAGCGATGCCGTCAAGCACGATGTCAACGATCTGCAGCAGGCGCTGACCAAGCTCGAACGGCTGCGGTTCGGCATCGATCCATGCCGTGACGGTGGCGAAATATCCGGTGGCGAGCAGTAGGCCCGCGATCTCGGGATCGGCACCCTGGCGCAGTTCACCTTCAGCCCGCTTGCGGCGCAGGATGGCGGTCAGCTCCTGGGCCAGGGCAGGGTTGCCCAGCAGGTTCGTCGTGTGCACCGCCGCTCCCATCAGTGCCACGGTCTCGATCCGCGTCTGGGTGCTCACCTTGGCCAGCTCCACCATGTACCGCGCGAGGATCTCGCGTACGGGGCGGCCCTGAAGGTGCTCGGTGTAGACCGCGCTTAGAGCGCGGAGTCGACGCCGCGCGCTCCACTCGTCGAGAAATGCAGACTTGCGGGCGAAGTGGTTGAAGACCGTTGCGCGCGCGACGTCCGCGCGATCGGCGATGTCCTCCATCGTCGTGCTGTCGAAGCCCTTCTCCACGAACAGGGCCACGGCAGCCCCGTACACCTGGTCCCGGCGGCGCGCACGTCCCCGCGTGCGCCGGTCCGACGACCTCATCTCGCACGACGCCGTCGGGCTGGGCTCGGAGGACATGACACCTGAGTACACCACCCGACGGTCCCATCCTTGACGTGCGTCCATACGTGACCTACCTTACAGCCATGGTTGTACTGAAGTCCAACCATGTACTGCAGTCCAGATTGGAGAGCCGAATGCGCCTGGTGACGTTCAGGGCAGCAACTGGTGCACCGCGGTTCGGTGTGCTCGACGGTGACAGGGTGCTCGAACCGGGCCCGGTGCTGCAGGCCGATCAGCGTCAACGTGCCGGGTCGAGCACACAGTCCCGCGCCCCCGAGGTTGGGACCGAGATGGTGGCGTTCTTCGAGAGCGGGCAGGCGGGCCTGCAGCACGCGCAGCGCGCCGTGCAGATTGCACGCGCTCATCAGGAACAGGGTGACGCTCTGGTCGACGACGCGGGTGTGAGCGTCGTGCACACCCTCGACGACATCCAGCTCCTCGCGCCGGTGCCTCGCCCACGGCGTATTCGGGACTACCTCACCTACACCGAGCACGCCGCCGGATCCGGGCTGGCGGTGCCGCCGGCGTTCGAAGCGATGCCGATCTGTTACAAGTGCAACATCGAGACCGTCATCGGCCCTGATGAGCCGTTGCTGTGGCCCTCCTACACCGACCAGCTCGACTTCGAGCTCGAGCTGGGCTTCTTCGTCGGCGGCGGTGGTCGTGACCTGAGCCCGACGCAGGCACAGGACCGCATCGCCGGCGTCACCATCTTCAACGACGTCAGCGCCCGAGACATCCAGTTCTTCGAGATGGGTCTGACCATCGGTCCGTCCAAGGGCAAGGACTTCTGCACGGCCATGGGGCCCTGCGTGGTGACCATGGACGAGGTCGACGAGTGGTCGGTCCAGATGAGCGCCACCGTCAACGGCGAGGTCTGGGCGACCGGGACCACGGCGCAGCGACAGTTCTCGTTCGCCGAGGTGCTGGCGTGGGCATCGCTCGACGAGCAGGTCTACCCCGGCGAGTTCTTCGCGCTCGGCACGGTCGGGGGTGGCTGCGGGCTCGAGCTCGATCGGTGGATCCAGCCCGGTGACGTTGTCGAGCTCGAAGCGTCGGGTGTCGGGGTGCTCCGCAACGTGGTGGGAGACAAACAGCGTCGCCCCGGCGGGGCAGGCATCCCGAGCTACCACGGCTCACCACGAGCGCGCGCCCACCATGACTGACACCGTCACCGGATTGCTGAGTCGCCACGGCGCAGACTGCGATCGCATCTTTCTCGTGCTCGAGGACGGCCTGACCGTGACCTACGCCGAGCAGCTCGCCCGCAGCCGGGCGGTGGCAACCGGGCTCCGTCGGCGTGGCCTGCGGCCCGGTGACCGGGTGCACGTGGCGCTGCCCAACTGCCGCGAGTTCCTCGACGTGTGGTTCGGAACGGCGCTCACGGGCACTGTTCTCGTGCCGACCAGCCCGCAGTCCACCGCTGCAGAGCTCGACCACGTGCTGGCCGACGCCACGCCCGTCCTGTCGATTCGCACCGCTGGTGAGGTCGACGCGCTGCGGGCCGGTGGGGACGATGGCGCGGCAGCGGAGCAATCCGCGGCGGTCTCGGCGATCCTGTACACCTCCGGCACGACGAGTCGCGCCAAGGGCGTGATGGTCACCGACGCCAACTACGTCGCCGCCGGGCGCGCAGTCGAGGGCCGCTGGTCGGTCACGGCGGCCGATCGGTGGCTGGTCGTGCTGCCGCTGTACCACGCCAACGCCCAGTACTACTGTGTCATGTCCGCGCTGGTGGCAGGGGCGTCGATCGCACTGGCCCCACGATTCTCGGCCAGCCGCTGGGGACGCCAAGTCAGAGACATGCGCGCCACCTTGGGCGAGCCTGTTCGCGGCGCCGGTACGGATGATTCTCGCCAGCCCCCCGCAGCCCGACGACGACCTGAACCAGCTACGCGCGGTCGGATTCGCGCAGAACCTGTCCGACATCGACGCCGCCACCTTCGAGCAACGTTTCGGCACCCGCCTGCTGCAGCTGTACGGGATGACCGAGACCGTCGTACCGCCCACCATGAACCCCGACGACGGCACCCGCAGGTGGGACAGCATCGGCCGGCCGGTGCCCGAAATTGGTCTCGACCTCATCGATCCAAGTGACATGACCGTTGCGGGACCCGGACTTGGGGAGATGCGCATCGTCGGCCGGATGGGCGAGACCATCGCGGCGGGGTACTGGAACAACCCGCAGGCGACGGCCGAGACCTTCACCGTCGCGGGCCTGCGCACCGGCGACCTCGCACGCCGCGACGCCGACGGGTTCCTGTGCTTCGTCGACCGCACCAAGGACATGATCAAGCGCGGCGGTGAGAACGTCTCCGCCGGAGAGGTCGAACGGGTCGCGAGCGAGCACCCCGCCGTCGCCGAGTGCGCTGCGGTCGGCGTTCCCGACCCGATCCGCGACGAAGCGATCCTGCTCATCGCGACCGTCCGCCCCAACCATGAGCTGACCTCGGCCCAGCTGCTCGACTGGTGCGCCCAACACCTCAGCAGCTTCAAGGTCCCAAGCTCAGTGGTCTTCGTCGACGCCCTGCCCCGCACCAGCGTCGGCAAGGTCCGCAAGACAGAGCTGCGCTCGCTGTACCAGGGCGGCGCTGCGACACCCCACCTCGGTTAGTCCCGTCGCACCACTAGGCCGCAGCCACCGGAGGACAGCATGACCACAACGACAGACGAGTCGACCGGCATGGCGCGTTGGGGCATGCTTGCCCTGATCAGCGCCGGTTTCATCGCCCTGACCCTGAACTGGTTTGACGTCGCCGCGGCGTTCCCGCTCATCGGCGCCTCCGGTCGGACGGGCGGCCAGTAGGCCAACTAACCGCTACGACGGTTCATACACCGGACCGGCCCGCCGGTCACGGTCTAGATCCCGACCGACCGGAGCCTTCACCAACCAACCAACCCAGCCACGAAGACATGTCCTCCCGGGATGGGGCGAAGCCCGGCTAGCTATAAGGAGTAGCGATGCCAGAGAAGCGAACGAAGTAGGACCGCTCCCTCACGGAACTCAGGCCGCCGCCGATGTCCCCTCGACGACGAGGACCGGGCGCGGTGGATTGCATCGGACGCGTGAGCTCGCGTCAGGCTGTGACGTCGGCGGTGGTGAAGCGGGCCCATGCGAGTGAGGCGGCGACAGCGGTCCAGCCGAGCTGGACGAGGAGTCCGCTCGCGAGGGTCGGTACGTCGATCTGTGACCGGAGGAGCTCGCCGAAGTCCAGCCAGTGGTGGGTGAGCAGGTAGGGGTGGATGGCGGAGAGCTGCGGCAGCGCGTCGAGAACGCTGCTGGTGACGGCGACCACGATCGTGGTGGCCATGGCCCCGACCGGTACCTCGGTCAGCGTGGAGACGAACAGTCCGGTGGCCACGAGGCCGGTGAGGGAAAGCGTCGCGTAGGCACCGACTGCCAGTCCCCGCAGGAGGCCGTCACCGATCCCGACGGTGTCCCCGGAGAGCAGTGTGACATCGCCGAGCCCGAACAGTGCCGCCCCCGCGATGAGCCCGACCGCTGAGATGGTCAGCACCGCCGCGGCGGCGAAGGTCATCGACCCGAACGCCTTGGCCGCCAGCAGCCTGCTCCGCGACACCGGGACCACCAGCAGGTAGCGCAGCGTCCCGGCCGATGCCTCGCCGGCGATCGTGTCGCCGCTGACGATCCCGACCGCGAGCGGCAGGAACAGCGGCAACGAAACTCCGATAGCGGTGAAGACGAGGAACAGCCCGTTGCTGCTTACCTGGTTGATGAAATCCGGGCCTCGGCCGCCGCCACTGCCACGCGAAACCTTCACGGCGATGCCGATCAGCAGGGGCACCAGCCCCAGCGCGACGAGCAGGATCTGGTTGCGGCGCCGCCCGAAGACGAGCCGCAGCTCGCTGCGCAGCAACCGCCCGATCGCGCCGCGGCGCGACCCGGGGGCGACATCACCGGGCGACATCGAAACCCTCCCCGGTCAGCTCCACGAACAGGTCTTCCAGGCTCGGCCGGGACACCGCCAGCCCCTGCACACGCACTTCGGCGGCGACCAGCGCGACCGTGACGTCCTCGGGTGCGGTGTCCCCGAGCAGCGCGGTGGCCCCTCGGTCATGGGTCTGCACGTCGCGCAGCTGCAGCCGGTCCAGGACCCGGGCAGCGCCGGCCACCCCGTCGGGTGTCGTGGTGACGGTGACCGTGGCGGTGTCCGCGGACCCCAGCTGGTCCAGCGGCCCCTGACGGAGCAGCCGTCCCCGGCTCATGATCCCGATGTGCGAGCAGACCTGTTCGATCTCGGCGAGCAGGTGGGAGCTGAGCAGCACGGTGGTGCCGTCGGCGGCGAGCGCGCGGACCAGCGCGCGGACCTCGCGGGTGCCTTGGGGGTCGAGCCCGTTGGTGGGTTCGTCCAGCACCAGCAGGGTGCGGGGCTGTAGCAGGGCAGCCGCAATGCCCAGGCGCTGTTTCATGCCCAGCGAGTACTGCCGAAAGCGTTTGTCCGCCGCCGCCGCCAACCCCACCCGTTCCAGCGCGGCAGCAATCCGCGTGCCGGTCGTGTCGGGGTCGGCGGTGGCGTCCACGGCGTCCAACCGCACCAGGTTGCCGCGGCCGGTCAGGTAGGGGTGGAACGCCGGTCCCTCGATCAGGGCCCCCACCCGGGGCAGCACCACACCGGCACGGGCCGGCATCGGCTCCCCGAGCAGCTGCACCTCACCCGCCGTGGGCGCCACCAACCCCACCAGCATCCGCAGGGTGGTGGTCTTGCCCGAGCCGTTGGGCCCCAGGAAGCCGAACACCGCACCGCGAGGCACGTGCAGGTCGATGTCGTCGACGGCGACTTGCCCGGACCGGAATCGTTTGGTCAGCCCGCGGGTCGACACCGCCGCCCCGCGCTGGGGGTCCGCTGAGGCCACCGTCAGGCGGCGGCCTGCAGGGCGTCGGGGGGAACGGCGCCGACGAGCAACCGTCCGTCGTCGGTCAACAGCGCCGACACCAACGCGGTGGACAGCATCCGGCCCTTCGCAACCCGGGTCGTCAGCTCGTCGAGCAGCTTCGGTTGGTTCTTGGTCAGTGCGCTGAGGTCGACATGCGGGATCACCACGATCGACGTCCAGCCACTTCCCTGCGTGGTGGGCGCCGAGTCGGGGCCCTGTGCCGCCGGCGCGTGCTTGTCCGGGGTTCCCTGGGCGGGTGCGGGGACTGTGGTTTGGCTGACCTGAGCTCCGGCCGGCGGGGTGAAGGTGAAGACCGACGCGGCGGGCTTGCTGAACGTGACGTCGGTGAAGCCCACCTCGAACGCTGGCGTCGCGGTGTTAGCGTGCGCGAACACCTGGACCCGCAGCGGCACCGACGTCGCCGCGTCCACAGCCACCCGGACACTGCCGACGAGCGAGCCGGCGTCCTTCGGGGTCAGCACCAGCTGGCGCGCAGCGCGGCCCGCCACCATCACCGATTCATCCACCCCGACCTGGGTGCTCGGGTCGATCGCGGCCAGCGCGGCAGCAGCCGCCTGTGCGGGTGTACTGGGCACCTCGCCGGGCGTCTTCGGTTCGGCCGCACCGGCTGGCTTCGCCGGTAGGACGTAATGCACGACCTGGTTCTGCTGGTTGCTGTAGGTCCACACGTCCTTGCCCGATCGCACGACGTCGTACTCCGCCAGCTGCCCCGTCAGGGCGACCCGCGACTTGTCGGGTCCGTCGGCGGACACGCGGAGGGTGTTGGTGCCGGTGGCCAACGTCAACGGTCCCAGGGTGCCGGTGACCGAGGAGGGCAGCGTCGGCAGACCTAGATCGCTGGTCTCCTGCACCGTCCCCGACAGCGCTGTGGTGTGTGACCCGGCCAGGTCGGAGATCAGCTCGGCAGCCGTCCGGGACGGCAAGTCCGGGGTCGTCGCACCGGCCGAGGCGGCACCCGCCGCGACCGCCCCCGCCACCGTGACCGCGACGACCGTGGGGACCGCCCAACGCAGGCGCCTCGACACCCATGAACTGCTCATCGTTCCAGTGTGCACCACTCCTGCTGGGTTCGTCAGGCGCCGAATCAGCTTCCCAGGGTGACAAGCCCAGATTCGTAAGCCAGGACGACGACCTGAACGCGGTCGCGCCCCAAACCGGGTGGCCTTGCTGTGCCGGGTCAGTGCTGGCGTCGTCGGGCGGCGAGGTCGTGGGCGGCGGTCATCGCGGCGACGGCTTCGGCGGGGGGGTGGACGTAGCGCTGAAGGGATCGCAGGTTCTTGTGGCGGCTTTTGCCCATCAGCAGGGGCAGGGAGACGTTCGCGTCGGCGAGGGTGGTCAGGGCCGAGTGCCGGAGCTGGTGCAGGGTCAGTCCGGTGCGGCTGATCCGCCGGGGGCAGCTGCCGCCGGGGGAGTGCGACCTGCGCGAACGTCATCGGCTGAAACGTTGCCGTCGGGTCCCCCGCAGGTCGTTTGCGATAGGGGCTGCGCCGGCTATGCCGCGTGGGCCGCAAGCCGCCACAGTGTGCTCATCGTCACCGCGGATGAGGGCGACGACGGCTCGGACAACCGTATTGCCACGATCGTCATCGGCACGCACGTCGCTGCGGGGCGCTTGTTCCGAACACGTCGACCACTACGGGCCTGTTGCGGATCGAGCGGGTTGTAGTGCTCATGGGTTCGGGTGCAGGGTCAGTGCCAGGCGTGGGCACAGCCGAACGGCGGCGTGGGCGTCCGCCTCGAGGTCACTTTTGATTCCTGGCTCGCGGGATCCGTCGCGGGCCAGGGGGTAGCCCCAGTCGTCGCGGTTTAGCACGGTGGGCAACAGCTCGGTACACAGACCACGCCCGTCGCAGCGGGTCCAGTCGATGTGCAGCCGCAGTGACGGCGGGGGGCGTCGGGGCATGCTGGGGTCACCGCTTGCGGGGTGCAGGTTGGGGTGCGGGCGGGATGGCTTCGCAGCGTCCGCGGAGGTGCAGTGCGATGTCCTGGGTGAAGGTGTGCAGGGCGGAGCGGATGAAGCGGGCGGTGCCGTCGGGATGTTTGCAGGCTCCGCGTCCGTCGACGAGCGCGACCATCCGGGTCGCCTCGCGGACGGTGTTCGGCTGCGGTCGCCGGTACGCCAGCTGCGTGAGGGTTTCCGCGAGGGCGGGCAAACCGTTGAGGCAGGGCCCGCACTGGCCGGCGCTCTGCTGCGCGAGGTAGGTGGCGATATCGGCGCTGCGTTGCAGCCCGCACTCTGCTGCTCCCAGCACGTGGACCACTCCGGCGCCTGGGGTCGCACCGAGGGGGTTCAGGGACTCCCGCGACAGGCAGGCCTGCGCGGTGAGTACACCGGGGATCCACGCCCCGTGAAAACCCCCGAGCAACACGGCCCGCACGTCGGGGGCGTCGAGGTCGGTGTGGTCGCGGAGCAGGTGGGCCAGCGGTATGCCCAGCGGCACCTCGAGTACCCCGGGTGTCGCTGTGCCGGACAGGGTGACCAGCATGGTGCCCGGTTCGGCGGGCGTGCCGACCGAGCGGAACCAGCGCGGGCCGTAGCGGGCGATGAGCGCCACGTGGGCGAGGGTCTCGACGTTCTGGACCAGGGTGGGTCGGCCCCTGAGCCCGGCGTCAGTGACGGGGACGATGCGGTCGACCGGGACGGCGGCACGCCCGGCGATGCGGTTGATGACGGCCGATTCCTCACCGGCGATGAACGTCTCGGGGGCCTCGCTGAGGTGCACGGTAGGGCTGTCCCACCCGGCGTCTCGGCGTTCCTGCATGGCGTGCCGGATTGCGGGCAGCGACGACACGCCCGCGTAGAGGTGTGTTTCCCGGGAGCCGAGGGCGGCGGCAACGGCCGCGAGACCGTCCAGGATCAGGTGTGGAGCGTGCTGAAGCAGGACCGCGTCCTTGTCACTGGCGGGTTCCCCGTCCGCGCCGTTGGCGATGACCACGGGGCGCCGCCCGGTGATGGCGGCCATCTTGCGGCCGGTGGGAAACCCGGCCCCGCCCCGCCCGCGCAGACCCGCCTCGTCGAGGACTCCGATGAGCTCGTCGGAGTCGGCGGGCGCGGGTAGCGGTCCGAAGCAGGCACAGTGCTGGGCCAGGGCCGGACCGGACGCCGCGAACAACCGCCGGGCACCGGCTGGTGGGCTGGGTTCGGAAGGCGCTCGAGCGCCCGCGGCGATGGTGTGGGTGGTCATGACAACCGTCCTGTCAGTGGGCCGCGGGTGCGGACCGCGTCGTACTCGACGAAGTTGTGGCTCAACCGCCAGGCCAGTGCGGTGAGCACCGTGACCGTGCACGTCGCGGCCAGGATCAGAAACCACGGATGCCCGGCGTCGGTTCCGTTGCCGAGGCTGTGCGCCAGGGCGATCGGCCAGAGTCCGTAGGTGATCCAGTGCACGACCCGGAAGGTACGCAGGCCCAGCCGGTGGCGGAGCAGGCTCGTCGCGAGGATCACGAGCAGGAGGTCGACAGCGAGGGTACCCAGGCCGAGCCACACCGGCCGGTAGGAGCCGAGGAAGGGCACCACGAAGTCGACCAGCCGCAACTGTGCGTAGGGGTCGGCGAGCAGGGTAATGATGTGCAGGCCGACCAGTCCCGTACCCAAAAGTGCTGTGGTGCGGTGCAGCTCGGTGACGCCGAACCGCGGTAACACGATGAGGGGACGCCCGGAGCGCGTCAGGATGCCGGTGATCACCGAGATCGTGATGAGCACCAGTGCGGTGACGCCGGCCCCGCGGCCGAGCGCCCACAACGCCTGCTCCACGGCGGCCTGACTCATCAGGC
>JAABUM010007174.1_pt1 | contig 10445 bp, 12 predicted proteins | sample 5559161 | NCBI WGS metagenome assembly JAABUM01 (sample SAMN10711868, study PRJNA513369) | rock metagenome | isolation source: Antarctica rocks | place: Antarctica: Victoria Land, Siegfried Peak nord | reverse complement strand
CACGCCTGCCCATCACCACCGGCAGAGTGCTGCACCCAAGCCGAAATCGTAGATAGTTGCCAATCCGCCGCGGCGAGTGCCGCTGGCGGAAAATCTGCAAGCGTTCCTGTTGCCGCGGCGTGCGTGCTGAAGAGCCACACGATAATACTGCTAATACTACTAACGCTACTAATACTACCGGCGGCAAAATTTGACTCATCACCACTCGCAATGGTGGCCTTCTTGCCGCGTAGGTGCAACCTCTCATTTGTGTGATCTTTTTAACTTGGGGCAGGTGATCAAGGCGGCCGGCGGGTACACCGCCTGGAGCGACAAGGGCCTGGCTTACCAGCTGCTTCAGGGCCGCACCGGCAACGGCATTGACGACCTCTTCACCCCTGAGATTAAGGGTGCGCATTTATTTGTTACATCCTGGTTTAGGAGGAGGATTAATTCAAGGCAAGAAGTGATGATTTCAAGCCCACCAGCTGCTGCGAGGCCGCACCGGCAATGGCGTCGGCGGCCTTTTCACCCCCGAGATCAAAAGTGCAGACCCTTCTAGACTTCAGACGTGATTGCTGACGGAATATAGATTGCGAGCGACCTGTTCACCTCCGAGATCGAGGGTAAAGCCGCATGGCATGCCACCTGCAGCGCGCATTAAGACAGTGCCGCCGTACACAGCAGAAAAGACAAACCGACGCAGTACAGTGCTCCCAGCTGATGTGAGGAGATCATGTACCTTTGCTGCAGGCGCGCCCTACAGCACCAACAACCCGCCCACCATCTTTGGCTACGACCAGACGCACACCACGGTGTGGCAATTCCCTTCTACTGTTTTTGTTGCATGTTCCGTTTGCTGGACATGGAGTGCTGCGTTGTGCCTGGCGGCGCCTGTGTCATTCCTGCTCCGCCTTTCAAACAGGCTCCGATTGAGAAACCCATACCTGCAAATGAGAAGGCAGCGAGACAGGCAGATGAGCAAGGCCAATGAGCTTGTGCTGTTGCGCAGGCCATTGTCAACTGGATCGGCGGCATGAACACTGCCAACCAGTCTATTCCCATTCCCACCATCATGGGTGGCGACTACCAGGTGCTTTCCGCCTAGTGTTCTTTGTTTCCATCTCGACTGTTGATATCCAGTATGGTTGGCAACAGAACATTCGCCTGCTGGTGAGACTCACGTGCCTCCTATCTCGTGTCCCGCCCGGCTCCCGCCTCCACATCCGATCCCGACGCCTTCTTTGCCGTAAAGTGTGGTACACCCTGCAAATCCTGCCCCTGCAGCTCATCAGCGTCTCCCGAAAGGTGTCGGAGTACGGCTACCTGGGTCTCAAAGCACTTGACACAAAGGACAACATCTGCTTAATACACCTGTTTCTGGGACGCAGCTCATCAGCGTCAGCCAAAAAGTACCGGGGTACGGCTACACGCCGCCGGCCGTGCCGGGCGGCGAGCCGACGCCCACGTCGGGGCTGCTTGCCGCCTTTGATTTTCTGGACAACGAGGTCGGCCAGATCAGGTGCGATCATGATTGAAATTTCAGCATGCCATAAGCCAGGAACAGCATGTGCGAGGAGCAGACATATACGCAACAGCCAGGCCGCAGCTCGAAACGTGCTTGTCTCCAGCTGCTCTGAAACTGCTGTCCTGGCCTGCGACGCCAGACAAGCTTTGAAGGTCTCGGGATGGTTGCGGCAGCCAAAAGAAATTTTTCGTATTTATTTTGCTAGGCCCTCCGACACAACACATACCCAGAGGCACTACCACCCTGCTGCCCAAATCTGTGACAACGGAGGAGGGCATCAGCTCGGCCTCACAAATGATCGAGTGTCGTCATTATGTATACAATGTATCACGCATCACAGGGAGGCGCTGGCCAAGGCGGGCATCGCCAACTCCACCACCATCTTCATCACCGCCAAGCATGGCCAGAGCCCGCGCGACCCATCCACTGTGCGTCTCGTGGCTTGTTCTGCAATTTGGCATGCAGCCAGCAACGTGCATGGCGGCACGTGCCCCGGGAGTGGCCCGCCGGGTTTAGGGTTTTGGGGTTTCGGGGCCCGAAATTTGGATGATGATTCGACATGGTGGCTGTGTTTGTTTCCGTTGTCTGCCGCCTTTGTTTGTTTTCTCTGTCGCTGCCTCGCTGCTGCACACGGCGCCCCAAGGACGGGCTACGGAATGTCTTTCTTCTCGTTGTCTGCCGCCTTTGTATTTTCTGCGGTGTGCGTCACCATAGGAAGCCGCACGGAAAAACACACATGTGCTGGATCCCGCAGACGTCGGACGAGGCTGACAGTGTTCCTATTGCCGCTGCAGCTGGTGACACTGACGGCGCCCAACGGCTACCCAAACTCCACAGCGGCGACGCCGACGGTACTGGATCCCGCAGCCGTCATCAATGCTGCGTTCAATGGCAGCGAGCCGGCGCAGGCCACAGAGGACGACGTCTCCCTCATCTGGCTGTTCAACCAGAACAACACTGCGAAGGCGCGCATGCAACGAAACCCGTTTTGACAGAATCCCGATGCATGACATAATCCCGATGCATGACATTATCTGTTCTTCACCTTGCGCACTCGAGGCATCGAGGACGACGCCTCTCGCGCTCAGCTGGCCTATCAAGCAGAACAACACGGCGCAGGCTCGCACAGTGCTGGCCTCCTCCGCCCTCACCTGCCTGCGCAGCTGAACAAGTTGGCCGCACTACTGAACATGTGGAGTGGAGGTCTTGCACCGTAATGAAGACTGACTTTGGCTGAAGATCTTGAGATCATGACAGAGCGGATTCGGGTGCATATTCCGCAGGCGGTGGAGGCGCTACAGGCCAAGGCTGCCGAGATCGGCGCTGTGCAGATCCTTTCCAGGGGCAACGGCATTGAGAGGTGTGCTGCATGGCGCACTTGGGGGCCTGACAGAAACACATATGTGTTCGCATGTTAGCTGTGTGCTCATGATGCTGCGGGCAGCTACTTGCATTGGTGCTCATCTTCGTTGTGGTTTCCAGGTACAATGACCCGCTGACCGACATCCGCGTCCCTGACATTGTGGTCATCTCAAAGGTGGGGCCGCCAATGGCAGTTCTGAGTGCAGGCAGAATGGAATGAGCAAATGCCGCTGAGATCAAGATCCAACTGACTGCTGAACCAAAGGTCATGTGCTCGCGCAGCCGGGCGTCATCTACACAAAGTCCAAGGGCAAAATTGCGGTGGGCTGACGCACTCCTGCCCGTCTCTGCTGGCTCCAGCCACGCAAGCTTTCTGCAGAGAGTGTCGTGCACCATAGCATGGTTGAACGGACAGGTTGACAGGAAAATGAATGATTATTGGTGATTTTTGGTGTTTGGCAGGAGCACGGCGGCTTTGCCCAGGATGACCAGAATGTGGCGCTGCTGGCCGCGGGCCCCGCCTTTTCTGCCGGCGCCGTCGACACTGCAGCGGTGCAGACCGTCCAGGTGCGATGCCCTGACACTCCTAAACCCTACCACACGCCTCTGCTGCTGTGATCCCTGACAGCGCTGGACCTACTTACATTCTGACTTGGCAAGGGTCTGTGATACGCAATGTTTTGAGGGAAAGTGGGGTGGCAGCCGCGGCACAGCTTGCGGTGTTTGCCATCCCCATCCTTGTTTGCATAACAGGCAGTTCGCGGCAAGATTTTCGTGACCTTAGTGTCATAATGTATAAATCTCCCCAAGAAAGTTTGGGCGCGCTGTTGTGCGGCGGCCTCTGCGCAGATTGCTTTCTCCACCGACGTTACAGAGGATTGCGCCCCCTCCTTGCCCAATCAGAACATGCAAAGCCGTCCATGGCAAAACGACGTTGTGCGGCGGCTGCTGCACAGATCGCCGTCTCCATCCTAGACATCCCTCGGGCTGGCAGCGCGGCACAGCTAGACAACTGAATGTTATTCCCAAACAAACATATTTGGCCAAGAACTGAAGTTGTGCGGCGCCAATGCGCAGATTGCGGTCTCCATCCTACACATTCTGGGCTTAGACCCGGTGCAGCTGGATGCGGTGAAGATCGAAGGCACCACTGGTCTGCCGGGGCTATCGCTGCCGCTGGTGGGCTAGAACTGGGTATTGCCGCTACTTGACCAGCCCGCACGGTCGTTTCCATTTTCCTGCAGCATCCAGAGCTCTATCTGGAAGCAGAGGAGGGAACGGCCCTCTTTGAGGTAGCCGACATCGTGATCATGAGGCAGAATGCGGTTTGCACATCTCACTTTTACACTCGTGATATTGTTTCAGATTGGGAAGTGCTAGGAGTCTGTGGTAAGCTCGCACAGGATCGATGGCGGTACGGCTGCCCTGTCACAGTTGTTGGTTTCGAGACAGCAGCTAGGGCGTCAACCTCATGCCCGTGTTCACAAGCACAAACTTGACCCACTGACTGCCGAGGGCCAGGGAGACTGAGTGCGCATGGCGATGGCAAAACTTTTTGCCGGTCGCAGAAGAGCGCCTTGCTGCCGGCACCGCTTGGCGAGCTGGCATCTGACGTGCTAACCTGCTCTCCTAGCCCTGGAGACTGTCTGCTGATCAACCCAAGTTGCCGGCGGTCCGCAGAAACACGCCTAGCTGCTGGCCGCGCATGCCATCTCGCATCCGACGCACTGACCTCTCCCAGCGTTGCTCAAACGAAATTCGTCGCCGGCCCGCAGAAGAAGGCCTTGCTGCCAGGCGTGCGCGGCGGGTGCAGCATGTCGTGGGACCGCTTGATGCGGCTTCCATCCGTCAGCTGTCCCCGCCTAAACGCCACAGCCACATCTGCGGCAGACAAAACAAAAGATGGTTTCAACATACGAACGATGTGTTAAATAGGGACCAATGGTTTCGACATCTTGACGCAGCTGCCGTCTGTCAGCTGTTCCCGCCTAAAGGCCGCAGCGGCATCAGCGGCGGGGAGTGGGTGTGAACTTCCTACTGCTCTTCTGTACTTTTTCAACAAGTCATTCTCAGTCAGAACGTTCTGTTCAGTGACGCCGCTGTGGCTGGAACCTTGTTCAGCGCACCTGAGGTGCGACACAGCCAAACGGCAGATCTCGTTTGTCAGGTGCAGGTCTGGATGCGAGACGCAGTGTCACAACTTTGCCGACTGCTCGCTGTAGAACAGTGAAAGCCTCGCAGAGCTGCTGCCCCTGGGCTGCAGATCTGCTGCAGACGAGCGTACTGCCTCACCTGACGCCGGCAGCTGCTGCCGCGGGTCCAGCACCCTCACGCTGACAGGTCCCACCACCCGCTCCGTGATTGGCTGCCGCTGCACTTTCCGCCGCTTCTGCGCCTGCTGCTTTGCATCGTCGCCCGGCTGCGCCAGTTCGGGTGCTGGCCCTGCTGCTGCCGCTTCCCTGCAGCATGCACATGCAGGCACGTTTGCATGAGAGAAGCAGCCAAGAGCATCCTTGGCGCTAGCGCCAGTCCACCGCTGACTTGGTGCACGATATGAATGTAGGGCGGCGGCATCAAATATTTTGGTGCAAGTGAACAAAATATTGCGCAGGACAGCGTTGATTCATTGCGGTGTTAGAGGGTTCATGCGTACTGTACCTTTGGCGCCGCAGCAGCTCTGCAACAACCTCGTCGGGCAGCCGATCCTCGCCATCGGCTGCTGCCGCAGCATGCTCCTGGGCCGGCGGCATGGCTGCTGCCGCGCCCGCGGCTGCCTGCGGGGCTGCGTCAGCTTCTGCCTCATTCAGAGGCGCTACGTCTGGATCCGCTGGCTCCACTGCCTCCACCGTTGCAGCCGCCGGCTGGGCCCGGGAGCGGCGCGCTGCCTTGGACCAAACCGCCGCCGCCTGCACTGCCTCGCGCACGTCCCGCCGCTGTTGCTGCACAAGTGCCTGCAGAAGTGGTCATGAGAAGACTGTTTCGCGAATATTCTGCGTCCGCATGCCTTTGCGGCCGGTGGTGGTGCTTCCGGAAACTCAGAATGTGTGGCAATGCAAGTGCAGGTGCAAGTGTGCAACTGACCTTGCTCTGCTCGAGGCCGACCTCTTCCGGGGCGTCCGAGTCGGAATCTTCCTGCTGAGAAGCAGCATCCTGTCGCAGTTCTGGCTCTGGCTCCGGCTCTTGGTGCTGTCTGCGCGTGCGTGCCATGGCAGTTTAACCAGTGACGCTGCCTGCTCGACGCCAACAGCGATCTAAGTATCTGGAGCTTGCGCGGCTGTGTCTCGAATCGGAAATGGGGTGTTCTGGCTGCCGCTGAATTCTCAGCACTGCTGAATGCTGCACATCACATGTGACTGGCCCATCCAGCAGCGACACACTCCACAGGGCGGCCTCCCACCCCCGCTTTCACGATGGGGCACTGACGGATCGCGCACGCTGTTGCGCCGCGCCACGGCCGTGCTTCCGTCATTTCCAGCTTGACCCCACTCCGCAGCTGCTTGGCCGAACCTCACAACATATCTGCACGTCTCACCGCGGTCGAGGCCGGGCCTGATCTGCCCCAGGTGCAGCATGCGCCGGGAGCCTTGTAGCAAGCTTTGTTGAGTGTCAGGACGATTCCGCAAACTCAAGGGGCTGGGTGAGTCGCTGGGCCACCCGCAAAAGCAGTCATGCTCGGATGGCGATCTGCCTCCCGGGCCGATGCACGCAGCTGCAGGCACAGCTCGGCATCGCTGCAGCCTGCATATCGGCGCCATGCGGCACGGCACTGCAGCGTGGCTGCCAACGGCCGGCAACGGCAGAGCCGATCAGCGCAGGCCTTGCGTACCCAGCGCCAGGCTGAAGGAGGTTCGTGACATCTATGGCGCAGCATGTGAAATTCTGGCTCAGCAATGGATGATGCAGCAGTACAGTGGGCATCAGATGCGGTGGGCTGTGCTTGCAGGTAGGCATCGTGTCGAAGGCACCGCAAGTTCAGCGGCAGCGGCGGCAGGCCCACATGGCATCGGCACCGGCGGTAGCAGTCAGCGGACAAGGCGCCGGTCTGCAGCGGCGAGCAGCGCTGCTGCTCGCAGCCAGCAAGGCTGTGTCCTGGGCGGCGGCGTCGGCTCCAGTGAGGAGCGGGCCTGGGAGCTCTACGAATGCGCAGACCTCCTGGCACGACAGCTAGGCGTCAACTCCGATGAAGCCCTCAGCTGGCTCGACAAGGCGGCCCGTAAGCGGGAGCTCGCAGCAGCCAAGCAGCTGGAGACCGGCGCGCTGCAGATGGCGGCAACGACAGGGATCAACACGGCGCAGGTGCATCAGCTGCTGGACGTCCTTAGCGGCATCATCGGCATGCAGCCGGCCGACATGGCGGCAATACTGCGCAAGTGGCCACGCTACCTGGCCTGCGAACTGACGCAGCCGCGCAGTGCTGGCCGCTTCCTGCGGGAGGAGCTGGGCCTGACAACCGGGACGGCCGCAACGTTGCTGCGTAAGACCCCTTGGCTGCTGGCCATGAAGGTGGATATCCTCCAGCAGCGGCGGAGTGCGTGGCAGCGCGGTCTCGCCCTCAGCGATGCCCAGCTGGCGAGGATAATCGGAGCTCAACCCCGGCTGCTGACCTACACAGTCACGGGCATCGAAGAGCAGACTGCGGCGCTTCTGGCGTGGTGCCGCGCGCGCGGCTGGACAGCAGATGATGTTGTCAAGATGGGGTCGACACAGCCGATGATGCTGGCCCGCCACTGCTCGACCCTGCAAACAAATCTCGATCGCTTCGTCGACGTCTGCGGCCTCAGCCAGGAGCAGGCCGCTGCCGCCTGCCGCAGCTGGCCGACTGTGCTGATCAACAACATGGCGACGCCTGGCAATGAGCGCAAGCTGGACTTCCTGCAGCGCGTCATCGGGCGACCGCGGGCAGATGTTGTGCAGTTTCCCGTGTATGTGTCACGCTCGCTGGAGAATGTCATTGCACCACGCACCTACTTCATGCGGGCGCGCGGAAGGGAGCTGAGCCGAACCCTGAGCTACCTGGGGGAGGCGCACCCCGTGTTCTGCAAGAGGTGTGGCTGCACCGAGGCGGAGTTTGGCGAGTGGCTGACGGCCTGGCGGCAGACGCCAGAGGGGCGGCAGTGGGGCGGCAAAGCAGCCACAGCAGCAGCAGCAGAGCCGCAGCGGCAATGACCCGTGGGTGGCGGCCGCAGCGGTGGCTCTGGGCGCCGCTGCAGCAGCGGCAGTGTCGATGGCGGCGCGGTAGCGGCAGGTGCAGCATAGGAATGACCCGCGACCCGCCTGTGGGTCCAAGCCAGGCTGAAAATGCCCTCGTCTCGGCCCGCGCGACGGCCGTCAGCCTGCTGGCACTACTTTGGGTAAGGCTGCTGTCTCTGTTTGGCTGCTTGCATGATGAACGGGAGGCTCGCTCATTTTGAGACATTCCTGTGTCGTTCATATTGCCTCGATGTGGTCGCTGGGCTGAATGATGCCAGCCTTAGCTTCAGCTCGGCGCATCAACAAGGCGCCCCTTCTGTGCCCATGCACAATGCTGCATAACGATGTGTGCGCCGCCTGCAGGCTGCTCGCCGGTGCTACATCTGGCTCTTCCGCCTGCCTGGCGCCTGCAGCGGCGCCGTGGGCACAGTGGCGGTCGCGCGCACCTGAGCTCATCACCCAGCCTGCCACTCGGTGAGTCTGCCCATGCGCTGGACGCTTTCTCCGCGCCGCACCTCTCTTTGTACATTGACACAAGACACGTTCACTTTGGCTGCATAGGCAGACGCGCTGTGCATGTCCAGCCACTTGAGGATCCCGCTTGGGCTTCTGTCATGCCGCACGCATAGTCTTATGCATTCAGGGAGGTGGCAACTGACTGCTACCTTGACGACATGATGGCAGCGTGCATGCAGGCCTGCGGAGGCCTGCCTCCTGCGGCTTCGCCCTCAGCGGACGACGGTGCCGAAAGGGCTGCGCCGACTGTGCCGCCGGCTGCAGGAGCTGCCCAATCGGTGGCTGCGCAGCGCACACGGCACAGCCAGCAGCAGCGCATGTGTGGTGTGCGCACACTCGTGCGCGCGTCTTGAAGGAACTCGCAACGGGCAGGGTTTCTGGGAGGGCTTCTGACGTAATGTGGGCGAAGACAGGAGTATATGTAGCAGCGAATAATGCAGCGTTTCTGCTCGACGCGGGCGCCAGCACCGCCGCCGTGCGTCTGCTGCATTTGCTGGCGTGATTTGCGTAGACAATGTGTCTGAGCTGTCTGCCTGCCGTGGGTTCCGGACCTGAACTGTGCGACAACAAGTAGGCATGCTGTTTGAGCCCATGTGACTGGCCCAAACCCTTTCTGGTCATTGCGGAAGCTGGCCGGAATCGAAGCCGCGAAATAATCAAACACATGCTGCGCAACAATCAACACTAGCTCGCCGCTTTCCACAGGCCCTCTTGCAGAAATTTGATATTGCAGGATTGACGCCGCCAGCACCTTCAGCCGAGTCCAAGCGAAGCTGCGCCGTTGCTGCGTCTGCGGGTAAACCTCCAAGAACAGAAGACGCGGACGGTTAACAGCCGTCTGGCGCCATGCCAAACCTGGGCGATCACCTTTTATGCTGGCGAGGTGCTCAGGCAGGCAGACCGCTTTTTCCTCAAGGTGCCCACTTGTCTGCGGCCGCTGTTACTTGAAGAAGGGTGGCCTATGGCACTCCGGGAAAAGCAGAGTTAGCAGCGGCAGCACGATGCGGCAGGCGCCGCTGACTGCTGTTTGGAGGAGGCAATTGCCTGCCATGAAGATGCCAGAGGGGACAAATCTAGCCCTGAAACTTGCCGAGGTCAGGGCGGCAAATGAGCGCCTGAAGAGGGAGGCAGAACTGCTCAAGGCGGCGGCGGCAACCGCAGAGGCGGTCAAGAAGGCGGCGGTTGTCGCCGTCCCGGCGGCCGTCCAGGATGGTGATGCGTTGCTTCAGCAGTGCGTGGTCCCTCGGGCGCCTGTCGAAGTCCAGTCGGGCGAGGAACTCCGCAAAGTCCGGCTGCTCCAGCTGCTCCGCGAGGGAGGGCGCCGCTGGCGGCACTGGCTTGCCACCTGCGTGTGCGGCTCCTGACGGCTGATGCGCTTGGCCGTTTGAACGCTCCACTATGAATCCGCTATGACACCCACTGATGCGATGCATAGTATGCAGCTCCAGGTGTGAAACCGGGACTCGGAGTGTGGACATACGGAAGCCGCTGGAGCGAGGGTGGTTTTCCCACTGAACTACAAACAATGCTCAGTATGTACGAGCTTTACGGGCTTGGGGCCTGCCTGAAGGACGCAGCCGCTTGTTGCTGCAGGCGAGTCCGGCTCAGGTCTGTTCGAACGCTGCGGCTCGTGGTGGGCTCTGCCGGTTGACGCCTCCGAGCTTGACCCGCTCATCTCAGGCATTCATGCATTTGAAGGAACGTCCGAACCTGTTTCATGGCAATTTAGCTTTCATCAGGCTGCGGCGCCCAGTATGCACCTGTATTATTATTGTTGTATTCGCCAAAACACTGCAAACGACTTCTAACGACATGGCTGTCCGACAAGCAGCCGTCAGAGGAGGCACCTTTGGACTTCATGCTCACTGTC
>JAABUM010007173.1_pt1 | contig 10446 bp, 10 predicted proteins | sample 5559161 | NCBI WGS metagenome assembly JAABUM01 (sample SAMN10711868, study PRJNA513369) | rock metagenome | isolation source: Antarctica rocks | place: Antarctica: Victoria Land, Siegfried Peak nord | reverse complement strand
AGAGATCGCCCTCGCTGTCAGCGTTCTGAACCGCATGCTCGAACTCGGACGCCCTGAGTACGTCCGCCTGATGTGACAGCCAATGCAGACAGGTGCTCCACGTTCGTCGTCGGGTCCGTGCAACACAGTCGCGCACGGCCCACTCCCTGGCAGCCTGCAGGTCGGCAAACCCATCGACAGGGAAGTCGGGCCGGTATTTGGCTGTTCGAAAGAGCGCCTCAGCGAAAGCGTTGTCATCGCTGACCCGCGGGCGCGAGTAGGACGGCTTGATGCCGAGCCAGTGCAGCATGGCCAGCACGGTGGTGGCCTTCACCGTGGCGCCGTTGTCGCCGTGTAGCACCGGCTTGCTGGGCCTGGCATGCACACCCTCGGCCAGGGCGGTGCGCCGGGCCAGGTGGGCGGCGTGCTCGGCGCTGTCGCTGTCATGCACCTCCCAGCCGACGATCTTGCGGCTGAACAGGTCCAGGATGAGGTACAGATAGAACCACCGTCCTTGCACCTGGGCCGGCAGGAAGGTCACGTCCCAGCACCACACGTCACCGGGCGCGGTGGCGATGTGCGTGGTCGGCGGCCGGGGCGTGCGGGGAGGACGGGCGCGGCCTCGGCGGTTCATCTGGCCATGGGCGCGCAGCACGCGGTGGAAGCTGGACTCGCTGGCGAGATAGACACCCTCGTCGGCCAGGGCGGGGACGATGCGCGCCGGGGGCATGTCGGCGAAGCGCGGCTCGTTGGCGACAGCCACGATCCGCGCCCGCTCCGCCTCGCTCAACGCGTGCGACGGCGGGGCATGCCCGGCATCGGGCCGCCGATCCGCCTTGGCTTGGCCATCCCCGGCGTGCCAGCGCTGCACCGTGCGGGCGTCCAGACCGGCCAGCTCGCACAGGACAGCCAGCCGTGCTCCCGCGGCCCGGGCCTGCCCGATGCCGTCCATCAGGGTCTGGCGATCTTCCAGGCGGGTCATGCGTCCTCGCCTGCGGGGAAGATCGCCCCAAGTTTTATGGGATGGCCCGCCCTCTTCCCCCAAGGCACTACGCTGATGGGGCAACCGGAAGGGACTGGCGACATGCAGATCGCGGTACTGGGGATCGACCTGGGCAAGAACAGTTGCAGCGTCGTGGGGCTGGACGCCACCGGGCGAGTGGTCCTGCGACGACGCCTGCACCGGGACGGGGTCGTCAAGCTGGCAGCAGGGCTACCAAGCTGCATGATGGCGATGGAAGCGTGCTGCGGAGCGCATCACCTCGGCCGCAAGCTGAGTGGACAGGGCCATCAGGTCCGGCTGATGTCCCCTGAATACGTACGTCCCTACGTCAAGGCGCAGAAGAACGACGACCGGGACGCGGAGGCGATTGCCGAGGCGGCGACGCGGCCGACGATGCGGTTCGTCGCGCTGAAGAACGAGGACCAGCTCGACATGCAGAGCCTGCATCGCGCGCGCGACCGGCTCGTGGGTGAGAGGACGGCGCTGATCAACCAGATGCGCGCCATCCTGCTGGAACGTGGCATCATTGTTCCCCAGGGACGGCGCAAGCTGGAGGTGGCTGTCGAGACCCTGCTGGCGGCAGAGCAGGTCTGCCTCAGCCCGCGGACCAGGTTGCTGATCGAGGACCAGCGCGCGGAGTGGCGCGAGCTGGACCGGCGCATCGAGGCCTTCGACGAGGAGTTCGCACGACAGGCCCGCACGGACGAGCGTGCCCGGCTGCTGACCACGATCCCCGGCATCGGCCCGCTGAACGCCACCGCCCTGGTGGCCGCGATCGGCAAGGCCGAGACGTTCGAGCGCGGCCGGGACCTGGCCGCCTGGCTGGGGCTCGTGCCGAGGCAGATGACGACAGGCGGCAAGCCGAAGCTGCTGGGGATCAGCAAGCGCGGCAACGTCTACCTGCGCAAGATGCTGATCCACGGTGCCCGCGCGGCCCTGCCGACACTGTCCAAGGGCGAGACGCCGCTGGGCGGATGGCTGCGAGGGTTAGCGGCCCGTGCGCACAGGAACACCGTGGTGGTGGCGCTTGCTGCCAAGCTGGCGCGGATCATCTGTGCGGTGCTTCGCAGCGGGCAGGGGTTCGAGATGCAGGCTGCGACGGCGTCGTAGCGCACGAGATCGGCCGCAAGCGCTCACCCAGCGCGGGCGGCTGACGAGGTCTGCGGGTGGTGGAAGCGAGATGGCCTGACAGTCGATCGGCGTTCTGGAATCCTGGCTCAAAAAATGGCGCTCGACGCCGATAGTTTTATGAGGACCAGAACGCGCGGATCTCCATCTTGGCCGGGGCATTGCTCCGAGACCGGATACGTTGGCGTAGACTGATCAGACTGGGTCGCGGAAAACGCTTGCAGACGGGGCGGGCCATACGTTTTTGAGAACACAAGCAAGGCGGCCGTTTCGGCCAGCGCCTTGTCCTTGCGATGCAGCTCGCGCTCGAGTTCGCGGATGCGACGGCGGTCCTGTCGGGTGTCGGCGACGCTGGCGCCGCGCGGCTCGCCCAGGCCGCCAATCGCGTCGCGCTTCCAGCCATCCAGCTCGGCAGGATACAGCCCCTGCCCGCGGCACCAGGCGCTGCGGGTCGCCTCGTCCATGGCGGCCGTACTGATCACCGCCTCCAGCCGTGCCGCTGCCGTCCAGCGCTGGCTGCCGGAGCCAGGCTGCTCACCGGCAGCTGCGGCCAGCGCCTGTGCGCGCCACCGCTCCAGCGTCTGCACGCCCACGCCGATCTCACGCGAGACGACGTCAGGCGCCGAACTCTCCGGTGGCAGCAGGCGCGCCACCACGCGATCCTTGTAGGGTTGTCCATATCGAGCCAATGCCAGTGTCCTGCGCCCCCGGAGTTGCCAATCCTATCCGGGCGGCAACTCCTCTGACACAGGGGGATCCTTGACCGCTCCTGCGAGCCGTGTCCGCTAGATGGCGTCAGGACGGAAGGCGTCCCGCGCTATCGACCACAGCTCCGGCGAGTCGAACAGAAGGCGGCTGACAAGAGGGAGCGGTTGAACGTGGGAGTCCTACTTGGCAACGCAGGGCTAGCTAAAATATAGCAAGTTTGCTATACGGGACAGGATGCATCACTCCCAAAACCCGAGCCGTTCCATCCCAACCGGCCGATGACGTGGACGGTCGAGACCTTTGGACCGATTGTCGATGCCGAGATCGCAGCACTGCCCAAGGACATACAGGCCGGCTTTTTGCGCTTGGCCGAGCGTATCGAGGTGGTTGGGCTAGAGCGCATCGGCGTGCCCCACGTCAAGCACCTGCAAGGCAAGCTTTGGGAAATGCGGTTGAACGGCCGCGACGGGATCGCCAGAGCCATCTACGTGACCGCCAGCGGCCGGCGGATCGTGGTGGTGCATGCCTTCGTCAAGAAGGCCCAGAAGACGCCCAAGGCCGCCCTGGAGCTGGCCGAACAACGCGCCAAGGAGATCATCCACCCATGACCAGCCTTGCCAATCTCCGCAGCAAGTTGCTGACGGACCTAGACGTGAAGGCCGAGTACGACCGGCTCGGTCCGATCTTCGCCGTGGTCGGCGAGATGATCGAGGCTCGGCAGGAAGCCGGGCTGACGCAGGCCGAAGTTGCGAGCCGGATGGGTACGACACAATCCGTCGTGGCTCGTTTGGAGACTGCCCGCCACATGCCGACTTTCGACCTGGTAGCGCGCTACGCCGCCGCGATCGGCCGCCGGATCGACGTTCACCTGATTCCGACCTGACCGCTTATACCAACAGCCCTTTGAAATGACCGGTGAAGCAAACAACGTTGAGGCTCTGCCTCAAACTCCGCTAAAGGCAAGCCTTTGGAATCCAACACTTAAATAAGGTCGGTCCAGGAGCGGCTCGCCCCTGGCGGGTCTGGGCAGAGCCCAACCTTGCTTCCTGACAGGTCAAAACTCAGGGCCGTTGGTATTACCTCGCCTTTCGTTCGATCCGCCGGAGGCGCGCTCGATACTGCTCGGGACGTTTTTCCTCCCGAGGCCCTCGGCGCGGCCGGGGCGCACAGCGCAGGTCAAACCCTTGGCCGCAGGTCAGGCCGCAAGGCGCAGAGCCACGCGCAGGCACAGCCGAGGATGGCGAAGGGGTTGGAGCTGGCGCCTGCAAGGATCGGCCACGCGCTGGCGTGGGTGATGCCGGCAGAGCCGCAGGCGTATTCGTATTGTCTCAGGCGGACTGCTGCTGTGTGGCGGCGCTGTTCTTTCCGGCGAGATCCTTGAGGGTGGCGACGACGCTGGCGATGCTGGTGTGACGCTCGGGCGCGGTGTGGAGCGCGTCGCCGAGCATGAGACTGATGTGGATGCCGCGGGCACTGCGGTCGACGACCAAGCTGGTGTCGTCGCTGTGGTGGGTAAGGACGAGGCTGAGCTGTCCGTCGCAGCTCTCGTGGCGCTCGATGGTCCAGGCGACGGCGAGGCTGGAGAGGGCGGCGACGATCTGGTTGACCTGGGCGGCGGTGAGGCTGTGCAGGGCGCGGACAGGGCTGACGGTGTGGTCGGCGGCGATCTCGGTGGCCTGGGTCATGGTGCACGTCCTGTGCTGGTTCTGGGCGGGGCCGTTTTGTGGCTGCCCGACGGTGAACAATCTGACGGCGAAAGGTTAACGCCGGGTAAACGCCTGCGGGTCGGCCGATGAGGAATCAACGGCTTAGCGGCCGATGCTCGCACCAGCTGTTTTCACAAGTCTGTGATGGCATGTTCCTGACCCACGGGGCGCTCAGGTGGATTGCTCGGACACCCGCCGGCTTCTGCCCGGGGCAGCCGGCGTGCGACGTCCCAGGCCGGTGGCCTTGGCGACGCCGGAGCGGGCCCTGGCGTAGTTGGGGGCGATCATGGGGTAGTCGTGCGGCAGGCCCCATCGCCTGCGATAGGCCTCGGGGGTAAGGCCAAACGCCGCCATGAGGTGCCGGCGCAGAGTGCGGAAGCGCCGGCCATTATCGAGGCAGACGATGTAGTCGGGGAACACCGAGCGGTTGATCGGCACGGCGGGCCTGAGGCTGGCCTGTGCGCCGCCTGCCTGAACCAGGCTTACGTGAACCTTGTGGATCAGCCCTGGCAGTTCGGGCAGGGCGACCGGATTGTGGGCGAGATAGGCGGAGACGATCTGCGCCGTCAGGGCCAGGGTGCGGAGCTGGGAAGATCCTTGCGCGGACAAGTCCGAAGTGCCGTTTGCCATAAAAGAGGGTTTGCCTACCAGAGTACTGTCTCCACGAGGCAGAGCTCGTGAAGCATTGCTGCCCGGTAACATCGCGCTGGTGAGTGATTTGCGCCAGGAGGAAAGTGCTGATCCGCGACAGGACCATTCCATACACCACTGCAATTTAAGTTTATGAAATATCAAATGTGCAACTAATAGATGTAACTTCGGATAACACCACACAATGCCGTATCGTTTCAGCCATGAGCAGGCAGGTCGAGTTAGCCCGGATGCCAAGCTGAGCGCTGCCCTGCCAAACTGCGTCGCGGCATGTGCAGGCAGCCGCCAAGGGCAGGATCGCCGGCAGTGCTAAGAGTTGCAGCGCGGCATCGCTGGCCCGCCAAGGCTTGTGAAGCCAGGGCACACTGTGCCTGCAAGGCAACGTCTCAGTTTTGCGCAGACCCTTGTGCAATATCATGGCGCATTCTCATCATGTGATCCTGTGTCGGGGACGCCTTTGCTGTCGTTCTTCTGCTGTATTTGCCAAGTTGCAGCCAAGTGTTCCTGTGTCCTGCTTCCTTGATCTTACCCCTGTGGTGCCCTGATACGCAGTTAAGGATCAGTGAACGTCTTGGCGGTTTTTGGAGCCGCTTGCCATCAAAGCTTGTGGCTGTGGCGCCCGTGCCCACTAACCTTGCCAGGACTGCGGAGAACCAAGTCGTTAACCATTTTGGGTCTTCCACTCACGAATTAGTGTGTGTATAAGGTTTGCAACTTCAGATTGCAGGGGTTAGTAAAATGCGCGTGCTTCTTGTCGAGGATGAGTTGGTTATCGCCCGTGCCGTCAGCCTGATGCTCAAATCCGAGTGCGGCGCCGTCGTCGATGTCGTCGACACCGGCGAGGAGGCTCTCGAAATGGCGCGGCACTACAACTACGACGCCGTCATCCTCGACCTCATGCACGGCGACGGCTTCGACGTGCTGCGTCGCCTGCGGGCCGCAGGCCGCAATGTCCCGGTGCTGGTGCTCACCGGCCTCGTCCGCCCCCAGGCCAAGGTCCAGGCGTTCAGCGCCGGTGCCGACGACGTCATGACCAAGCCCTTTGACCGCGCCGAGCTCGTCGCGCGTGTCAGAGCCATCGTGCGGCGCTCCAAGGGACACAGCCAACCCGGCCTGCAGGTCGGCCCCATGCTGCTCGACCTAGACAGCCGCCAGGTCAGCGTCGACGGGCAGCCGGTGCACCTGACCGGCAAGGAGTACTCGATCCTGGAGCTGCTGACCCTGCGCCGCGGCATGGTGCTGACCAAGGAGGCGTTCCTCAACCACCTCTACGGCGGCATGGACGAGCCGGAGATGAAGATCATCGACGTGTTCATCTGCAAGCTGCGCAAGAAGCTGGCGCAGGCCGGCGCGGGCAACCTGATCGGGACGGTGTGGGGACGCGGCTACGTGATGCGCGCTCCCGAGGCCGCACCGGAGCACAGGATGCCCGCCGTGGCGCCTGCCAGGTCGCTTGAGGAGATCCTCCTGCCCAGCGCCACCTGCAGCGCCGACAACGATGCCGCACACGGCCTCTCCACCGCACAGCGCATCCTCGAGAGCGCCTGAGGACACGCCACCCACCCGCCAGCATCCGGTGACGGCCCGGGGCAGCGGTACGGCATCACCGTGCTGCTGCCCCGGGCCGCTCTGTTGCCCGACCCGGTCCCATCATGAGAACCCCTGCCCCAACCCCGCCCAGGATTATGCGCCTGCGCGACATGCGCACCCCACCGTACGGACACGCCTGGGTGGTCGCCTGCCAGCGGTGCGGGTATACTTGGCCATTGCCCCTGTCCGGGATGCTCCGCCAGCACAGCGAATTCACGCCGCTCCAACACGGGGTCGAGGCACTCACCTGCTCCCAGTGCGACGCACAGGGACAAGCAAAGACCACGCTCCAGCGTAAGACAGCGTAGCGATCGTGCGTGTGCGTCCCTCTCTGACCCGTGGCTGGAGCCCGCTAAGGGTGAGCAGCAAGGCGGCGTAGCCCGCCGCCCCGAGGGCGAAGGCCCAGAAGCGGCTTTGACGTTCGCTTGGAACCTCTTCCTTGAGGACGTTCAGAACCACACCTTCCCCCAGAAACGCCGTGAGAACAGCGACGGCGGCTTTGGACACCTCGGTGTCGGCGCCAATAGCCCAATCGACGAGTACCGCCACCACCAAAATCCAGCGTCCCACACGGCGGTAGGCTGCCTTGTGGTCCTCGTTCAGGCCGTAGTCGGTGACGACGAAATGCAGGGCCATGGCGACGAGAAAGAAGGCCAGGGACAACGGTGTCATGACCTCGCGGTGGGTCAGCAGGTAGCCGACCAGCGCGTTGTAGGCGCCGAAGGATGCCATGTGGATGCAAAACACCCATGGACCCGTACTGGCTACGCTGGCTTCCTCGGCCCGACCGTCACCAACGGGTGCACCTTGTCGCCGGGACCGGGAGAGCTTGGCGAGACGATCAAGCCCGTAGAACGTGAGAAGGCCGAGGAGCGCGTGACCAGCCCCCACCGAGTGATCCGGGTGAAATCTTAGTTCATCGTGATGCCGATCGCGGCGGCTGATCCCGCCGGACCTGACGGAACTGCAGGCAACTGCGTCCTCGACAAGACGACCTCAGGTGCGGGCGGCCGGTAGCCCAGCGCGCTGTGCGGACGCACCGTGTTGTAGTGCACGCGCCATTGCTCGATCAGGACCTTGGCTTCTGAGATTGAGATTGCCCCGTTTCCGTGGACGGTTTGTGGACTTGCGGACTACGGCTTGGCGGCGACGTCCTGCATGTCGACTTCGTAGGTCATGGGTGAACGGTAGCCCAGGCCCGAGTGCAGCCGCACCGGGTTGTACCAACCCTCAATGTAGCTGAAGCAGGCCATCCGGGCCTCAGACTGCGACGTGAACCGTCGGCGGCTGAGCAGCTCGGCTTGCAGGGTGGAGAAGAAGCTCTCCGCCATGGTGTTGTCGTAGGCGTCGCCGACCGATCCCATCGAGGGCCTGACGCCAGCCTCCCCGCAGCGCTTGCCGAACGCCAGGGATGTATATTGGCTGCCCTGGTCGCTGTGGTGGATGACGTCCTTGGGCCGTCGCTGGCCAACCGCCATCTCCATCGCGTCCAGCACCAGCTGAGTGCGCAGGTGGTTTGCCATGGACCAGCCGACGATCCTGCGGCTCCAGGCATCAAGGACAACCGCCAGGTAGAGGAAGCCTGCCGCGGTCGGCACGTAGGTGAGACACTGTTGGCGAATTCAGGCGGCCTGGGCCAGGGTGGCGAAGCGCGTCACGCGCGTTTTGGCCCGCGGCCGTCCGTCCAGCCAGTTCACGATCCGCGAGACGTTCATCGCAGTGGCCGTGCAGACCTGCTGCAGCCCGGTCTTAGCCAAGCCGATGTATCGGCTCCGGCGCATGCCGAACGCGCGCACGCCTTGCGACAGCGTGCCCTCAATGCCAGCCCGCACGCGGTAGCGCTGCTTCCACGCGGGGTCGCGCATCCGCGCCCGTGCCGCATTCAGCGCCTCGTATTCAGGGCGCGGATGGAAGTAGATGGACCGGCGCGCGTCCTTTGCCGTCGTGCACAGCGGCCGGGCAGCGCAGGCGCCACAGTCAGTGCGGCTGAACACGGCGCAAATGCGGGGGGCGCCGACCTCGTCGAGACCAGCGCGCCAGGTCACCGACGTGTTGCCCTGCGGGCAAGTGACCTGCTCGCGCTCCCAGTTGATGGCGAAGTGGCGCTGCTCGTAGGCTTGTTCTGCCTGGGTCTGACGTTTCGCCATGCCCCGGACTGGCCCCTCCAGCAAGACGCCATGGTCGCGCTGGCTGCCCACCAGCAGCGCCGCGTCAACGTAGGCGGAGTCCACGAAGTGCTCGGCAGGCAGCAGTCCCTTGACGGCCAGGCTTTTGTGAAGCCCGGCCGTGCTCGCCATATCCGGCTGCATCGCCGGACACGTTTCCACGTGCGTGATCAGGTGCGCCGCGTCGTCGTCACAGGTTTCCGTGACATGCACCTTGTAACCCGACCACTCCATCTGGCGCTTGGTGCTGTAGTGCATCTGCGGGTCGTAGGGTGATTGCAGCCGCTCACCGACCGGAGGCAGCTCCGCGGCTGGCCGCCAGCGCGGCCGGCCGTCGTCGTCGCGCCCGTAGTGCACTCGCCACACGTCGCGCAGCGTCTGCACCATCGGCACCGCGCGCGCCTCCGCCGGGGCGTCCTGCGCGTCCAGGGCACCGAGCAGGAGAAACCCGTCCGCGCCGACCACGAGTGCGAGTGCCTCGCGCTCCTCCCGGCGCTTGGGCAGGCGGTAATCCTCGACCCGGCGCCCATACCGCTCGAACCAGTCTGGCTGGGCGACCCCGCGCAGCCAGTCCGGCACGGCTGCGGCCAGATCGTCCAGGGCAGCGCGGAGCGTCTCGGCCACCAGTTCGAGCAGGTGCAGGTCGTGCACGGCGCCCAGCACGTGCGTGCTGTCGGTACGCTGCTTGCCGCGCGCTTTGACCAGCCCGCGCGCCTTGAAGTGCTCCAGCATCGTGTCCAGCAGCAGGTGCTCAGCCCCGCCCGCGACGAGGCGGGCGCGGAACTCCGTCAGCACGCTGAAGTGGAACCCGGGGTCGGTCAGCTCCAGCCCCAGGGCATACTTCCAGTCGATCCGGCTGCGCACGGCATCAGCGGCCTGCCGGTCACTGAGCTGCTCGAGGAACTGGAACACCGTAACGAGGGCCAGGCGCCACGGCGCAAGGCCAGGCTGTCCTCGGGCGGGATAGAACCTGCGGAAGTCCTCGTCCTGGTAAAGGGCGCTGAACTCGTCACGCAGCCGGGTGACGAGGGTGCCTTTCGGGAACGCCGCCTGGGACACGCGCGCGGTCTCGGCAGGCACCTCGCCGATTGGCTCAGGACGCAGGCTCATGAAGTGTTCTCCCTTGTTGAACGGTCGGACAGGAATTCGCCGACAGTGTCTAGGTGATGTCGGCCACCCAGAGCTGGTTCGGCCCTGACGCGGTGAAGTCGCGATCCACCAGGTCGGGTGCAGGCTTGGCTTCCTTGTCCCGCCGCGTCGTCGTCGGTCCGCCGTGCCGATGGCTGGCGCCCACGAGCCCGCTCTCGCGCATCAACCGGGCAATGCGCTTGCGACCGTGTCTCTCCCCTCCTGCCCGAAGCTCGGCATGGACGCGAGGCGCTCCGTAGGTCTGGCGTGAGCTGACGTGCACCGTGCGGATGCGCTTCAGCAGGGCCGTGTCGGCGATGGCGTGGGCAGAGGGCGCACGGTGCAGCCAGGCATAGTAGCCAGCCTTGGACACGCCGAGCACGCGGGC
>JAABUM010007172.1_pt1 | contig 10447 bp, 11 predicted proteins | sample 5559161 | NCBI WGS metagenome assembly JAABUM01 (sample SAMN10711868, study PRJNA513369) | rock metagenome | isolation source: Antarctica rocks | place: Antarctica: Victoria Land, Siegfried Peak nord | reverse complement strand
TACCAGCAACGCCGCAAGCTGGCCGCCTATCACTCCCACCGTCGCCGCCGCATTCGCTGTCTGGCAGGATATAGCACATGAGTTCTCTCGTTGTAGTATTAGACGTTAGTATCATTACCCGTGATGAGTTGCAAGCAGCCGTTTCATTACCAAAGGACACGCCAAGCCGCGTATGTTTCCTCTCTGTTCCTGTCGGACTGTATCCTTTTTATAAGAGAGTTGTCTCTCCAATATTAGAGCGACATGGTTATATACCTACTATTCCAGAAGACGTAATCGCACCTGGAGATAGTATTGCAGCTAAGATTGAGGCGCTTCTTGATTTAGCATCTTTAATCATTTTTGACACAGGCAGTGGTATGAATGCCAACATTCTCCAATCACTGGCAAATTCTACGTTGAGGGATAAGGCAATTATCGTTATCAGCGAATCCCCCCTTTCTTTACCGATGGATGCTCGGTTATTGCAGAATATTATCCGTGCACAGAACGTGTTCGATGACATCGATACGATAGCAACATCAATAGAATTACAAGTCTCACGACTAGCTGATGACTTTAGGGAGACATTCCAAAAAGAACCACAAAGACTTATAGACAAAGAAGACTACTCCTCTGCAATTATTACATCGGTCAACGCGTTAGAAGATGCCGTTCGTGCGAATATGAACGTCATGCAAGTTTCTCTACCCTCAAAACCTATTGCCATGCGCTCTTTGCTAGACATTGCTCGTCCACTATTGCCTTTACTAGCTGAATACGAGACGCAAATCAGCGAATGGCTAAATCTGCGTGATAAGGTTGTACATGGCAAATATCGGCCATCTGAATCAGAGGTGACCTCCCTAGTTAACGGTATCGACAGGGTTATATCGCTGCTTATGGATCGCTAATAGCGCGCTACCATAGGACGCCCTATTACGATGTCATTGCCGCAATGAAGGAGTGCTAAAAAATAATTAGTGAATACCGCTATGCCCGACAGCGCGCCCTCCTCGCGGAGGCGCTCCCCGATCTCCCGCTGCGTTCGTTCACCTATCGGGGCGAGGGCACGGATCATCTCGTTTTCGATGTCAATGGGGAATGGCTCTTCCGCTTCGCCAAGGACGGCGACGGGGCGGCGCTGGTGCGCGAGGCGCGTCTCCTCCGGTATGTGGCCACGCTGACACCCCTGCCCGTCCCCGAGCCGGTCTATCTGCAGCCCGAGGCGGCCTGCATCGGCTATCGCCCCCTCCCCGGCACGCCCCTGATCGCCCTGCTCTCCGGCTTCGCGCTGCGGGAGTGGCCCGCCTTCGCCCCCGCCATCGGCACCCTGCTGCGCGCGCTCAACGACGCATCGCCCGCGCCTCTCGCGGGGGTGATCGCGGAGGACATCGCCGAACCCGGCGACTATCTGGGCGAGGCGCGCGCGAATCTTGCCGCCGTGCGCGCGCTCATCCCGGAACGCTTCCGCGGGCCGCTCGCGGCCTTCCTCGCCGCCGCCCCGCCGACGGAGCCGGTCACCCCGCGCCTCGCCCACAACGATCTGGGGGCCGAGCACATCCTAGTCGACCGCGTTAACCGACGGATCACCGGCATCATCGACTGGGGCGATGCGGCGCTGGCCGATCCGGCGTCCGACTTCGGCAAGCTCTACCGCGATCTCGGCCCCGACGTGCTCGACGCGCTGCTGGACAGCTACGGCGCCGGGGGCGAGCGCGCCGCGCTCCGCAGGCGCGCGATCTTCTACGGCCAGTGCGGCGTGCTCGAAGATCTCGCCTACGGGCAGGAGACGAGGCGCGACGACTATGTCGCCAAAAGCCTCGCCGCACTATCCTGGTTATTTCCCTGAGTGGCACGGGAGAGGGAGCGCGCAGCAGTGACGGGCGCTCGCCGACGACGTTGTGTCCGATTCGGGCGGCGGCCACACGCGCTCAGAGGCTGCTATCCGGTGCGCCAGCGAAGAACGCCGCGACCGGCGCGCGGAAGGCCAAGGTCGGGGAGACAAGTTCATCATCCGCCGCGCACCGCTCCGCCTGCCTATACTCGCCGCGCACCGCGTCGGGCGCGCTATAGACGCGGACGCTGCGCTCGGCGGGATGCGCGATCCAGTATTCCGGCACCCCGGCCCGCGCATAGGCGCGCCGCTTGATCTCCAAATCCTGTGCCGCATTCGATGGGGAAAGGATCTCGACCAACAGACCGGGCACACCGTAGATGTGGCGATCGCGCAGGATGTGCAGCTCGGCGGCGGGGATGAAAAGGAGGTCGGGCTGTACCGGATCGCAGCCCGGCATGAAAAGCCCGATCGGAGACCAGAGGGTCACGCCGAGATTGTGACTATCGAGTTGCTGGAAGAGGGCGAGGAAAATCTGCCGGGTGATCCATTGATGGAAGTTGCTCGGCGCGGTCGTCATGTAGAGTACCCCGTCGATCACCTCGTAGCGGTTGCCATCATCGGGCAGCCGCGCCCAGCGCTCGCGATCCCAGTTCGCCTCGTGGGAGCGCAAGGCAAGTTCGATCCCCGTCGCGATTACCGTCATAGCCGCACCTCGCCAGCAATTCCGCACCGACTGTCGATCATCGCTGCCCGCTCGGGGGGTGGCGCAACCTGTGCCGCTGATAAGAAGAACATAGTACACGAACCGCGCCCAGTACGAGGCGGCACGGTAGCAAAGCGCGCTAACCGAGAAAGCGCCGCAGGGCGGGCCACCCGGCCCGGCGCATCCAGGCCGCGAGGACCGGGGCGGCGAAGACGAGGGCGACGAGGATGACCCAGAGGGCGACATCCAGCGCCGCGAGCGGGCGGGCCAACCCGCCGAAGTTCGGCCAGCCGAAGCGCCGCAGCCAGAAGAGGCCGAGTTGCGCCGCCAGCGCCAGGGTCGGCACGAGCGGGCGCTGCCGCGCCGGGGCGACCCAGGCGGCGAAGGTGGCGAGCGCCGCCAGCGCCAGCGCCGAGCCGAGCGCCGCCAGCGCCTGACGCTCCACGAAGGGCGCGGGGATGACGAAGAGCCAGGCCAGGATCAGCGGGGTCGGCAGGAGCGCCAGGCCGCTGAACGAGGGGGCATAGCGCCCCAGCGTCACGGCGACGATCACGATCACGAGGGTCGCGGCGAGGATCAGCAGCCACGCGATCCCCAGCGGCAGCGCCGCCATCGGGTCGGAATCGCCGTTCACGCGCACGACCACTTGGCCGCGCACGATCGCCGCCGGGACGAGCAGGGCCAGCGTGGGGATCAGCGCGACGCCGGGGTGCGACCAGGCCGGGTAGCCGAAACGATGCGCCGCCAGCGCGCCCGTCGCCAGCAGCGCCAGCAGGACGGCCAGAACAAGGCCAGCCGGGAGGACGGGCAGGAAGGGCAGGCCACCGGCGCAAAGGATCAGCAGGACCGCCGCCAGCAGGGCCGGGAACGCCGCCGCGAAGCCGAGCGGCCAGTACTCCGGCCCGAACGTCGGATTCGCGCGCACGCCGACGGTCGGTGGCTCCGGCACCTCCTCGGGCGGGTACGGGTCTGCCGCGCCACGCCGAAAGCGCTCGGGGGTTGTCTGCCGCGCCGTCACCATCCCGCGTCCTTTGCCATCATCGTCCGCAGCCCCGCACGCGCCGGGCCGGATCGGGGGGAGTATAGCCGATTAGGGAGTCGGCGGTCGGCAGTCGGCAGTGATGGCGCGGTGCCGATAGCAGACAATGGCCGCTAGCCACCTTCTGCGTACTGCGGCCTATCTCTCTGCCGACTGCCGACCGCCGATCACCGACTCCGTCAGCGCACCTCGACCCGGTCGAGCGCGGTGTCGGCGAACGAGGTGGGATCGTTGCGCGGCTCCAGGTGCGTCAGGATCGTCACCGGGCCGAGGGCGGCGCGCAGGTCGCGCTCCAAGCGCTCCAACAACGCATGGCCGCGCCGGACCGACCAGCCGCCCGGCACCAGCACATGGACCTCCACGAAGCGGCGCGTCCCCGATTCCCGCGTCCGTAGCGCGTGGAACTCCACCGGCTGCTCGCGCGCGTAGCGCTCGAGGACTGCCCCGATCGTCGCCCGCTCGGCGGCGGGGAGAGCGGTGTCCAGCAGGCCGAGCGCGGAGCGCCGCACCAGTTGCAGCCCCGCCCAGACGATATTCACCGCCACCGCCAGCGCGATGACCGCATCGAGCCAGAGCCAGCCGGTGAGCGCCACCCCGGCGACGCCGACGATGACCCCGGCGGAGGTCCAGACATCGGTGAGCAGATGCCTGGCATCGGCCTCCAGGGTGATCGAGCGATATTGCCTGGCGGCGTGGCGCAGCCGCCAGGCCGCGCCCAGGTTGATCAGCGAGGCAAAGGTGGAGATCGCCAGACCGAGCGCGACCGATTGGGGCGGGGCCGGATGCAGCAGCCGCCCGACCGAGGCGTAGGCGATGCTCGCCGCCGCCAGGAGGATCAGCCCCCCTTCGATACCGCTGGAGAAGTATTCGGCCTTCTCGTGTCCGTAGGCGTGCTCCTCGTCCGGTCCCTGGTGCGCGACCGTCAGGGCGATCAGCGCGACGACCGCCGCGACGAGGTTGACGACCGATTCGAGGGCGTCCGAGAGGAGACCGACCGAGCCGGTCAGCGCGTAGGCTCCCCCCTTAAGGCTGATCGTCAGCAGCGCCGCGACAATCGAGAGCCAGGCGAAGCGCGCCAGGGAGCGGCGCGGGACCGAGGGTCGAGCTACGGTCATCCTAACCTCTCGTACGCGGTGTCGGGGGGCCGCTACGTCGCATGTCAGCGCCGCCTATACGGCGGGCGCGTCGCCCAGCAGCGGGGCCACCTATTGTACTACGCCCGGGCGACCCCACTCGATCCGCCCCCCTGGAACACCCACTGGCCGCGCTCAATCGAGTCGCGCCGCCGTGCGCGTCTCCCCCTGGCCTGCGCGCAGGAGGAGCCAACCGCCGATCAGCATGGCCACGCCCCAAAGCAGGAAGCCGAGATCCCAGTAGATCCATTGCGCCTGTGGCACCGTCTCATTGACGTGGTGCACGCCCAGGAGCTGATGGTCGATCACGCCCTCCACCGTATTGAACGCCCCGAATCCCAGGAGCAGTGTTCCGGCGAGGAGTTTCCCGGACCAGCGGATGTGTGTTCGGCTGGCTCGCCGCCACAGGAGGAGGAGTCCGGCCACCACGAACAGATAGGTACTCGCGTGGAAAAGCCCATCGCCGAGGGTATTGATCCGCAGGTTGGCGACGCTATCCGGTGGGTAGACCGCGCTGACCATATGGTGCCATTGCAGCACTTGATGCAGGACGATCCCATCGAAGAAACCACCGAGGCCGAGGCCGAAGAGCAGCCCGGCACCGCTCGGGAAATCACCCGCCCGGCTCCCTCCTTCCGTCGCGCCCGCACGCACCATCGGTAGCTCCTCTCCCGCCAGCGATCACCGGGTCGTCCCCACCGTCATAGCATAGCGGATCAGGGTGGGCGCGATACACCGTTGCACCGTGCCGGTCACCGCCAGCGCCACATCCGGCCCCCGCGTCGGCGAAGGGGCGTTCGTGGCCCCACGCCGTCCGCCCACACTCGCTATACTTCCCCCGCACACGGACTCGGTATGAGGGGGGTGATGGGGGTATTACGCGAATTCTGGGAGAGTTTTCGGACGGGGCTACTGAACGGCCTGCCGGGTGGCCAGGATCTGGCCCGTTTCCTGCTCCAAATCGCGAAGATCGGCGTTATCGGCGCGCTCACGCTCTGGGTGGCCGGGCGCGCGAAGAACTGGTCCACGCGGCTGCTCGGGCGGGCGCGTGTCGCCCCCAACGTGATCGCCCTGCTCGGCAACGGTGCCTTCGTCCTGGCGCTCCTCTTCGGCATCTCCTGGCTCCTCGCCGCCCTCGGCGCGAACTGGGCGGCGGTCGTCGCCTCGCTCGGTGCGGTCACCATCGCGCTCAGCCTCGCCCTGCAAGATATCCTCAAGAACTTCGTCGCCGGGATCTACCTCCTGATCGAGCAGCCGTTCAAAATCGGCGACCGCGTCACCGTCAAGGGGGTCGGCGGGCAGGTGGAGGGGGTCGGTATCCGCACGATGGTCCTGCGCACCGACGAGGGGGTGCAAGTGATGGTGCCGAACAACACCGTCTTCACCGAGATCGTCACCAATCGCAGCGCCTACGACACCCGCCACGTCGCCCTCCAGATCGCCGACACTAAAGTGGATTTCGACAAGATGAGCGGCCTGGTGGACGAGGCGCTCGCCCCGTTCGCGGGCATCGTCCACAACCCCGCGCCGAAGCTGACGATCCAGAAAGCGACCGACGAGCTGGCGACGATTGGGCTCGACTACTGGTATCGCGGCGGCGACACGCCCCTCGCCGAGGTGATCGCGGGATTGCAGGACCGCTTCCCGGAGGCGACGATCACCGTCACCGCCGCCGAGGGTATCCCGCTGGGCGCGGCATGAACGACTGGCACCCCGGCTCCACGCCGCGCCGCCTGGGGATTTACGGCGGCACCTTCGACCCGCTCCACCACGGCCACCTGATCGCCGCGACCGAGGTCCGCGCCGTGCTGGGCCTCGACGCCGTCGTCTTCATGCCCGCCGGGCAGCCGCCGCACAAGCGCGATCTCGCGATCACCCCCGCCTACCAGCGGGTCCGCATGATCGAATTGGCGATCGCCGGGCACCCCGGCCTCGCCCTCTCGACGCTCGATCTCGCCCCGGATCGCCCCGCCTACACCGCCGAACTCCTCGCGCGCCTGCGCGACGTGTGGGGTGCCGATCACGAACTCTTCTTCGTCCTCGGCGCGGACGCCCTGCGCGACTTCCCCGGCTGGCACGCGCCGGAGCGGGTCGCGGCGCTGGCGCGGCTGGCCGTCGTCGCCCGACCGGGCGTGGCAATGGACCTCGCGGCGATCGCCCGCGCCGTCCCGGCCACGGCGGGGCGGCTCCACGCGGTCGCCATCCCCCTGATCGACATCGCCTCACACGACCTGCGCGCGCGCGTCGCCGCCGCCCGCCCGATCACCTTCCAGGTGCCAGCGGCGGTCGAGGCGTACATCGCGGCGGAGGGGCTCTACCGGGAGGACGAGCACCGCAGCGGCGCGGGGACGCAGAACAAGGGCGAGAGGGAAGGACGGTAGACATAGAGGACGAGCAGAGAGCGGGGATGATTGCCACAGAGCCCGCAAGCGGACCGAGCCCCCAAGCGGACCGAGCCCGCAGGGCGCGCGGCGTGCGAGGGGAAGACGAGATAGACGAGCTAATTTCAGGCTCTGTACCGGACAGCGGATCATGAGCCTTCCAGACGTGTCCGAAATAGAAAGTTCGTTCGTTCCTCCTCTCTGCCGTCTTCTGTGCTCTTGGTGCGCCTACGCGCCCCGTGGCAATCGTCCCCTCTTCTCAGGTTTCTCGCTCCCGTCCTCGGTGTTTCGGCGTCACTGAGGCCCACGCCCTCGCGCTGTGTCTCTGCACCTCTGCGGCGATGCCGCACTCGCTTTTCGAGCAAAATTGCGTACGCTTTTTCGGCTTCCCTGTGGGTGATCGGTCGGCTAAGGCAGCCGCGCACCCGCACTTTGGGGCGTGGCAGGGCATGATCATTGCCTACCTTTCTCCGGGCGGCTCATGCCGCTGGTGGAATGGGAGTGCACGAGGAGGAATGGCGTATGTATCTGCGGATCGATAAAGTCGCGGTTGATTTCCCCAAGCCGAACGGGCCGTCGCCCGACGGGGCCGCCGCGCTCCAGGAGCTCCTGGGCGGCAAGTTCGGCGAGATGTCCACGCTGATGAACTATACGATGCAGTCGCTCAACTTCCGCGGACGGGAGAAGGCACGCCCCTTCTACGACTTGATCGCCAACATCGCCGCCGAGGAATTGAGCCACATCGAGACGATCTCGTATGCGATCAATCTGCTGCTGACCGGCTCGACCACGCGCGGCACCGACCCGTCCAAGACCCCCCTCAAGGGGGCGATCGACGCGCGCAACAGCTACCACTTCCTCGCCAGCGGCCAGACGGCGCTGCCGGTGGACTCGATGGGCAACTTCTGGACCGGCCAGAACGTCTTCTCCAGCGGCAATCTGAAGCTCGACCTGTTGCACAACTTCTTCCTGGAGTGCGGCGCGCGCGCGAACAAGATGCGCGTCTACGAGATGGTGGACGACCCGGCGGCGCGCGCGGCGGTCGGCTATCTGCTGGTGCGCGGCGGCGTCCACGTCGTCGCCTACGCCAAGGCGCTGGAGACGCTGACCGGTGCCGACCTGGGTAAGCTCTTCCCGATCCCCGACCTCAGCAACAAGGCGTTCCCGGAGGCCAAGAAGCTCGAAGATCAGGGGCTGCACCAGATCATGTTCCGCTTCAGCCCGAGCGATTACGGGCGGATGGGCGAGATCTGGAAGGGGACGCACCCGGAGGACGGCTCCCAGTTGCGCGTCGAGGACACGATCCCGGAGGGCTTCGACCCGCCGGAACTGGCCGAGGAGCCGCAGTTGAACGCGCCGGGGATCGACCCCGAATTCCTGGCGGCGGCGGCGAAGCGCGTCTTCGGCACCGACGACCCGACCAAAATGTAGCGCGCGACACCCTATCCTAACATCGCAAACCGGCTTCAGGACGTATGCCCTGAAGTCGGTTTCTCTCTACCCTGCGACGATTCGACTAGGAGTTATCCGGCGGTCACATTCCCCCTCGCAGATACGTCAGAGGAGTGATAGGGCGACGCTATCGCACCTTACAGAAGGAGGAGCAAAGTGGCCAAGAAGTCGGACAACGGTACCACCGCGACCCGCGAGAAGTCCGCAGGTTTCACGGCCGATGAAAAGTCCGCGATGCGGGCGCGCGCCAAGGAACAGAAGGCGCAGGCGACCAGGGCGGAAGGGGAGGCTGCCGCCCGTGCCGCGATCGCCGCGATGCCGACGTCGGACCGCGCCATCGGCGAGCGGCTCCACGCGATCATCACGGAGAACGCCCCGGACCTCACACCGAAGACCTGGTACGGGATGCCCGCGTATGCCAATCCAGAGGGCAAGATCGTCTGCTTCTTCCGCAGTGCCCAAAAGTTCAACGAGCGCTACGCGACGCTCGGCTTCAACGACGTGGCGCGGCTCGACGACGGCACCATGTGGCCCAACGCGTACGCGTTGACGGAGCTGGCCGCCGAAGACGAGCAGCGGATCGCCGCGCTGGTGAAGAAGTCCGTGGGCTGAGAGACACAGAGACGCAGAGGCACAGAGGACGAAGGGAGAGAAAGGTACGGGGATCCGGGGCGTTACGGGAGCCTCGGTCTGCGGTCAGGCAAGCAGGCTGCGCCAGTGTTCCGTCCCAGATGGTGCAGCCTCCTTCGTGCGCTGCGCGAGCTATTGACGAATTCGCCCCCCCTTTCCCTTTATCTTCTGTGTCTCTGCGTCTCCTGTTCCGTCCCCGCGTCCTCCACCCCGCCCGCTCACGCGGCGGCCCTGCTGTCGCCCAGGAGGAAGAGCGCCGCGCTGTTGAGGACGAGTAGGAACGCCAGCACCACGGCCAGGCGCGGGTGTCCCGCCGCCACCAGTCCGACGACCGCGACCGCGAAGACGACGATCTGGAGCAGCACCCAGGCGGGTAAAGGAAGGGGCACCTGCGCCTTTGGGGCGACGAACAGCCCCCAGAGCACGATCACCAGGAGCGCCGCCACGAAACCGAGGCCGAGCCGCGAGGCGAGCCCCCGTCCTAGCTGTGCCCCGCCGACCGCCCAAGCCGCGAAGACGCAGAGTTCTAAGAGGAAGCGCAACCCCTGATTGCCCCACAACAACGCCTGCATCATCGCGGTCAACTCCGTTTGCTCAATGCCTCGTGGCCCGCAGTGGTGAGTACGATGGCTGCACCAACACGTCCGAACATCGTACTTGCAGAGACGGAGATAGCCCCGCCATACGCGCCGAACAGCGCAAGAGCATTGTTCGACGCGATCCGGTGCTTAGCGCCTATCCCTGTATAGCGGCGTCCCGGCACCATCAGGGCTGATGCGTTCTCGCCGTATGTGCTTATTCGGCGACACCGCGCAACGGGCGCGACCGCGAACGAGATCGGGCGGGGCCGACTGCCGTGCGCCGGCCGCCCGTTTGTACGCGCGACGACCGGTTGCCGTCGTTCGCCAGCAGTACGCGCTGAGCACGCATCAGCCCTGCGACTCCATCGCCGCGCGGCACGCCGCCTCATCCGCCGCTGAGGATTGCCCCATCGTGCTATTAGCGGTACTTTGTTGACTTGGGTGGTGGAGTAAGGTACAAGGTCGGAGGAGGTGCGCCGATGACCGCCCGTTTGTCCGTGACCGCCGCCCCGGTCCCAGTGGAGGCCTACGCCACGCAATTCGACGACCTGTTCACCCAGCGCAGCCAGCGCGAGGGCTTCTGGCGCTACCTGGAGGGCTTGCTGCTGCCCGCCGAGCGCAATAAGACCCTGACCGGGCTAGCGAACACCGAGCCGGACGTTGGGGCGCAGCACCCGCGGGCACAAGGGCTGCAATGGTTCCTGTCAGA
>JAABUM010007169.1_pt1 | contig 10450 bp, 9 predicted proteins | sample 5559161 | NCBI WGS metagenome assembly JAABUM01 (sample SAMN10711868, study PRJNA513369) | rock metagenome | isolation source: Antarctica rocks | place: Antarctica: Victoria Land, Siegfried Peak nord | reverse complement strand
CATCCCCGGCCCGCTGCGGGACCGGATGGAGATCATCCAGATGTCCGGCTACACGGACGAGGAGAAGCGGCAGATCGCCGAGAAGTACCTCGTGCCGAAGCAGGAGAAGGCCAACGGCCTGACCGACTCCGAGCTGACCTGGGATGACGAGGCGATCGCCGACATTATCTCCGGCTACACCCGCGAGGCCGGCGTCCGCTGGCTGGAGCGCGAGGTCGGGACGATCGCCCGCAAGGCGGCGACCGCCATCGTGTCGGGCAAGGGTTCGCCCGGCGAGGTGACCCCCAAGTTGGTGCGCGAGTACCTGGGGCGGCGGCGCTTCCACTACGAGGACATCGCCACGCGCACGGCGGTGGCGGGCGTGGCGACCGGGATGGTCGTGACGTCGGTCGGCGGCGACCTGACCTTCATCGAGGCGACGCGGGTGCCGGGCAAGGGCCAGCTGATCGTCACCGGGCAACTCGGCGACGTGATGAAGGAATCGACGCAGGCTGCGCTCTCCTATGTGCGGTCGCGCGCGGAGGCGCTGGGGATCGATCCGCACTTCCTGAAGGAGTCGGACATCCACATCCACGTCCCGGCGGGCGCGGTGCCGAAGGACGGCCCCTCGGCGGGTGTGACGATGGCGACGGCGCTGGTGTCGCTCCTGACCGGCACGCCGATCAAGGACGACGTGGCGATGACCGGCGAGATCACGCTGCGCGGCCAGGTATTGCCGATCGGGGGCTTGAAGGACAAGTCGCTGGCGGCGTACCGGGCGGGGCTGCGGACGATCATCTTCCCGGTGCGGAACGAGGGCGACCTCGATGACCTGCCGGAGGCGATGCGCCGCGAGGTCAACTGGGTACCGGCGACGACGATGGACGACGTGCTGGCGGCGGCGCTCCCCGCGCTCGCCGACCGGCTGCACCCCACTAAGGGCGACGCGCGTCCCGGCGAGCGCAAGCCGGAGCCGATGGCTGCGGCGGGGCTGTAAGGATCAGGCCATAAGCGGTGGTCCGTAGTCCGTGGAAAAGAGACGGCAAACGGCAGAGAGAAGAACGAGCGGGGCGGGGTGGCATTGCCACCCCGCCCCGTTGCGTCTCGCCGCACAGCATGAAAAGCATGAGCGTGTGCGGCCCTTGCCTTATTGCGTGGACCGATGCGCGGACTTTATGCGGTGGTGGGAATCACGTGCTTTATCTGACCGAGTCGGGCCGCGAAGGCGAGCACGGCGAAAACATCCTCGCGCTCCAGATCTTCGTAGTCGGCGAAGAGGTCTGCGATCGTCGTGTCGCCGCTGAGGAGTTCGAGGATCGTCTCGACCGGATAGCGCGGGCCGCGCACGCAGGGCTTCCCGTGGGAAATTTCGGGATCGCTGATGATACGCGCCAGGTGATTGTTCATCGCCTGCTCCCAGATGTGCCGACAGTTCCCCTTGATTTGTAACAGCGTTTGCGGGCGGTGGTCCGTAACATACTGCGGTCGCTGACCTTCCCCGCGCTTTCCTCGGGGAGAGGGGCGTTGCGCGATCGTGCGACGTGCTCGTGGCGTCCGAAACGATATGATCGATCGGGGAAAGCGCGTCGGCTTTTCGGTAAGACAAACGGCCATATTTTCTGCTTGACAGCAAAACTGATGGGTGATAGGGTTTGGAGGTCAGCACAAGTGGGTTCAGGGTGGTTCGTGAGACAATTAGATTCGCGGTAGCCGTTAAGGCTCGGCTGCCGCGGTCGAAAAGGAGCCTCCGATGGGCATCGAGCGATCCTTTTCCCGGCGCAAGTTCCTTGTCGCGGCAACGGTAGGTGCCGCAGCGATCCTCGCCTCGTGTGGCGGAAACGACTATCCGACGGTGGCACCGAAAGCGTCGACCGCAGGGAGCACGGGTGGCACGACGAGTACGACCACGGCCGCCTCGGCCATCCCCTCGTCGGCTGCCTCGGTCGCACCGGCAGCCGGTGGCAGCACCGCCAACATCCCCACGCCGCGTAATCAGACGGTCGTCTTCGAGACCTCGAAGCTGAGCACATTCGACAGCTTCAACCCCTACATCCCCAATGGCGAGCAGTATCAGGCCGGGATGGTCCAGGGCTGCCGCGAGTGCATGTTCTACTTCGATTTCCCGACGAACAAGTTGATCCCCTGGCTGGCGACGAAATTCGAGTACAACGCCGATTTCACCCAGTTGACCCTTTCCCTCAACCCTGCCGCCAAGTGGAATGACGGGCGGCCGTTCACCTCCGCCGACGTCCTCTTCACCTTCGACCTGCTGACGAAGAACCCCCAGTTCAACGGTTCCAGCGCCGTCACCACCTGGATCGACACCGCCACGGCGCCGGACGCGAACACCGTGGTGATGAAGCTGAAGCAGGCGAACCCGCGCTACCACTACAACTTCGTCGCGGCGATCACCGTCGATGTGATCAAGATCGTGCCGAAGCACGTCTGGGAGGGGAAGGATGCCGGCACCTTCAAGAACAATCCTCCGGTCTACACCGGCCCGTACGTCCTCGACCGGACGATCCCCGAGCAGTTCATGTTCGTCTGGAAGCGCAACCCCGATTACTGGAATAAGGCGAACCTCGACCCGAAGCCGCAGTATGCCGTCTATCGGCAGGCATTGACGGTCGACGCCAGCGTGCAAGAGTTCACCAGGGGCAACACCGATATCACCAACTCGATCGACTACCCGTTGCAGCAATCGTTCAAGAATAGCTACAAGGACTGGATCCAGATCATCGCCGCCGATGTCTGCCCGCGCGGCATCTGGCTCAACCAGGACTCGCCCTCCGGCCTCTTCCAGACCGCCGAGGGGCGGCAGGCCATCTCGCTGCTGGTCGACCGCGATACGATCGCCAAGACGATCTGGCAGCCCGCCTCGCGCGCGGCCAAGTATCCGTGGGCCGACTGGTCGGCCAATGACAAGTTCGTCAACGCCGATATCCAGAAGAAGTACGACCTGGTCTACGATCCGGTGAAGGCGGGGCAACTCCTCGATGGCCTCGGCGCGAAGCTGGTCAATGGGGTGCGGCAGCTGAATGGCAAGCCGATCTCGCTGACGTGCATCACCCCGGTGGAGGTCGGGAAGAACGAGTACCAGATCGGGCAGTCGCTCGCCGAGAACGCGAAGAAGATCGGCATCGACATCCAGATCCGCAGCCTCGTCGGCACGCCGTTCGACGACGCCTACAACAACGGCCAGTACGACCTGACCTCGCACTGGCTCTGCGGTTCGGCGCTCGATCCCGGCCAGTTCTACACCCTGTTCGAGGAGCGTTTCTACCAGCCGATCGGCACCCGCACCACGCAGGGCAACCCGACACGGACGCGGATCCCCGAGTTGAGCGCGATCGCCGCGCAGATCAACAAGGCCGATCCCAACAATCCGGCCAATAAGGCGACCTTCGATCAGGGGCTCGAAATCTTCATGAAGAATATGCCCGCCGTCCCGGTCATCCAGACGGTCTTCCCGATCGCCTACAACACGACCTACTGGAAGGGCTGGCCGACGGACGACAATCTCTACAATGTGCCGCAGTGGTGGTGGTCACAGTTCATCTTCGTCCTCGGCAAGATTCAGCCGACCGGGAAGTAGGTGCAGGGTTGCCGGTGCAGCGCCCGTGACCGTGGATGGGGGGCAGTATGGCGATCCAGACTCCAACCGTAGTAGTAGGAGAGGTGGCGCTGGATGTAGTGGCCGTACCGGCAGAGGGGCGACGGCGGCTAAACCCCGCCGTCGCCTACTATCTCCGCCGCATCGGCCTCTATCTCGTCACCCTCTGGGGGGCGATCACGGCTACCTTTGTCTTCTTCCGCCTGATCCCCGGCGATCCGATCGGGGCGATGATCTTCCAGTTGCAGGCCCAGGGGCAATATGGTGGGCAGGAGCAGACCCAGGCGATCGTCGACTATTACCGGAAAGCTTTCGGGCTCGACGGGAATATCTTCGAGCAGTATCTCCACTATCTGCAACGCTTGCTGATCTACCAGGACTTCGGCCCGTCGATCATCTCGTATCCGACCCCGGCGCGCGATCTGATCGTGCGCTCGTTGCCCTGGTCGATCGGGCTCCTGGGGAGCGCGACGTTGTTGGCCTGGGCCATCGGCCTGCTCAGCGGCACTTTCGTCGGCTGGGCGCGGCGCTCGCGCGTGGCGAACGCGGTGACGAACGTGGCGCTGCTCCTCTCGCACGTCCCGGCGTACTTCGTGGCGCTGGGCCTGGTCTTCATCTTCGCCTATCGCGTCCCGCTCCTCCCGGCGAACTCCGCCTACGATTCGAACCTCACCATCGGGCTCAATGGGCCGTTCGTCCTCAGCGTGATCAGGCACGCGCTCATCCCGGTGATCGCCACGGCGCTCGTCGGGGCGTGCAACTGGTTGATCAGCACCCGCACGCTGGTCGTCAGCATCCTCGGCGAGGATTACCTGACCTTCGCGGGTGCCAAGGGGCTGTCGGCACGGCGGATCCTCAATCGCTACGTCATGCGGAATGCCTGGCTGCCGCAGATCACCGCGCTCGGCATCACCCTCGGCGCGGTCTTCAATGGCAACGTGCTGGTCGAGCGCCTCTTCCGCTATCCGGGCGTGGGAAACCTGCTGGTCGATGCCGTCGCGTTGAAAGATCTCAACACCGCGCAGGGCATCGTGACCTTCCTGATCTTCGTGGTGCTCACGGCCAACCTGATCATCGATCTCTGCCTGCCGCTGTTCGATCCGCGCGTGAAGTACGTGCGCTGAACGCGGCGTGACCGCCGGATGGCACAGTGGCAGCTGCCCGGGTGAGGAGGAGCTATGGTCCTGGCGCGTGTCTGGGGCTCCAGTGGGAAATTTCGCGTCGGTGCGGTGATCATCATCGCGCTGATCCTGATCGCGGTACTGAATCCGCTGCTGGTACGGCTCGTCATCGGCGATGTCGGCCCGCTGCAGACCGGGACGTTCGATATCTTCCTCGATCCGAGCCGACAGAATCCCCTCGGCACCGATCGCTTCGGGCGCGATGTGCTCGCGCTGGTGCTGATCGGCCTGCCGAACTCCCTGATGGTCGCGGCGATCGCAGGGGTGATCTCGACCGTCATCGGTGTCACGGTCGGCTTCACCGCAGGCTATAAGGGCGGGAAGGTCGATGCCTTCCTCCGCACCGTCACCGACATGTTCCTCGTGGTGCCGACGCTACCCCTGATCATCGTCCTCGCCGCCTACTCGCGGAAAGTCACGATCCTGCAGTTGGCCCTGATCCTGGCGGTGTTCAGCTGGCCCTACGCCGCGCGCGTGATCCGCTCGCAGGTGCTCAGTCTGCGCGAGCGACCCTATATCGAACTCTCGCGGATGACGAACATGAAGGATCGGGAGATTATCTTCCAGGATCTCCTGCCGAACATGCTGCCCTACATCGGGATCGGCTTCGCCGGTACCGCGCTGGGGGCGGCCTTCGCCCTCGTCGGCCTCGAAGTCATCGGCCTGGGGCCGAGCGATACGATGGACCTCGGCCTGTTGATCAACTTCGCCCAGGGGTGGGGCGTGCTGAGCCTGGGCAAGGCGGCCATCCTGGCCGCGCCGGTGACGTTGCTGATCCTCCTCTTCCTCGGCGTCGTCCTGATGAATCAGGGCCTGGAGGAGATCTATAACCCGCGCCTGCAAGGGGGAGAGGCTTAAGCGATGGAGATGATACCGCGCGGGGTCGATCGCGCAACCGCCGCGAGGCCCCTACTCCAGATCGAGGATCTGCAAATCCACTACAAGACCGCGCGCGGCGTCGCCCGCGTGGTCGATGGCACCAACCTGACCGTCGAGCGCAACGAGATCTTCGGCCTGGCGGGCGAATCGGGCTGTGGGAAGACCACCCTGGTGGAGGCGATCCTGCAGATCATCCGCTTCCCCAACCGGGTGGCGCGCGGCCGCGTCCTGTTCTGTCCCAACCCGGATGATGAGCCGGTCGACCTGATGGCGCTCTCCGCAGCGCAGATGCGTCGATTCCGCTGGGAGCACATCTCCTACGTCCCGCAAGGGTCGATGAATTCGCTCAACCCGGTGATGCGTGTCGGCGACCAGATCATCGACGGCATGACCGCGCACGGCGTGTCGGAGGATGCCGCGAAGAAGAAGATACCCGATCTGCTCGCGCGCGTGGGGCTGGAGGGGCGGGTCGCCCGGCTCTACCCCCACGAGTTGAGCGGCGGGATGAAGCAGCGCGTGATCATCGCCACCGCCATCTCGATGGATCCCGAGCTGATCATCGCCGACGAGCCGACGACCGCCCTCGATGTCAATGTGCAGCGGGTGATCCTGGAGACGCTGAGTAATCTGCGGCGCGACCTTGGGGTCGCCATCCTGATGGTCAGCCACGACCTCCCCGTCCACGCCCAGTTGGTCGATCGGATCGGGATCATGTATGCAGGACGGGTCTTCGAGATCGGCGGGGTGCGACCGGTGCTCAAGAACCCCCTCCAACCCTACACGCAGCGGCTGATGAACTCGATCCCGGCCATCGGCGGCGAGCGCAAGCGCCTCAGCGGCATCGCGGGTGTGGCCCCGAGCCCGCTCGACTGGCCGAGTGGCTGCCGCTTCCACCCGCGCTGCCCGCAGGCGATGGAGGTCTGCGCGAACGTGCCGCCGGTGTTGGCGGCGATCCGGCCCGGCCCGCGTGTCGTCGCCGGCCAGGAACTCGACATCGAGACGCGCCGGTTCGCCGCCTGTCATCTCTATACCGAATGCACCCCGATGGAGGCGCGCGGTCCAGGTCGCCAATTATTGGGCCACGCGAATGGCGTCCTCACCTCGGTAGCCATGACCAGCGACAGGAGTGAGCCGTGAGCAACCCTACCGCGCCGATCTTGGAGTTGCGCGATGTGACCAAGGTCTTCGGTGACGCCGGCCCCGGCGGGGCGGGGACGGTCGCGACGGACCGGGTGTCGCTGACGCTCGACGAGCAGCCGCCGCGGATCCTGAGTATCGTCGGGGAGAGCGGCAGCGGCAAGACCACCGTCGCCCGCGCCTTGCTCGGCCTCAACCAACCCAGCAGCGGGCAGGTGCTCTACCGGGGCAAGGATGTCTATCGTCTGCGCGACGCGGAGATGATCACGTACCGCAAAGAAGTCCAGGCGATCTTCCAGGATCCCTATGGGATCTACAATCCCTACTATCGGATCGACCGCGTCTTCAACATGGCGATCAAGAAATTCGCGCTGGCGAGTTCGAAGAACGAGGCGCGCGACCTGACCGCAGAAGCGTTGCACGCGGTGAACCTCCGCCCGGACGACGTGCTCGGGCGCTTCCCACACCAGCTCAGCGGTGGCGAGCGCCAGCGGGTGATGCTGGCCCGCGCCTTCATGCTCCGCCCCAAGGTGATCATCGCCGACGAGCCGATCTCGATGCTCGATGTCGCCGTCCGCGCGATCTTCATGAACATCATCCTCGATTTCAAAGAGCGGTATGGGATGTCCACCGTCTTCATCACGCACGACCTCTCGAGCGCCTACTATCTCGGCGGCGACATCATGGTGATGGCGCGCGGGCGCGTCGTCGAGGATGGGCCGGCGGAGACGGTGATGGGGAATCCAACGCACCCCTACACGCAACTGCTCTTGCAGTCGATCCCCTCGCCCGATCCCGACGAGCGCTGGCACGGTCTCCCGCCCTCCAACCAGACCCCGCCTGCCGGGCGCGCGGATAGTCGCGATCGCTGCCTCTTCGCCGAGCGTTGCCCCTACACGATGGACCGCTGCTGGCAGCAACGCCCGCCGCGCTATACGGTCAACCAGCAGCACGCCGCCTGCTATCTGCATAGCCCGGAGGCCACCGTCCCGGCGGTTACGGTGATGCAGGAACCGGTCACCGCCGCCGACTGAGGGTGACGGGAGCCGGGATGGTAGGGTACAGCGCGAGTCGCGCGCGGGGTGTTGCCGGCGCGCGCCGCGTGCTGTGCTTCACGGGATAACGCTATTGGTCGATCGCGCGCCACGGAGGCGGGGAGTATCGCTCCCCGCCTCCCCGCGCGTGTCTCTCCGCACCGAGACGCCGCCGATACAACGGCAGGTCGCGCGTGTAGTGCGCCGCCGCCATGCTGTCGGATGCTTAGAGGAGGAGCAAGCCGCGCCGTGCGGCGAGTGCGACCGCCTCCGCGCGAGAGGCCGCATCGAGCTTGGTGAGGATGGCGCTGACGTGGAATTTGACCGTGTTCTCGCTGACGCCGAGGCGGCGGGCGATCGCGCGGTTCGTCAGCCCGGCGGCGAGGGCTTGCAGCACCTCGCCCTCGCGCGGGGTCAGCGCCTCGCCCGGCTCGGTGATAAGTGGCGGGCGCGGGCGGTCGAGCAGGCGCGCGATCAGGGCGGCGGCGGGGACGGGCGCGATCACGATGAGCCCGGCGGCGACGGCGCGTACGGCGGCGATCAGTTCCTCGCCGCCACTCTCGCGCGGGAGGTAGCCGCGCGCGCCGGCCCCGAGCGCGGCCAGCGCGGCCTCATCGGTCCGTTCCGCGCCGAGGACGAGCGCCGCCGGGCCGCCGCCGCCCCGCAGCAACCGCGCCAGCCCATCGAGCGCCTCATCGTCGCCCGCCGCCTCGTCGAGCAGGAGGAGGTCGGGCGTGGTGGCCGCGACGATCCCGGTGAGGTCCGCGCCCCCCGCCGCCTGTCCCACGATCTGGATGTCGGCCACATCGCCGAGAAGCGCGGCGAGTCCGGCGCGCGCGATCGGGTACGCCGCGACGACCAGGACACGGATCGGCATGTGGGGATCGCGGCTTGACGAGTCGGCGGTGAGGACCATAGTGCTCCGAGTGGGCGTAGTGGGCGAGTAGGCGAGTAGTGAAGTACAAGGGATGAACGGCGACGGGCGAAGGGAACGTGCGGATGGCAGTTGATGGAGGGCGCTGCGATGTGGTGTTATAGACGCCAACTGTGCGGGAGCGCAGGCTATTCCCAGGCGGGGCCGGTCTGCCTGCTTGGCCCGGAGGTGGCTGGGATCAAAATGCCCCTGAAGGGCAGTAGCTCCCACCCATGAAGGGCGCACTGCCTCCGGGGGACACTGTCCCCTCCGGGGACTGAGCCTGCTGTTCGGGTCGAGCCCTCTGCCCGGCGCTGTAACCTTGCGCCTCGCAGCTACCCTCTTCTGCCGAACGCCAACCGAACCCTCTACGGCCTACGGACTACGGACTACCGACTCTCCTTCTCCGCCGACTGCCGCCTCTCCCACGACCCACGACTCACGACTCACGACTCGCCCCGCCACAGCCCTTGCGACGGCACGCGCAGGGCGCGATTGAACTTGCTGGAGGCGTTCTCCCAGGCGATCGTCGCGGTCAGCTCCACGATCTGGTCGTCGGTGTAGTGCTCGCGCAGGCGGGCGAAGAGGGCGTCGTCCACATCGCGATCGCTGAACGTGATCGCGTCGGCGTAGGCGAGCGCGACCCGCTCCGCCGCGTCGTAGTGCGGGCTAGTCGCGTAGTCGGCGAGGGCGCGGATTTTGGCATCGGAGACGCCGAGTTCGCTGCTCACGGCAGCGTTGATGTCCTGTCAAAAGGCGCAGCCGTTGATGGCGGCCACGCGACGATTGAGCAGCGCGACCAGCGCGGGGTCGAGCAGGCCCGAGGCGTCGAGGCCGGTCCACATCGCACGCGCGCCGCGAAAGATCGTCGGGCGGCGGGCGTAGACGAGATGGTTGAGGAGCGCCCCGCCCCACTTCTGCGCCTGGGCATTAAAGACCGCGCGGATCGGCCCCTCCGCCGCTGCGGGATCGACACCGGGGATCCGGGACATGGGTCGACTCCTTTCACCGAGCGCTGCTCTGCGGCCCTCGCTTCGTCCCGCGATTATGGTACGGGGAGGGCGGCGGTGCAACGCGCCCCGCCCGGCACCTCCTCTGTCGGCGCGCGATGCCGCTTGACACCCGCGATCCACCTCGTTACGATCTGTCGCTGATAGACAAGGCGTCTGCTGGATAGTCGGCGCGGTGGCTGGGTGCGGTTGGTGGGTGCGACGGCCCATGGCCCGCCACGCTTGTGCTCGTCCGGGTCCGGTGTATGCGGGCCGGTTTTGCAGCGGTGCGGCGATACCGCCGAGCCTTCGCTGAGCGCAGGCGTACAGAAGGGGTGTGGGGCAGATGGTGACGGTGGATAATGCGGACAACATACAGACGAGCAATCTGCGGATCGAGAGCATTCGCCCGCTGATACCGCCCGCGATCCTCGTCGAGCAGTTGCCGCTGCCCGCCGCGAGCGCGTTGCTGGTGACGCGCGCGCGCCGGGCGCTGGTGTCCATCCTCAACGGCGAGGACGATCGACTGATCGTCGTCGTCGGCCCGTGCTCGATCCACGATCCCGCCGCAGCATTGGAGTACGCGCGGCGACTGAAAGGGCTCGCCGACGACCTGGCCGACGACCTTTGTATCGTGATGCGCGCCTACTTCGAGAAACCGCGCACGACGATCGGCTGGAAGGGCTTCATCAACGACCCGCACCTCGACGGCTCCTTCGCCGTGA
>JAABUM010007168.1_pt1 | contig 10452 bp, 8 predicted proteins | sample 5559161 | NCBI WGS metagenome assembly JAABUM01 (sample SAMN10711868, study PRJNA513369) | rock metagenome | isolation source: Antarctica rocks | place: Antarctica: Victoria Land, Siegfried Peak nord | reverse complement strand
TGGGCCTGCGCACCGTGCGCGATGGCGTCCGCTGGCATCTGATCGAGCGCACGCCCGGTCGCTATGACTGGTCGAGCGCCCTGCCGATGGTCGGGGCGGCCCGCGATGCGGGCGTCCAGGTCATCTGGGACCTCTGCCACTACGGCTGGCCCGACGACCTGGACCCCTTCAACCCCGCCTTCGTGGATCGTTTCGCGCGCTTCGTGCGGGCTTTCGCCGGGGTGCTGGCCGCCGAGACCGCCGCGACGCCGTGGGTCGTCCCGATCAACGAGATCTCGTTCCTCGCCTGGGGCGGCGGCGAGGTGGCCTACCTCAACCCTTTCGCCCGCGGACGCGGGGCGGAACTCAAGGCGCAGCTCGTGCGCGCCGCGATCGCGGCGATCGAGGCGCTATGGGCGGTGTGGCCGACCGCACGCATCGTCCACGCCGAGCCGATCATCAACGTGGTCGCCGATTCGACCAGTCCCCGGGATCACGCCGCCGCCGCCCGCGAGACGCAGGGGCAGTACGACACCTGGGACCTCCTCGCCGGACGTGCCGCGCCGCAGCTCGGCGGCGACGAGAAGTACCTCGATGTCATCGGGGTGAACTATTACCCCCACAACCAGTGGTGGCGGCGCGACAACGTCGGCTTCAACCCCGACCTCGCCATCCCCCCCGCGCACCGGCTGTACCGGCCGTTCCGCGAGCTCCTCGCCGAGGTCCACGCGCGCTACCGCCGCCCCCTGTTCATCGCCGAGACCGGTGCCGGGGATGCGGAGCGCCCCGGCTGGCTGCGCTACATCGGCGACGAGGTCCGCGCCGCGCGGCGCACCGACGTGCCGGTCGGGGGGCTCTGCCTCTACCCGATCATCAACTTCCCCTGGTGGGACGACGACCGGCACCTGCACAACGGCCTGTGGGACTATCCCGCCGCCGAAGATGGCGCACGGGCGATCGACCGCCCCCTGGCCGACGAGCTGCGCCGCCAGCAGCGTCTGTTCGCGGACCTCGGTGCCGGCGATCCCGACCGGGCGCGCGGTGGGGAGGGGCAGTGAGGCCGCACCTGTGCTTCTTCACCGACAGCCTGGACCCCTCGGGCGTGGGTCGGCACATGCTGACGCTCGCGGCGCACCTGCGGGACGACTATCGCATCTCCTGTGTCTGCCCGCCGACCCCCGCCGGTCGCCGCCTCCTCGACCACGCCGCCGCGCTCGGCCTCGACACCCTGGCCCTGGCGGTGCGCGACAAAGGGCCGGCGATGCCCCAACTGCGCGAGTGGCTGCGGGCGCGGCGGTTCGCGCTCTTCCACGGGCATGCGGGCATCGGTTGGGAGGGCCAGGTGGGCGTCTACGCGGCCCGCGCGGCCGGGGTGCCGGTCGTGGTGCGCACCGAGCATCTCCCTTATCTGCTCACCGCGCCCGAGCAACGCACGGACCACCGCCTCGTACTGCGGCAGATCGATCGGCTCATCTGCGTCTCCGAGGCGGTCCGCGCCAGTTTCCGGGCCGCCGGTGTCGCCGAGCACCAGCTCCGCACGGTGCGCAACGGCATCGACCCGCCCCCCCCCATCGCGACGGACCAGCGGGCGCTGCGCGCGGGCCTGGGGCTCCCACCCTCCGCCCGCCTCATCCTCACGGTCGGTCGCCTCACGGCGCAGAAGGGGTATCACGTCCTCGCCGGGGCGGTGCCAGCGGTGGCCGCACGCCACCCCGACGCCCACTTTGTCTGGGTCGGCGGCGGCCCGCTGGAGGGCGAGCTGCGCGCACGGGTGCGCGACGCCGGCCTGGCCGACCGGGTGCATCTCGTCGGGCAGCGGGCCGACATCCCCGCCCTCATGGCCGCGGCCGCGCTGTTCGTCCTCCCCTCCCGGTTCGAGGGCTTGCCGCTGGTCGTGCTCGAGGCGATGGCCGCCGGATTGCCCGTCGTCGGCACGCGCGTCTGCGGCACGACCGAGGCGATCGTCGATGGCGTCACCGGGCGTCTGGTCGAGGCGGGCGACGCGGCGGACCTGGCCGCCGCGCTGCTGGAGACGCTGGCGCAGCCCGAACGCGCGGCTCGTTGGGGTCGTGCGGGCAAGCGGCGCGTGGCGCAGGAGTTCGGCGCGGCCCGGATGGCCGCCGAGACGGCGGCCATCTACGAGGGGTTGCTCGACCGGCGCGCCTCCGAACCGTTCGGCGAACGGGAGGAACGACCCGCCGACTGATGCGCGAAGTGCGTGCGGGCGCACCCCTGCGACGCGCGTTGCCCGCCTCGCGGGCGGGGTATTCGAGAGGAGATGAGCATGGAGCAGGTTCGTGTCGGCTTTATCGGGGCCGGCGTCATCGCCAACCGGCACCTGGGTGACCTGCTAGACTTCGCGGATGTGCGGGTGGTGGCGCTCGCGGACCTCGCCCTCGATCGGGCGCGCGAGGCCGCCGCCCGTTGCGGCGCGCGGGCCTACGCCGACTACACCGAGATGCTCGACCGCGAGCCCCTCGACGCGCTCTACATCTGCGTGCCGCCTTTCGCCCACGGCGCGCCCGAACTGGCCGCCCTGGCGCGCGGGCTGCCCTTCTTCGTCGAGAAGCCGCTCTCGGTCGATCCACTGGTGGCCGAGGCGATCGCACGCGGCGTGGCGGCGCGCGGGCTGACGACCGCCGTCGGCTACCACTGGCGCTACCTCGACACCGTCGCCGCGGCGCGGGAACAGCTGGCGACCACCCCGGCCCGCCTCGCCCTCGGCTACTGGCTCGACGGCACGCCCCCGCCCCCCTGGTGGACGAAGGGGGCGCAATCCGGCGGGCAGCTGGTGGAGCAGACGACGCACATCTTCGACCTCGCCCGGTACCTCGTCGGCCCCGTGGACGAGGTGCAGGCCCTCGGCGCACGCCTCGCGCGGCCCGCGTATCCCGACGCCGACATCGACGACGTCTCGCTCGCCACGCTGCGCTTCGCCTCGGGCGCGCTCGGCTCGCTGGCCTCCACCTGCCTGCTGCAGTGGCCGCATCGCATCGGCCTGCACCTCTTCGGCGACGGCCTGGCGATCGAGCTGTCGGAGTTCCACCTGATGGTCGACGTCGGGCGGGGACGCCCCGTGCGCGAGGCGCACGGCGATCCGTTCGTGCGCGAGGACCGCGACTTCATCGACGCCGTCGCCGGTCGGGCCAACCGGATCCGCGTCCCCTACGCCGAGGCGTTGGAGACGCACCGCCTGGTCACCGCCGCCGCCCGCTCCGCGAAGGAAGGTCGGGCGCTGCGACTCGGCGCACCAGCGCCGAGCGCGTGAGAGGAGGACACACCCTTGAACGACACGACCAGCGCGAAAGCCTCACTCGGCTGGATCATGCAGCCGGCGCTCTTCGACACGCCGCCCGGTCACGACCCGCGCGACAGCGGCATCGCGCGCGCGCTGATCGCGGCCAACGAGGGGCACGTCGAACGGGCACGCGCCGCCGGGTTCGACACGATCTGGGTCGAGGATCACATGGGGTGGGGCGACAAGGCCCACCTGGAGTGCTTCACCAACCTGGCCTGGCTCGCCGGGCGCCATCCCGGATTGCGCTGGGGCACGATGGTCTGCGGGCAGGGCTTCCGCAATCCGGCCTACCTGGCGAAGCTGGCCGCCAACATGCACCTGCTCACCGAGGGGCGCTTCATCCTCGGCCTCGGCGCGGGCAACAACCCCGGCGAGCACCGCGAGTACGGCTATCCCTTCCCCCCCGCCGGCGAGCGTCTCGACCGCACCGAGGAGGCGATCCGCATCGCGCGCGCCCTCTGGACCACGAGCCCGGCCACCTTCCACGGCGCGCACTATCGCATCGACGGCGCCTTCTCCTCGCCGTTGCCCGACCGGCCGATCCCGCTGATGATCGGCGGCGGCGGCGAGAAACGGACGTTGCGCCTCGTGGCGCGGTACGGCGACTGGTGGTGCGCCGATGTGGGGGACGCGGCCACCTTCGCGCGCAAGAATCGCATCCTCGACGGGCACTGCGCCGCCGTCGGTCGCGACCCCGGCGCGATCGTCCGCGCGCAGGCCACCTGGATCAGCGTCGAGGAGGACCCGGCGCGCGTCGTCCGCTGGCCCGATCTGCACATCGTCGGCGGCTCGCCCGACGAGGTGGCGCGCGAGTTGCGCGCCTTCCGGGCCGCCGGGGTCGACCACTTCGCGATCCGTTTCATGGATTACCCCGCCACCGCCGGTTTCGAGCGCTTCGTCGGCCGGGTGCTGCCGCAGCTGACCGGGGACTGAGCGATGCACGTCCCGCCCCCACCGCCCCACCCGCCGACCGTTGCCGACAGCGCGTCCGCCGCCCGCCGCCCGCGCCGCGTCCTCTTCGTCTTCGCCTGGCTCGTCGTCGGGGGCGAGGAGACGGAGGTGCGGCTGCTGGCCCGGCGGCTGGACGCGGCGCGCTACCGGCTGGAGGTGGTGGCCTGCTTGCGCAAGCCGAACATGCCCGAACAGACGCACGAGCAGCTGGCGGCGCTCGGCGTGCCGGTCGATCGGACGCCCTACGACCTGTCGTTCGAGGACACCGTCGCCTACCTGGCGGCGAAGATCGCGCGCGGCGGCTACGATCTGATCGTCGCCTGTCAGGCCGTGCCGGACATCTATCCCGCGCTCGCGCGCCTGGCGGCACCGCCGCCGCTGATCGAGCACGGCGGGCTGGTGGGCGAGGCCCTCGCGGGCCCGAAGGAGCGCACGGCGCGCTACATCGGGGTCTGCGCCGCCATCCGCGACGCCGCCGCGCGCCGGATGCCCGGCCGGCCGCACCACGCGCTCGCGATCCCCTCGATGGTCGACCTGGCCGAGTTCGACCCGGACGACCGGGACGGGGTGCGCCGGGAGTGGGGGGTCGGGCCGGACGTGCCGGTCGTCGGCTGGGTGGGACGGCTCGACCGCAAGAAGCGCGTCGAGGATCTCGTCCGCGCCGCCGCCCTCGTGCGCGAGGCGGGGGCGGCGGCGCGCTTCGTCGTCATCGGCGGCCCCGACGCCTTCATGCCCGAGTACGCCGCCGAACTGCGCGCGCTCGCGGGCGCGCTGGGGGCGGGGCAGGCGCTGACGTTCCTGGGCGACCGGCCCGATGTGCCGCGCCTGTTGGCCGGCCTCGACGTTTTCGTCTGGCTCGCCCGCGACGAGGGGCTGCCGCACGTCGTCGCGGAAGCCGGCGCGGCCCGCCTCCCGGTGGTCGCCACGCGCGACAACGGCACGCTGGAGCAGATCGCGGACGGGCGTACCGGGTTATTCGTGCCGCACGAGGACCCGCCCGCCGTCGCCGTCGCCCTGCGGCAGCTCCTCGCCGATCCCGCGTTGCGCGGTCGACTCGGCGCGAACCTGCGCCGTGAGGTCGAGCGCGACTACAGCGCCGTCGTCGTCACGCGCCGGTGGGAGGCGCTGTTCGACGAGGTGCTGGCGGAGGCGGGGCGGGAGGCGTGAGGCGCGCGGGGCGGACGGTCGGCCGACGGGGCGTATGGCATTCCGCCACATCATCGGGGCGCTCCCGACCTTTTGCTGATCCCGGCAGAATCCCCCCTGGAAGCGGGGCCGGTGGGCCAGAAGTGGGCTTCCTGCGGCCCTTCGAGACGTTCTCCAGGCCACTTCCCGGGGTGTTCTCCCTATCCTGGACCCTCGATCACCAAAAGATCGCGAGACCCATCATCGGTGACGTCGGCGTGTACCTGAGATGGCAGCAGACCTGCCAGGGACGATAGGCAGGTTTGGTGCTGGAATGCCGTTTCGCGCTCGCCCGAGGGGTGATGTTCCTGCCACACTGACGACACGCCGGTGTCATACATCATACGAGCCTTCCGTGTCAAGCCCCCGAGGCGGAATTGTCAGGGGACGTCGGGCTTCAGGCGGCGATGGCCGCGACCGGCTGCAGGGACTCGACAGGCCGGGCATACCAGAGCCGGTAGAGCACGTCGACCAGGCGACGCTTGAGGCAGCGCATCGCCGCGCGGGCGGTCTTGCCCTCGGCGCGCTTCTTGGCGTAGTCGGCCTGCGCCAGGGGCTCGCAGCGCCGCTGGGTCAGCGCGATGACGTGGATGGCACGGTTGAGCTGCCGGTTGCCCCCGAAGTTCACGCGGTGGCCGTGGCGGCTACCCGAGGCCACGGCCACCGGGGCGATGCCGGCGAGGGCGGCGAGCGCCGCCGCAGAGTGGACGCGCAGGGTGCCCCCCAGCTCGCCGAGTAGCCGCGCGGCGACGACCGGCCCCACGCCACGCAGTTGGAGGAGTGGCGTCCCGAGCGCGGCCACGCGCTGCCCCATCAGGGCCGTCAGTTCCGCGATCTCCGTCGTCAGGGCCACAATGCGGGTGGCGAGCTGGCGGACAATGAGGAGCCGGGTACGCACGAGGGCGTCCGCGTGCGGCGGGTCGAACTCCTGGCAGTAGCGCACGCCGGTGGCCTGCATCAGGGGCCCGGAGCGCTCCTCGTAGCGCGGGTCGAGCTGCAGCATCTGGGCGTGGAGCTGGTTGATGAGCCGCGTGCGGTCGGCGACGAGGTTGTCGCGATGGTCGCTGAGGAGCCGCGATGCGGTGCTCGCGTCATCGGCATGTACCAGGGGAAGACCATCGCCTTCCGCGCCCAGGAGACGCGCCATCGCTAACGCGTCGGCGGTGTCGGTCTTGTCCTGCGTGCGCCCCCGGCGCCGGTACTGCGCCGTGCGGTGCGGCACCACCTCGCGGACCTCCGTCTCCCCCTGCGCCAGCAGGAACTGGGCGAGGCCCTTGCCCAACGACCCGCTGTTCTCGACACCCCAGCGCACGCCTCGCCTTACGATGTGTGACACCGGCGTGTAGTCAGCGTGGCAGGAAAAGCACCCCTCGGGCGAGCGCGAAACGGCTTTCCGGCGCCAAACCTGCCGCTCGTACTGCTAGTTATGCTGCCGTCTCAGGTACACGCCGACGTCACCGATGATGTGGCGGGGCATCTTCTTCATATATATGCGCGTGTCGGCCGACAACGCTACCCATATGTGTATCGGAAGTCATGGCCGGGCGTGATCTCGGCGTTGAACATGCGTGCCTACTCGCGCGCAGCTTCCTGGCTCACGAATATACAGTCATCATTCACGACATACTTTCCAACGACACAGCAGCAATCTACCGGCGCGAACTCCACGCTACAGCGCCAGAGATCGTCCTCCTCCTGCCAACCCTCGAAGAGATTCAGCGTCGCAACACTCTCCGCCCACCTCGCCTCACTGCCGAAGAAATTCTCATGCTTTATAGCTGGCAAGAGACGCTCACCGATTATGATCATAGAATTGACAACTCTACGCTTGAGCCGGAAGTGGTCGCAGTTCAACTGCGTCAGTTGGGTACCCGGTCGCGATCTACATAGACGTATAGTGTCATTCGTTCGCAGAACGCCCGAGCCTGTTGAAAAAGCCACTTCCTCGGCCTAGCGGGGACATCGCGCGCACCTGAACGCCCGGAATCCCATCTTTGGCAGGCACCTCGGCGCGCAATCAGGGGGGCGACAGCCGCTGCCGAGGTTTTTTCAACAGGCTGGCCCGATCTGAGAACCGGGCAAGCCTCGTATACGCTCCGGATAGCACCATAAGCGGCTTTGCCTTCGTCGGTGGCGATCCCGGCAGCGCTGGTATGCCTTAGCCGCCTGCTATACTCGGCGCATGCTACCGCCGACAGTCCGCTTGCTCTATCTGGGACGGTTCTTCGTGTCGCTGCGCTTCTTCGCGGCGATCCAGGTCGTTTATTTTGCCCAAATTACGGGCTCCTACGCGCTGGCGACGAGCCTGTTCGCGGCCTCCACCGTGGCCCAAGCCTGCCTGGAATTGCCCACCGGCGTATTCTCCGACTCGCTGGGGCGCAGCAGGACGGCCGTCCTGGCGAGCCTCGCGGCGCTCGGTTCCGTCACCCTCTACGCGGTCGGCGGCGGCTACTGGATCTTGCTGGCCGGTGCCGTGGTCGAGGGCTTGGCGCGCTCGCTCGCGAGCGGGAATGGCGAGGCGCTGCTCTACGACGCGCTGCGGGATGCCGGGCAGGAGGAGCGCTACCACCACATCCTCGGCCGCCTCGGCGCGATCGAGGCGGCCGGCTTCGGGTTTGCGGCGCTCGCGGGCGGTGTCATGGCCTCCCGCTCCATCAGCCTTGCCCTCTGGCTGAGCGTGCCGACCCAGGTGATCGCCCTCGCCGTCGCTCTGCGCCTCGCGGAGCCCGCTTCGACGAGCCGCGCGACGCTCAACCCTTACGGCCATCTGCGCGAGGTGGTTGTCGCGTTCAAGCGGAACCCCCGCCTGCGCCTGCTCACGTTGGCCCAAACTTGGAGCGAGGCCCTCGGCGAGTCGTCGTACCAGTTCTCGCCCATCTTTTTGCAAACAATCCTGCCGCTCTGGGGCATCGGGGTGATGCGATCGGTCATGGATCTCCTCAGCGCGACGGGCTTCTTCCTCAGCGGGACAGTCATCGATCGGCTCGGGGCACTCCGGACGCTCATCGGTCGCTTCGTCGGCGATCGTGCCCTGATGCTCCTGGCTTATGGCGTCCCCGGTCCCTGGTCTCCCGTCCTCCTGGCCGCCACGGCGGTGACCTATGGCTCCGCACAGGTGGCGCAGGGAACGTTGACGCAGCGCGAGTTCACCCACCAGCAGCGGGCGACGATGGGCTCGCTCGACGCGCTGATCGGGAGTATCGGCATGGCGGCGATCTCCGTCGCCATCGGCGTCATCGCCGATCGCATCGGCCCGCGCAATGTCCTGCTCCTCGCCCAGATTCTCCTGCTGCCCGTCATCGCGATCTACTGGCGGCTCTTCCGCCACTACGGCCGACGATCGGACGCAGCCAGGTCAGATGCATAAGCTCGCGCCCCGAACCCTTGCGGGCCATCTTGTTCGCATAACCTCCCCTACAGCGCCACTTCGTGAGGAGCATCCGATTACGCTTCCTCCTGCATATGAAGGGAGCAGGATGATGGTAATTGCGAGGGCAGTCGGGGACGAGGTGGCGGCGTTGGAGCGCTGGTCGGCGGGGCCGGCAGAGGTCCATGAGCGTGTCGCGCACCGCTTTCGGCGGGTGGAGGTGCGCGAGCGCGCCCGTCGCTACCTGGCCGGGCTGCTCGCGCGCGTGGAGCGTAAGAACGGCTGGCAGCTGGCGGAGGCGATGGGGGAGGCGGACCCGCACGGCGCCCAGCGCCTCCTCAACGAGGCCACCTGGGATGCCGACGACGTCCGCGATGACCTGCGCGCCGACGTCAGCGAGCACCGCGGCGACGCGGCGAGCGGCGTGCTCATCGTGGACGAGACCGGCTTCCCGCAGCAGGGCACGCGGTCCTGCGGGGTCGCGTCCCGGTACTGCGGCACGGCCGGCACGACGGCCAACGCGCAGGTCGGGGTGTTCCTCGCCTACGCCTCGGCCCGGGGCACCGCCTTCATCGATCGCGCCCGCTACTTGCCGCGCGCCTGGACGCGTGACCGGGCGCGTCGCGTGGCCGCAGGCGTCCCGAAGGGGACCCGCTTCGCGACCAAGATCACCCTGGCGAAGCGGCTGCTCGCGCGGGCGTTCGGTGTCGGGGTGCCGGCGCGCTGGGTGGTCGCGGACTCGTTCTACGGCCGTTCGCACGCCCTCCGGCGCTGGCTGGAGCAGCGGGAGCGCCCGTATGTGCTGATGATCCCGAAGACCACGACCGTCGAGTACGCGGGGCGCCGCGAACGTGCGGAGCAACTCGGCGCACGCTTGCGGGAGGATGCGTGGCACGGCACGGCCGGCGGGCAGCAGTGGGTCTGCCTCGATCTGACCGGCGCAAGCGCGAGCGGCATGGGCCGCTGGCTGCTGGTCCGCCGCGCCGCCGACGCGGGCGAGCTCGCCTACCAGCTGGCCTACGGCCCCGCCGGCACCACGTCGGCGGAACTGCTGCGCGTGTGCGCCGTGCGCTGGCGGATCGAGGAGGGCTTCGCGCAGGCGCAAGGCGAGCTCGGCCTGGACCACTACGCGGTGCGTCATTGGGAGGCCTGGCACCGTTTCATGACCCTGTGCCTGCTGGCACACGCCTACCTCGCCGTCCTCCACCTGCACGCCCGGGTACCAGGCGCCGCCACGGCTCCTCCCGCTCACCGTGCCGGAGGTCCGGCGTCTCGTGCTCGCACTCGCGGAAGGAGCCGAGCAGTGGGCGTACCGCCTCGGTGGTCGCGGTGGCGCCGGCGGCATCAGGCGGCCGCCGCACGGAGCTAGGCCACGCGACGAGGGCGGGGCCGGATGCCGCCACCGGCCACGCCGGCGTCCCCACCGCAGGCAGTGCCCGGGGCCGCGCTGACCGACGCCGAGTGGGCCCTGGTCCAGCCACTGCTCCCGCCGCAGCGGCCACCGATGGGGCGACCGCGGCGCGACCACCGCGCGGTGCTCAGCGGGATCGTCTGGGTCGTCCGCCGATGCGCCTCGTGGCGCGCGGTGCCGAACGAGTGCGGTAAATGGGAGATGGTCTACAAGCGTTACCAACTGTGGCGCGCGGAGGGGCGCTGGCAGCGCATCGCCACC
>JAABUM010007167.1_pt1 | contig 10454 bp, 7 predicted proteins | sample 5559161 | NCBI WGS metagenome assembly JAABUM01 (sample SAMN10711868, study PRJNA513369) | rock metagenome | isolation source: Antarctica rocks | place: Antarctica: Victoria Land, Siegfried Peak nord | reverse complement strand
GGATGGCACAATTGTGGAGCCCTTGGATGAAGACGCGGTCAGGGCAGCAGCAGCAACCTTCCAGGAGGCCGGCGTCGAGGCAATTGCTGTGGCGTTCCTAAACTCCTACCGCAACCCGGTGCACGAACATCGGGCAGCCGAGCTGATCCGGGCCGCCATGCCCCAGGTGTTCTTAACAACGTCGTTTGATGTGGCTCCGCAGTTTCGGGAGTTCGAGCGGTTTACAACGGTTGCTGCGAATGCTTTCGTTGGTCCGCGGGTCGCTGACTACCTGGGTGGCGTGGAGCGAGCGCTGGAGACGGAAGGGTTTCACGGAAAGATCCACGTCATGATGTCTAGCGGGGGCGTGGCCACACTGCCTGCGGCCAAACACAATCCGGTGACTCTTTTGCTCTCGGGTCCCGCTGCCGGGGTGCTCGGCGGTAAGTGGTCCGGGGATCAGTCGGGGAGAACAAATCTCATCACCTTCGACATGGGTGGCACCAGCGCGGATATCGGCATCTCCCGAGAGACCGGCATCATTGAGGCTCCGGCCCGGGACACCTGGGTGGCCGGGTATCCGGTGCTCACCCCGATGCTGGACCTGCTGACCGTCGGCGCGGGAGGCGGAAGCGTTGCTTATGTCGACAACGGCGGGAAGCTTCGAGTGGGACCCCGCAGTGCCGGCGCACGGCCAGGGCCGGCTTGTTACGGATACGGAGGCAAGGAAGCAACGATCACGGACGCGCAGGTCGTTCTCGGTCGACTTAGCCGCGATAACTTCCTGGGGGGGGACATGCATCTCGACGTCGCCGCAGCCAAGGACGTCGTGGGACAGGTTGCCCGAGAAATCGGCCTATCCCCTGAGGAGACAGCCGAGGGCATCGTCCGAGTGGCCAATAACAACATGGCAGCCGCAGTGCGATCCCGCACTATCGAGCGAGGCCTCGACCCGCGTGACTATGTCCTGACGGCGTTCGGTGGCGCTGGCCCACTGCACGCCGCCGAGTTGGCAGACATGCTCGGTATCCCCACCGTTCTGCTTCCGCCATACCCGGGCATAACCTCGGCGATGGGACTTCTGACTACCGACCTGCGGTACGTCCGAGTGTCAACGCTGTTCATGCGGACGGACGACGCCGACGTTTCCACGCTTCGAGCGCTCATCGACGAGCACCGCGCAGCACTCCGCCAGCAGTTGGTCGAAGACGGGGTAGCGGAGGAGAGCATCAACGTCTCGCACTCTTTCGACTGTCGCTTCGCTGGTCAGGGCTACGAGCTCCGAATACCGCTAGAGGGAGCGAACGTGGATCAAGAGGTTCTGCGTCACCTGGCACGTGAGTTCGATGCCCTACACCTGCGAGAATATGGTCACTCCTTCCCCCAGGATCCAGTGGAGATGGTAAATCTACGCACCACAGTTGTCGGCTCCTCCAACAGAATCTCATCAATTAAGACCGAATCCGGGGACCTGCTCGACAACGCGCGTGTGAAGACAGGCAAAGCCATCTTCCGATCCGCGGGCGAGCTAGCGTTTCACGAGGTCAGTTTCTTTGACCGTTGGAAACTGCCGCATGAGACGTCTTTCCCAGGGCCGGCAGTCGTGCTGCAGCGGGATACGACGGTGCTGGTCCCACCGCGGTGGAAGGGGCGCGCGGATTCCTCTGGCGCTTTAATCCTAGAAAAGAGTGAATGAGATGGCGAAAGGTCGTGTAGACCCGATCACCGAGGCGTTGGTCTCTGGTGCCATGACGAGCATCTGCGACGAGATGGCCCACAAGTTGATCCGTATGTCCTATTCAAGCATTATCCGCGAGTCCGAGGACTTCGGCTGCGCCCTGCTTGATGCTCAAGGCCAGCAGATTGCTGAATCCACACTGAGTACTCCGCTTCAATCCGGCCCGATTACTGGCTACGTCCAGGGGATCATCGAGGCGCTCGTCGGGTACGACGAGGAGCTCTTTCCCGGAGACGTGATCATGCACAACCATCCGTACCATGGGGCCTCGCATGGCCCTGATGTGGGTTTCTGCGTCCCGATCTTCCTGAAGGACCAGCTCGTAGGTTACTCAGTTACGACCGCGCATCATCTCGACATTGGAGCGCTCTCGCCTGGATCGTGTGGGATCGTCGATGCGACTGACGCTTACGGAGAAGGTCTCCAGTTCAAAGCTATCAAGGTGTTCGAGAAGGGTAAGCGTAACGATTGGGTGTGGCGGATGTTGGAGACGAACATCCGTATGTCGCGGGTGGTGTTGGGCGATATGGAGGCGCAGATAAGTGCCGCGCGAACGGGCGCAGAACGGTTCCTGGCCCTCGTGGATGAGCACAGCCTGACTGTTGTCCAAGATGCTTGCGCCGACTTGATGGATTACTCAGAGCGAATGATTCGTCAGAAGATCCAGGATATGCCCGATGGTACGTATAAGGCCGCTGGTCACTTGGACGGGTTTATAGACCACCCGGATCCTCGCTACAGCCGACTCCCGATTGTAGTGAGTCTGACGATCGCGGGCTCGAACATTCTCATCGACTTGGCGGGTACCGCTGACCAGGTCGACCTGCCGATCAACATGCCGTTTAAGGGAACTGTCGACGTTGCTGCTTACGTTGTGCTTCGGTCGATCCTTCTCGATAGCGCACTTGAGGAGAACGTGCCGGCCAATGCCGGCCTGTATCGGCCAATTACTATTGAGGCTCCGCTGGGGTGTCTGGCCAACCCCAGGTACCCAGCACCCGTTATCGCCCGGTTCTGCTCCGGCAACGTCCTGGCTGGGGTGATTCAGCGGTCGCTGGCGGACGTGCTGCCTGAGCGTGTAAGTGCCGGGGTCGGCAACCTGAAGGTGGTGGCCTACAGCGGTCTCAGCGCCGACGGGGAGTACTGGGTCTACATGGACATTACGGAGGGCAGCTATGGGGGCCGTGCGGGTAAGGACGGCATGGACGCGGTGGACACCCTGTACGCCAACACGAGGAACAATCCGATAGAGGATCTAGAGGCCCACTATCCCCTTCGCGTTGATCGCTACGAGCTGCGTGAAGATGCCGCTGGCCCGGGTCGCTGGCGCGGTGGTGTCGGCTCTATCAGAGACGTGCAGATGCTCGTTGGCGCTGGATTCTCCATCGAGGGCGACGGTGATCACTTTGGACCCGAGGGACTGTTTGGCGGCCGCGCTGGCGCAACGGGCGTTACCGCCCTGAATGTGGGGCTGGGAGGCGGGTTCGCCTCAGTCCCGTCGATGTCTCCCTACCGCCGAGCCGAAGGTGGCACGTCGTTGCGCACGGTGAGTCCCTGCGGGGGCGGATATGGGGACCCCCTGGAAAGGGACCCGATCTCTGTCCTCAACGATGTCCTCGACGACTTAGTGTCGGTGAATTCCGCGCGGTCCTCCTACGGAGTGGTGATCGACACCGAGATGATGACGGTGGACGAGGTCGCTACCAAGGAAGCCCGTGCTGCCGCTCTTCTACAGGTTAGGGCGTAAGCGGCTATGGCCCACGCCGACAAACGCGGCCATGCGCAAGCGGTCGTCAGAATGCCGAGGTCCTTCCGTTGAGCAGTAGCTTCGCCGTGGACGAGCATCGTTTGGAAGGCGCTATCAAGGAACTAAGCGCTTTCAGCTCCACGGGTGGAGAGCGGGGGATCACGCGATTGGCCTGGAGCGCTGAGTACCGTGCGGCACAAGGCTGGTTGATCCAGCAGATGCGCGCACTTGGGCTTCGCACTCATGTGGATGCCGCCGGCAATACCTGGGGCCGTTGGGAAGTGGGACAGCTTCCCGCGCTCGTCGTCGGATCTCATATTGATTCTGTCCCTATGGGGGGCATGTTCGACGGTTGCCTGGGCGTGTTGGCTGGCCTGGAAGTTGTGCGCACGTTACAACGGGCTGGCTTCCAGCCGCGCCGGCAGATGTGGTTGGTGGCGTGGGCCGAGGAAGAAGGTAGTGCGACAGGAGTCGGCCTACTGGGTAGCCGCGCGTTCACCGGACTACTCCCTGATGCCGACCGTGTCGGCGGGTCCGATGTGACGAAGTCTAGGACCTCGAAGCTTCTTCGTGAGGGCGAGGAACGAACGGGCACGCTCGTGGCGGATCTGGTGACGGAGTGCGACGACATTAGCGCTTACCTCGAGTTGCACGTTGAGCAGGGGCCGGTGCTCGATGAAGCTGAAGTGCCCATTGGCATTGTGAGCCAGATCGTTGGACTGGAAACCGGATCGGTGCGCGTGCACGGCGAGCCGAATCATGCGGGTGGAACGCCGATGAGAAGCCGGAAGGACGCGCTGGTAGGGGCTTCCATTCTGGTCCAGGCGACGGATCGGATCAGTCGTCAGTTGGGCCTGCGGGCGACTGTAGGGGAGCTAGTGGTCTCGCCAGGCGCCTCTAATGTGATCCCGGGGTACTGCGAGCTGAAAGTGGATGCGCGGTCCGAGAGTAAGCCGATCCTTGACGCCTTCTTTGTTGCATTCGGCGAGGAGTGCATTGCCATCGAGTCTGAGCGAGGTCTGGAGACAACATACCAGCGCGAGTATGCGCTCGCCCCCACCTCACTTGACGGAAACCTGCAAGACATGTTGCGAGGTGGCGCAGTAAAACTCGGCTTGGCACATATGGACATTGCCAGTGGGGCGGGCCATGACGCCATGGCCCTTGCGAGCAGAGTGCCAACTGCGATGGTATTCGTGCCAAGCAGACTGGGCATTAGTCACGCTCCCCGTGAATACTCGTCGCGGGACGCATGTGGGGCCGGTGCATCGCTGCTCACGGAAGCGGCGGCGGACCTGCTGTCCGGGTAAGTAGGAGGGCGCGTCGACCGAGATGGAGTGTCAGTGCGAGGCGAGATTCACCTACTCGGAGCACCGAGTCTAATCCCAACGAAGTGGATGCGGAAGATGAGCAACTGGATACAAGCAAGAGATACAAGATTCCGCGGATGTCTCGCAGCTGTGGCCCTGACGGCGTTGTCGTCACTTGCGGGCTGCGGCAACAATGCGCCCGCAACGCCACCGCCGGCCGTAGGGGCGGGAGGGGCTGACCCCTTCGCCGCGTTGTCCACGAGGCTCGATCAGCACCGCGGAGTCCCGACCTTCACTGCCCCAGGCCCGGCGTTCGATGCACAGGCGGCAGCGAAGGGTAAGAAGATCGCGGTCATCCCCGCTTCAAGCAGCATCCCTTTTGTGCAAACTATTGCAGAAGGAATGCAAGCGGCCGGCTCCAAGATTGGACTCGGGGTGACGGTGCTGCAAAACCAAGGTCAGACCTCGCAGTGGGCACAAGCGTTGGGTAACGCTGTCTCGCAGAGTGTAAGTTCAGTCGATCTCCTTGCCGGCATTGACCCAGCACTCGTCGGGCCTCAGATCAACCAAGCGCAGGCGGCTAAGGTAGGAACGGTCGTCTCGCACCTTTACGGGGTCGGACAAAACCACGCACAGGGCCTAGCGGGGACTGTCGACGCGCCTTATGGCACTGCTGGAGAGCTGCTCGCGGACTACGCAATAGACAAGTCACGTGGAAAGCTGAACATGCTCGTCGTCACGATCAACCAAGTCTTGTCCACTACCCCGATGGTCGACGGGATCAAAAAAGAGGTCACTCAGTACTGTCCGAGCACCTGCAAGTTGAGTTACACGAACGCGGCGATCGCCAACCTCGCGACGGAAGTGCCCGCGAACGTCCGAGGCGCGATTCAGCGAGATCCCAGCATCAATTATATTGTCGCGTTATACGACAGCGCGGAGGTGCCGTATGTTCTAAGCGGCATCCAATCGGCAAGCGCGACCGGAAAAGTGAAGATCGTTACGTTCAACGGCACGCCGTCGATACTCAAGTTGGTCGCCGACGGACAGGTCGCGATGGATGTGGGAGAAGATCTCAGTTGGATCTCCCTCGCGATCCTCGATCAACACTTGCGACTACTGGCCGGCCTACCTGCTGTGCCGAATGAGAATCTACCGCTGCGAATTTGGGACAAGAGCAATGTAGCTGAGGCTGGTTCACCACCAAAGAACTCCGTTGGCTATGGCACGTCTTTCGTAGACGGCTACCAAAAGCTATGGAAGTTGCCAGCGGGCGTAGGTCTAGGGGGGCTCAGTTGAGCCAACCGGTACCTGTCGTACCTGTCCTACGCGTAGAAGAACTTTCCAAGAAGTTTGGATCAACCTACGCCCTGCAAGACGTGGGTCTACAGATCGCGCCCGGCGAGATTCATGGCCTCCTTGGCCAAAACGGATCGGGCAAGTCGACTCTGGTAAAGATTCTAGCCGGCTTCCACGCCCCAGAGTCAGGGGCACTTGTGGCGATCAACGGGCAAGAGATGCCCTTGCCCATGAATGCTTCTGACATCAGGCGGCAGGGCGTCGCTTTCGTGCACCAGGACCTGGGACTGATTCCCGAGCTCTCGGTAGCCGAGAACTTTGCGCTCGCAGAGATCGCGACCAGCAGGCGAATACGCATCCGGTGGCCGGACATCCGACGCCGCGCAGCCGAGGCTCTCGACGAGTTCGATGTTCGATTGCACGTCGATCAGAGGGTCAGAGACCTTGCTCCAGTCGATCGCGCCTTAGTGGCTATTGCTAGGGCGTTGACGAACCTCCAAGATGCGCACTGGGAGATAAGCGGTGGCCGGAGCCCGTGCTTGTTAGTACTGGACGAGCCGACCGCTTTCTTAGATAAGGACAGCGCCGGTCGGCTTGGAGAGTTCCTCCAGTTACTTGTGAAGGCTCGGGACAGCGTCCTTCTGGTTTCGCACAGCCTCGCAGAAGTCCAAGCTCTTACACACCGGGTCACTGTGCTACGAGACGGTCGGTGCGTTGCGGAGACAGCGACCGCTGCAGTATCCAAGGCTGACTTGATCCAAATGATCGTGGGTCGCCAAGTCGTGACGGCGACAGGGCGTCGGGTTGACGCCTCCTCTGCCGGAAGTATTAATGAGCCGGACGACGCGGTCAAGATTAGTCTGACCGGTGGCGGGAAGATGAACCAGCTAACTCTGACACTGTTACCGGGCGCGGTAGTGGGCGTGACGGGCCTGAGGTCCTCTGGGTGGGAGGACGTTCCATACTTACTCTTCGGAGTCAAGCCGGGCACGGGCAAGATCCAATCGTCTCAGGGTTCTGTCGACATGAAGGGACTAACCCCACGTCAGGCCCTAGATATGGGCTTTGGCCTCGTGCCGGCGGATCGTGCATCCCAGGGATGCATAGGTGAACTATCCGTAGCTGAGAACTTGTCGATGCTCGTTCTCAAACGCCATATCGTCAAGGGGTTCCTGCGGAAGTCACAGGTTCACCAGGACGCGCAGCGGCTGCTAGCTCGTTATGAGGTACGACCTGCAGATCCAGATCTCCCGCTGGGCCAACTCAGCGGCGGTAATCAGCAGAAAGTGCTGTTGGCGAAGTGGATAGACCGACATCCGCGACTATTACTGCTTCATGAGCCCACGCAAGGTGTGGATGTGGGGGCACGGCAACAGATCTTTGAAATACTCCTAGACTTGGCCGCGGCAGGGACTCGCATCCTGATCGCATCCTCCGATCAAGAGGAGTTGGCCCATCTGTGCAGCAAGGTCGTAATAATTGCAGATGGTGGTGCTGTGGTGACCCTTGAAGGTGCGGACCTGACAGAGCAGGCTATTACGGAGGCATGCCTTTCAACGGAGCGCGGACGACTGTCCAATGAAGAACACCATCCTCAGCGGGAAGGGGAAGCTTGTGACGGTAATGGTCGGGAAACAGCGTCTAGTCGGGGAAGGCTCGAAGGCACACGTCCTCGGGGGTGACCTGAGATCCCGTTTCGGGCTACTCGTTGCCTGGGCGGCGACGATTCTGGTCTTCTCTCTCGTGGCTCCGCATACATTCCCGCGCGTCTCGACCTTCGCCGGAATACTGGGCTCGCAGGCGATACTCGTCTTCCTCGCGGTTGCTGTCTTGTTTCCCCTTACCGCGGGAGACTACGACCTATCGATCGGCGGCACCTTGTCGCTGAGTGCAATGGTGCTCGGCATCCTAAATGCCCAGGACCACGTGACCCTAGGGGTCGCCATACTGGCCGCTGCCGCCGTCGGCGTGGTTGTTGGCGCGGTCAACGGCTTCCTTGTCGTCAAGTTCAAACTCGATCCCTTCATTGTTACGTTGGGCATGGGAACCGTGCTCGACGGCTTGGCGCTGTGGAGTAGTAACTCGAACACGATCACTGGCGTCTCGCAGTCGCTGCCCCAGTGGACAATCCTCTACACGGTCTTCAAGATCCCGCTAGCCTTTTACTACGGGTTGTTCCTGGTAGCTCTCGCTTGGTACGCCCTCGAGTACACCAGCTTCGGACGTCGACTGCTTTACGTCGGACGCGGGCGGGAAGTGGCACGACTAAGTGGCGTGGCAGTCGGGTCATCACGGGCCTCTGCCTTCGTGATCTCGGGCCTTGCTAGCGCACTAGCGGGGGTTGTGTACGTCGGGACTACTAGCTCATCGACTCCTGGGGCGGGTGACTCCTATCTGCTCCCCGCATACGCGGCTGTCTTCCTAGGGGCGACGGCGATCAAGCCCGGGAGGTTCAACTCATGGGGGACGCTGGTCGCGGTGTACTTCCTGGTCACCGGGATAACCGGCCTGATCCTGATTGGCGCGAACAGTTATGTGCAGGACTTGTTTTACGGCGGCGCGCTCATTACAGGGGTAGTGCTGTCGCAACTCTCGCAAAGAGGGGCAACGAGTACTTCACGCGGACATGCCTCCAGGTTGAAGGGATGGGTTTATCATGGAAAAACGAGGTGACTCGCGACGTGGCGAGCCTAGGTGGGAGCCGGGTGTCGCACACACTCAAATCTTTTCTAGCAGCATCGTCGCTGAACATGAGTGGGGCGTCGAGGTGACATACGGCGTGCTTGAGGGGGAGTTCTGCGGTAAGGTGATGACCCTGAAGTTGGGTGCGTCGATTCCAAACCGTGTGCACCAACGTAAGCGTGAGTTGCTGTCGGTGCTGGACGGGCAAATACGATTCCGGTACCGGCACCCAGCCGGCGACCCGCGAAGTGTCATCCTGGAGAACGGGGATTGCGTCTACGTCTTCCCTGGCCTTGAGCACGGTGTCGAGGCACTCGCCGACTCAGTCCTCGTGGAATCCTCGTCCACGGAGTTCACTGACGTCACGCTAGTAGCAGATCACTAGAGCATATCCCTTCTGCTGAACGCAGCAGCAGAGGAGCAGGCGCCACCACAGTATCCACTGGTAGTGCCGGGCGCGGGCGTCGTAGATGTTCGGAACGGGAGGTCTCCTCTAGGCTGCACGTTTCGTCGTCCCATGAAGGGGGGTTGAAACGCATGGCTGCCGATGGGAACGGACGGCCTCCAACTATTCAGGACGTCGCTCGATCCGTAGGTCTTCACCAGTCAACGGTGTCGCGTGCGCTAAATCAACGTGCCGGCGCTCGGGTGTCTTCCGAAACAGTAGATCGGGTACGAGCGTCAGCGGTAGCTCTCGGCTACGTCCCGAACCCGTGGGCAGTCAGCTTGCGCACGCAGAGCACCAAGTTGATCGGTGTGGTTGTCCCGAGTATGAGAGATCCCATTCACGCCGCGCTGTGTGACGCGGTAGAGCAAGCAACGTACGGAGCGGGCTATCAGGCCACCTTTGTTAGCAGTGGAGACACTCCTGCGGGGCAGCGGCGCAAGGTCGAATACCTCCTTGAGCGGCGCGTGGACGGGTTGATCCTGACGGATGCTCATCGGCGGAACCCACTCGTGGCGGATCTGAAAACTCGGGGGATCCCCCTGGTTCTGATCATCCGGCGGACGGGGGGCCTCTCGGCGCTGGCTGTCGACGAACTGCGTGGGGGTTCTCTAGTGGCAAACCACCTGTGGCAGGGCGGTCACCGCAAATTCGGCGTCGTTGGCGGGATGGCGTATGCAAGTACTGCCCATGACAGGGTGTGCGGGTTCCTTAAGACAATCCAAGAGTTTGGAGGAGTAGCCAACACGGATGTTGCCGTGGTGGCCTCTGAGTTCGACGTCGAGGCTGGCTACCAGGCCTGTCGGCGCCTGATCAATATGGGTGGCAGAGTAAGCGCCATATTCGCAGTCTCAGACTTACTGGCTGTCGGCGTCATGGCGGCACTGCGAGAGGTCGGCCGCACCCCGGGTCGCGATGTCGCAGTTGTGGGATACAACAACCTACCGCTGGCGGCACGGCTACCGATCCCACTGAGCAGCATTCACGTCCCGCTAGAGAAGCTGGGCCAGCTGGGGGTGGCGCGCCTGGTAAGGCAGCTCGAAGGCGAGAGGCACCCCCCAGAGCCGGTTCTCTTGGAGCCGCGCCTTATAGCGCGCGAGTCATCGGAGATGGTGCGTGTTGCAACGAAGTCCGACTCGCCATAGCTCCGAGAAGGTAACTATGCAGGTCTGCTGATGTGGAGTTCACCCGCTTGCGCGGACACCACGTTACTGCGGACTTGGGTAACTGTTCAGCCTGGATCCCAGAACTCCT
>JAABUM010007164.1_pt1 | contig 10463 bp, 9 predicted proteins | sample 5559161 | NCBI WGS metagenome assembly JAABUM01 (sample SAMN10711868, study PRJNA513369) | rock metagenome | isolation source: Antarctica rocks | place: Antarctica: Victoria Land, Siegfried Peak nord | reverse complement strand
CTTCCCGCCGTCCTCGAACGCTATGGTACTCATCAGAATGACCTCCTCGTGGCTATGTTTGTTGTGGTAAACAAAGCCTACCGCGCGGGGGCCATTCAGGTGTTTGCACAAAACTTAGGTAGCTAGACCGGAGGCGGTTTTAATGGTGGGATTACATGTTGTGCTAGCTGTATCCGACTTTCCCATCTGGATACGGGTCACGCACTACCTCAATCTGCTCTTCATGTTCTTGCTCATGCGCGCTGGCCTGCAAATCCTGATGGCCCATCCCCGGCTCTACTGGAATAGTAGCTGTAGGCCCGGCTCCGAATGGCTCAAATTCACCAAGGCTAAAGTGCCGACCGACCGCTTGTATACGGCGATGGACGATGAGCGGTCCATTTCCCCCTGGCTCGCCCTGCCGGGAAAAGATGAGCTTGGGATGGGGCGGCATTGGCATTTCTTCTGCGCCACGTTCTGGATGCTCAGCGGCCTCGTGTATGTGGTCTTGCTCTTCGCCACCGGCGAGTGGAACCGCTTGATCCCCACCTCGTGGGATATCATTCCGCGCGCCTGGCACACCGCCCTCATCTATGGCAGCTTCCACATCCCACCGGTGAGCGATTTCCGCCCGTTCGATCCCTTACAACAGCTGGCGTACGCGGGGGTGGTCTTCCTACTGGCTCCGTTCCAGATCATCACCGCGTTCGCCATGTCGCCGGCGATCGAGGCGCGCTTCCCCTGGTTCGTCAAGCTCCTGGGAGGGAAGCAGGGCGCGCGCAGCTTGCACTTCATCGGCCTGGCGCTCTGGGCGCTCTTCGGCGTCGTCCACATCGCGCTGGTCTGCGTGGTCCACTTCCAGGACAACGTGCGCAACATCATTTTCGGGAATGCTCCCGGCGCCGCGCACGCAAGCCTGACGCTGGCGCTGGGCATCTTCTTCGGCAGTTTCGCCGTCGTGTTGCTCATCGCGGCCTGGGCGTCGTGGTATACCCTGGGTCACCGCCGCCAGATGCAACACGTCCTCGGGGCGGTCGTCGATCCTATCCGCATGTTGAGCATGCAGAGGCTGACGACGCGCCAGCGCTATACAAAAGTCTCGTCGTACTTCTGGACCAATGGCTATCCCCCCGAGACCGCTGAGTATAAAAAGCTGGTCGAGACGAACTTCGCCGCCTATCGGCTGGAGGTGTCCGGGCTGGTGGACACCCCGCTGTGCCTGTCACTCGACGATCTGCGCGCGATGGCCCAGGAATCGCAGACGACCCTGCACAGCTGTATCCAGGGCTGGAGTGGGATCGCCGCATGGACGGGCGTGCCGGTCACCGCGATTCTACAGCGCTGTGGCGCCTCGCCGCGCGCGAAGTACCTCGTCTTCACGTCCTATCAGCACGGCAAGCAATCGTTCCCCCAGGCCACGCACTCGTGGGAGCGTCCCTTCTACGAGGCCCTACCCATGGGGCAGGCCACCCATCCCCAAACGATCCTGGCCCTGGAGATGAATGGAGAGCCCCTCCCCGTCAACCATGGGGCCCCGGTCCGCCTGCGTGTCGAGACGTATCTGGGCTACAAGATGGTCAAGTGGGTGCGCTCGATCGAGGTGGTCGATGAGTACACCCACCTCTGGGATGGACAGGGGGGCTTCCGCGAAGATAACCAGTATTATGGCACGAGCGCGGAAATCTAAACCCTTGGCGTTCCCGTGGCGTGGTAAAATGTAGGTAGCCCATGAGATACATCAACAAGGGATACCGGACACATGCCATTTTTCTTCGACCCACGTTATTTTCTGTTCGCGCTGCCGGCGCTGGCGCTCGTCATGTTCGCGCAGGCGCGCGTGCGCTCGGCCTACGGGCGCTACTCGCAAGTACGTAATTCCTATGGCCTGACGGGCGGTGAGGCGGCGCGGCGCTTGCTTGACGGAGCGGGGCTGACCTATGTCCCGGTGCGCGTTGTGCCGGGCGATCTCTCCGACAACTATGACCCGCGGCAGAAGGTACTCAACCTCTCACAGGGCGTCGCCAACGCGCCCTCGGTCGCCGCGCTTGGCATCGCCGCGCACGAGATCGGGCACGCGCTACAGGACGCGCAGTCCTACGCGCCACTGCGTGTGCGCGCCTCGCTCGTGCCGGCCACGAACATCGGTTCGCAACTGGGTTTCTATATTTTCTTCGCTGGGTTGTTCATTCATCCGCTGGCCTGGATCGGCATCGGCCTGTTCTCGCTGGCCGTGCTGTTCACGCTGGTCACGCTGCCGGTCGAACTCAACGCCAGCCGCCGCGCGCGCCAATTGCTCGCCTCAAGCGGGCTCATCACGCCGGCCGAGATGGGCGGCGTCAGCGCGGTGCTCAACGCCGCCGCCCTCACCTACGTCGCCGCCCTGGCGCAGGCGCTGGCCACGCTGCTCTACTTTCTCGACGTCATGGGCGTGTTCTCGGCTGACCGTCGACGATGAGTGACGAGTGGCAAGTGGCAAGTGACCAGTTCTCGCCACTTGTCACTTGCCACTCGTCACTAAACACTTAAAGGTTCATAATGATTTTGCTTTCCGATCTCACTCAGGACGAGATGGTGACCTGGGCCGTCGAGCGCGGCTTGCCCGCGTACCGCGGGCGTCAGCTCTATCGCGCGGTGTTCCGACGCCTCGTGACCTCGCTCAACGAGGCGACCGACCTGCCGGCCAACCTGCGCGCCGCGCTCAAGGACGAGGTCGCGGTCATCCCGCTTGTCGTGCAGCAGAGCCAATACCATGCCGAGGCGGAGACGGAGAAGGCGCTTTTCCGCATGGCCGACGGCGCGCTCATCGAGGGCGTGCTGATGGACTACCCAGCGGAACGCGGCGGGGGACGTCACACCGTGTGTCTCTCCACGCAGGTCGGCTGCGCCCTGGCCTGCCGCTTCTGCGCCACGGGCCTACAGGGCTTCACACGGCACCTCAGCGCCGGTGAGATCGTGGCGCAGGTGTTGCACTTCGAGCGCATCCTACGCGCGCGCGGCGAGCACGTCACCAACGTCGTATATATGGGCATGGGCGAACCCCTGGCCAACTACGAGAACACCATCAAGGCGACACGCCTGCTCACTGACCCCGAGGGCTTTGGGCTGGGCCAGCGTCACATCACCATCTCGACGGCGGGAGTCGTCCCCGCCATCCGCCGCCTGACCCACGAGGGTTTGCAGGTTGGCCTGGCTATCTCGATCCACGCGGCGACCGACGAAGCGCGCTCGGCTCTGATGCCGATCAATCGCCGCTATCCCCTCGACGAACTCCTCGACGCCTGCCGTGAGTACGTGGCGACGACGCACCGGCGCATCACCTTCGAGTACACGCTCATGAGCGGCGTCAACGACGGGCCGGGCGACGCGCGCGCCCTGGCCGAACGCCTGCGTGGGTTGCTGTGCCACGTCAATATCATCCCTTGGAACGCCGTCGAGGGCATCCCGTTCCAACCCTCGTCGCGCAACCGCGTCGAGGCGTTCCGGCGCGCCTTGGCCGAGGGCGGGTTGCCCGTCACGGTGCGCGACACCAAGGGCAGCGCCATTCAGGCTGCCTGCGGCCAACTCAAGACGGCGGCCACGCGCGAGCGCAAGACGGCGCTACGGCCGCTACCCGTCGCCGTAGGATAAAAAACCTATGACAGATCTATCGTAAGTATGGGTAGCGAGTAGCAGCGGAACAGCGTCTTGTCGCGTCCGCATTTTCCAGGCGAGCAGGATCGGGAGGTATCTTGTCGCGTCTGCCCTCGTTCGGTATACGGGCATATCGTGCGTGGATGGTCTTTTCGGTCAGGACAGCCTCAAGACGGCAAGCTACAACGCCATCTGGCCCTTTTTCGGGCGCTTCCTGAGCGGGCACAGCTAGGAGGTCGGCGGCTCGCAGTGACGGTAGATTTAGTTTCCCTACCTCTTAGTCACGGCGTGCGACGAAGATCATGACACGACCGGTGCTGAGCAGTGGCCCTTTCTTCCAGTCTCCGTACACATGCTCAACAGTAAACCCGGAGTCAGTCAAGGTATCAGTTAACTCTTCGAGGCTACGAAAACGCAACTCGCTCTTGGCGACCACAACCTCTCCAGTGGAGAGGGAGATATTATGGCCCTCAAAGCTAACGCGACCATCACCCACACGCACTAGCTCGAGCCAACTCTCCATTAGGCCATTGGGAGAGTCGAATTGTTCATAGGTGGCCGCCCGGTTCCATCGCTCCCAGGCCCGATCGTCCGGGTTGCGGCTCTCGAAAGCGAGATAACCGCCAGGGCGTAGGGCAGCGTGCATAGCCGCGAGGATGGCGCGCCACTCGGCGTCGTCCAGGAACACCTGGGCCACGTTGCCCGTCATCACCAGCAGGTCGGCTTCGGGTGTCCCCAGGGCGCGGGCATCGCCTTCGACCCACTGTACTCGCTCGGCACCGGGTTGCCGACGGGCGAACGCCAGCATTGCCGGGGCAGGGTCGACGCCGACGACCTGGCGACCAGGAGTTGCCAACTCACGCGTTAGTAGCCCAGTCCCGCAACCCAGATCGAGAATGCGGTGAGCGTCAAGCTCTGCCGCTAGACTTAGATAGAAATCAGTGTCGGCCCCCCGGAAGTTCTCGATGTCGTACAACGCCACCAGGCGCGGATCAACATAGTGCTCCTCAAGTCTCATCACAGCGACTCCTGTCTATTCCATGTTATCGAGGGGGTAGCCCAGATGGCCGCGCGCTTACCCACTGGTTTATGAGATAGCGATGGGCGCGACCAAACCGTAGCACGCGGCGGCCACCGCGTGAGGCCCCAACTCCTCGCGCTTCCGCGCGGCGATACGGCGAGCGAGGTCGATGCGCATCTCCGTCGCCGACTGATCCTGGGACATGCATAGCTCCTTATACCACGGCGGACAATTGCCGGTAGGCCTCCGCCAGCCACGGATGGAGGACAGGCAGCGCGTCACGCCGCTCCCAGATGTATCGTAGGTACACGAGCGTAGCGGCATCGAGGGACTGATGGAGCGCGCGCGCGAGTTCATCGTGATACGGCGCGATCCCTGGCTGGTCCCAGGCCAGCTTGTCCGCTACGAAGACCACCTTGTCCAGCACCGTCGCATCCGCCTTGAGCGTCGTGTGACAACCGACCGCGCTCACGACCGCCGGGTCGTCTACCCCGAAGACATCCGTGGCGAGGACGGCGGAGAGCTTTTGATGCACGATCATGGGGAACGCGGCTTCCTCGGCCAGGACTGGGACTCCGAGCGCCTGGGCGACGACGACACGCTCGGCGGCCGGGAAGATGGCGCTCACGTCATGGAGCCACCCCGCGTGTGCAGCCTGCGTGGAGTTCGCTCCCATGATCGCCGCCACGCGTCTGGCCTCACTCGCAATCGCCGCGCAATGGGCTGCCGTTTTAGGATAACCGTGGTGGGCCAGGAATGCGGGAACATCCCGTGCGAGATCGCCGGTGAGAAAAACGCCCGCGACGAGTGGGCGCAGGTAGGGATGCATGATGCTTGAGCTTAAAGCGTCGTGAATAAATAGAAGTCCGCGAGTGGCGCGGTGAGGCCGATTGTGTCCAGCACGATGAGGTCGCCCCGCGCGTGGCGGCGGTAGGTCCAGGAACCGTCGGGCGCGCGGCAGAAATGTTCGGCGGCCTGTACGCGGCCGTCGACAAGCAGGTACTCCGCGAAGCTCGGCAGCAGCTGATAGTTGGTGAACTTCTCGCCGCGGTCGCGAGTCGCCGTCGAGTCGGAGAGTACCTCGACGACGAGGGTGGCGTCGTGTAGCCCTGTGTCCGTCCCTGCGGGGGGCTGCCCGCAAATGACCAGGGCATCGGGATAGTAGTAGAGGGTGGGACTCGTGTGCAACTGGACGTCCGGACCGCGGAGCAGGCAAGGCGTTCCAGATGGCTCTTCGGCAAGATGATTGCCAAGGATACGGCGGACGTTATTGGCGACGCCGTCGTGGTCGAGCGTGCCGCCGGACATGGCGTAGAGATAGCCGTCGACGTATTCGTGCTTGATGTCACTCGCCGCTTCCAGGGCGAGATACTCGGCGACGGTGAACGTAGGGGTTTGAGGGTAAGAAGGTTGGGCGACCATCAATACCTCCTTCAATTGGGTCCCATCCAGGATGTCCAAATACTATACATCCTGTATCATGTGCTCCATGACCACGAACTCTACGGTGCGCGCTACAGCCCTTCGACGAAGATCGCTTTGGAGATGGTGGATTGGTGGCGCAGGGGTTTGATCGCGTCCCACCTGTCTCGTCGTCGCTGCGCTTCTGACGACCACATACTAGCAGGTTGTCAGGATCTTAGCGCAGGGCGTAGACAACGAGGGAGGTCGGTTCTTGTAAGAACCGACCTCCCTCGTTGTCTACGCGCCGTCTAACGAGCTAGGCCGTCTTGTATTGGTTGCGCAGGCAGCGCGTGCAGATCTTCACCTTCTTGGCGACGCCATTAACGTAGATCGTGGCGTTCTGTATGTTGGGGTGGAACATGCGCGATGTCTTGGGGGCGCGCCGCAGCCACTGACCGCTGTGCCGGTGGCGGATGTTGCGCCCGAACGCCGGGCCCTTGTCGCACATATCACATTTAGCCATTATCATCTCCTTGTGCCATAAATAATACGTATGTAGTGTATCAGCTTTCAGCGGTCAGCAATCACGGTTTCACGTTTGCCGGCTCCGACCCCGTGTGCGTCTGGACGACGATGGTCAGCGGGACCGTGGCTACTTTGTCGCCGAAAACGGTATAGACGGAGAGGTTCGCATGGTACACGCCGGGCGGTGTGTTGAGCGGTACCGCCACGTTGGCGTGCAGTTGGTCGCGTTGCCCCGGCAAGAGAATCAGCGGCTGCCCCCCGGTGAGGCGTCCGTTGTCCAGTCCATGGTCGAAAGCGACCCAGGAGAGTGGCGTGCGCGCGTAGGCGTAGCTCACGCCCACGAGGCCGCCATGGATCCCCGCGTCGATCGGCCGGCGCAGCGTGATCTCGCCGAACCATTGGCCGATCGGCAGCGCGGGGCCGGCGACGGACGCCGACACGCCCTGGTAGGTGTGTCCGTCGATGGTGACCGGCGCCGCCTGGCCCTGCGCGCGCGCGAAGCCAATAGGGTCAGCGAAGGAAAGGTCAATCGGGACGTTGGGGTCGCGCGCGGCGAACGACGAGACCACGAGCCTCGTGTCTGGCGGCACGAACCCCGTCGTGTAGGTGTAGACGCTCGATCCGGTGATCGCGCCGCCCACGGGCTCGAATGGGCCACGGATGACGCCGAGCGGAACGACGCCGTAGCGGTCCGTGGTGGCGTAGCCGAAGTAGCCTTCCGCCACGTTTGGCCCACTGTTATTGTGGACATCCAGAGCGAGGTCAAAGCTTCCGCCCGGCAACACCGTCTGCGCGATCGACGTCGGCGTGACCGGCGCGTCGTTGAGCGTCACATGGCCGCTAAATGGCTCGGCGCGCTGTTCACCGGCGAAGATAGCGTCCATCACTATAACTTGCCACTTGCCCCGCGCGGGATCACTCCAGAGGGCCTGCAAGCTGTGGGCGCTCAGGTCGTAGGGCGGTTCGTCGCTCCCGCTCGACAGGCCCGCGCTCGACCGGATGCCGTTGAACTGCGCATCGACGATCTCACCCGATGGGTCGACCAGTAGCAATATGACCCCGTACCCCGTGTCGGGCCAAGTGAGCGCGACGTTGAGCGCGCGCGTCCCGGTGGGGACGTCGAGGGAGTAGACTTTGTTCTCGTTGGATAGCGAGAAGTAGCCGGTGGAGGCCCCCATCAGCGCGCCGCCGAAGGCCGCGTTGCTCCCTTGGAGCGTGATGTATGAAGTTAGGGCGACCGGGATGACCGCCGTATGGTCGCCGCGCACATGCACGGTCAGGCCCTGCGCGCCCGGCTGCGCGGGAGTTAGGCCGGAGAGGGTCACGCGCGCACTTTGCCCTGGCGCCAGGGTAACACTGCTGGGCGTCAGCGCGCCGTACTCCTGCGACACGTAGCTGTAGAGACGCGTTTCGAACGGCTCGGTCGCGCTGTAGCGACGTACGCCCGCCTTGTCTTTGCTCCCGTTCTGCGACACGACGAGCGTCCATGCGCCGACCATAGGGTGGGTAATCTGTATCGCGGCGTAGCCACTGCCGACACCGTAGGAGTAGTTGGTGAAGCGTCCCAGCGGATCGTAGAGCGCGACGCGCATGGCGATATCCTTGCTGACGCCTCCTGGCAGTGTGAAACGGTCGGCCGAGTTCCAGTAGACGGCGCCGACGATGTGCTCGATGCTGGGGCCGACGGTGAAGGTGTAGGAGTTTAGCGCCTTACCCTTGGCCACGCCGGGCCACTGGCGCACGCCGCTCTGGCGCGAGACCGTCGCGTCGAGGCTGTAGCGCTGCGTGGTTGTGCCGGTGTTGCTGATCGTAACGGCGGCCTGGAAGGGCGTCGACATGGTTCCCGAGATGGCGAGCGCATTGGGGGTGAGCAGGAACGACGGGCCGCTACGTAGCGCCGTCTGCACCGCCTGCCACGCGTCGACGCGGCCCGCGCCCTGGTCCATAGCGGGGAAGCCGAGGTCATGCGCCGAACTCATCAGGATAGAGCGCACCGTGGCCGGCGCCGGGCGTGCGCCGGCGTGGGCGCGTTCGTAGGCTTCGACGACGAGCGCGGCGGAGCCGGCCACCACCGGCGTAGCCGCGCTCGTCCCTCCGAAGAGCCCGACGTTATAGGGCGCCGTCGTCGGACCGTCACTCGACTTCTGCTGTGGGAAGAGCGCCCAGCCAAAGGCGCCAGGCGCGGCGAGGTCGGGCCGTGGGCGGCCGTCGGTCGTGGGACCGCGTGAGGTGAACGCGGCGATGTTGTCGGCGGTGGTGCGGCCGAAGGTAGCCAGGAAGCCGTTTTGCCCAAAGGCGCGGAAGTCGGTCGAGGCCCCGACCGCGATGACGCCGGGCGCGTTGGCGGGTGAGGAGACGGTGCTCTGGCCCGGTCCTTCGTTGCCGTCGGCCGCGACGACTGTGACGCCGGAGGCGACAGCCGCCTTGTCGGCCTCAGCCGTAGGGTCAACGCCGGTGCTGGGGAGCGAGAGCCCCCCGAACGACTCGCTGATGACGTCGGCGTGGTGGTCGACGGCCCACTCGATGGCGCGCACGATCCATGAGTCAAAGCCGCCGCCGTGCGGGGCGCGCTCGTCGAAGATCTTGGCCTCCATCACCTTGACGGCGGGAGCCATACCATAGAAGTGGAAGCTCGACTGATAGACGGTGGGTCGTGGCCCCGGATTGGGGTAGACCTGTAGCAGCGTGCTATTGTTCTCTTTATAGAGCTGCCGGCCCTGCGCGGCGATCATGCTGGTGCAGGCGGTGCCGTGGCCGACCGTATCCTGTAGCCCCGTGCCCGTCCAATCGCTGTACAATGGCTTGCCATTGGCGTCGGTGGCAAGGATACCGGCGAGGTCGGGGCTACTGGTATCCACCCCTGAGTCGATCACCGCCACGCGCACGCCGGCGCCGTCGATGCCCGCGCGCTGAGCGATGTCGGCGCGCGTCAGGGTGTACGACTCGGGCTCGATCGTTTGCGGTACGGTGACTGTCGGCGTGACGCCGCCCCCCGGCGTCACCGGCGCGCCGCCCTGCGCGCCACGACTAAAGTCATCGGGAAGGGGCGGCAAGGTATGCTGTTGGTCGAGCGTGATCGCGCGCACGCCCGGCTGCGTCAGCAAGGACGTGAGCTTATCCCCCGCGACGGTCGCGGAGACGGCGGGGATGAGGTGGAACGGGTAGACGTTACGGGCGCCGTCGGCGTGCAGGATATCGAGCAGGTGGACGCGGGCCTCGCCCAGCAGCTGACGCAGTTGCGGCGATTGATTGAGCAGGGTTTGCCCGGCCGTGGGCACGGGCGCGTTCAACTCGACGATGACAGGGACCGCGGCGGCGCGCAGCATGTCGTGCGGTACGGCCAGAGTCGCGGGGCGCGCGATAGCCTGTGGAGCCGCAGCGGCGGCGGACGCAGACGTATGGGCCACGACGTTTGGCGCCCCCATCGCGATGATGGCGGCCGCGGGGACCAGGCGGGCAAGGAGACGGGAGCGGACCATGGATACCTCGTTTCACATCGGACCGAAGAAAGGGCATGACTCGTGACGCAACACGTCAGCAGCCACGCCCGTGACGCTGCTGCACTTATCGTACAGGGACTCGCGCCAACATGCCAGTAATTGGGGAGGGGGACATAAATCGTCAACAGCAGGGACGGCAACGCCTTCCGGTAGAGTAAGGAGATGACAGTTATTGCTCATACATTCGCGCTATAATAGTAACAATAAACTTGTAAACAAATATGACTATGACCATAGGAGAAAAGCACAACATGGCTGCTGAACCAAAGCGATTTCGACTAAGACATGGTTCAAATGGACTTGACAGTTGAAACATCAGGCGGCCTTGAGGACGCCGGGTGCGGTCGTGAGCGGGTGGTCATCCGTCGCGGGCGGATAGCCCAGCGCCACGAGCCAATCGGTCG
>JAABUM010007163.1_pt1 | contig 10465 bp, 10 predicted proteins | sample 5559161 | NCBI WGS metagenome assembly JAABUM01 (sample SAMN10711868, study PRJNA513369) | rock metagenome | isolation source: Antarctica rocks | place: Antarctica: Victoria Land, Siegfried Peak nord | reverse complement strand
GAAGGGACCTGGGTTACAACCAGGCGAGCCGGCCAATTGCTCAACCGACGCAGAATGCCGACAGTGCCGGGAGTCGAACCCGGAGCCCCGGCGTCGCCGCCGTTCGTTTTCGTCACCAGATCCTTGGCCGGTGCGCCGGATTCTCACCGGACTGAGCCAACCGGCCTCCGATGCAGTCGCAGGTGATGTGCCCACCACCTGCGGTCGTTTACCCAGAGGCTTTCACCGTCGAGTCGGGGTGACAGGATTTGAACCTGCGACCCTCTGGTCCCAAACCAGATGCGCTACCAAGCTGCGCCACACCCCGATGTTGCCGAGCCACGTACTCGCCTCCCGGCACGCCCCGGTTTCGCACGCAGGCCCATCGGATCTCGACGGTGTCTGCCGGGGTTTGCGTGTCAGTGCGCTGCGGGTTTCCCTGTTGGCTCAGGCGCAGTACTGACCGCGCACGCACCGACCACCGGAGTCTCCGGCGGCGGCGGCGTGCGCCTCGTTCTGTTCACTGTCCAGTTGTCAAATGTCGATGCCACCGGTCGAGCCGAGGCCGATCCTTACGCAGGGATGGCAGGACTCGAACCTGCAACATGCGGCTTTGGAGACCGCTGTTCTCCCAGTTGAACTACATCCCTTTGCTCATTCAGTTGTGTGTCATGTGTCCGGCCACTGCTGCGTCATCCGCGACGACCGTGTTCTGGGGGACGACGTGGTCCGGACAAACAAAAAGCCGCCCCCCGGAAGGCTCCGGTGGCGGCTCGTGTCCCTGCGCGTCGTGCGCTTGATTTACAGGATTGGACCGCCAGGTCCGGGGTTCGGGGTGTCCATCCAGCACGGCTGGCTGACGATGCCCGAGAAGGTGTTGTGGCGCGCGGAGGAGGACGAGTTCGCCATGAGCGCCTCGTCTTCGTACCCGTGCTTCCTAGCCACGACTGCTCCTCCGGTCCGGCGGTGCGGGCGTTTTGCCCCGCATCCTTGACGATTATGGACCGCGGTTGCGGACCGTGACAACCTGTTTTCTTCTCGGCGCGTCGCCGGGCACGTGACTGGCTCAGCCGATCAGGAGGGCCCCAGCCTCAGCCACCGAGGCGGCTTCCAGGGCGAGATCCGTCTCGGAGTGAGCCCGGGCAGCGAACTGGCCGCCAACGGCGGGTGCCATCTTGTTTGCCGGTTGAGGTGCTCATACCCGCTATGTGCGGCGGCGCCCGATCCCAACATGCGACCGCACCCTGGCTGTCACCAGAGGGCCTGGGTTCGCTAGGCAGCTGACTCGGTAGGTGCGACCATGACTGTTCTCGCACCCACCGGATAGAGGCTTACTGCGTCATGACCACTTCTGCTGCCACGCGCACCTTTCGCGCACCTTTCGCGCACCTTTTGCGCCCGAACGAGCGCCTACCAACGCCTACCAACGCCGAACAACGCCGAACCAAAACAGCCTCTGACCTGGTGCTTCGCCAGTGCTGCCCAGGTCACAGCGTTGGTAGCACTTTTCCACAACAGCAAAGTCTATCCTGCGGAGCTCCGAAAACTCGCCAGAGCAAATTACTTGCCACACAACATTTTTCGGCGCTTTGAGGCAGTATCAGGGCACGGATGAGGGGTCCTACAAGCGGCGCCGGGGCGGTACGCCACCGAATAGTGCGCCCGTACCTGTTCCGGTCAGCGAATCAGCCGATGTCGGCGGCTTCGCGCAGCGCCGCCTTGAGCACCTTGCCCGTGGCACTGCGCGGCAGCTCCTCCACCAGGTAGATGTGCGAGGGCACCTTATAGGAAGCAAGCCGCGAGGAGCACCAACCGGTAAGTTCTTCGGGTGCTGGTGTGCAACTCCGAACGGAGACGACGAAGGCGACCCCGGTTTCTCCCCAGCGCGGATGCGGCACTCCGACCACGGCCGCCTGAGATACCTCGGGGTGGTTGTGCAGGACGTTCTCGACCTCGGCCGGGTACACATTCTCGCCGCCGGAGATGTACATGTCCTTCCAGCGGTCGACCAACAGGACGTAGCCGTCGGCGTCCATCTGCGCGGCGTCCCCGGTGTGTAGCCAGCCATCGTCGGTGAACGCGTCGCAGGTGGCGTCGGGACGGTTCCAGTACGCCGGAGTGACCAGTGGCCCCGCGATTTGCAGCTCACCCGTTTCGCCGGGTGCGGCGGGCGCCTCATCTGCGGTCGTTACCCGGCAGCGAGCATGGAGCACGGGCACCCCCACGGTGGCGTTCTTGTCCACCGACTCACCCGGCGGCATGGCCAGCACGCAGGCGCCCGCTTCGGTGATTCCAAAGACCTTCATCAGGGGTACCCCACGGGCGGCCCACGCCTCGGTGAGTGCCTGCGGCACCGGGGATCCACCGACGGCGGCAGTGAACGGGCGCAGCTCCGTCGAAGGGAACTCGGGAAGCTGCTGGAGGAACTGGTAGTTGGCTGGTACTCCGCAGAAATGCGTCACGGGATCTTCGGCCTTGGCGAGAAGAGCGAGAGTCGTCGCGGCATCGAACGTTCGCATCACGACGACGGTTCCTCCGTGCAGCAGGGTCGGGTTGGCGAACAGGTTGAGTCCGGCGACGTGGAAGGTTGGCAACACCGTAAGGCACCGAGTGTGTGCGTCCACCTCGCCGATCAGAGCGATGCTCAGCATGCTCGCGGCGACGTTGCGGTGGGTAGCGGTGACACCCTTGGGCGTCCCGGTCGTCCCCGAGGTGTAGATGATCGTCCAGACCGCATCCTCATCGACGTCCCGGGGCCTCCACTGCGCCGGAAGAGGCTCGGTTGTGAGCCGTTCGTAGGTGTCGGCCTCGCCGGGCTCGGAGGCCCAGAGCAGGACATGCATGGTGGCTGTGGCGGCTACGGAGTGCGCGGTCTGCGCCGCGGCGGTCTCGGCCACCAGCAGCGTGGGACCAGCATCAGCAACGATGGCGGCGAGCTCCATCGGCGAGAGCCGCCAGTTCAGCAGAACGCATACCGCCCCAACGTGGGCACAGGCGTAGAGCACCTCGAAGCACCGTGCGTCGTTACGGGACAGCACCCCAACCCGATCCCCTGCCTGAATTCCGAACCTGGTTTCGAGCTGATATGCCAGCGCCCGCACCCGTGCACTGAGCTCGGCGTAGGTGAGTTCACGACCAGAGGCCAGGTCCACCATCGCCACCTTGTCCGGCGTTCGGACCGCGTGGAAGTCGATCCAAGACATGAACGGTTGACCCATGGGTGGCATCTGTCTCAGTCCCGGACCCGGATGACCGCGGCGCCGCCAACGTCGCCCGCCGCGCACCCGGTGAACAGCCCTACTCCCCCGCCACGGGCGCGCAGGGCCACCGCTAGCTCGACGATCGAACGCATGCCCGTGGGCCCCTTCGGGTGACCGAACACCAGGCTGCAGCCGTACGGATTCATCTTCTCCATGGGAAAGCCGGTCTGTCGGGAGAAGTACACGTCGTTCACTGCGAAGGGGTTGTGCGTCGTCACGACATCGACGTCATCAATCGCGATCCCGGCTGCCGCTAGCGCCTTGTTCGCCGCAGGCACCGGGGCCTTCGGCATCCGGGCCGACTCGACCCTGGACGTTCCGAAACCGAGGATCTCGATGATCCCTGCACCGCCGGACAGCTCCCGTGCTCGCTCTGCAGTGGTGACCACCGCACCCGCGGTGCCGTCGGCGGGGTGGGTCTGCGAGCCAAAGCTGTGCAACCCATCGGGTGTTGCCGGACGCAGCTGAGCAAGCTCGTTGCGGGTACTGGGTTTGATGCCTTCATCCAGGTCGAGTTCGAGGTTACGACGACGACCGGGGATCACCACGGGAACCACGTGCTCGCCTTTGCCGGAACGTTCCTCGTACTGTGCGTAGCGCAGAGCGGCCAGCTCGTCGAGCTCGGCACGCTCGATACCTTCCTCCTTGGCGACGGCGTCTGCCGTGGCCAGCATCGACTGTCCGGTCTGCGGATCCCGGGCAAAGGAATCCAGCACCCACTGCTCGGTTATGGGAGATCCTCCGGTTGCCGTGGGCCTCGGGTACACCAATAGCGGCCCATTGCTCGTCCGGTCGGTGAGCACGGCCAGACTCGTCGTCGCGGTTCCGTTCTGAACGGAGTCTGTGGCAAGCCGTAGCGCGGCGACCGAGGTGGCACAAGCTTGGCTGACCATCGGCCCGGACACACCCGGCGAGCCAATACGCGTCGCGACCGACGGCGCGCCGTAGAAGACGTCCGGCTGCGGCACTGTCCACCCGAGGACCACTTCGTCCAACTGGGTGGCATCGAAATCATGAGCCGCGAAGGCCGATTTCGTCACGGCGACAGCCAAATCGAGGCTGCTCACCTCTGCGAGCTAGCCACCCCATTTGGCGAAGGGCGACGTCCAAGCAAGTCCGAACGGGATGGCAGCGAGCACGGGAACTCCTCCATATTCGACATTACTCTTGACGTTCGCACTATCACTGTAGACTATTAGCAGTGACGTACACCACCCCCCGATGGGATGCAACATGACGACGCAGCTGTTTTCTCCACCCACTGTTGGTGTCGAAACCCGCCCGGACGGTTCGGTGCTCATGTCCTCGACTCAACGCCTGATGCCATACGCCACGAGCGTGGTGCGCGCCTTCCGCGAGGGCAGCCGCGCTCATCCCGAACGGACCCTGGTCGCCGAGCGGGACGTCGGAGGTGACCAGCGCGCCCCCGGACAGCCCGCGGGCACACAAGTCGCGGAAGAAGCCCAGCCAGCCGGCGCCGTCCTCGGCGGAGGTGACCTGCAGACCGAGGATTTCTCGGTGCCCGTCGGCGTTGACGGCGGTGGCGAGCAGGCCAGTGGGGAGCAACGGAACGAGATCCATCGGTAGCGCTGGGCGGTCCGTGTCGAATGTGCCGCTGTAGCGGCTCAGTTCTCCCTAACCCGGCCGAGGCCGCAAGGTAGCAGTGGGTGGTCTGGACCGCCTATCAAGAGTGCCGAGAAGAAGGAGCTTTGAGCATCACTGCTAATCGTGGGTGGGTTCACCGCTGACCTGGTGATCGGCGTGGAACAGTGCCTCGGCCAGGAGTGCGCGGACGTGGCCGCCCCGGAGCCGATAGAGCATGCGGCGGCCGTCGCGGGTGGCCTCCACGAGCCCGGCGAAACGCAGCTTCGACAGGTGCTAGCTAGCCACGGTCGGGCGGCACCCGGCGAGGCCGGCCAGGGTCGCGACGTCGAGTTCCTGATGCCGCAAGGCCCACAGCATCCGCACCCTGGTCGGGTCAGCCAACAGGACGAAGGACCGCACAGCGGCGTCGACCTGCTCGGCGGTGAGGGAGTCGGCGTGTCCTGGGCCGGAGCGTGCCTCCGGGACGGTGCGTGGTTGAGCCATGCTCAACACCTAACCACTATTGCGACACCTTCGCACGTTCGCATGTATGCGTATCATCATGGAGGCCTGAGACCACCAGGCGACCTGGCGCACGGCGGAGCGCAGCTCCCCGAGGATCGCGACAGTGATGGCCAGGCCGATGACCGGGTCGGCCCAGGACCACCCGAGAGCGGCACCGCCGGCTCCGAGCAGGACGGCGAGGCTGGTGAACCCGTCGGTGCGTGCGTGCAGCCCGTCGGCGACCAAGGCTGCGGAGCCGATCCGCCGACCGACCCGGATGCGGTAGCGGGCGACCAGCTCGTTGCCGGCGAACCCGACGACGGCAGCAGCGGCGACTGCCCAGGTCCTCGGCGCGGCCGTAGCCGTAGGTGTAGCGCTTGGTCGGGCGCCGCCGGGCCAGCCGAAATGCGATCAGCAGCGGGACAGCGGTGAGGGCGTCGGCAACGTTGTGCAGGGTGTTGCCGAGCAAGGCCACAGACCCCGACAGCACGACCACCACGGCCTGGATCAGTGCGGTGCCGGCGAGGATGGCCAGGCTCCACAACAGGGCGCGCCGGCCGTCGGTGTCGGCCCCCAACGCATCGTCGACATGGTCGGCGACGTCGTGCGAGTGCGCACCGAATACCTCCGACACAGCGTGCCGCACCCGGGCTGCCACGGTCGTGCCATGCGAGTGGCCCTGGTCATGGTCATGGCCGATGTCCGAAGTCCCGGGCGCCGGGTGATGGTCGTGGGAATGCTCGGTGCTCATCGCGGAAGGCAACTCTCGTCACGGGTGAGCTGGGCACCGTGATGGCCGCCGGCCCGCCCGGATTGGGTGAGGGTGGCGGCGATGCTCGCCGGGTCGTGCGGGGCCCCGGTGTGCACCTGGGCGGTGATCTCCTCGAAAAGCTCGCCGTAGACGGGTGTAACCGTGGTTTCATATTGATGTGACTGATGCTGAAGACCGTCCGCAGCAGGGCGAGTGGGTGTTGCTGAACTACCGGCTGCCCCGGGAGCCGTCGACGCCGCGGATCACGTTGTGGCGGCGCCTGAAGAAGCTCGGTGTCGCCCAGCTGGCCGACGGCGTTGTCGCGTTGCCGGCCGACGCACGGACCCGGGAGCAACTCGAATGGCTTGCCGAGGAGGTCGTCGAGTGGGGCGGAGTGGCTGGGGTGTGGCTCGCGCGGCCGAGTACGGCGGCCCAGGAACGCGAACTCGCCGGCCAGATCGCAGCAGCCAGGGCGGATGAATACCGGGAGCTGGCGGCCGCCGCCGCGCAGGCGCGCGGTCTCGACCCGGCGGGACGGGCGCAGGCGCTGCGCCGGCTGCGCAATCAGTGGCGGCAGATCACCCGCCGCGACTTCTTTCCCCCGCCCGAACGCGACATCGCGCACGCCGCGCTAAGTGACCTGGCCGCCGACGGCGAGCCGGCCGCGGAGCGCCGCGATTCCGGGAAGGTTCCGCAGTGAGGTGGGCAACGCGCGCCGGGGTGCACATCGACCGCGCCGCGTGCGCCTGGTTGATCCGCCGCTACGTCGACCCGGGCGCGGAGTTCGTGTTCGTCACCGACCCGGACCTGGTGCCGGCGGATGCAACGCCGTACGACATGCGTGGGGTGGAGCTGTCGCATCACCACGGGGACTGCACCTTCGAGACGATCCTGCGCCGCTACGAGCTGACCGATCCGGTGCTGTGGCGGATTGCGGAGATCGTGCACGAGGCCGACCTCGACGACGCCCGCTACGACGCCCCGGAGGCGCCCGGGTTGGACACCGTGCTGCGGGGGCTGTCCCTGACCTGTACGGACGAGCGGACCCTCGTGGTGGCCGGCGCCCTGTTCGACGGCCTATACGAGTTCTACCGCCGTGCCCTGCTCCTGGGCCGCGACCCCGCCTGAATCCCTTCACCTACCGCTGCCCGCAGGAGTGCCCGTCGTGACCGCCGAACACCACACACCCGAACCCGAATTGCCCTCGGCCCCAACCGCAACCACGCCCGAGACGGTGCCCGATGAACGTGCACGCTCAGGCGATCTGGTGTCGTTCCGGGTGGCGTTTCGGGCCTGGTTCGCGATCTCCCTGCAGACCTTCGGCGGCCCCGCCGGCCAGATCGCGGTCATGCAGCGCACCCTCGTCGATGAGAAGCGGTGGATCGGGCAGAAGCGGTTCCTGCACGCCCTGAACTACTGCATGCTCATCCCCGGGCCCGAGGCCCAGCAGCTCGCCATTTACATCGGCTGGCTGCTCAACGGCACCCGCGGCGGCCTCGCCGCCGGTGTCCTGTTCGTAATCCCAGGCGTGATCGCCATGCTGGCCCTGTCCGCGATCTACGTCGCCTTCGGAACGACCACCGCGGTCCTCGCCCTGTTCGCCGGCCTGGCCCCCGCGGTCCTGGCGATCGTCTCGCAGGCCGTGGTCCGTGTCGGCAAACGCGCCCTGAACAGCCCCGCACTGGTCGGGCTGGCGGTCGCCTCGTTCCTCGCGCTGACGGTGTTCGGGCTGCCCTTCCCGCTGATTATCGCCGCCGCCGGGGTCATCGGCTGGGCGTTGGGACGGTTCGCCCCGCGCACCATGGCCCAGCGCGGCGGCCACGACGTCGGCGACGACGGGCCGCCGCCGCTGATCCCCGACGACGCTCTGCATGCCGACAAACCGAGCGGACGCCGGGCCGCGAAGGTGCTCATCGTCGGCGGACTGGCATGGGCTCTGCCGCTGTTGGCGGTGGTGGTTTTCACCGGAACCGGGAGCGTGTTCGCCCAGCAGGGCCTGTTTTTCTCCGGGACCGCGCTGGTGACGTTCGGCGGCGCCTACGCCGTCCTCGCCTACGTCGCCCAACGCGCCGTCGAGGTCTTCGGATGGCTCGCGCCCGGCGAGATGGTTCGTGGTCTCGCGCTCGCCGAAACTACCCCCGGACCGCTGATCATGGTGGTGCAGTTCGTCGCGTTCGTCGGCGCCTACCGCAACCCCGGCACCCTCGACCCATGGGTCGCCGCCACGATCGGGGCGCTGCTGACCACCTGGGTCACGTTCGTGCCCTGCTTCATCTTCATCTTCCTCGGCGCCCCCTACGTCGAACGGCTGCGCCACAACCGCACCCTCGCGAGCGCGCTGACCGGGATCACCGCCGCCGTCGTCGGGGTCATCGCCAACCTCGCCGTCTACTTCGCCCTGCACACCCTCTTCGCCACCAGCACCGCGACCAGCTGGGGCCCGATCACCCTGCAAATCCCCGACCTGTCGACCCAGCGCCCGGTCGCCGTGGCGATCACCGCGGCCGCGTTGGTGATGATCTTCCCGCTCAAATGGTCGGTGCTGCGCACCCTCGGCGTCTGCGCCGCCCTCGGGCTGCTCGCGGGCCTGGTCCACCTACCCGTCACCTGAGACCCGGTGCCACGGCGGTCAGTACAGGTAGATGTCGATCACTAGCGCGGACAGCCCGCCCAGCAGCGCGACCAACGCGGTGCGGTGGGCGAGGGTGCTGCGCAGCGGCCCGAACCCCAGCAGCAGAGCCAGCACGGCGACGGTGAAGACGCCGGAGCCGGTGTCCTGCCAGCTCACCGGGAACACCGCGATCGGTGCGTCGTGGAAGAACTGATTCGCGGCGGGCGCCCGCAGGATCGCATTCCACGCCACCGGGCCGACGAACGCGCCCACCGCGACCGCCGCCAGCACCTCCGGGCGGCGCTCACGGGCCGCCACCAGGACAAGAACGACCGCGAGCACCGCCGACAGTCCCGCGCCGTACGCGATGACACCCCACGACAACACCGGCCAGCTCCCTCCACCCGGGGGCCGACCGAGACCCGGTCAACCTTGGCCCCATGACTGTAACCGTGGTTACATCACTTCGGGAAGGGAATTCCGGATCGTGCACTCCACCGGAACGGGGCTTGATCCTGCGACTCTCTCGACCGACCGCTCGACGAACAGGAGTACCCCTCGCCGCGGTCGCGGTACTGGTGTCCCTGTTCGCGCTCGCCGGCCGCGGCTCCGACACCACGTCGACACCCTCCTCTACGACCGCCGCCATGGGCGGCAAGGACGGGCACGGCATCCTCGCCCCGCTGGTGACCAGCGAGAACGACTGGAAACCCGTCGCCGACGCGCTAGGCCGCGCCGGCACCCTCAACGCGGAAAAGACCGTCTACCGGATGCCGCTGCCGCGGCGCGACCTGAGCGTCGTCACCCAGGACGTTCCGATCAAACCCGGTCTCTCGCTCGGCGGGTACGCGGCATTCGCAAAGTACGACGACGGCGTGATGCTGATGGGCGACCTCGTGGTCACCGAACCCGAGCTGCAACCGGTCATAAACGCCCTGCAGGCGCACGGGATCGCTCAGACCGGCGTCCACAAGCACCTGCTCGAACAGACCCCGCCCGTCTGGTGGACCCAAATGCACGCCATGGGCGACGGAGGCCAGATAGCGCAAGGAATCCGGGCGGCGCTCGACGCCACCGCGACCGCACCACCAGCACCGCCATCGGGCCCGCAGCCGCCGATCGACCTGGACACCGCCGCGATCGACACCGCCCTCGGCCACCAGGGCACCGCGGACGGTGGGATCTACAAATTCACCCTCGGCCGCGCCGACATCGTCACCGACGACAACCACATCCTGCCCGCCAGCCTAGGCGTGACCACCGGTATCAACTTCCAGCCACCCCGAGGCGGTAAAGCCGCGATCAACGGCGACTTCGTGATGACCCAGGGCGAGGTCCAGAACGTGCTGAAAGCGCTACGCGCAGGCGGCATCTCGATCGTCGAACTCCACAACCACGGTCTCACCGAGCAACCGCGCCTGTTCTACACGCACTTCTGGGCCGTGGGCGACGCCGCCGCCCTCGCCCAGGCGCTGCGCCCGGCACTGGACGCCACCGACCTCGTGCGCGGCAAGTGAGCTCGGGTCAGCCGACGGGGAGGTAGGTCGATGACGGCACCGCGAGCCGACACCGCACCGCCGACCCCTGATTCCCCTCAGGTGTTGCGACGTTCACTGGAATCCGCCCCGTCACACCGGGGCCAGTTGAGACTGACACAACCATGTGCGGGTGGGTTGCTTGTGTCAGTCAGGACTTCTGGCGGCGATCGATACAGATCGGTGCTGCGCCCCTCGGCCGGCAGAAGCGAACGCATCGGTGCGACGGCGCAGGTGCCGG
>JAABUM010007162.1_pt1 | contig 10467 bp, 9 predicted proteins | sample 5559161 | NCBI WGS metagenome assembly JAABUM01 (sample SAMN10711868, study PRJNA513369) | rock metagenome | isolation source: Antarctica rocks | place: Antarctica: Victoria Land, Siegfried Peak nord | reverse complement strand
GAGGACCGGCTGGTGGTCGTCGGGCACGCCGGCTACCACGGCCCACCGGACGAGGCCGGCCTGGTCGAGGTCGGCTACGCCATCGACCCGGCCTACCGCCGCCAGGGCTACGGCCGAGCCGCCCTGGTGGCCCTGCTCCAGCGGGCTACGGCCGAGCCGGGCGTCCGCACCGTCCGGGCGACCATCAGCCCCGATAACCTTCCGTCCCGGCTGCTGGTGAGCGAGCAGGGGCTCCGGCAGGTCGGCGAGCAGTGGGACGACCGCGACGGGCTCGAACTCGTCTTCGAGGTGGCGGTCTGAGCCGCCCTGTCCGAGCCTCAGTTCTGGCGGCGTTGCAGGGCGTCCCGCAGCTGAGCCCGGATGGACAGGCCCTCGGCGGCCAGCACCACGATGACCTGCTCCTGCGCGGTCAACTGTTCCGCCGCGCTCGGCGCCTTGACCGCCGGCTCCGGCCGCGCGAAGCTCCGTACGGCATCGCTCGACCCAGGGCGTGGCGGCGTAGGACTCGAAGATGGCTTCGGCGGCACGCAACTGGTTCCGGGCCTCGCCGATCGCCGGCGCCGGCGCAACCAGACGCCGAACAGCAGCCGAGCCCGGCCCTGTTCCCATCCAGAGGCCACGAGGCTGGCCTCGATCGCCTCGCCGTCGTCCAGCTCGCTCAGCACGGCCGCCAGCTCGGCGCGCGAATTGCTGGTCAGCACCGTCGCCAGCGCCCCGAACGAGCCGACCGAGCGCATCTGGTGATCCGCCGATCGGAAGAGGCTGCGCGCGGAGTCGAGATCCTCGATGATCAGGGCGGCGTCACCCAGCCGGGCGGCCTCCCAAGGATCCATTCCGGCAGCGCCCGCGGCGGCGCGGATGGCGGCGAGCACCGGCGCCGGATCCGTCGCCGCGTCGCTGGCTGCCAGTGCCATCAGCACCAGCGGTGTGGACAGCGCCGCCGGGGTGTCGGCCACCCGACGCACCACCTCGGCCAGGCTGGAGTCCGCGCGCCGGCTGCCGGACAGCCACCGGGCCAGCGAGGTGACCGCGGCCGGACGCACCGCAACCCGGCGCCCCAGCCGCAGCGCATCGGTGGTGGCCGAGAGCAGCACCTGCACCGCCGCGTCGACGTCGCCGGTGTTGAAGAGCTGCCAGCCCCGCTGCGAAGCGACGCTGACCCGGGTGGCCTGATCGGCCTCCGCGAGATCGACCCGGTCCAGCAGGGACTCGGCCGCCGCATACCGCCCAGCCGCGCGGGCGGCATCTGCCGCGAGGGCGGTCGGATCGGCGCTGAGCTCGGTCGCACGCTCCAGTTCGGCCGCCAGGGCGGACGCTCCGTCGCGCCGCTGCGGACGCTCGCTGAGGTTTTCCAGCTCCGCGGCCAGCTCCTCGTCCACGCGGTAGCCGCTGCGACTCGGTGCCAGACCGCGCGCTGCGGTTGGCCGCCCAGCACCGCGGCCAGCGTCTGGTGGGTCGCTCGGCGGGCCGTCGCCGGGCGCCGCCTGCCGCACCACCGACCCCACCAGCGGGTGCGAGAAGCCGATGTGCGAGTCCCGGCTGTCGACGAGGCCGGCCTCTTCGGCGTGCTGCAGCGACGCCAGTTCGAGGTGCTCCCGCTCGGCCGCGGCGGCCACCTCAGCCAGCTCGTTGGAATCAAGGCAGCCCAGCAGCAGCAGCCGCTTGGCATCCGGAGCCAGGTCGGCGCACCGCCGCGCGAACGCGCGTTCGATGTGCCGGTTCACCGCGACCGCGCCGGTCAGCAGTCCGGACAGGTCCACGCCGCCCGCGCTGGCCGGCAATTCCACCAGCGCCAGCGGGTTCCCGGCGGCCTCGCGCAGCAGCGTCTCGCGAACGTGCGGCTCCAGGCCGGGTGCCTGCCGTTCGAGCAGTGCCCGGGCGTCGGACGGCTGCAGCGGCCCGAGCGCCGCAGGCTGGGTGAGGTCGTTCTGCGCCAGCACCGCGTCATCGGCCGAGGCGACGAACACGACCGGCAACCGGCGGATACGCCGGCGGACGAAGTACAGCACCTCCGCGCTCTCGCGGTCGATCCATTGCAGATCGTCGAACACACCAGCACCGTCTGCTGATGGCCGGCAAGCAGCTCCAGCAGGCTCAGCACCGCCAGCGCCACGACGGTGTCGGAGTGCTCGGCCGGGCCCCCGATGCGCAGCACCTGGTCCAGCGCGCGCTGATGTTCCTCGGCCAGCTCGCCGACGTCAGCCAGCGCCGGACGCAGCAGCTGGCTCAGCGCCGCGTACGGCAACCGGGACTCGGCCTCGGCACCGTCCGCCCGCAGCACCAGCGCCTCGGTTTCGGCGGCATAGCGGGCAACCTCGTCCAGCAGCGCCGACTTGCCGGTGCCGGGGCCACCCACATAGAGCAGGACGGCCCCACCGCCCGGGGGATCACTGAGCAGCCTCTGCGCGAGCACCAGCTCGGTGGAGCGGCCCAGCAGGAACGTCTGCCACCGGATGGGTCCGGACACGCCGACTCGGTTCTGCGGCGTTGCTGCTGCCACCTGCGCTCCCAAAGGCTCACCCCCGGGTACCGGCACGGCGCCCGGCTCCCCCACCAGCACCGATTCATCAGTGCTCGGCTCGATGCGCACAGTAATTACCTCCGACGTTATCGACTGAGGGACCGGTCGCCGACAAGCTCGCTGTTCAAGCGCTTGCGGGGTACCGGAACCATCTCGCAGGTAGTTCTCGGCGCTATCCGCGCTCGTCTCGTACCCGCCGCGTCAACCACTGGAGAGCGCTCTGATGAGCTCTGAAACAACCGTCAGCACGTCCACAGCTGCCGACACCCCGAGCGTGGGGGCCGACGCTGTGTCGTGGAGCGCGCTTGCGCTCGTCATGGTGGGAACCTTCGTCACGGTGTTGGACTACTTCATCGCCAACGTCGCCATCCCGTCGATCCAACTCGGCCTGCACGCCAGTCCCGCCGAGGTGCAACTGGTCATAGCCGGCTACGGCGTCGCCTTCACCGCGGGGCTGATCACCGGTGGCCGGCTGGGTGACCTCTACGGCCGGCGGAAGATGTTCGGCCTGGGTCTGGCAATCTTCACCCTTGCCTCAGCGGCCTGCGGGTTAGCGCCGTCGGCGGCCGACCTGGTCGGGGCCCGCATCGTGCAGGGCATTGGCGCGGCGCTGCTGGTCCCGCAGGTGCTCGGCATCATCGGCATCCTCTACACCGGCGCGAAGCGTGCCCAGGCCTTCACCGTGTACGGCCTGGTGATCGGCTTGGCCGGCGTCTTCGGCCAGCTCATCGGGGGCGTCCTGATCAGTCTCGGCATCGCGGGCATGGGATGGCGCGCCGTCTTCTTGATCAACGTCCCGATCGGCATCGCGGCCCTGCTGCTGGTGCGCAGGGTGCTGCCCAAGGCCAAGCGGACGCCCGACGCGCGCTTGGACCTGCGCGGCGCGCTGCTGGTTACCGCCGCCCTGGTACTGGTGGTCTCCGCGCTCGTCGAGGGTCGCGAGCAGCACTGGCCGGCGTGGGGCTGGGCGTTCTTGGCGGTAGCGGCGCTGCTCTCCTTCGCAGCCGTTGTTCACCTACGCCGGTTAGAGCGCCGCGGTGGGCAGCCCCTCGTCGAGCCGGCCCTGTTCCGCGGCCGCGCGTTCGCCGTCGGCCTCAGCGCGACGGTCACCTACTTCCTCGCGATGGGCTCGTTCTTCTTCCTGTTCGCCCTCTACCTCCAGGAGGGCCGCGGGCTGTCCGCGCTGGAGTCGGGTCTGCTGTTCACCGCCTTGGGCGCGGGTTACTTCGGATCCTCGCTGCTGGCGGCGCAGCTGGCCAGCAGGCTCGGCAACAACCTGGTCGTCTTCGGACCGCTGACGCTCGCCGTCGGCTACCTCATCGTCGCGTTCACGGTGTCCCGGATCGGCGTCGGCGGCGAGATGCTCTGGTTGCTGCCCGGCCTGTTGGTCGCGGGCACCGGCATGGGGATGACCACCGGACCGCTGACGAACATCGTGCTTACCGGCGTGGACGCGGCACATACCGCGGCAGCCTCGGGCGCGGTGAACACCGCGCAGGAGGGCGGCGCCGCGATCGGTGTCGCCATCGCCGGCACGGTCTTCTTTCCGGCCCTCGGCGCGGCAGCCCGCGCCACGTCCTACCCCCACGCCTTCGACATTTCACTCATTCCCCTGATCGCGTTTTGCCTGCTGGCTGCGGCGATCGCACGGCTGCTACCGCGTTCGGCCGCGCGCTGAGAGCGTCCATCATCCCGCCAACGAAAGGCTCGGCATGATCCTGTTGACCACCCGAGACGACAAGCTGGTGCTCGTGTCCTCGATGACGCCGTTCATGATGAAGTCCGCGGGTAACCCCGATGGCCTGGACATCGAGCTGTTCGACGCGATGACCGCCGATATGGTCAAAGACCCCGGCAAGTGGGTGGGTGAGCTAGACGGTATGACGTGACCGCTCGTTTGGGTGGTTGCGGGCCGGGGTCTCGCTCACGCAGATTCGTGGGTTGCCGGGTAGGGGCTGCCTGCTCGGCCTATCCGACATGCGTGGGAGGCCCCGGTGTTGTTCGAGCGTACGAGTGTTGGTTTGGATGTGCATGCCCGCTCGGTTGCTGCGGCGGCGATCGATGGTGTGACCGGTGAGCTGGTCCAGGCGCGGTTGAGTCCGTCGCATGATCAGATTCGATCGTGGGTCCAGGGGCTGCCGGGTCCGGTGGCGGTGACCTATGAAGCCGGGCCGACGGGGTTCGGGTTGTATCGGGCGCTGACCGCGGCCGGGGTGCGGTGTGTGGTGGCTGCGCCGTCGAAGCTGCAACGCCCGTCGGGTGATCGGGTCAAGACCGACGCCAAGGACGCGGTGCATCTGGCGAGGTTGCTGCGGTTGGGTGAGATCACGCCGGTGGTAGTGCCCACGGTGGCGCAGGAGGGGGCGCGGGACTTGGTCCGGGCGAGGGAGGACTGCCGCGGTGATCTGATGCGGGCCCGGCACCGGTTGTCGAAGCTGCTGTTGCGCCAGGGCATCGTCTACTCCGGCGGGCAGGCCTGGACCGGCGCCCACGACAGTTGGCTGCGCCTGCAACGTTTCGACACCCCAACCACGACGATGGCGTTCGAGTGCGACTACGACACCGTGCTGGCTGTCGGTGCTCGCCGAGACCGTTTGGATGCGGCGATTGCACGGCTGGCCGGTGACAGCGAGTTCACCCCGGTCGTGCGGCGACTGGCGTGCCTGCGTGGGGTGTCGACGCTGACCGCGTTCGGGCTGGCCGTCGAGATCGGCGACTGGCACCGCTTCACCGGCCAACAGCATCGGCTCGTTCGTCGGGCTGGTCCCCAGCGAGTACTCCTCCGGCGCCTCCCGGGTGCAGGGCTCGATCACCAAGACCGGCAACACCCACGCCCGCAGGCTGCTCGTCGAGGCCGCCTGGCACCACCGCGCCCGCTATGCCCCGGGTAAGACCATCCGCGACCGGTGGGAACTGGCCCCACCAGCGGCCCGCGCCCGCGGCGACGCCGGCAACCACCGACTCCACGCCCGGTGGGTCAGCTTCAACCTGCGCTGCAAACGCCCCGTCATCGCCAACGTCGCCATCGCCCGCGAACTCGCCGGCTGGTGCTGGTCCCTGGCCGTCATGGACTGACCGGCCCCTAAGCGCTTCGCCGATCGCTGTGCTGGCCAGCAGCGCGTGGAGCGACCCGCGACACAGCTATGAGCAGCTCGGTCCCTGACCCAGCGACGCTCGACCCTAGACACGCGGACAGCTCCTGCCGAACAGCCCGTCCTGCGGTAACCAACCCGCGCATATCAGTCTGACCGCGCGTCGCCAACGACACGCTCACCACCACGGCGCACCGACGAAGCAGAGGCGCCCGCGGGAAACCTATTCCCGCGGGCGCCTCACCCTGCCACTTGACAGAACGGCACTACATATCAGCTGTCCGGCGAAGTGCCCCACCCCGCCGGCGGCGCCGCGACGACGTTGACGGCACCGACCTGTTCGCCCTCATCGCCGCCCTCGCATGGCTCGGCGACCAGCCCTCAACCGCGAACCGCGCCGATCACCTCTTCGACCTCATCACAGGCGCGATCCTCCGGTCTTAGCCGCACAAACGGCGCACGACGCTCGCCAGCCAACGCGAACGAGTACACCAGCCCAACGGGGCACACGACCATGAATTAATCGCCGTGACCCGTGTGGCTGAGCGGGTCTCGAAATTGGTTCTCGTAAGCTGGGGTGTACCTCAACCTGACGTCAGGGCCAGGGTGGTCAGGGCGTCAGGTTAAGGTCGCGACGCGGGTTAATGGACACGTGCCGCTGTGGTCTTAGGGTCCAACCTGACACTTCAAGGTCGGAGGCGCTGCTGAGCGGGCAGCAGGTCGGCTACACCAGGGTCAGCAGCCTGGATCAGAACGCCGCCCGGCAGCTCGACGGCGTGCCGTTGGACCGGACGTTCACCGACAGCGCCTCGGGCCGCAGCACGGCCCGCCCGCAGCTGGAGGCAATGCTCGCCTTCGTCCGTGACGGGGACACGGTGGTGGTTCATTCGATGGACCGCCTGGCCCGCAACCTCGACGACCTGCGCGCCCTGGTCCGCACCCTGACCAGCCGCGGGGTGCGAGTGCAGTTCGTCAAGGAGCAGCTGATCTTCACCGGTGAGGACACCGCAATGGCGACGCTGCTGCTGTCGGTGATGGGGGCGCTCGCCGAGTTCGAGCGGTCACTGATCCGGGAGCGGCAACGCGAGGGCATCACGCTCGCCCGACAGCGTGGCGTCTACCGGGGGCGGGCTCGGGCGCTGAACGGCGAACAGATCGCGCAGTTGCGGCGGCGGGCCGCCGACGGCATCGCGAAGGCAACGCTGGCCCGGGAGTTCGGGATCAGCCGCGAGACGGTCTATCAGTACCTGCGCGCCGGCTCGGGAGCCGAGCAGGCCGGCTGAGCACCGTGACGGCCACCGATCGGGACAGCGTCGGGTTCCTCAACACCGAACAACAACGCCGCTATGGCCGCTACGTCGATGACCCCGACCAGGCACAGCTGGACCGGTACTTCCACCTCGAGGCGCCGCCCGCGACCTGGTTGAGGTTCGCCGCGGTGAGCACAACCGGCTCGGGTTCGCCGTCCAGATCGGCACCGTCCGATTTCTCGGGACGTTCCTGCCCGACCCGGCCGACGTGCCGTGGGCGGTCGCGGCGTATCTGGCCGCGCAGCTGGGCATCGCCGACCCCGGCGTGCTCAAGCGGTACGCCGCCCGCGAGGGCACCAACCGGCTGCACGCCGGGGAGATCCAACACGTCTACGGCTACCGCGACTTCGCTGACCCGGCAGTGCAGCAGGATCTGATCGGCTGGCTCGAGGCCCGCACCCGACTAGCCAGCGAACGCCCCGGCGTGCTGTTCGACCTGGCCACCGCGCGGCTGCTCGATGCGAAGGTGCTGCTGCCTGGCCCGACTTTGTTGGCGCGACTGGTCGCCTCGGTCCGCGACCAGGCCGCCACCCGGCTGTGGCAGGCGCTGGCCGCCACACCCAATGCCGCGCAGATCGCCCGGCTGGAGGACCTGCTCGTCGTCCCCGGCGGGCAGCGATCCTCGCCACTGGATCGGCTGCGGCGCGGACCGACCAGTGTCACCGCCACCGGGCTGCTCGGCGCCTTGCACCGCTTGGAGGAGATCCGTGCCCTCGGCGTCGGCGAGCTCGATCTGAGCTTCGCGCCTCCTGGCCGGCTGGAGGCGCTGGCCCGCTACGCCACTACGGCCAAGGCGCAGGCCGTGGCCCGGATGAGCCGGCAGCGCCGCACCGCGACCCTGCTCGCAGCTGCACGGCACCTGGAGACCGCGGTCGGCGACGACGTGCTGGACCTGCTCGATCAGCTCCTGGGTAGCGTCCTGGCCCGCGCCGACCGTGCGGGCAGCAGAGAACGGCTGCGGACCCTGCCTACGCTGGACCTGGCCGCAGTGCAGCTCCGCGACGCGGTGAAGGTCCTGCTCGATCCACCCGCAGGTGGCCTGGATGCGGTGTGGGCCGCGATCGGGCGCACGGTGTCTCGTGAGCAGCTCGCCGCCGCGGTCGAGGCCGTTAACGCCACCACTCGGCCCGCGGTCGACACCCATCTCGAACAGCTGCTGACCCGCTACAGCCTGGTCCGCCGTTTCCTGCCAGCGCTGCTGACCACTGTTCGGCTGGAGGCTGCGCCCGGCGGTGCAGACGTGCTCGTCGCATGGCAAGCGCTGCGGAGTCTGGAAGGCCGCCGCGTCGTACGCGCAGACGAAGTGCCGCTGGCATTGGCCACCGGCCCCTGGGCGGCCCGCATCGCCGGCCCGGACGACGTACTGAACCGACCCGCCTACACCTTCCTGGTCCTGGAACGGCTCCGCGAAGCCTTGCGCCGCCGCGACATCTACGCCCCCGTCAGCCAGCGCTGGGCCGATCCACGGGCGCGGCTGCTTGACGGGCCGGCCTGGTACGCGGCCCGCGACGGGGTAGCCACAAGCCTGGGTCACGACCTGGACCCGCGCCGCGAGCTCGCCGTGCTCGCCGAGGATCTCGACGCCGCGTACCGCGCCGTCGCAGAACGATTCGCCGAGAACGACGCCGTGCGGATCGAGACCGTCGACGGCCATGACCGGCCCGTGCTGACCGCGCTGGACAAGCTCGACGAGCCGGCGAGCTTGCTCGCCCTGCGAGCGGCGGTCGACGACCTGCTGCCGCGGGTCGACCTGCCCGACGTGCTGCTCGAGGTAGCCGGTTGGAGCGGGTTCCTGGGCGAGTTCACCCACGTCTCCGAGGGCGCGGCCCGCGCCGAGGACCTCGGCGTGAGCATCTGCGCGGTGCTGGTCGCTGAGGCCTGCAACATCGGTCTCGAGCCGGTCGTGCAGGCCAGCAACCCCGCGCTCAGCCGGGCACGGCTGTCCTGGGTCGATCAGAACTACATCCGCGGCGACACCATTACCGCGGCCACGTCCCGGTTCGTCGACGCCCAAGGCGACATCCCGCTCGCTCAAGCCTGGGGCGGCGGCGAGGTCGCCTCCGCCGACGGACTGCGGTTCGTCGTGCCCGTCCGCACCCTGAACGCTGGCCCGAACCCCCGCTACTTCGGACCCGGCCGCGGCGTGACCTACCTGAACTTCCTGTCCGATCAGTTCGCCGGCTTCCACGCCATCGTCGTGCCCGGCACCCTGCGCGACAGCCTGTACATCCTCGACGGCCTGCTCGAACAACAAACCAGCCTGCAACCGCTTGAACTGATGACCGACACCGCCGGCTACTCCGATCAGGTCTTCGGCCTGTTTCGGCTCCTTGGCTACCAGTTCAGCCCCCGCTTGGCCGACATTGGCGGCGCCCGGTTCTGGCGCATCCACCGCGCCGCCGACTACGGCCCGCTTAACGGTCTTGCCCGCCACCACATCAACACCGACCTCATTGCCGGGCACTGGGACGACCTGCTACGCGTCGCCGGCAGCCTGGCCACCGGAACCGTCCGAGCCTCCGAACTTCTGCGCGTCCTGCAAGGCGGCGGCCGACCCACCCCACTCGGGCGAGCCGTCGCCGAACTCGGCCGCATCACCAAAACCCTCTACCTGCTGGCCTACCTCGACGACGAGACCTACCGCCGCCGTATCCTCACCCAGCTCAACCGCACCGAAAGCCGCCACTCCCTGGCCCGCGCCCTCTTTCACGGCCAACGCGGCCAACTGCGCCAGCGCTACCGCGAAGGACAAGAAGACCAACTCGGCGCCCTCGGCCTCGTCCTCAACGCCATCGTCCTGTGGAACACCCGCTACCAAGACGTGCCCTGAACCAGCTCCGCCGCAGCGGCTTCGACGTCCGCGACGACGACGTCCAACGCCTATCACCACTCGGCCACGACCACATCAACCTGCTCGGCCGCTACCAATTCAGCGCCGCCGATCTTGCCGCCGGTGAACTTCGACCCCTGCGCGATCCCACCGCACCGCACGCCTGACCAGTGGTCCGCGTTCGTGCCTAGCGCACGATCCTGCAGCATTGCTACTCACGCCCCGAGCTGGCTGGAACAGAGCTCGCCGGAAGAGAACGCTTCTAGAAGAGCGAGATCGCGCGCGCCAGCACGTAGAGGACAACCAGCAGCACGATTGTCCCAATGATCGCAAGGGCAACAGGCGTGATCACGCGTCCGGGCGGGGCCTCCTGGTGGGACAGCCCTGAGATGGCTGACTCTCCGGGCGGGGTCTCCCCGGGCGGAACGCCGCCACCGGGTTCGAGGCCGGGGGTGTCGGCCGGATCGGGATCGGGTGACGTCATCGAGAACCTGCCTTCAGGACAACCGCTGATTGTTCAGACGGCTCAGGCGTGGCATGGCGCGCCCACGGGCGAATCTACCCGCCCGCCCGGCTTGCCTCGCAGTCGAAATCACCGTCGGTTGACACGGTGCGAGGTCATCGTGTCTGCTGAGTCCGCTGAACCCCAGCGTTCTCAGCGATAGGCAGGCCATGCGCGAGAATTCCGTTCGTTCCGGATCACCGGTCTTCCAC
>JAABUM010007161.1_pt1 | contig 10467 bp, 17 predicted proteins | sample 5559161 | NCBI WGS metagenome assembly JAABUM01 (sample SAMN10711868, study PRJNA513369) | rock metagenome | isolation source: Antarctica rocks | place: Antarctica: Victoria Land, Siegfried Peak nord | reverse complement strand
CCAGTACGACCTCGGCATGGAGTACCGCGGCTACGTGCCGCCCGGTGTCGAACCGACCGTGGTCATCCGCGGCGACCGCGACACCCGGGAACTGCTCGCGTTCTGGCTGTCCCCCACGGGCAAGGTCCTGGCCGGAATGAACGTCAACCTCTGGGACGTCGAGGACCAGATCAAGGCGCTACTCGACTCCGGCCCGGTGGACCCGCGACGGCTGGCCGACCCCGGCGCCCCGCTCGAACGGGCGCTGCGGTGATGCGCCGAGTCGGGCGCGCCACCAAGACGGGTGAGTTGACGTGCGGACCCGCCCTGTTCCCTGAGTCGCGACAGAGACTCCTGCCAGCGCGAACTGGGAACGGCTCGGGACAACCCGCGACGAACGTTCAGTGGGCGTGCCGCCCGCTTCCGAAAAAGGAGACCTCATGAATCCCACACAGCAACTTCATGAAGCCGGGCAGAGTCTTTGGTTGGATTCGATCAACCGCAAGATGCTTCAAGACGGCACCCTCAGCGGATACATCGACCACCTCGCCCTGACCGGGCTCACGTCCAACCCCACCATTCTCGGTCATGCCATGGCCGCCGGCTCCGACTACGACGACTCGCAGCGAACCCACTCGCAGCAGGAACACCAGAGCCCGAGGAGCTGGTCTTCTCGGTCGCGTTGGAGGACATCACGGCGGCGGCGGATCTGTTCCGTCCGGTATGGGACCGCACCGACGGTGTCGATGGGTACGTCTCGATCGAGGTACCGCCGGGTTTGGCCTACGACACCGACCGCAGCATCGCGGTCGCCCGCCAGCTGCACCAGCAAGCGGGCCGCCCGAACGTGCTGGTGAAGATCCCCGGCACGCCACCGGGCCTTATGGCGATGGAGCATTTGGTGGCCGAGGGCATCGGGATCAACGTGACCTTGTTGTTCTCCGACGCGCACTACCTACAGACCGCGGAGACCTACCTGCGGGCGCTGGAACGGCGGGCGCGAGCCGGCAAGCCGCTCGATGTGCCCTCCGTCGCCTCGGTGTTCGTTGCGAATTGCGCTCTGACGCGAAGATTCACCAGTGGTCGCTTCAGGGGCTTTGCGTGTCAGGACGCGGTGTCCAGCGTCACCCTGGTAGCCCATCGCTTCGAGTTGGTGGATGGCCCGGTTCTTTGTGCGTTCGGGGTGGAGTTTGGTGAAGTAGTCCGCTCCGGGATCGTCATAGAGGGTCCGGTGGTGCCCATGTGGCGTGGATCCTCGTCGTCGTGGCCCTGATCCCGGCCTTGCGGGTCAGTTCGCGTTCAGCCTCAAGAACAAGCTCACCGAGCAGGACAACCCGACGCAGGAGGCTCGACTGCGGCTCCGCCAGGACGCGGAGGTGAACAAGATAGAGCTGTCCTCGCGGCAGAGTGTCTCACTTCGCCGAATCCGGGACCACACTCGAGTACAAGCTGAGCCGGCAGGAGCTCGACGAGATCACGCGACCAATGGTGCCCCAGGGGATTCGCGAGGTCGGGTCGTTGCTCGACACCGTCGGGCTGGCTCCGACCCAGGTCTCTGTGCATCGTGGTCGGTGGCATGGCCGCGATGCCCAGCATCCGGAGCCGCCTTCACGAGCTCTTCGGGCCGGAGCGTGTGGAGATCCCGGAGAACAGTGCGACGCTCGTTGCCCAGGGCGCTGCATGGACCGCGAACGACGAGCAGACGCTCATGCTCGAAAAGCCGATCGAACTGGAGATGGCGACAGGCTCACGGCTGCCGCTCCTCCATGCCGGCACGCCGATGCCGAGCGACGGCCAGCTTCGTCGCGAGCAGTTCCACCTCTACTGCACCGACCCCACAGACGGGACTGCCAAGTTCGCGATCGTCACCCCAAACCGAGTTTCGGCCAGCCACCAGGCGAGTGATCCACGCGACGCTGTCGTCATGGTGACGGTGCCGGTCGATGACCGCCCCGCCGTTGCACGAGCGGCCCGAGCTTAAGGTCGTGGTCGATGACGACCTCATCCTCACCGTGCGTGCGATGTCGGCACAGAAGGGTGGCCGGGACGAGGCGACCTTCTTCGACCTGAAGTTCGGGGTTGGGTTCCCGGGCGCTCCGGGGAGGTTCCGTCGAAGTCGAAGGTTAGAGCTGCCCGAGTGAGAGGCGGCCTCATCGTCCGCGCGAACGTTGCGGACGACAAGGACCTCGCTCTCGTGCCGATAGATGTCCTCTACAGACATGAGCCGCGTGCCGGCGCCGCGTTCCACGCCGCCAGGGTGCCGAAGGACCCAATGAACCGGGTGACCCCTTGGCGGCGGCACCTGGCCGATGCGTCGCCGTCTCCGGCACGCACATACTCCTCAGCGACGTCCTCCAGGGTGGGCAGGTGCGGTCTTCTCGGACCGCAACGAGCGACCCGGTCACGGCTGGCCCTGCGCTTGGGGCATGGAGTCGAGCCCGGCCATCGCCTTGGCGTACTCGCCGGCCAGCCAGGTGTCGGACAGGTGCACAAATGGACGAGCACTAGGTCGTTGCTCTGTTTCTGGTCGGAGACGTCTGAACTGCTTCATCGAGGCCGCTTGCTGTCGGACACGGTGCGAGGTCGCGGCGTGCTGGGAGTCCGGGTGCGCGATGCGAGAAGCGTGGTGGCCGCTGTGCCGGCGACGATGACTCCGGCGACGAGAACGACGGCGGGCTGGTGGGTGCTCAACCAGGTGGAGACCTGCGCGGACAGGGTGGAGACTCCACCGTCGGAGGGACGTGCTGCGCCGAGCAGCGGCGGGAGCCAGTAGTAGAGGAGATAGAGCCCGCTGAGCGCGAGCAGCCCGCCGGCGATGCGGGAGGCGTACGGCGCGATAGCGCGCAGGCTGCGTGCAAGGGCGGTGGCGGCTCCGGCGGCGAGCAGGGCGAGGCTGACCAACAGCAGGGCGGATCCGGCGGCGTAGGCGGTGAACACGGCGAGCACACCGATCCAGGTGGTAGCGACTGCCTGGGTGACCACGGCGAGGAGGACCGCCAGGGTGCAGGATGCCGAGGCGACGGCGTAGCCCGAGCCGAAGGCCACCAGTCGCCGGGCGCCGGTGACGTGGGTGGGGTCCGGTTGACGTCCCGGCAGCCGGAGCGCGGGGTGCCAGCCGGCGAGCATCGCGAGACCGGCGAGCGCGAGGACGGCGCCGAGTGCTGCGGCTACCCACGGGACGAGGGTGATCACGGAGCGGACACCGACGGTGAGCAGCAGCCCGATGATCGTGAAGGTTGCGGTGAATCCCAGGGCCAGGGCGAGGCCGGCACGCAACCCGGCGCTGAGTCGGGCCAATGGACCCGGGGTGGCGCCGGGGTCGTCGGTGCTGCCGATTCCGCCGGAGGTGGCGGTCAGGACGGCGGGTAGCAGTCCGAACCCGCAGGGGTTGACGGGCGCAAGCAGCCCGGCACCGAAGGCGAGCGCCAGCAGCCCGGTCACGCGACACCGGCCTTGGTCAGGGCGGCGCGGATCTGGGCGGGGGTGGGGTCCACGCCTCGGTAGACCTCGGTGCCGGAGGCGTCGAGCACGACCGCGGTGGACAACTGGGTGAGCTCGTAGGCCCGGGTCAGCGCTGCGTCGGTGTCACGGGCGTAGGCCAAGGTGCTGGCGCCGTTGGCGGTGAGGAATGACCGCACGACGGCGACGGACTCGCTGGGGTCGATGTCGACGGCGACGTAGTTGGCACCCGGGGTGCTGGCCTGGGCCTCGGCCAGGGCGCGGGCGCCAGGTCCGCAGGACCCACAAGTAGCGGAGAAGAAGAAGACCAGGCTGGGTTTGCCACCGGGTACGGTGACCTGGTCACCGGACAGGGTGGTGGCGGTGAACGCGGTTGCTGAGTTGCTGGAGCGAGCGGTCGTGGACGCGGCACCAGCAGTAGAAGTGGGAGCCGGTTGGGAGCTCAGTGCGGTGTAGGTGACCGCGAGCACCAGCAGGGTGACGACGGCGGCACCCGCGATGGTCAGCCAGCGCCGCGGTGATCGGCCATCGGGCCCCGGACCGGAGGCCGGCGGGGCGGGGGTGGGTGTGGAGGTGGTGGTCATGGTTGCTGCTCCTGCGTCGAGGGTGAATGAGGTCTTGGACCGGGGCTCGGGGCGCTCAGCAGCACCTGTCGCGCGACGGGGGTGCGCCTGTCGAGGTGTCGGCGGGGCGGGTCGCGCCTGCACGGCGGCGCATCCCCCAGATGGCGAGGGCGGTGGCGCCGGCCAGCATCAGGACGCCGCCGGTGATCCCGCCGAGTACGGCGCCGCTTCCGGCGGTCACTCCTGCCGCGATGAGCAGGGGCAGGCCGCAGCAGGCGATGGGGAGCAGGGCCAGGAGCCCGATCCACCAGGCGGAAGGGCCTGGCCGTTGTTCTTGGTCCAGAGGCTTGCCGGTCTCCTCGAGCGGGTGCTGCGCCGGATGCAGCTGGTCAGTCGGCGGCGGGGTGTGCTGTGTCATGAGAATTCCTTCAGATCAGAGTGAGATTGACGGCGTGGCGGGGGTCCCGGTGTCGTTCATGGACGCCGTCCGCACAGGGCCCAGGCGGTCTCGGTGGTGGCTGCGACGGCGAGCCCGAACACCAGGTGCGCGAGGAAGCCCCGCAGGTTGGGTGGCGAGCGGGTAGGCGCGGTTGGGTGCGCTGTAGCCGAGCAGCGGGGTCATGGCCTCGACCAGGACATGGCCGCGCCGGTGCCCAGGTCGGCGAGGAACGGGTGGACGTCGCGGGTACGTCGCAGCACCCCGTAGAGCGGGGACCAGCTCAGGGCCAGCCCGTAGTGCATGGCCAGGGACGCACGCTCGAGGGCGACACCGTGCAGCTCCACCCCGAGGCTGGCGGCGATCTTCTTCGCCGCGATCTCATACGGTGGCCCGGGACGGACGGCGTCCTCGCGCTGGCGGTCCTTCTCGGACTCCAGTTCGTAGAGCCTGATGCTGACGGGTTCCATCGCTTTGGTGGCCAGGTAGCCGGCGAGTGCGGCGACGGCCAGGTCCTCGGTGACATCGGTGAGGGCAGTCATACGGTGTTCCTCTTTGTCGTCGGGTCGATCAGTTTGGGTCGGCTGGCTGGTGCAGGAGGTCGCCGAAGACGAGCGTTCCGGCTTGGATCGCGTCGGACAGCGTGAGGACGACACCGTCCAGGGCGTGCGTGCGCTGGTAGGCGCGGGCATGCTCGCCGGCGGTGAAGAAGTTGATCACCGGACAGCACGTCTCGGTGAGCCGTCCCTGACCCGACGAGCCGACGAACACGACCGCCTCGACCGGTTGCCAGGTCCAGCGCCCGGCGCGGCCTATGGCGGTCACTGCCTCGCCGGTCAGCGCGTCGCGGGACTGGACGTCGACATCGCGGCCGAGCATCGCCGCCATGCCCAGGGCGTCGACGGCACAGTTCGCGAACACGGTCGGGCCGTCGTGGATGGGGACCCGGTGCGCGGTAGCGGCGGCCGCGAACGGGACTCCGCCCGTGATCTCGCGCCCGGCGGGGTCCAGGAACACCAGCTCTGCCTGGGCGAGCTGGTGCAGCGAGGCGTCAAGGTCGATTCGGAGCTCGCTCGCCCACTCCTGGAGCTGATCGCGCGTCGGTGGCTCCCCGACCTGTCCCAAGGCGAGCAGTGTCCGACGGTGTAGGAGCTGCAGCGGCTCGGGCAGCATCTCTCGCTTGGTCAGCAGGTTGTCCGCGGGTAGTCCGGCGGACGCGAGCAGTGTCGTGACTGGTGAGCTCATCGGGATCCTCCCACCGTCGGGGTGCGGGTGCGGGTGCGTGTGCGGGGCGCCTGCCATCACGACGGCGGTACGCCACCACCTCATCACAGGCATGCCTGTTATGCCAGGCTAGCATGTTGCATCAGGGTGGCCTGTCGCGTACGGTTTCGGTCATGACGATGACGAACACGGCGGTCGAGGCGGGCACCCGCACGGACCTTGCGGCAGCGGGTTTGCTGCTGCGGTTGCTGGCTGATCCGACCAGGATGGGGATCGTCGAGCTGCTTGCCGAAGGGGACCGCACCGTCGGTGAGCTCGCGGAGGAGCTCGGCATCCCTCGCAGCAGGCTGGGCAACCACCTGGCCTGTGGCCTGCACTGTGGGGTGTGGACCAGCCAGAATCGCGGCCGCAATGTCGTGTACTCCTTGGTGGACCGGGGCGTGATCGGGCTCCTCGACCACGCCCGCGAGGTCGCCGCCCCCCGAGCCGACTACTTAGCCGGTTGCACCCGTCTCGGCCCGCACTGGACCTGACCCCACACCCCGCCGTGACCCCCGGTCTGGGTCTGCCTGCGATGAGAACCGACCCCGTCGGCCGCAGGAGTGGACCTGGTCAACCCCGATCGACCAAGGAGAACCACGTGACCGCCTCGAACCAAGACACCCACGACCTGCCCCCTGACGTGACGAGGGGTGGCTACGACCTGGTGGTCGTCGGATCCGGCGGTGCCGCGATGAGCGCCGCGATCACGGCCCGCCAGGCCGACAAGACCGTCTTGCTCGTCGATGGCGGCACCCTGGGCGGCACGTGCGTGAACGTCGGGTGCGTCCCCAGCAAGGCGCTGCTGCGGATCTCGGGGCACCGCGCTGGTGCGGCAGCGAGCCCGTTTCCCGGGGCGCCTACCTCGGCCGGGCCGGTTGACCTGGCTGTCCTGATCGGGCAGAAGGACGAGCTTGTCGCCCATCTGCGAGCAGACAAGTACGCCGCGGTCGCGGACGCCTACGGGTTCGAGGTCCGCACCGGCACCGCGACGTTCGCCGACGACGGCACACTGAGCGTCGACGGTCAGCCGGTTCCCGCGGCCGCTTACCTGCTGGCGACCGGCGCCGAACCCGGCCACCCCGACCTGCCCGGCCTGGACCAGGTCGACCACCTGACGTCGACCACCGCGATGGAACAAGAAGACCGGCCCGCCTCCCTGGTCATCATCGGCGGCGGGTACGTCGGGATGGAGCAGGCCCAGCTGTTCGCCGGTCTCGGCGTCACCGTCACCATCGTCGGCAACCTGGCACCGGGCGCCGAACCCGAAATGCGCGAGGTGATGCGCGCCGCGTTCGCCCGCGACGGCATCCGGGTCATCGAGCGCCGGGCCGTCGCCGTCGAACCTGCCACCGACAGCACAGCCTCGACATCACCGGCACGGGAGGTGACGGTGGTGACCGCGTCCGGCATGGGAGTCACCGCGGACCGTCTCCTGGTCGCCTCCGGGCGCACCCCCCGCACCAGCGCACTCAACCTGGGGGCTGCCGGGGTCAAGACCGACGACCGGGGCTTCATCGTCGTCGATGACCATCAGCGCACCGCCAACCCGCAGGTGTTCGCCGCCGGCGACGTGACTGGTGGCCCCCAGTACGTCTACGTCGCGGCCGCCCAGGGACGTGTAGCAGCAGAGAACGCGTTCGGCGCCGAGGAGACGGTCGACTACACCGGGCTTCCCGCGGTGATGTTCACCCGCCCCCAGCTCGCCTCCGCCGGGCTCACCGAACAGCAGGCCCTGGACGCCGGGTATGACTGCGCCTGCCGCACCCTGAACCTCACCGACGTCCCCCGGGCCCTGGTGAACTTCGACACCCTCGGCGCCGTCAAGCTCGTCGCCGATGCGACGACCGGGCGGCTGCTCGGGGTCCACGCCGCAGCCGATGCCGCCGGTGAGCTGATGCTCGCCGCCACCTACGCCATCAAAATGGGCATGACCGTCCACGACATGGCTACGACATGGGCCCCGTACCTGACGATGAGCGAGAGCCTGCGCCTGGCAGCCAAGCTCTTCGAACCCGGCGAGCAGCTCCCCACCTCCTGCTGCGCCTGAGGCCTCTGCCAAGACGTTGCCTCTTGCACCGCAGACGCATGCCCAGGCGGGCCGCGCAGAGGGTGTCACCGGCGCCGAGCTTGATTGGCCAGCGCACGGGAGCACCGGGACTACGTGATCCGACACCGCGACGACAGCACCCAGGTTCAGGGCTGTACGGACCAGGGCCCTGCGTGCGAGCGCCTGGGAAGCAGGCCTTGGAACATCCGACCGCGTCGGACGCTTGTGGCTGGTATGACACTGATGCCCAGTTCCAAAGCACCCAACCTGTCCCTGCCGTTGACTGCGGGCGGTTCCACCGATGACCTCTCGCTGGGATCAGGTGCTGACGGCCGGTTCACGCTGGTTCTGTTCTTCCGTGGCCTGCATTGCCCTGTGTGTCGTAAGCAGCTCAGCGAGGTCGACAGGCGCCTCGACGAGATCCGCTCGGCTGGGGTCGGACGCGTGGTCGCGGTGAGCATGGAGACGGCCGGGCGCAGTGCCGAACTGGTCGATTCTTGGCATCTGGAGCGGCTGCCCGTGGCGTACGGCATGAGCGAGGAGTCCGCTCGGCAGTGGGGTCTGTTCATCTCCACCTCGATCAAGGACGGCGAACTGCCGCGGTTCAACGAACCGGGCATGTTTGTGCTCGATGCCGACCACAGCCTGTACTGGAGCAGCGTGGCGTCCATGCCCTTCGGTCGTCCGGCCTTGGACGACGTTCTTGGTGGGTTGCGTTTCGCGCAGGACAGCGACTACCCCGCCCGCGGTGCCGCTTGAGGGTCCACGCGCAGGACTCGGGCCGCCGGCTCGACATGCGACCCGGGTCGTCGGCGCTGTCGCCCCACCAGGGATCCGTCGGATGGCTTGGTGCCGCAGCCGCGTGAGGTCAGCTGGAACGCCAGTGGCGCTCACGGATCTTGCGTGGGCGCAGTGCGTCCTGTCTGGCGAAGGCCCAGAATTGTTGGAATTGTTCGGGGTCGGTGGTGGACAGGACCCCGCGGTCCAGGGCTTCGTGGCCGCGGCCGAGCTGCAGCGCGGTGCGTTCGGCCATCGGAGTGGCGAACTCGACGAGGGCGCCAAGTCGGGCGGCCCGCGCCGACAAGACCCCGACGTCGCCGGCCTGTCCGATGGTGTCGGACTTCGAGGCCAGGACCTCGATCAACTGGTCGACATGCCTGAGCTGCTGGCCGGCGCTCTCGAGGTTGTCGTGAACCTAGAATGCCGCCCGGCGGGAGGCGAGGATCTGCTCGCCCAAGGTTTCGGCCCGCTGGTGGATGCCCCGCATGGTCAGGCCGTTCTCGGACGGGGTAAGCAGCCCTTTCGCTGCCTCCCAGCGCAGGTCGGAGATGTCGTACTCATGTGAATGCAGCGACCGCTCGAGCGCTGCGCTCCGTTCCATAGCGGCGTCGAGAAGGGCCCGGGTCTCGTCGAGGCGCCGGCCGACGGCACGCAGGATTTCCGGTCCCTGCTCAGTCATCACGGCACCCGCGGTCAGTGCTGCCTGACGCCGGATTCCAAGCCTCACTGCCGTCGGCGATTGTCCACGTGGTGGTGGGTCGCTGTCGGTGCTCGTCGTCCTCGGCGGCGCCGGCAGCGAGTAGCTGGAGCAGCTGTGCGTTGCTGACCGTTGCGCCGGCCAGGTGGGACCGCACGTGGCCCAACTGCCCTGCTTCGGTCGAGTCTGGCGTCGGTGCGGATGTGGTCATCTGACTTTCCTTTCATCGGGCGATCCCCGGGCCGACGTCGGACCGGCCGGGCGGGTGGTGACGCGTGGTCGGCGAACCGAGCAGACGGCCCTCTAGCGGCGCGGTCTGGTCGAAGTAGCTCGACCCCGCCCCGATCTCCACCCAGTTGGTCGAGAAGGTCAGCGCACCGGCGACCTGGCGCGCCATGTGGACGAGAAGGTCCTGGTGGACCGTGCGTGCGATGAGGATGCTCACGCCCACGCAGACGACCAGCGCGGGGAGGAGCCGGCGTGCGCGGCGCACCAGAACCGGCGGAAGTCGATACTGCCCCGGGTGGCGGCCTCGCGCTGCAGGAGCGTCGTGATGAGGAAGCCGGAGACCACGAAGAACACGTCGACGCCGAGGAACCCGCCGGGCAGCCAGGTCGGGTCCAGGTGGTAGGCCACCACGGCGATGATCGCCAGGGCGCGCAGCCCGTCGAGCCCGTCGAGGTGGGTCAGGGCGCCGCGCGCACCCCGGGCCGAGGACGGCGCCGCGGTGGGCGACAGCGCTGAGCCCCGAACGACCGGTCGCTCTAGCGTGGACACCCGCACCGCCCTCCCGCGTGGCGACCAGCCGCGCGTGGCCGCCTTGTCTCGGAGCATAGGCAGCAGGAGGTCGTATGCCGTGCAGGCGCGCGGGGGGCGCGGCGTCGCCCGGAGCAGACGCCTCGGCGAAAAGGTCGGGCAGCACTGAACTGAAACGACGCGGCATCAGGTGGATGGGGCCAACCCGGTGAATGGAGGCCACGTGGCATTTATTGCAAACATTTCGCAACAGCAAAGTAGTTTTGCAGGGGAGACAACCTCCCGGGACGCCGGTCCATGTTATGAAGGTCCGCGCGGCAGGCCGGCCCGGGGCTTTTGGGGTGCCGTGCCGAAACCTGCCGGGCCCTGAATGTTAGCCAATCGTGACCATCCACGGGCTGCCTCCAGGACCTGAACGCTCCATAACCACTGTGTGACAACGCAATTGGCGCGTCAGCACCCTCACATCGCTCCCGCCAGCAAG
>JAABUM010007160.1_pt1 | contig 10468 bp, 13 predicted proteins | sample 5559161 | NCBI WGS metagenome assembly JAABUM01 (sample SAMN10711868, study PRJNA513369) | rock metagenome | isolation source: Antarctica rocks | place: Antarctica: Victoria Land, Siegfried Peak nord | reverse complement strand
GGCGCCATCACCGACCTGACCGTCCCGATCATCGCCCGGCAACAGAAACGGCTCCGCACCGACGAGGACACCGTCGACCTGGTCCGCCGCCTGGCCGTGTACTACCCCGACGCGCAGATCGCCGGCATCCTCAACCGTCAACAACGTTCCACCGCCACCGGGTTGCCCTTCACCGCCGGCCGAGTGCAAGGCCTGCGGCACCACTGGAACATCGACTGCCACCACGCCGGCCCCGCCGACGGGAACGCCGAACAACCAATGACCATCGCCGACGCCGCCGCAGAACTGCAACTGCCGGCCCCGACTCTGCACCGCTGGATCAGCGAAGGCTTCCTCGATGCCGAGCACTCACCCCCGGCGCGCCCGGCCGGATCCGCCTCACCGAGCAGGTCAGGGCACTGTTCGTCGACCAGGCCCCCGATGGGTGGCTCGCGATGTTGGAAGCCACCGTCGCCCACCAACTCACCCGCAACACGATCATGAAAAGCATCAAAGCCGGTGACCTACAAGCTGTACTCCGCACCACGACGGAAAGGCCTCCGCATCGAACCGCCGAAACCACCACAAACACTGTTCGAGGCATGACAATCAGGAAGGGAGCAGTATGAGCACGCATCCAAACAGGCCCTAATGTCAGCCTCCAGAACCCAGTGATAATTGATGGGTGCTGAAACCAGGTGATGGATCTCCGATATCGCATCGTGCGCTCGCCGGTTGGGGCGAAACCCATACGAGCAGGACAGAAAATCTGCCTCGGCTCGAGCACGATCTTCACCGCAGCCTGCACGATCCGATCACGCACCGTCGGAATCGACAAAGGATGCATCTCCCGGCTACCGGGCTTGGGTATGAACACCCGACGCGCCGGTTGCGGACGCCACCTGCCAACCTTCAGATCCGCGACCAACTCATCCAGCAGCCGGGGCACCCCGTACTCCTGGACATCGGCGATGCTCGTGCGGTCGATACCATCCGCGCCGCCGTTGCGGCGCACATTGACCCACGCCCGCTCCAGGACGTCCCTGCCATAGACCTTGTCCGAAAGCGTGTGGAACCTTCGCCCGGGATCAGCCTTGGCCGCCCGGTAAAGCGCATGTTTCGCAAGGCACGAACCGGGCCCATCACAGACCCCGAAGCGGCGGAGGGGCGTGTCCCGCGGATCTTTGGGGTCGGGTTCGCCAGACTCTGATTTGTGCAGAACCGTCACGATTTGTCGGATGAACAGTGGGCCCGGTTGGAGCCGTTGCTGCCGGACCGGACCCCGATTCGAGGTGGCCGGTGGATGGATCATCGGCAGGTTGTCGATGGGGTGTTGTGGCGGACCAGAGCCGGTGCGGCGTGGCGGGATCTGCCGCTTTGCTACGGCAACTGGAAAACCGTGTACAACCGGCACGCCGCTGGTCCGGGGATGGCACCTGGCGGATGGTGTTGTCGCATCTGCGGACCATCTGCGACCAGGGCGACGCCGACGAGTGGGCGCTGGGGGTGGATGCCACGGTGATCCGGGCGCATCACCACGCCGCGGGTGCACGGCACGAACCGCCGAAGGACATTCCCGGTTCTTCACCGCGTCCATGGCCTTCGCCGTGATTTCAGCGGCTCGGCTCCCTCTGCTCCCACCCTCACAGGCAGGACCTCTAACGACGCTGCAGGTTTGCCCTTCATGCTGCGGACCACACAGTTGCTCCCCCATAAGGGCTTTTGGCACTGGGCTTCGACCCCTGCCGTTTCCAACCCGAGCCGCCAGTCTGCTACCGGGCCACCAGAGCGCTACCCGGACCGGACTCACACCGGCAAGCGACGACGAGCACGAACCAACAGATCACCCCGCCACGAGGTCACCTCCGGTTCTGCTGGGCGCACGCACGATCGAGGCTAGGACGACGAAATCGTCCGCGAATCGCACGTGACGAAAGTCGGCCAAGCCTTTTCGTCGCCGACACTCCCGGAATGAGAATCAGCGAACAATCGCATTCAGGACTTGACCGGCGTGTGAGACCGATGCTTGGACGTTTGGACGATGTACACCTGAGCCGACCCAGAGCCTTCCGGCCCGACGACCTGGACCAGATGTCCGCCAGCGGAAAGCGTGATCGGCCGGGTCAGGTAAACACCCGAGGAACCTCCCACGTACCCCAGCTCGGTGTTGTCCACGTACGTGTCGAAGAACGCGGTACCGGTCACGTCGTACTCGATCGCGTAGGTCCCCGCGGTCGGCGTGCTGGCCTCAAGATACGTCGAGGCGGTAACCGTGCCCAGCAACTGGCGATACGGGCTCTTGCTCGCAGCCGGGTGCTGGGCTGTGCCTGAGGAAATGGCAGCGGGAGCGACGGCCGTCGCTGCTGTCGGTGCGACGGCTACCGCGCTTGCGGCCATCAGCACAACGGTAGCGGCGGCGCGCCGCCCAAAGGTGATCACGTGCATGGAGTCCTCCTGTGCGTGGCGGTTTCGGAGTACGAAGTCTTTCTCAGGTCGTGCACCAGCGCAAGGTCTGGCGATGCGACACAAGGTGAACACTTGCAACCGTCCGCGTCGGCGACCGGCGACCGGGTCCGCCCCGCCGGCGGCAGAGGAACTTCTGCGCCTTGACCTGGGCCCGACGTAACGCCCGCCAGGCGTTGACCAGCATGGCCACGGCAGCGGTCAAGAAGCGGGGAACGACGTCGCGGGGAGTTCCGCCCGCGATAACGCGCAGCCGGGTTCTGAGGCTGGCGTGTGACAGCTGGTGAAAGTAGGCATATGTATTGCCGCATCGGCCTGCTCAGCGCCGCGGCGCAGGCTCTCCGGATTCTCCACCGTGCCTCGGTGGGGGTTGCTCCGGCAGTTCTCAGTGTCGCTGCGGCCGCGTCGGAACGGGCCAGGCCCAGCACGTCGTAACCATGGCTAATGAGCTCCTTGACGATTGCCGAGCCGATGAAACCGGTCGCTCCTGTGACAAACACGCGCATACGTTTCTCTCCTTCTTCACCGGCATCGAGGTGCCTCCATATCAGTGGTCAAGTTTGTAAGTTCGTCGGTGGTCAGGTCCAGGCGGTGGGGTCGCCGAGGTAGAGGCCGCAGGCGCAGTCCAGGGCGTCTTCGGGTAGTCCGGCCATTTGTCCGTTGGGTAGGTGTGAGGGTTCGTACCCGTTTTTGCTGGCCAGGTAGATGGCGAATCCCCACGAGGCGGCGTAGCCGCCGTAGCGCAATCGCATCAACGGGATGATTTCATCGGTGGGTAGCCGGCCGGAGACGTAAGCGAAGCCGCCACGGAACTTCACATCCACCCCGGCCAGTTGTGGCCATCGTTCGCGGGCGCGACCGGACAGCCGCTGCTGCAGAGAGGTTTCGTCGACTCGGGTGGGACGGCCATAAGGGTTGATCCTGCCCGATCCGCGTGTCGTTGACCACCTCAGATCTTGTGACTGGTGAGGCTGAAGTGACAGATGAGACTTCCCTGTTTGGAGGATCCGATGTCACCGGTCAGCGCCGATCAAATCGAGTTGACCCCACCCAGAGCACAGAACTTTCCAGGTTGGCGCGGGCCGGGACGACGACGCAGCGGATGGCGTTGCGGGTATCGATCGTGTTGCTGGCCGGGCAGGGGCACCCCAACACCGTGATCGCCGACATGTTGTCGATCTGCGTGGACACGGTCGTCAAGTGGCGACGTCGGTGGCGGGCCGCGCCGGGGATGTCCAGTCTGGGCGATGGGAAACGGTCCGGGCGGCCACCGAGGTTCACCCCGGTGCAAATCGCGCAGGTGAAGGCCCTTGCCTGTCGACCCGCCGCTGACAGTGGCCTGCCGTTGTCTCGGTGGTCGGCCCCGGAGCTGGCACGGCAGGTCATCACCGACGGGATCTGCTGCAACGTGTCGGCCTCGACGGTGCGGCGGTGGCTCCGGCAAGAGGCGCTCAAGCCGTGGCAATACCAGTCATGGATCTTCATCACCGACCCCAACTTTGAAAGCAAAGCGCAACGGGTGCTTGACCTTTACGCCCGCCAATGGGAAGGAAGACCGTTAGCCGGCGATGAGTTCGTGATCTCCTCGGATGAGAAAACATCGATCCAGGCCAGGTGCCGCTGCCACCCGAGCCTGCCACCGGGCGCGGCCCGGATGATGCGGGTGAACCACGACTACCACCGCCGCGGCGCGGTCGCCTACCTCGCCGCCTACGACGTTCACCGCGCGAAGGTGTTCGGCCGCTGCCAGGACACCACCGGCATCACGCCGTTCGAGGCCCTGGTCGCCCAGGTGATGACCCAAGAGCCATACCGGTCAGCGAAGCGGGTGTTCTGGGTGGTGGACAACGGGTCCTCCCACCGCGGCCAAAAAGCGGCCGACCGCCTGGCGGCGCAGTTCCCCAACGCGGTCATGGTGCACACCCCGGTGCACGCCTCCTGGCTCAACCAGGTATCTTCTTCTCCATCATCCAACGGAAAGTGCTCTCACCCAACGACTTCACCGACACCGACGCGATCACCCGACGTCTGACCAACTTCGAAACCCGCTACAACCAGACCGCCACACCGTTCAAGTGGAAGTTCACCACCACCGACCTCCGCGACTTCCTGCAACGCCTGGACCGGCACACCGACCATCCCGCCGCCGCCTGACCACCGACGAACTTACAAACTTGACCACTTAGAACCAGGATGACATGCCGTGCCATAACGGTAGCCCGGATGACATGCCGTGTCATCTACGCTCACGGTATGGGTCGTTGGGAGCCAGCCGCACGCGACCGCCTGGCGCGCGCCGCGATGGAGCTGTTCCTCGACCGCGGCTTCGACCGGGTTACCGTCCCAGAGATCACCGCCCGTGCCGGGCTCACCACCCGCACCTTCCACCGCCACTTCGCCGACAGTTCCCCAACGCGGTCATGGTGCCGGTGCACGCATCGTGGTTGAATCAAGTGGAAATCTACTTCTCCGTGGTCCAACGGAAAGTGGTCTCGCCCAACGACTTCACCGACCTGAACATCGTCGTCAAACGCCTCGCCGACTTCGAAGCCCCACTACAACCAGGCCGCGAAACCGTTCAAATGGAAGTTCACCACCACCGACCTCACCGACCTACTCCAACGCCTGGAACAGCGCCTGGACGGTACAGCAAGCCCCGCCCAACCCCGAGCGGCCTAAACCCCTGACGAACTATCGAGCGAGACCACTTAGCGCACGATACTGCAGCACTGCTACTCAGACCCCCACCGTCCGAGTCGGTGCAATCCTCGGCTCATCGTCGCAGACAAAGGCGCCGCCACAGTGGCCTTGTTCCTCGACCAAGTCCAGGCCCGTTCCCGAGCTTGCAGCACCAGTCGCCGGCATCCTCAGCGACAACGGGCCCGAGTTCACCGGCGCTGCCTTCACGACACAGCCCGGTGAGCCACCTCGTCTCGTGCTCCGCGAAGCCCCTAGCCTCTGAGGAACACGTTTGTCAGTTCGCCTCGGACGCCGACAACGAGATAGTCATCCCTACCGTCCCCGTTCATATCCGCCAGCGCGACACGACTACTCGGGCTCCGGCTCGCGCCGCCGGCGATGTCCAGAGGCCCTGCCCAGGACCAACCGCCCTGCGGAGCCGGGCCGTCGTTCCGATAGCCCATGACCGCGCCGCCGGGGCTGGGAGAGATCCGCAGGTAATCCGCGCGGTGGTCGCAGTTTATGTTGGCGAACTCGGGCGGCAGGCCGCCTGGCCCGGCTCCCCACGCCACGGTCCCCTGCGGCAGCAAGGTGGGGTGGAACGGGTCACCACCCACCAGCCAGGCCTCCGCGGCTCCTGAGTCGATAGTGGTGACGATGTAGTCGTCGCGTCCATCGCCATTGAGGTCGGCGAATGTGAGGCTGTATTTCGCGGGCTGCACTAGTTCTCCGCGGTCAGACTGCTGGGGCGCGCGGATGGTCTTATTGACTCCGCCGGCGATCGTTCCCTCGTCGTACCAGATCCAGTCACCGGGAATGCCGCCGCCATTGATCCAGAGGTGGACCGCGCCGCTGTCGCTGACAGTGAGGTAGTCGTCTCTGCCGTCGCCGTTGATGTCGGCGAACATGACCTCACGACCGGGCGCCCCGACACCGCCGGCGATCCGTCCGTAGTCGTACCACACCCAGTTGCCGGGCTTACCGCCACCGTTGACGTACGCGTCGACCGATCCGTCGTCGTTGACGGTCAGGTAGTCGTCGCGACCATCACCGTTGAGATCAGCGAGACGGACCTGATCTTGGCTGTGTCCGTTGCCCAACGTGAGGGTCCCTTGCGGGTACCAAGTGTTGAGGTCAATGCAGGCTGACCCGCCACCACCACCGGCTTCCCGGGGCGGGATCAGCCCGTAAGCCAGTAAGTCGTCGATGGTGGCGCTCCACCTGCTCGCCATGCTCGAGTACCCACTGTCGTTCGGGTGCAGCCCGGCCATCTCGCCCCGGGGGTCGAGGTCGTCGAACGCGACGAACCGGAGGTGTGCCAGGTCACCGGCCGGAAGAAGCAGCTGCACTAGGTCGTTGAACCGTCGGTGCGCCGCGGCGGTGTCGGCGGATGCGTCCGGCAACAGACCGCCGACCAGCACCATCGCGTCCGGCACAGTGGCGCGGATCTGCGCGACGAACGACACCAAGCGCTGCGCCGCGCCCGCCTCGCGCCCATTGCCGATGTCGTTGGTTCCCGCCAGGAGCGTCACCACGTTCGGGCTGTACTCCTTCAGATGGGCCATGGTCTTGTCCTGGATGAAGTCGATTTCCTGGGCCGACCAGCCCTCGTTGCGTGAGTTCGCCATGCTGCCGCTCCGGTGCGACCCGACGTAGTCGACCGGGTGCTGCTGCGCCACCTCCAGCCGCTCCAGCGCTTCCCGGTACCCGTTCCCCGTGGTGCTGTTGAATCCCTCGGTGATCGAGTCGCCCACCGGCATCACCCGTAGGTTTGCGCCCGTCGACGCGGGCGGCTGGCTCGTGGCGCGGAGGTTGCGAGCCAGTTCGGGCAGATAGCCGGCGATATCACTCAGTGTCTGGCCACCGCCTCTGATGAACTCCCCGAGCGTGCGGTACCAGCGCCATACGTTGTCGCCCATCACCTTGACGCTCTCGCCCAAACCCTTCAGCAGACCCGGCAGCGTGTCCGTCGCCCATGCTTTGAGCCCGGCGTCCCACGCAGCTGCGCCGACGGCGGCGACTATCGCGTTCAGCAGCGCAATGCCCCACGCTTTCGGTTCGGCGTATGTCTTGTCCGCGGCCATCAGGATCATGCTGCGCGTCAAGCTGCCGACGAAGCCACCCACCGCGGCGCACGCCACCGCAGCTGGCATTCCGGCGACGCTCAACGTGAGCGTAGCGACGCACAGCGAGCGCACCGCTAAGTACACCAAGATTCCGACGGCCGTAGCGGCCGAGTTAACCCACCAGCCGGCATCGACGGTGACGTCGCCGGGGTGGACGGTGATCTGGAGCCCACCGTCGGTGATGGCGGCAGTGGCCCGGACGTCGCGCACGTCCTGCGACGGGGCACCGGGACCGGCAACGTATGCGGCCTGCAGCTGGCGCTGGGAGAAGACCCCGACGCCCTGGGCGTTGGCCTCTGTCACAGCGGTCTGCAGCGACGCCCGGTCGTAGGGCTGGCTGATGTCGAGGCTGAACACGTGGTCGCCGTTGGGCGCGACCTCCACGTCCACCGCCTGCGCGAGTGCCTGGCCGGAGGACGAGGCACCGGCGCCCGACAGCACGCCGGCCGAGGAGCCCGGCGCTGCGTACGCGCCCGGCGCCGCGTTGCACAGCAGCGCCAGGACCGTCGCGACCACGACGGTCCGAACCGACAGCGGCCACGACCTCCGTCGACGCGTTTGCCTGGTCAACCGTCCCGAACGTCGTGCCTCGCGTGGTCCCATGCTGCTCATTAAGGGCCACGAAGCAGTCGTCCAGACGAACGTGGACTGAACGGCCGCCGCCCGTGAGCGGTACGTCGCGCGACCGGGGTCCTGCCCTCCCGCCAGGCGGTAGGAAACCAGTGGAACAGCCGGGCAGACCGGCAGCACTCCGCGCGGACCAACACTCGAACACCCCTGAACAAGGTCAACTAGACCGTATGGGGCAGGGCCGGCGTCTCGCTCGTAAATTGACGTGGGTCGCCACCGCGGTGGGCGCGGTGGCCAGAACACAGTTACGGGAGACGCCGGTGATCAGGAATCGTACTGTTGTCGGGCTTGATGTTCACGCCAGGTCGGTGTGGGCGTGCACGGTGGATGATGATTCCGGTGAGATGAAAACGCTCCGGATCTCGGTGCCGTGCGCCGGCTGCGGAACGGCGGTGGCGGTAGCGGCCAGAGGACCGATCCGGAAATGGTGTGGGCAGACGTGCCGGCAACGCGGCTGGGAGATCTCCGCCGCGCGGCCGGGCAACTCTCGGATCCGTCGGTGTCGGTGGCGGTGCGGGAGGTGGTCGAGGTGCCCGTGACGATCCGACCCGAACGGATGGAATGGGTCGGAGAACTGGCCGAGCTGACCCGGCAGATCACCACGGCCGAACTCCCCGCCGGGTGCTTCCACCCGGTGTATGAAGCATTGACGGTAGCCATCAACCAACTCACCCACACCGACCGCTCCTCCATCGGTGAACGGCAGTTCGGGTTCGTATCGCACCCGGCGCTGGCCGGCCGGGAACGCATCATCGCCGACCAACTGGACACCACCAGCCTCAGCATCACCGGTCGAAACCCGGCGGTAGCCCGGCGGATGCAGATCGCCTACGAACGCTCCGACCGCCGCCGGAAAGCGCGGATGCAACGCCGATTCCCCAACGGCTTCTGACCCTTCACAGTCGACCTGACCCAGTTGCGGGTGTTCTGGATCGCCTGAGCGTTGCGCTTGTCGGTGGGTCGTCAGGGAACGGTTCAGACCGAATGGGTTGTCAGCCGGCTACAACCTAGGCTGGGAAACGACGAGACCCCGCCAGTTCAAGTGGCGGGGGTCCGTCTTGTTGTGGGTTACTTGCTTCGTTGCTGCAACGCCGAAGCGGCTACCGACTTTTCGGCTTTCGTGCTCTTGGAACTCGAAAGCACCTTCGACGCCGCAGACGCTACGACCTTGCTGGTCCGTCCACCTTTGGACATCCTCCTCACCTCCTCTCCCTGCTGTGGGGCTGTGCCCTCATCACGTGCGGGGCTGGCCGGTAATCGTCATACCGGGCTGACCGACGATCTTGAATGAGAGCTCCTCGAGCTGGGTCTGATCGATGTAGATCACGAACCGGTACTGGCCCAGGGCAGGAAACGGGAAGCCCGGCAGGCCGACGGCCAGCGCGATGGTCTGGTCTTCACCGACTTCGAGAGTCGGCGGCCGCCCGACGTTGAACTGCATCTCGGCCGTGAAAGGTGCGCTGGTGTCCGGTCCGCTGGGAACCTGTACCGCGTGCCCGTCGGCATCGATGAGATCCACCTTCAGAGCGTGGTTCTGGTTGGTTGCTATCCAGGGAATCTGGACAAGAACACCAAGTGCTATCTGCGCGATGTACGGGGCCGGGGCGCCGGCGGGAACGATGGCGCGGTCGATACCGCCGCCGGTGATGTAGAGCTGGTTGTTGATGGCCTCGACATGACTGGCGATCAGTGCTGTGACCTTCACGCGCACCTCCTATACTAGACGGTATGACCGTACGCCTTGACGGTATGACCGTCAAGTAGGAAGGTAGTGCCAGTGCCGCATCCCGAGGACGCCGAGTTCGTGGAGATCGACGACGCAAACGAACAGCACCTCGCCGAGAGAGGCGTCACTCCGGCCGAAGTGCATCAGGTCTTCCTCGGCGACCCGTTGTGGGCGCCGAACCTCAAAGGGCGCACAGCTACCTGGCTGATGATCGGGCGTACAGACGGCGGTCGGCCGCTGGTGGTCATGGTGAATTACGACGAAGTGCGGGCGGCACTCAGACCGATCACCGCCCGAACGTGTGACAGAGACGAGGTATCGAAGTGGTCCTTATAGAAGGAGGGCATTATGTGCGCATGTCTACATCCGAAGCAGATTCGCTCCGCGCCATCGATGACGCATCTGAATGGGGCACCCCCAAACCGGGCCGGAAGTCTGAGAAGCGGCAACGAAGCGCGGTGGTCAGCGTCCGCATGACCCAGGGCGAGCTGGCCCGCGTCCAAGCAGAAGCACAAGCCCTCAACCAGACAGTCGGCACGTACATGCGAGACGTGGCGCTGGGTCGCCAGGTCAAGGCGAGTGAAACTTTTCGCCCACTTGTGTTGCTGACCAACAGCAACGCTTCGTTTCTACCGCACCTTCAGCAGGATTCTGTTAACCGCGACATCCGCGCCTGGCACGAGCGGTATGAACCGGTCCTAGAGGCTAGCCGGGGCTGCTAGACGTACCCGAAAATGATAGTTATCGGGTAGTCGGTTCACTGTTGTGCGCGCGCACCCACCGCCGGGAACCCAGAATTCGAAGCAGCTGGAGGGGCCATACAACGGCCATGACGGCCAGGAGCACGGTCAGGGACGTGTAGGTG
>JAABUM010007159.1_pt1 | contig 10469 bp, 12 predicted proteins | sample 5559161 | NCBI WGS metagenome assembly JAABUM01 (sample SAMN10711868, study PRJNA513369) | rock metagenome | isolation source: Antarctica rocks | place: Antarctica: Victoria Land, Siegfried Peak nord | reverse complement strand
CCGCCGTAAGTACCTGTCCGGACGGACCCGCGCCGAAGTGGCAGGCAAGCTGCGGCGCGTCCTCGACGAGCACGAAGCCGGCGCCGAGATCACCACCGACGGGCACTCCCCCACCTTGGAGAGCTGGCTGGAGCACTGGCTGACCACCATCGCCGCCCCGCGGCTGCGGCCCAGCACCCTCGCGACCTACCAGGGCTACGTCCGAAACCGCATCGTGCCCGAGCTGGGCAAACGCCGGCTGGACAAGCTTCAGCCAGAACACCTGGAAGCGTTCTACGTCCGCCTCGGCGAGGCCGGGTTGAAGCCGGCCAGCATCCTGCAGACCCACCGGATCCTGTCCCGAGCCCTGAAGGTCGCGCTGCAGCGCGGCAGAGTGCGCCGCAACGTCGCGACGCTCGTCGAGCCTCCCTCGGTGCACCGCGAGGAGGTCCGGCCGCTGTCCGCCGAACAGGCACGGGCCATCCTGACGGCGGCGCTTGGTCAGCGGAACGCCGCACGCTGGTCAGTCGCGCTCGCACTCGGACTACGTCAAGGCGAAGCGCTCGGCCTCGCGTGGGACGCCGTCGATCTCGAGACCGGCACGCTGACCGTCCGACAAGCGCTGCAACGCCGAGCCGGAGGTGGACTGGTGCTCGTCCCACCCAAGTCACGGGCCGGGCGCCGGGTCGTTCCCATGCCGGCGCAGCTCGTCGACGCCCTGAAGAGTCACCGAGCGGCTCAAGCAGCAGAGCGGCTCGTCGCCGGGTCGATGTGGGTCGACAGCGGCATGGTGTTCGCCACGGTGGTCGGCAAGCCGCTCGATCCACGAGCAGACCACCGCCAGTGGCAAGCACTGCTGCGCTCAGCTGGTGTGCCGCGGGCCCGGCTGCACGACGCCCGGCACACAGCAGCGACCCTCCTGCTGACCCAAGGTGTCCCGGCGCGGGTCGTTATGGAGCTGCTCGGACACTCGCAGATCACTTTGACGCTCGGGACTTACAGCCACGTCTCACCCGAGCTGTCCCGCGACGCCGCCAAGCGAATGGGCGACGCACTCTGGGCTTGAGCGCACTCGCTCCGCCTCCACCTGGCCTGGAGCGTTCTTCGGCCGCCCGGCGGGGCCTAGGTTGAGCGCCTTTGCCTGGAGGCACCACTACGGCCTCCCATCCATATGGTCGTGGCGCGACGACAGTCGTGGCGCGACGACCCTTTGAACCCGCAGTTTCTGATGGTCCGTGCTGTAGCAACACATTCAGTGGGGCGATCGCCGACTGGCCTGGTGAAGGACCTTCGTGTAGGGCAGGCACGAAGTCGTCAACTCCCGCCGGCTCAAGCGTTGGGTAGCACACCGTCGAGCAAGCCGGGGAAGTGCTCGTCGATGATGTTACGCCGCAACCGGCCGTACTTGTTTCTGCCATGCTGCTGGCCCTCGAAGAGGCCGGCCTCCCGAAGGACCTTCAGGTGGTGGGAGATCGTCGATTTGTGGAGGCCTGTCGCCCAGTCCCCGGCGCCACACGGATGCCACTCTCCGTCGGCGAGGACCTTGAGCATGGTCAGTCGTTGCGGGTCGCTCATCGCCTGGAGCACCTGAACGAGGTCCAACTCCAAGGGCACGGTCGGATCGATAGGACCGACTCCGTTCGCAGCGCTCATGCCCAACCCCCCGGCCCGACAGTTTGACGATCGTCATACCAACTGTATGGTGCAGGGTATGACGCTGATCCAACCATCGTATTCGCTTGCCAGGTTGATGACTCGTTGGACGGTGTTGGCCGCACTCTTCCTGATCGGTCCGGTCGCGGTCGCCGAGCTGAGCGTGAAGCTCCCGGCGCTGACCGGCGCTCTGCTCGAGGAGGACGGGCGATGAGCACGGTGCTGGTCATCGGCGCCACCGGCAAGACCGGAAGCGCCCTGCTCGACCTGCTGCGAGCCCGCACAGAGCCGGTCCGCGCGGCGAGCCGCACTCCGAACGCTGCGGACGCCATCCGGTTCGAATGGGACGAGATCGCCACCCACGGGCCCGCGCTCGACGGCGTTGACCGCGTCTATCTCGTTCCCCCGCCCTCCGCGGTCGACCCGGTCCCAGTAGTCGAGCCCTTCCTCGCCGAAGCACGAAGGCGCGGGATTCCTCGCCTAGTAATGCTGGGGTCGGCGATCGAGTTCCCGAACGCGCCCGGCAGGCTCGAACTCGCCGCACGCGTGCGCGCGGAGCCCGGGTGGCTCGTATTGAGCCCCTCCGGGTTCATGCAAAACTTTCTGCGACCGCATCCGGTCGGCACTGCCATCCATAACCATGGAGAGATCGCGACCTCAGCAGGGTCGGGGCGGATGTTCTGGATCGACGCTCGCGACGTTGCCGCGAGCGCCGCAGCCGCCCTCACCCGGCCGCTACTCGACGAGCAGCTCCGCAACGACTACGTGCTCACCGGACCACGTGGCCTGAGCTATATTGACGCAGCCGCCCTTATCACCGCGCAGGCCGGGCGCTCCGTGCACGTCAGGGACCTGACCGTCGACCAGCTCACCGCACATTATTGCGCCGCCGGCCTGCCAGCCGAGTTCGCCAGCAGCCTCGCCGCGATAGGGGACGACGTCCGTGCCGGTCGCTACGACGAGGTGACCACCTCGGTGCTCGACCTCACCGGGCGTCCGCCCCGCACCTTCGAAGACTTCGTCCGCGAACACGCCGCCGAATGGCAGCCGTCAGGCACGATGAACGACTAATCCTTCACCGCGCGAGCGTCCGGGTCGGTTGCGCGCTCTTTACCGTCATAAGCGTGAGCCGGGCCTCCATCGACCGTGTCGGGCGGGGGATCGAACGCCTGGGCAGTTCATCGACGTCCCGCAAGAGTTCCGGAGGCGGTCGGTCGCCCAGCTGCGTCGCGGCGTGGGCTTCGGTGGCGCGTTGGGCCAGGGTGGCGGCCAGGCGGTAGGAGTCGGTGCCGGTCTCGATGATGTGGCCGCCGTAGGTGAGCCGGTCGACGATGGCGGCGCAGAGCCGTGGGTCGGTGAAGCCGGCAGCCCGGCGATGACTGCGTCCGGATCGGCGAGCCTGCGCTGGGTCAGGCTCACCACCTGCGCGGGCTGCGTTGCGCCGGCAGCGGTCGTGAGCTCGAGCTCGGCCCGGCGGTCGTGGTCCTGGGCGATCCGGCGGGCCTCGACCGCGACGATGTCGGCGCGGGCCGGTGCCCACGGCCAGGGCGGCGGTGATCCCGCCGACGACGTCGCCGGCGCTCATGGGCCGGTGCAGCAGCAGCACATCGACCAGCTCCCGGGTGCCGGCCGCGTCACCGCCAGCTTTGCGCGCCGGGGCCCAGAACGCCTCGTGCGCTGCGGTGAAGCTGCCGGCCGCGCGGGCCTGGGCCAGCGCGGTCGCGCCGGGCAGCGCACCGGGCTTGCTGACGAGCACCTCGAGGTAGTGGTCCAGCAGCAACGTCGCGGACCCTCGGACGGTGGAGCGTTCATGCCGCGCGATGAGCGTGCGGCCGTCGAACACGACCAGCTCACTCGCCCGCAGCACGGCCCGGACCCGGCGCCCGGCCAGCCGGGCGGGAACCAAGTAGTGGCACTGGCGGACCGTGATGCGGGCGTGCCTGTCCACCCGCGGGGTTGAGCACCAGCCCGGTCTCGAACCGCTCAGCCGGCAGCGGGCGAAGGTGCGGCAGCTCCAGCGCGAAGTCCTGCCGGACGGTGCGGACCCGGTGCGCGACCCGCCGCGTGTCGTCGGCGTCGTCGAACGCCGCGAACCGAGCGTTGAGCTCCGCGATGCTCGTGACCTGGGGGACGGGGACCAGGTGGGTGCGGCGGAACCGGCCGCCCGCACCCTCCACCCCGCCCTTTTCGTGGGCTCCGACCACACCGGGCCGGCAGTAGAAGGCGTCCACTGCGTGGTGCGACCGAAACAGCGTCCACCGCTCGGACTCGGTGCGGCCCCGGCCGACCAGCACCCGCGAGACCGCGCTCTTGAGGTTGTCATAGCGCACGTGCACCGCCGGGACCCCACCCAGGCGCTCGAACGCCGCCACGTGCCCGTCCAGAAACGCCTCCTGAGCCTGGGTGGCGTAGGCGCGGTGCACGGCCCGCCCCGAACACGACAGCGCAGCGTGAACAGGAAGACCTTGGTGCGGACCCCCGCCAGATCGATCCACAGATCGGCGAAGTCGACGTCGGCCTCCGCCCCAGGGGCGTGGTCCTGCGGCACGAACACCTCACCGACCTGCCGGTCAGCCTCGGCGAAGATCTCCGGCCGCCGTACCGCGACGTAGGCCGCGACCGAGGCATACGACAGCTCAGCGACCCCGTGCTCGTCCACCAGACGGGCCAGCACCCGCCGAGCGGTGTGCCGCTGCTTCCTCGGGGCGGTCAGATCCTCACGCAGCATCACGTCGATCACCGGCTTGCACGGGTCCAACTTCGGCGCCGGTGACACCCGCGGTTTCCGGGCTGGCGGCACAGCCGAGCGCAGAGCCAGACGCACCGTGCGCCGATGCACCTGATGACGCTCGGCCAGCGCCCGGACGACAGCTCCTCCCGGCGAGCGTCTCTGCGGATCGCCTCGAACAACTCCACCCGTGTCGACCCCACGCCCGGCCCCCTCGAAGACGGCGTGAGTCGATCATCACCGCCCGCGCCCGCGCCCGCGCCCCCGAACCCCGGCCACAGGCCCAGCGACACCCCGACACATCCCTCACATGGGGCCAGGTTCGGCCAGAACTCCGACCGCTAGACGTCAGGGATGGAGCCCGACTTCTCTGGAACACCGGGGCCAGACAAGACTCGCACTCTCAGCCGTCGATGGACACGACCACAGCCGGCGGGCGGCTGCTCTTCCACCCGTTCGTTGCGTTGGCCCAGTCCAGACCGGGAGATCACGCGGGACCGTACCCGGGCCGGGTTGTCGGCAGCTAGGGCAAGGGCTGCAACGGCGGCCGGCCCTCAAGCTGGGCCCGGACCAGGTCGTATGACGCCAGGTCGTCGGTTCGGCTGGTTGCGAACCGTGGACAGGAGCCCGGCGTTGCCGGTCGCTCGTCACGGCCGGCAGCGCGACGGCCTTTACCAACCGTTTCCAGGGCGGCTACCCAACTGAAACGTGAGCCGGTCACCTTCAACCCATGCGATGTATGCAGTACACAACACGGCACCGACCGCGACGCCTCGTTGCTGTGATGAAGGAAGGCTTGGCTACCGACGCCGAGCTGTCGACTGCCGCCCTCCAGTTGGGGGCGCCGCTCGCTGTGCGCCTGCTGGTCGCCTCCGGGGGCTCTAGTTGTTGCGGAGCGCATACCTCGGGTCCTTCGCTGGTTGCGCTCGACCCGGCAGACAGGGCGCTGCCGGCCGCTCAGTCGTTGGTGGTTCGCACCCTTCAGCCGGGTGTGGCGCTGGTTGACCAGAGCTGGGCGGCTCTAGCCGGAGGATCCGTGGCTCTGCCTTACGTCGACGTCCTCATCACGAGCTCCCAGGAGTTCTCCTGCGGGGACGCTCCCGCTCCCATCCTCCTGACCCTGACGGACCTCGCCATGGGGCTGATGGCTACGGCTAAGGAGCACTACCCGCGTGTACAAACCCTGATCGTGGCGGACGAGGTGACGGCCGGAGTAGTGCCGGATAACTGGCGCATCGTCGGGAGAGCTAACGATGGGATCCCTGTACAGACGGGCCTGGTCGATCTTGCCACCGCCGGTGCGGCCAAGTGAGCGAGCATCTGTCGCTCACCCACGGTTGCTCGCTGTCAAACCTGCCCCTGTTCGTGGCCGACGGAGCGGGTCTGTTCGCTGAACAAGGGCTGCTGGTTGAGGCGCCGGTCTTTAGCAGGATGTCCTCGACGGCCGAAGCACTGGCTTCGGGGGCCGCGGACCTCGGAACCGTCTCGTTCATCCAGCCGCTGATCGATTCGGCGCGCCTTAATCCACCGGTAATGGTTGCTGGCAGTGGCCTCATGGGCATTGCCCTGCTTGCCCAACCAGGAACGACCTGCCTGGCGGACCTTAAAGGCAGGTCTGTCGGCACGTTCCGGGGCGATCCGCTCGAAGTGTTGCTCCACGATGCCCTGGCGGGTTCGGGCCTGGGGATGGCCGACGTAGACCTCCTGTACCTCGATGATATTGCCGGCGCGATGGAGTCGTTCGCGGGCGGCAAGCTTGCGGGTATCACGCTCGCAGAGCCGCATGCCACACGGCTACGCGCGAGCGGTGCCGTCACCCTCTCCGACGGTAGGGAACTGTGGGGGGATCCGTTCCCAGACACAGTTCTGGTTGCCTCCGCGCGCCTTTTGACCGACCGACCGAAAGTTGTCCGCTCAGCGCTGCGAGCGATGATTAAGGCGGAAAAGCTCATAGCCGACGACCCAGTTGCCGCAATTGAGCATGCCGCCCGCCACTATCCGGGCTACTGCCGTGCGGAGCTGTCCGAGGCTGCCCAACGGCAGCCTCCGTGCGTGGATATCCGAGGGCTCGTTCCCACGGTGCTGAACCGCTGGTCCTCACTGCAATCGCTCCGGCTGGTGTCGTTGACGTCAACGCCCCCGCACGAGGCGATTCGCCTGGATCTCCTCAACGAAGAACTCGGTCCTTTCCCTCCCGTTGGCCCAGCCCGCTCGACATCTGACAAGGAGCCCGCACATGGATGAATCGGCTGACACCGCGAAGTCGGCGAATCTCGACCGAAGGGATCTTCTGCGATATACGGCGATGACCGGCGCTGCCGTCGCTATCCCTGGCTGGCTCTTGGCCGCGTGCGGCGGCTCAAGCAGCACCTCCTCCGGCGGAGGCAGCGCCGCCAACGTCGTCAACATCAAGGCGACGCACGGTACGGGTCTGTGCAACTTGGGAATATTCCTGGCAAAAGAGCGCCAACTTGGCAAGTCAGACGGGATCAACCTGAACTTTGTCGTCACGCCGAGTAACGCCGATATCGCGACCCTGTTCGGAGCCGGACAGGTCGATGCGTCCCTTATCCCCTATACAAACTTCATGACTCTCTATGATGCCGGCGCACCTGTGAAGATCGTCGCTGGCGGCGGGGTTCAGGGCTGCGTCGTTATCGGCCAGCCCGGGATCAACTCGGCAGCCGACCTGAGGGGTAAGACACTGGGAACGTTCCAGGCCGACACACTCGAGGTATTGCCATACGACTACCTGAAGAAGTCGGGGATGTCGTTCAAGGATGTGAAGGTCAAGTACTTCGGTACGTCACCCGAACTCGCTGAAGCCTTCATCGGTGGATCGATCGACTCGATGTGTCACATCGAGCCCTACGCCACCCAGGCCCTCAAGGCCCGCAGCGGATCGGTCAAGCTCAGCGACGGGACCGACATCTACGGCAAGGGCTACACAGACTGCGTGCTCGCTGTTCGGACGAAGCTGCTCACCGAGAAACCCCAAGCGGTCAAGGCGCTTATCAAGGCTCTGATGACTGCCCAGCAGCAGGCTGAGCGGGACCGGCCCTCCGCCGTCAAGGACACCGTCGGAACCTACTACAAAGCAAGCTACGCCGACGTCCTTGATGCCTCGACCAAGCAACCGAACGTCGTCGACCAGCGAGGTCGCTCTCAATTCATCCTTAACGGCGGCCAGGTCCTAAAAGACCTCGGGTACATCAAGAAGCTGCCGACCAGTGACATCTTCTCCTACGATCTGCTCGGAGAGGTCATTCGCGAGAACAAGGACCTCTACGACTCCCTAGCCCTTAAGGAGGTCTGATGGCCATCACGCGCGAAGTTCCGGCGGCGGTCGTGTCGATCCAGTCTCCGGACGAGAGCGAGCCAGCTTCACCCGAAGCTGACGCTCCCTCCAAAAGGAGCCGGCGCTTCACCTCGCTCACCACCAAAGGTCATTGGGCGCACCGCGTCGCGGCCCTCGGGTGGTTCGCTGCGTCAGTCGCAATGTTCGGCGGTTTGTGGGAGTTGGCGTGGGCCCTTGGTTGGCTCGATCCCCTGCTCATGCCTCCCCCGCATATCTTCCTCCGCCATTTCGCCGCCCAAGGGAAGTTCTTCGACGCCTCCAGCATCGGGCAAAAGCCGCTGCCTCCACTGGTCGCGGTTCTGAAGACGATCCTGTCCACCGCGCTGCGGGTCCTGTCCGGTCTGACCTTGGGTTTTCTAGCCAGTCTGGCTATCGGCATCGCCGCCACCCGATTCAAGATCCTGGGACGGCTGACGCTTCCGACGCTGACACTGCTTGCTCCAATCTCGTCGGTGGCATGGCTGCCGGTTGCGATCTTCCTGTTCGGGATCGGTAACAAGCCCGCGATCTTTCTCGTCTTCATCGGAGTCTTCTTCATCATGACCTTGGCGACTGTGACGCAGATCGAGAATGTCAGCAAGACCTGGCTCGAGGTGGCACAAACCTTAGGAGCGACCCGACGTCAGACGCTGACCCGCGTTATCCTGCCCGCGATCCTCCCCGGCTTGTTTGTCGTCTTACGGCTCAACTTGTTCGCTGCGTGGGCGGTAGTGCTGATCGCCGAGGCCGTGGGTGTGGGCAGCGGACTGGGGCAGGTGGTGTTGCTCGCCCGGAACACCTTCAACTCAAGTCTGGTCTTCTTCACCATGACGATCATTGGCATCACCGGGTACGGCCTGGATATCGGTCTTCGGACCGTGCAGCGCCGACTCCTTTGGTGGCAGCAGGACACAGCTGGAGCCCTGCGATGACGCCCGCGGCGCTGGCTTCGGACGTATCGGCTGTGTCTTGTCGTTCAGTGAGCAAGGTATGGGCAGGCGGAACACCAAGGGCGGTAGTGGCGCTGGCAGAAGTCGATCTGGAGGTTGCTCCTGGCGAGTTCGTTGTGCTTCTTGGCCCCAGCGGCTGCGGGAAGAGCACCTTGCTGCACATGATGGCGGGGCTGCAGATGGCCACAGCCGGCGATCTTGAGAGTCATGGTGACCCGATCAAGGGCCCCGGACCGGACAGGTGCCTCATCTTCCAGGAGTCCTCGCTCTATCCGTGGTTGTCCGTGGCTGACAACGTCTCGTTCGGGCTGCGGCTGCAGGGCGTCGGGAAAAAGGAGCGTCGCGACATAGCCGGCGCATTGTTGCGCAAGGTCGGACTGGGTGATGCGATGGACAAACGCCCGCAGGAGCTTTCCGGCGGCATGAGGCAGCGGGCGGCTATTGCCCGCGCCCTGGCGATGCAGCCGCGGGTGCGGCTGATGGACGAGCCTTTCGCTGCCCTCGATGTCCAAACGCGCTCAAAGTTGCAGGACTACCTCCTGCAGGCTTACACCGACAGCGGCGCGTCGGTTGTGTTCGTCACCCACCACATCGAGGAAGCAGTCGGCTTGGCGGACCGGATCGTTGTCTTCACAGCAAGCCCGGGCCGCATCAAGAGCATCGTGCCGGTTGACCTGCCGCGTCCGCGCGATCTGCGCGGTCCGGCCTTCAACGCTGTGCGGGACGAGCTGATCGAGCTGCTACGCGACGAGGTCGATCGGGCTTTCCTCGAACAGGAACGTGGGTGAGAGGTCGCTCGTGCAGGCACCGAGTCTGGTAGCCATCCAGCTTGAGGGGTGCAGCGGCGACGAAGAGGCCGACACCGCCTCAGCCGAGGCGGCCGTGCGAACAGCCGCATCCCAGCGGGCGGACCTGGTGCTGCTCCCGGAGCTGGCGACGCTGCCCTACTTCTGCGCCGAACCACCGGGCACCTACCGGGAACGAGCCGTCGGCGTGCCCGGCCCTCTCACGGAGCGGTTCGCCGCGTTAGCCCGCGAGCTCGACGTGGCCATAGCCCTGCCCCTTTTCGAGCACGACGCGGCCACTGGCTCATGGCACAACAGCGTCGTGGTATTCGCCCGCAACGGCGAGATCGTGCCGGCCATCGACCGCGCGGGTGCATCACGAGCAGTGAGCCGCAAGCTGCATCTACCTGTTGGAGAAGAGCCACCCCCGGGCTTTGACGAGACCGCTCACTTCACAGCCGGCGACGGGCTGGGGGTGCATGACGTGAACGGCCTCAAGGTCGGCGTCCTGATCTGCTACGACCGCCGCTTTCCGGAGTGCTGGCGTGAGCTGCGGGCGCTCGGAGCACAGGTCGTACTCGTCCCGATGGCCGGTGACGGGGGCGATGGGGGTGAGTTCGTCATCGCCGAGCTGCGCACTCACGCGCGCGAGAACGGGCTGATCATCGTAGCTGCCAGCAAGGTCGGAGACGAGGTGGTCGGCGGACACCGAGTCGGCAACGTGGGTGAGTCACTCATCGTCGGCTCAGACGGCGCCGTGTTGGGGCGCCAGCGGGCCGCCGATGGCCCGGGCATCGTGGCAGTAGCTGTCGACATCAACGAACAGATGGCCGTTCGCCGTCGTCTGCGGTACTTCGACCACCGACGAGTCGACCTGTTCGGCGGACCGCCCCTCGATTCCCCCGCGACTCTGGAGCGACTGTGACGACGTCAGCAACGATGCTCTTCCAAAACGTGCTCGTGGTCGCGATGGACGACGAGCACGGGTCTGAACCCTTCCGCGCCGACGTCTTGATCCAGGGCGATCGGATAAGCGC
>JAABUM010007154.1_pt1 | contig 10474 bp, 9 predicted proteins | sample 5559161 | NCBI WGS metagenome assembly JAABUM01 (sample SAMN10711868, study PRJNA513369) | rock metagenome | isolation source: Antarctica rocks | place: Antarctica: Victoria Land, Siegfried Peak nord | reverse complement strand
CTTGGGTGCCCCGAGCGGCGGCGGGGCCGAGTACGGTGCCACATCCATCGACGGATGGTACCCCAAGGGGGACGGCGATGCGCGAGGGTTTATCGGACACCCCTCTCCATACCCCCCGCTTGGTCCTGGAGCCGCTGCTGGCCGACCATGCCGAGGCGACCTACGAGCAACTCCGCACGATAGAGCTCCACTCTTTCATCCCCCAGGATCCACCGCCGGACCTTCCTACGGTCCGGGCGCGCTACAGGCGGCTCGCTGCGCGCCGGTCACCCGATGGGCAACAACTCTGGCTGAACTGGATCGCGCGGCAACGGCACGACGGTACGCCGGTCGGCACCGTCGAGGCGACGGCCTACCCCAGCCGCACGGCGGCGCTGGCATACATGATCTTCGTGCCTTTCCAGCGCCGGGGCTATGCGCGGGAAGCCGTTGAGCGCGTGATCGAGCGGTTGATTCGCGACTACGGCGTCGATGTCGTAACGGCGGAGATCGATACCCGGAACGCCGCCTCGATCGCCGTGATCGAGCGTATAGGCTTCGAGCGCGTCGCCACACACCGTGCCGCCGACTTTTTCAAGGGTGCTATCAGCGACGAGTATCGTTACGAATACAGGCCGATGACGGCACCACCACGGCCATCATAGTGGCCTCCACGCGCAGGGACGCGCTCCCGACACGGCACCGCTATAGTGTCCCCTCTGAGCGCCCACCGCGATACGGCCTCCTCCGCTACAGGCCGCTACGCCACCCCTCTCGGCACGCCGCCGACCCGGGCGCGACTGGCGCGGTCTTTGGTCACCAGCGCCGATAGCGAGCAACCGCGTGTGGCGCATAGCGACAAGGAGTTGAGGATGCCGACCCGCCGTTTGCTCGCGCGCCCGGGTATCGCCCTGATGGCGCTGTTGCTGCTACTCACCCTCTTCCCGCATGTCGCCCCCGCCGCCGCCGCCGCCGATCCGGTCGTGGACGGCTTCGACCGTGTCTGGGCGCGCACCGATCTGCCCACGGTGCGCGGCGACCGCACCTTCCTCTGGGGACCGGAGCCGGTCGTGCCGCTGATCGTCATGGAGCCGCTGGCGGGACTGGGGCTGCCGAACGACGAGCGACCGGTCCTCTACTGGGACAAGGCCCGGATGGAGATCAATGCTCCCACGGCGGATCCGGCAAGTCAGTATTATGTCACTAACGGCCTGCTCGTCTCGGAGATGGTGACCGGGCAGGTCCAGGTCGGCGTCAACCCGGTCCGCTACGCCGTGCGCGCCCCCGCCGAGGTGCCGTTCGGCGACCTCGCCGACGACACCGGCCCGACCTACCGCTCCTTCGGCGACCGCCTGCGCGACGCGCCGCTGGCGGCGGGGCAGCCGGTCGCCCAGACGCTCGACCGCGCCGGGAAGGTCGGCGCGACCGACGCGGGCGGCGTGACTTGTCAGATGATCGTGCAGGAGACGAAGCACTGTATCGCCGCCCCCTTCTGGGGCTTTCTCAACAGTCGCGGCCCCGTTCTGGACTTCGCCAGCGAGAAGGTCGTCGATGGCGCGCTCTTCGATCCGCTCTTCTACGCCACCGGCCTGCCGATCAGCGAGCCCTACTGGATCACCGTCCGCGCGGGGGGCAAGCCGACCCGCGTGCTGCTCCAGCTCTTCGAGCGCCGCACCCTCACCTATAATCCGGCCAACTCCGCCGCGAGCCGCGTGGAGATGGGGAATGTCGGCTTGCAGTATTACAACTGGCGTTACACCGCGATCGTGCCGGGTGCGCCGCAGACCGGCCTCGCGCCGGAGATGCGCGCGGCGATCGGCGCGATCTGGGATGCCGATACCAGGTTCCAATACCTGCCAGGGGCGGTCGCGGGGCGCTACCAGTTGCTCTTCCAGAATCTGGAGCAGGATGGCGCGTATGGCTTCGCCAGTCGGCGATACCACCTGATCGCCGTGGACCACACCTACACCGCGCAGCCACGCGGGGCCGGGATTATTCTCGTCCACGAGATGCAGCACGCCAGTGATTTCAGCGTGAATGGCGGCGCGCGCAACGCGCAGGAATGCTACGCCTTCGAGTTGCGCGGCTTCCTGACCGAAGCCTATCTCTGGCAGACGTGGTACGGCACGGGCGGGAAGACGGGCACACTCGGCCCGCTCGACCGCGAGGAGAACAGCATCCTGAAGCAGATGCGCGAGAACCCCGCCACGTTCGTCGCGGGGCTGATCAAGGGCTACACCGATAATGGGCAATGCCCCAGCTATCTCAAGACCGGCACGCCCGACCGCATCTTGACGATCGAGGGGCTCCCCACCGGGATCGCCGCCGCCTTGCCGGTCGATCAGCTCTTCGCGGCGATCCGTGGCGCGCTGGCGGAGGACGGTGGCACGGTCGCCGCGCTGACCGCAGCGGACTTCGTCGTCACCCCGCGCTGACCCGCGCGCGACAATTAAGAAGACAAGCGGAGTAGCGCCGCAGAGGCCTCTGGCGAGGGGCCATTCCTGCCCTTCGGCGCCACCCCTCGCCACGCAACGCCACCGATAAACGCCCCGCCGGACCTACCGACGAACGGCGACCCCCGGTATGGTTAAGGTGGAGGGGTGATGCGACAGCGAGGCCGAGGAATCGAGCGAGGGGCGCGGCGAAAGGGTGCGATGGCACTCGTGGCGCTCGCGCTGCTGCTGGCATTGGGCGGCTGCGCCGGTCGCGGAGAGCGCGCCGATCGCGGGCAAGAGCGCGCCATCATCGCGCTCAACATGAATCCCGCCACCCCGAGCAGCGCCCCGACCCAGCTGATCGTCCAACTGACGACGCCCGAGGGCACACCCCTCACCGGCGCGCGCGTCACGGTGGAAGGGGACATGTCGCACGCCGGGATGCAACCGGTCAACGGCGAGGCGCGCGAGCAGGGGAACGGCAGCCACATCGTGGATAACTTCCACTTCACGATGGGCGGTGACTGGGTGCTGATCGTCCGCGCCACGCTGGCCGATGGAACACAAGTGCAACAAACGTTTCCGCTCGATGGGGTCGCCGGGATGGTCGAGCGCGCACCACTGCCGCGAGCATAGGGGACCGATGGCAACGATACCCGTGCGCCGTACCCTAGGACGAATCCCGCGCCTCGTCGGGCGCGATCTCCTGCGCGCCCCGCTGCTCGGAGCCTTCTTACGCTGGCGGCACGCGCGCAGCGCCATGCAGACGCTGACCCTCCTCCTGGCCGCGCTGATCCTCTACGATGGCTTCTTCGGGCCGCAACTTGCGCCTCAGAATCTGGCCGGGGTGCTCCCCTGGGTCCATTGCCGTGGCTTTGTTGTCCTGGCGCTGCTGCTGGCGGGTAACATCTTCTGCATGGCCTGCCCCTTCATGCTGCCGCGCCGCCTCGCCAAGCGACTGTTCCCGGCCAGCCGCCCCTGGCCGTCTTGGCTGCGCGGCAAGTGGGTCGCGATCGCCCTGCTGGTCCTCTTCTTTTGGAGTTACGAGGCGTTCGATCTGTGGGCCAGCCCCTGGCTGACCGCCTGGGTGATCGTCGCCTACTTCGCGGGAGCCTTCACCATCGACGCCATCTTCCAGGGGGCGACCTTCTGCAAGTATGTCTGCCCGATCGGCCAGTTCAACTTTGTCAACGCACTCGTCTCACCGCTGGAGGTGGCGGTACGCGACCGTGCTATCTGCGCGCACTGCACCACCAAGGATTGTATCAGCGGACGGTACGAGCCGGTCACGACGGCCACACCGCTGGTGCAGATCGCCCGTCGCCCCGCGCTGCCGGTGCTCCCCGCGCCCACAGCGCCAGCCGCCGTCGCAACGCGCGGGCGACTCAGCCAGCAAGGTTGCGAGCTGTGGCTCTTCCAGGAACAGAAGGTTGGCAACATGGATTGCACCTTCTGCCTCGACTGCGTCCAGGCCTGCCCGCACGACAATGTCGGCGTCCTCACCCGTGTGCCGACCGCCGAACTCTGGACCGATCCGCGCCGCGCCGGACTCGGCCACTTCGGGCAGCGCCGCGATCTGGCCGCGCTGACGATGGTGCTGGCCTTCGGAGCTTTCCTCAACGCCTTCGGGATGGTCGCGCCGATCTACGCGTTCGAGCGCTGGCTGGGCGAGTTGCTGCACATCGGGGCGGAGCCGTTGCTGCTGGCGATCATCTTCGGGCTGGGCCTGCTCGTCTTGCCCGTCGTCCTGATCGGGCTCGCCGCCGCAGCGAGCCGCGCGCTGACGCACGGGGCGGGGACACTGCCGACAGTCGCGCTGCGCTATTGCTACACGCTGGTGCCGCTCGGGCTGGGGATGTGGCTCGCCCACTACGGCTACCATCTGCTGACCGGGGTCTGACGATCGTCCCGCTCGCGCAGCAGTTCTGCGCCGATCTCGGTTTCCCGTTACTCGGTCGGCCCAACCGGGCCATCGCCGGGCTGATCCCCGCCGATTGGACCTGGTTGACACCGCTTGCAGTCGTCGTGCTGGAGGTTGGCGCCTTCGGCTCCCTTTTCACCCTCGGGCGGATCGCGGCACGGCACCATCGCGATCGGCGGGCGGCGCGGCGGGCGGCCCTGCCCTGGGCGCTCCTGATCGTGGCGCTCTGTTGTGCCGGAATCTGGTTGATGATGCAACCGATGGAGATGCGTGGCAGCGCCTTCATGCAATAAGCTCGGTGATGGGCGAGTGGAGCGCGGCCACGAAGCACCGCGTCGATAACGCGACCACGCGAGAGGAACGGCCAAATCCTATGCTTGCCCTGAGACGTACAACGATCAGCCTTGCGATGTGCGCGGTCATCGGATCGCTCTCCGCCTGCGGCGGCGGGCCGAGCATTATCAGCGTGCGCGATCCGTGGGCACGTCCGGCGATCGCCGCACCGAGTGACGCGACGCCGACAAGCGGAGGGGCGGCGGCGATGATGGGCGGCAGCAACAGCGTCGTCTATCTAATGGTCGTTAATACTGGCGACAGCAAAGATACATTGCTCGGCATCAGCAGCGACGCCGCCGCTGCGGTGCAGTTGCACCGCACCGAGATCACGAACAACGTGGCGAGTATGCGCGAGGTCAGGAGCGTCGAGATCCCGGCGCACGGCACGGTCCGCTTCGATCCAGGCAGCTACCATCTGGTGCTGGCGAATGTACGCCGCACCCTCACGCCCGGCGACACGATCGACCTGACGCTGACGTTCAAGGGCGCGGGACAGGTCCGGGTCCGCGCCGAGGTGCGCGAACCGTAGGGCCACGCGGATACAGTGTGAGGTGGGGCGGCGAGGCCCCTCACCACGCGCAGAACGAAGGGAAGGAACATGTCCGGCGAGTCCATTGCCACCCGACCGAGCGCCCCACGCCGCAATCGACGGCTGCTCTGGGCGCTGCTCGGCGTCATCGCCCTGGCGCTCATCGCGGTGGGCGGCTTCTCCCTCTTCGAGGCCCGGCGCGACGCCCGGGCGAGTCGTTCCTCGCTCGTGTTCGGCGGCACCTCGCCGAGCGGGACGGGCTCGCTGGTGGCGAACCCGCGCCCGCTGACCGACTTCACCCTCACAGACACCAACGGGCAGTCGTTCGCGCTCGGCGCGCTGCGCGGCAAGCCGACCCTCCTCTTCTTCGGCTTCACCCGGTGCCCGGACCTCTGTCCGACCACCCTCGCCGAGTTCAGGGGGGCCAAGCGCGCGCTCGGCGCGGACGCCGATAAGGTGCAGGTCGTCTTCGTCAGCGTCGACCCGGAGCACGACACGAATGCGACCATCAAGGACTATCTCGCCGCGTTCGATCCGAGTTTCATCGGCCTGCGCGGCGATGATCCCACGCTGGGGCGGATCGCCTCCGATTACGACCTCACCTATCGCAAGGTGACGCTGCCGAGCGGCGGCTACACCGTCGATCACACCGCCACGTCCTTCCTGATCGACGCACAGGGGCAGTTGCGGGTCGTCTACCCCTACGGCGTCCCGGCCAGCGCCCTCGCCAGGGATGCGCGCGCGTTCTTCGCGCCGTGAGTGTCGACACGACGCGCTCCGCTCACGCCTCCCCAGCTAACGCCTCGAGCGTCGCGACGACGCGTGCCAGCGCATCGACCGGCGGGCCAGCGGCCCTCCGCCGATATGCGACGAGCGCCCGGTAATACCAGGATGCCCCCGCCTTGCCGCCGCCGGAGATCGGCCAGGATCGCGCACGTTGTGCGCTTTATCGGCGGACGAGACGCACAGGACGGCGGACGAGGCGACCGCGAGCCGCGCCAAGTACGCTTCTTTCGTCGCCCGCCACTCGGGAAACTCTTCGGCGGTGCAGCCCGCCACGATCGCGGCGACCGCGTCGCCGAAGCGCGCGCGGATGTCGACCAGCCGCGCCGCGCCCCCCTTGATCCTCGACCGGCGTCGTGCAACAGCGCCGCGATCGTCTTGTCCTCATCGCCGCCCCCCTCCCCGACGATCGCGGCGACCGCCAGGAAGTGCGCGATGTACGGGACGCCGGTCCCCTTGCGCCGTTGGAGGGCATGGGCGCGCGTGGCGTAGAGCAATGCCCCCTCGAAGCGCGTGCCGAACGGGATGAACGCCCCTTCCGTTACCATAGTCTCCTTCCGGTTGTGCTCATGCCCGCAACCGCTCGCACACCGGGCGCGCAGCCGCGCCCCGCACGCGCTGCGTGCGACGTGGGTAGTATCCTTGGTGCGACGATGTCCGCACTATAGCAGACCGGCGTACAAGGGGACGGATGATCATCGACGCCCACACGCATATCTTCCCGCCCGACTTCGCGCGCGACCGTGCCGCGCTCGCCGCGCGCGACCCCTGGTTCGCGCGCACCTACGGCGATGGTCGGGCGCGCATGGCGACCGCCGAGGAGTTGATCGCCAGCCTCGACGCGGCGGGGATCGCGGCGGCGGTCGCCTGCGGCTGGCCCTGGCGCGCCCTCGCCCCCTGCCGCGCGCACAATGATTACCTGCTCGATGCCGCGCGCCGCTGGCCGGGGCGCATCCTCCCGCTGGCGATCGTGCCGCCCACGGCGGGCGGGGCGGCGACGGCAGAGGCGGCACGCGCGCTCGATGCGGGCGCGGTCGGCATCGGCGAGGTGAACGCCGACGCGCAAAGCTTCGACTTCGCGGATCCCGCCGGGCTCGCCGCGCTGGCGGAGCTGCTCACGGCGCGCGGCAAGCCGCTCCTCCTGCACGCCAGCGAGCCGGTCGGCCACGACTATCCGGGGAAGGGCGCGGCGACGCCCGCTCGTCTCCTGCCCTTCATACACGCCCACCCTACGCTGCGGATCGTCGCGGCGCACTGGGGCGGCGGGCTGCCATTTTATGCGCTGATGCCGGAGATCGCGGCGGCGACCCGCAATGTCTGGTACGACTCCGCCGCCTCGACCTACCTCTACGACTTCGCCATCTTCCGCCACGTCGCCGCGATCGTCGGCCCCGACCGGATCCTCTGGGGGACCGATTACCCCTTGCTGCGGCACGACCCCTTCCTGCGCCGCACCCGCACGGTCGGGCTGGACGCGGCGGCACTGGCGGCGATCCTCGGCGAGAACGCCCGCCGCCTCTTCGCGCCCGCTTCATAATTCCGCCTTGCCGTTCAGTTTGTGACACTGGACCGCCCCAGCGCCCGCCCCGGTGGTCGGTCTGCTAGGATAATCCCGGGCAGCGCCCGCACCGTGGCAAGGCGCACCGAACCACGAAGCATAAAGGAGAGGGACGCATGGTAGCGATTTCGATCATGATCGAGGGACAGCAGGGGCTCACCTGGCCGCGCTGGAAGCGGCTCGTCGCCGAGGTGGAGGCGCTCGGCTTCGCGGGGCTCTTCCGCTCCGACCACTTCACCGGCCCCAACCCGCCGGACGAGGACGCGCTGGAGACGATCATCTCCCTCGGCTACCTGGCCGACCGCAGCGCACGGCTCCACTTCGGCACCCTGGTTGCGCCGGTCTCCTTCCGCGACCCGATCACCCTGGCCCGACAGGCGCTCGCCATCGACGATCTCAGCGGCGGGCGGCTGATCCTCGGCCTGGGAGCGGGGTGGCAGGCGCGCGAGCACGCGATGTTCGGCTACACGCTCGGCGACATCAAGACCCGCTTCGCCCGCTTCGAGGAGGCGCTGGAGATCGTCACCCGCCTGCTGCGCGACGACGCGCGCGTCACCTTCGACGGGCGCTTCTACCAGCTGAAGGACGCGACCTTCCTGCCGCGCCCCGCGCGACCGGGCGGGCCACGGATCATGATCGGCGGCAGCGGGCCACAGCGCACCATGCCCCTCACCGCGCGCTACGCCGACTGGTGGAACGGCGTCGGCCTCGATCGCGCGGCCTTCCGCGAGCGCTCCGGCCTGCTCGATCGCCTGCTGCGCGAGCACGGGCGCGCGCCCGCCGCTGTGCGCCGCACGCTGATGCGGACCGTCTACTTCGGGGCCGATCTGGCGGCGACCGAGCGACGGGTCGCGGGCAAGCTGCGCGCCGACCTCGCCGACAAGCCGTTCGAGCAGGCGCTGGAGACCATGATCGGCGAGGAGCGCGCCCTGATCGGCACACCGGACATGTTGATCGAGCAGATCCGCGCCGACGGGGCGGCGGGCGTCGAGGAACTGATGCTGCAATGGTTCGACCTCGACGACATCGCGGGGCTGCGGGCCTTCGCCACGAGCGTCCTGCCGCACGTCGGCTAGCCCCGCCGTCAGGCAGGCCGCCCCCGCCATCGGCGGCGGCCTGCTGTACAACAACGGCGCGGCACCATGTCGGGGCCACGGCTCGCCCCTGCCCCGCACGCCGGATCGCTCATCGCTCACCCCAGCGGGTACGCCTCGCCCCGCGCGGGCCCCTCACCAAGCCGGACCGGCCCCTACGCCAATGCCCGGCAGGCCAACACCAATACAGCGAAAAGCGCGCGGTGCCATCCCCGCCCCGCCGCGTGTGTCGATCCCACCCCTCGCCGACGCTTCATCGCACCGATGGCGCGGCCTAGCACCCCGAACGGACCCCGGGTCGAAAGTCACGTCGCGCGAGTACTTTCGACCATCGTCGCGCAGTACCCTTGGGGGACGCCGCCGACGAGCCACCGGCTTTCCCAGTCGAGAAACTATTGGTCGGCCACCCTTGCCGCTCTTGCACCTCGTGGCGCACAGCGTCTATGCCCTAATGGTCCTATGGCAAAAGTTAGCAAAATCACACACAATCAACAATGAATTCGACATCGCTGCCACCGTATCACGACCATAAGTACGAAGGTCTTTGACGTTCTCCCCCCGGCTGTCCCGATGACCAGCCCTTTTCAGTACGCCCGACTTGCCCCAGGAGTCTCAAATTCCGTAGGACTATCGCTCCATATCAAGCCTGACGTGATCTCCATACACTAAGCAAGGTAAAGAGTTAGCGGCGAGCGAACCGATGAGGGCCTGTCGCTCTTGCCAACTCTGTAGGGTTTGCCTGGCTACCGGTCACCAAACCAGGCAGTGGCGATGCGGCTACGCGGCGGCGCGAGCGTAACAAAGGCGAGGGCAGTAGATGAGAAGGCCGACGAGACCGACATGGGGTAGACCGCACAGAAGAGCCGCGCAGGCGGGCGTGATTTCAGCCCGCGCGCCCCGTTTTCGCGGCCAGAGCGTGGTCGAGTTCGCGCTCGTCAGCCTTTTGCTGATGACGATGGTCGCGGGGGTGGTGGATCTCGGTCGCGGCGTCTATGCGCGCACCACGCTCACCAACGCGGTGCGCGAGGCCTCGCGCTACGGTGCGACCGATCCGTCGAATAGCGCGGGGATCATCCAGTCCGCCGCACGGACCTCGCCGGGCCTCACGCTCGCCGATCCGAATAACTGGAAGCAGTCGTTCGCCAATAACGGCGGCGTGATCCGTTGCAACGATCGCAATCTCGCCTGGCTGCCGAATACCACGAGCGCCAGGATACCCGCCGCGCCGATTGGCTTAGGGCTTGGTATTGTCGCCCCGGCGGTGGGCGCAGCCACCGGAAGCAACGCCGATACGGGCGGCTGCGTCACGCAGTATTACTACACGATCGATGGTGCCCGTGGTAGCCTGGGGAGCGCAGGTACGAACCAGACGGTGAAGGTCATCTTCAATGTCAATGCCGGCTGCACCGTCTCCAGCGCACGCCTGGCCGTGTACAGGACCGACAGCAACGGTCAGGATATCCTCCCGGCTTACCAGGAGGATATCGCATATAACCTCACCGCAGGGACCTATACGCTTACCATCACCACTCCGAGCACAAACTTCCACACCGTCTTCGAGGTCACGTCGAGCGCACCCCCGAGCCCAACCCCGACGGCGGTGGCCACGGCGACGCCGGTGACCCCGACCGCCACGCCGGTCACCCCGACCGCCACCGCCACCCCGGTCACCCCAACGGCGACGCCGGTGACCCCGACCGCCACCCCGGTCACCCCCACCGCCACCAAGACCACCGTGCCGCCGACCGCCACCGCCACCCCGGTCACCCCAACGGCGACGCCGGTCACCCCCACCGCCACCCCCGTGACCCCGACCAGCACGCCGGTCACCCCCACCGC
>JAABUM010007150.1_pt1 | contig 10477 bp, 7 predicted proteins | sample 5559161 | NCBI WGS metagenome assembly JAABUM01 (sample SAMN10711868, study PRJNA513369) | rock metagenome | isolation source: Antarctica rocks | place: Antarctica: Victoria Land, Siegfried Peak nord | reverse complement strand
GTTATCCGGTGATTTTGACGAGCGCTTTGCCCGAAGAAGACAAAGGTCGCAAAACGCTTCAAAAAGAACTGAAAAATCGCATCTCAGCGTTCATCGGTTCCTCGGGTGTTGGCAAATCGAGTCTGGCGATGATGATCGACCCCGAACTTCAGTTGTGGGTCAGCGACGTGATGGACATCGGCAAAGGCCGCCACACGACCACCGACGTGACTTTGCACCCTTTGGAAAAAGGCGGCTACATCGCCGACACGCCGGGCATCAAAACCGTGGCGCTACTCGAAACGACCGAAATCAACCTGAGCGAATGTTTTCCCGAAATGCGCGAGCGCGAATCGAAATGCAAATTCGCCAACTGCACGCACCGAAGCGAACCGGAATGTGCGGTCAAAGCGGCACTTGAAAAAGGAAAAATCGTGGCTTCGCGGTATGAGTCGTATGTGCGATTGTTCGAGGAAAAAGAAGCGATTCCAACGAGGTATCCGAAGAAAGATGAGGACAAGGATTAGCAATAGACCTCTTTCCTAAGTCGCTCTGACAAGTCCGGCGAATGAATTCGCAGCCAGAAAAAGGCGTCGGCCTGCGCCGACGAATTCATGGCGAAGGGCATTCGTCAACGCAGGTTGACGCCTTTTTCTGGCTGCGAATTCATTCGCCGGACTTGTCCAAGAGGTCTAATGGAAATGTTCGAGCGTCTGGCGCATTTCAACGGGCATCAGTTCGCGTTCCTCTTCGGTTTCAGGGTCGAGCATCACATAAGTTGCGGCGGGCAAGTTTTTCAACTTGGCGAACAAAACGAGGGTTTGCATCCGCATCTGCGTGAAGGCGAACATCTGACTTTCGAGTTGAAACGGCTTTTTCTTCATCCACTGTGACATCGTTTCGGACGAGGAAAAGACGGGCAAAATGTGGCGCCCGTTTTTGTTGTATTCAAACAAACGGCGAGGTTGATTGCCCGCCGTTTCTTCCACATCGCGCCGAATCCTGTCTTTGATTTCTTCATCAGGTGCGTTCTCAAATGCGAAGCCCGGTTCGTTGCTCTGGTTGAGGCTCACCACCCACAAATACCCCTCGCCCAGTTCGAGCAGAAACGGGCTGATTTTCGGGCCGAACAATTTCTTGAGCGGGTTCATGACGGCCATTTTATCAAACACAAAAAAGCCGCCAACTTTCGTTGGCGGCTTTTCTTATTCGATTCCAATTAAGGAATATCCGGCGTTCCCGGTTCGCGCGAGGGGCGAAGCAATTTGTTGTAAAGGCCCAGATTCAAAATCGTCGGCGCCCACAGGCCAACGAAGATGCCTTCTTGTTTTTTGCCGGTCACAAACAAAAAGACCGCCAGCAAAATCGAGCCGAACACGCCGCCGTAGTAAACGCTGCTGGGCAGGTTTTCGATGGATTCCAAAATATCGTCCATAAGATGAGATGTCCTTTTATAACGGTCAAAGACGCGCGGCGCAACCGCAATTCACGCGCCGCATCCACTTGTGGAACAGAGATGGGAGGAAGTTTTAAACTGTCAAGAGAATTCCTCTTTTCAGGGCGCTTTTTGCGAGGCGCTCACTTCGTTTATTCCAATTCAAGCAGCAAATTTATGGCAAAAGCGGTAGGCATTGACCTTGGCACAACTTATTCAGCCGTCTCCATCGTGGACGACTACGGCAAACCGATCATCCTCAAAAACGCGGACGGTCAGGTCACAACTCCCTCGGTTGTGTTTTTCGACCCGCCCAACTACACGGTCGGCGAAACCGCGCTTCAGTCCACCATCACCGACCCCGAACGCGTGGTGCAGTTCATCAAGCGCTTCATGGGACAATCCGGCTACCGCGTCCAAATAGATGGCCGCGAATACTCGCCGGAATTCGTGTCGGCGCTCATCCTTCGCAAAGCCGTCAAAGACGCCGAGATGGAACTGGGCGAGGAAATCGACTCTGCCGTCATCACCGTTCCGGCCTACTTCACCGAACAACAACGTCACGCAACTCTTGAAGCCGGAGAACTGGCGGGCCTCAAAGTGTTGCGCATCATTTCCGAACCGACAGCGGCAGCGCTTTCTTACGGCATTTCGCGGCGCGCGACGAACAAGAAAATTTTGGTTTACGACTTGGGCGGCGGCACCTTCGATGTGACGGTTCTCGATTGTCTGGAAAATGATTTCAACGTTTTGTCGGTTGGCGGCGATCACCGTTTGGGCGGCAAAGATTTCGATGACCGCATCGTGGGCTTTGTCGAAGAGCGCATCAAAGCCGAACACGGCGTAGACATCGAAGGCGACATCGAACTCGAAGCGGAACTTCGACTCAAAGCCGAAGCCGTCAAACGCCAACTGACGGGGCGGCAAAGCGTGCCCCTCTCGCTCAAAGTGCCCGACCAGAACAATCCGGGCCGCTCGATTCCGGTCAAAATCGAGATTTCGCGCGAAGCCTTTGAAGAAGAGTGTTCCGACTTGATGGCGCGCACCGAAATGCTGCTCGAATCGGTCTTAGCCAAAGCCAATCTCGAATGGAGCGATATAGACGAAGTGCTCTGTGTGGGCGGCTCGTCTCGAATGCCGATGGTGTCGGTGATGCTGGCGCGCCTGTCGGAAAAGAAGCCGCTCTTGCACGATCCCGATGAATGCGTCGCCAAAGGCGCGGCACTTCAAGCCGCGATTCTAGTCGGCGAAGAAGGCCAGCGCCCCGAAATCACCGTCGGCCACGTTTTGTCCCACTCGCTCGGCGTCGCTGTGATGAGCAACGGCAAACCGATTATTGACCACATTTTGCCTTCCTTAACTCGTCTGCCCGCGACGGAGCGGCGCGAAGGTTATACGACCACGACCGACAATCAAAGCGTCGTGCAAATCCGTATTTACGAAGGCGAGTCCGATGATCCGGCGAGTTATGGCAAAGGCCCAATCGGCGTGTTCAACCTCGACACGACGCCGGTTCGCCCCAAAGGCCAGCCGAAATTGGCCGTGGAGTTCCGCTGCGATGAGGACGGGCGCATCACAGCGTTTGCCAAAGATTCAGACACGGGTAAAGAGAACTTTTTGACGATTTCTCTGGCCGGGCAGCGAAGCGAATTCGAGATTTCAGATGAATCGCAGTTGATGAGTCAGGCGCACGTTTCCTAAAGCGTATCTTTTTGATGTTGATTCGTTTTAGCCTGCCCTCTTGAGTTAAGTTGAGTTCATGCCACCGCGTGCCCTCGTTCAAAGCTGCACTTTCAATGAGACACGCTCGGAAGCGAACGACAGAAAAGACCGGTATTTCGCCGGTCTTTTTTGTTTGCAAGTCGCTCAACGTGGACGACTGGACAGTTGTGGAACGCTGAACGGTTTGAGACCTGTTGGATCGAACTTGAAAGCGTCGGGAGCGAAAGTTGGGTTGAGTTGCTGTTCGGTGATCTCTTCGATGAGTGGATAGGAAGTTTTTTCGGGCGTCAAATCCCTGTCCTCAACGCGTTTCAACAAAAAACTCGCGCCGTCGAACCACAGCGTTCTTTGCTTCGAAATGCGCTCGGTTTTGCCGTGCCCGTGTCCCTCGGCCGACATCTGGAACTGCACGCCGCGTAGCAGGGAATCGCCAAATTTTCGGGGCGCTAACTCAACAGTTGTGGAGCGGAAGTTACGGAACAAATCGGGCGACCCGGTGAATATCTTCTCTTGTAGAGACAGTGGGTTTTCACCGTTCATCAGGGCGTTGACACAAAGAGCCGACACTCCTCCTACGCCTGCGAACAAAGCGACCGACTCCGTAGAAGCCGGTGCTTTTTGGTAGGTGCCGTGCGCCACAAAGTAAAGGCTGCCGCCATCAGAAACAACAAGAAACGACGTTGCTCCCTCTTTGCGTTGCGCGCGGAAAAGATTTGGTTTTTGAAATTGGAACGAGTTCTGAAATGTTCTTGTTGGTTTGCCGTTTTCTGTTCTGACAACCTGCAAACGAATTTCCTTCGCATTTCGATAAGCCGTGATCGCGTGGTCTAACAACGCCTTCGCTTGTGGTTCAACCGAAACTTGCGGCGTGGTTTCATGTGCTTGAGTTGTGGTTTGCGCCGACGCCGCAATGGGCGCCAGTGCCATAAGCGACAACAGAAAAAGACGTTTCATGATGTGAAGTGTGACCTTTTCAAACCACACGCCACAGATAAAGCCCGCTGTCCGAGCCGCACGAGGCCAAGGTTGCTCCATCGGACGAAAACGCGACGCTTTGGACGCTTGTGCCCGCCGTTTTGAGAAGCCGAATTAAGTGACCAGTGTGCGCATCGCGCAGTGAAATCGCGCCGTCGTCGCGCGCGGCGGCTAAGACCGCGCCGTCCGGCGAGAAAGCGTGGGCCTTGATAGATTTGTCTGTTTCGATCCACTTCGCGGCAACTTTGTTTGCGACGCAATCCCACAGGGAAACGCGCGACGACGAAACAAGACTTCCATTGGCCTTGCTGACTTGAGCGTCCCAGGCGACGGACAGAAACTGCGAATCGGGCGAAAACGTGAGCGCCGTGACCGTGCAACTCAAATTGCCCGTTGATGCGGGCAAAACCTTCGGCAAAAGGCGCTTGCTTCCGCTTCGGGTGTCGCGCAGGACGAGATGTTCGTTGTAGTCGAAGCTAAGCGCCGACGATTGCCCATCAGGGGTCAGAGCGACGAGCGAAGCGTTCTCGCTATCATCGGTCGCTGTAACCGGGAAAGAGGAGCGGCTCTTGCCGGTTCGTGTATCGCTTTGCACGATTCCGTTGTAGCTTCTGAACGCGAGAACGTCGCGGTGCGGCCACATCTGCGCATGAGAATCGGTTCGCTCCACGTTCTTGTTTCGAAGCACCGGAAGTTTCTTCCGGGACTTGACATCGAAGCGATGGATTTGACCTTCAGCCGTGCAAAACAGAGTTTCCGAATCGCCGGAAAAACAAATCGAAAGCGGCTCTCCAACCGCGAATGCCGCTCCTTCACTCACGCCCGGCTGAGCAAAACGGGAAGCGGCTTCCACCTTCCAAAACTCAACCCGTCCCGGCGCACTTGAGTTCGATTGTGACGCCAAAGCCACACGCCCGCCGTCGGGCGAAAAGGCGACTTGAAACGGTTTCCCAGCGACGCGCACGCGGCGCGGGCGCCACGAGTTCAAGTTCGCCATCGGAAAGCCAATGGCGAAGGGAATCAGAGCGGGCAAAAGCCACTTCCATTGGGATCGAGGCATGAGCAGAAAGATGGCGCTTGCAATCGAAGGTGTTCTTGCCGGTTGTTATTTGGTTGCTAAGGCTTGTTTGACCGCGCCTTCCAAATCGTCGCGCGGGTTGACTGCCGCGATTTCGCCGTCGCGCCCGACGATCAAGAAAAACGGAATGGCTTTCACGCCGTAAATATTCGGCACGCCCGATTGCCATGCTTTGCCGTCGAATACTTGCGGCCACGGGATTTTGCGAGCTTTGACGAACCCTTGAAGTTGCCCTTGATCTTCATCGAGCGAGACGCCCACGACTTCCAAACCTTGCCCGTGATATTTGCGGTAAACGCCCTGCAACTGCGGCAGCGATTCCACGCACGGCTCGCACCACGTCGCCCAAAAATCGAGCAACAGCACTTTACCGCGATAATCAGAAGGCGCAATCGTCTGGCCGCTCAATGACTTCGCGCTGAATTCATAGGGGTGCGCGCCCACAACCAAACGCGGGTCGTAGTGAAAAGGCGAAGTGTCTTGTTCGGGGATCCGGTTGCCCGGCGCAAAATCGAAAGCCGCAGGCGAAAACGTCGGGTTCAAGCGCTGGTTGAAGAGGGTGTCCACCAAAACGGTGGGCTTCTCGTTTTTAAGCGAAAAACGGCCTTCGACGCGCCGTAGCAGGGGAGCCTGAAGATCGAACCACAGGATCCTTTCGCTTGCGCTCGCCGAACTGTTCGCGTTGGTCGGCAAAATCTGTGTCTTGATGCCACGCAGCAAAGCGCCGTTGATGGCTTTGGGCGCAAGGGTTGAAACCCGCACGCGAAATCCGTGTTTTTTGCCCGACTCGGCCAGCCGCGGGTCATCAAGGATCGCCTCGTTTTGAAGCCAATCGGCGATGGTGTTGCCAACGCCTGTGCCTTCTGCGCCGACGCCGCTAACCAAGTCCAACACGGTTTGCCGGGGCACTTGCAAAGTGGGCAAACCGGCAGCATTTGGAATCGATAAATCGGAAAACGTCGCGCCGCGATCCACGAAAATGCGGTTGCCAAAGCAAGTGATCGTTTGCGTTTTGCCGTTCCGTTCTTGCGTCAGCACGAGCGAGTTGGGCGCTTGAAAGCGAACCGTCGAGCGGCCCGTTTTCTCGCCGCCCGCCTGCGAACTCACTTCAAAAGACAGGCTGCGTAGCGAAGCGTATTTTTCTCGTGCCTGATTCAACAACTGCCGTGCGGCAGGATCTATTTCGAGAAACGGCGCCGCCCGGGGCGTTTTTGCGTGGCTTCGCGCCGACGCCACAACTGGCGCCAAAGCGAGCAGGGACAACAAAAGCAAGTGGGTTTTCATGGAAGAATCCGTCAACAGTAAAGTTACAGGAATTGAAGAAAATGTATCGCCGCGCTTCGCGCAGTTTCGCCGCGAGCGAGTTGAACGCCATCAGCTGTGAACCCGGCGCGCGTTCGACACGGGCTAACCAGAGCGTTTTTGCCGCCACGCGCCGAGGAAGAAGCCGAACCAAGGAAGCCGCCCCTAACGGTGCTTTGCCCGTTTGACTTCAAAATCGCTTTGGCGCGCGATGAAACGAAGCGAATGCCCATGTCGCGCGTTTGCGTTCTCAGGTGCGAATTGAAATAGGAATCGCCGCCCCCGCCCGCATCAAAAACGGTGCGAACCTTTTTCACCGAAACGAGGGGCCGCGCCGAAGCCATTGAACCCCAACCGGCAAGGGCGACCAAGGCAAGTGATTTCAATCTTCAACTCAACGTCTGCCACACTCCGTCGTTGCTCTTTCCCATGCCCATTTTCGACCCGACGCCCCACAACATCGCTTTGGCCGCGCAGCGTTTGCGAGGCGGCGAACTTGTCGCGTTTCCGACCGAAACGGTTTACGGTTTGGGCGCGCACGCCCTCGACGCCGATGCCGTCGCCAAAATCTACGCAGCCAAAGGGCGACCGTCCTACAACCCGCTCATCGTCCACGTCGCCGAGATCGAAGACGCACGAAAATTAAGTTCGAGTTGGCCGGACGCCGCACAAGCGTTGGCCGAACACTTTTGGCCCGGCCCATTGACTTTGGTTGTGCCCAAAACCCCCGAAGTGCCGGACACGCTTTCGGCGGGACTTCCAACCGTTGCCCTACGAATTCCCTCTCATCCCGTTGCGCTTGAACTTTTGCGAGAGGCGAAAATCCCACTCGCGGCGCCTTCGGCCAACAAAAGCGGCGCTGTTTCACCAACACGCGCCCGTCATGTTTTGGAATCGCTGGGCGAAAACGTTTTGGTTCTTGACGGCGGCGCGTGCTCTGTTGGCATCGAATCCACCGTTGTCGATGTGTCGGGCGCGCGCCCGGCGATTTTGCGACCGGGAACGATTTCGGCGCGCGACATCGAAGCGCTCATCGGGCCTTTGAGCGTAGCGAGTGCGAGCGAAAAAAATGCGCCGCGACCATCGCCGGGAATGCTCGAAAAACATTACGCGCCACGCGCGCGGGTTCATTTGTTTTCCACACTCATCGACGCCGCGTTTCATGCGGTTTCGCTCGCGTCGGGGCAGGCGATTGGCGTTTTGTCGTTCGAGACGACGGGTTTGGAAAAACAATTCGACGCGCGCGAAATCGTTTTGCCCTCCGACGCGCGCGGTTACGCGGCGCGGCTTTATCAAGCGCTCCACGAACTCGATGCGCAGGGAGTCGCGCTCATTTTGGTCGAAGATGTGCCGCCCGGACGGGCGTGGGACGGCGTGCGCGACCGGTTGCAGCGCGCGGCGAGATGAAGAAAATAGTTTTGAATCTGTTCGGATAAGCGCGAGGAAGAACCACCCCGGCCTTCGGCCACCCCTCCTTGAAAAGGAAGGGAGTTGGAACTACTACTTCGTCGCGCCGTGGCGATGATGTCACATCCACAAACTCCCCTCCTTAAACTCCCCTCCTTTTCAAGGAGGGGTGGCCGAAGGCCGGGGTGGTTCTTCCGGTTGCCTAACTAAAAGAAACCCAAAATCGCCGTATCGCAATCACAACATCGCCATTTCCAACGGCGCCTCGCGCGGTTTCGCGCGTCTTCCTCCCATCCGTGCGGCAAGCGTTTTGTCGCCTCCTCATTTCAAATCCATGTCCGAATCACCTGATTCCACGTCCGAATCTCCCCAACTGAAACCTTTGCCTGCGCCCGTCGAATCCGTTTTGGAAAGCGTAGGCGTCAACGGCGACCGCGTGTTGCAATTGCAAACCGACCTGAGCGCCAACGGTCGTTTTGGCGAGCGCTTTTTGGTCGCCACGCCGCAAAAACTGGTCGTCGTCGAAAACAACGGCTCGGCCAAAATCGAGCGGGAACTGCCCCTCTCCGACATCGCTTCGGTCGAGTCGAAAGGGCTTTCCGGCGCCTCGACTTTGGAAATTCGCCTCAAAACCTCTGGCGGCGAAAAGAACATCGAAATCCTGCGCGGCTCCGGCTCGAAAGGGCGCGAGTTGTCGCACGTCGCGCGGCAAATCGAGCATTTGCGCGATCACGGGACGCTCCCCGAAGAGCGCGACGACTCGAAATGGAAGCGGCGCGAATGCCCGAAATGCGGGCGGCCTTTGCCGTGGGATTCGGACGTGTGCAACTTTTGCGTTGACCGTCTGGGCGCCATCAAACGATTGTATGGCTACATGAAGCCTTACAAGTGGCTCGCGGTGCTGTCGATGTTGCTCAACGTCGGTTCGGTCGCCCTCTCGTTTGTGCCTTATCTGGTCACGGCCTATTTGGTGGACAAAGTGTTCCGGCCCATCGTGCAAAGCGGCGGCGTGCCGCTCGCTCCGGTCGGCGAACTGCGCGTCATCGTGCTGGAAATGGTGGGGCTGATCGTGTTCACCTCGCTTCTGCTTGCCATCGGCGCCGCCGTTCGCGGGCGAGTCGCGGCTTTTCTGGGCGCCCACGTTTTGCACGATGTTCGCGCTCAACTTTACACGCATTTGCAGCGACTCAGCGTGTCTTATTACGATAAACGCGAAGTCGGCGCGGTAATGAGCCGCGTGCAAAACGATGTCGGCGCGCTGCAAAACTTTTTGCTCGACACCGCCGAAGCGACCATCATTTCGACGCTCACGATTTTGGGCGTCATCACGATTTTGATGTTCCGCTCGCCGCTGTTGGCCCTCCTCGTTTTGCTGCCGACGCCGTTTGTGATTTTTGGCACGCAGCGCTACTGGCGCGGCTTGATTAAGCTGTGGCGCCGCGTGTGGCACCAGAACTCCAGTCTGGGTGCGGGTTTGGCCGATGCGCTGGGCGGCGTGCGCGTGGTGCGCGCTTTTGGCGCCGAAGACCGGGAAGTCGACCGCTTCGACAAGCGTTCAGCGCGATTGCGTGACGCGACGATGAACGTCGAATCGCGCGCGGCGGCGTTTTATCCGATCATGGGGTTCGTGATGGGCTTGGGCGCGCCCATCGTGTGGTTTTTCGGCGGCAACATGGTCTTGTCGAACACCCTCACCTTTGGCACTTTGATCCTGTTCACCGGACTGCTGGGCCGTTTGTATGAGCCGATTCAACAACTCACGCGCCAGGTCAATGCCATCACCCGTTCCATGACCGCCGCCGAACGCGTTTTTGAAGTGCTCGACACCGACCCCGAAGTCAAGGAAGCGCGTCAAGCCGTTGAACTCAAAAACGTTCGCGGCGAAGTGGATTTCGAGCACGTCTCGTTCGGATATGAAAAACATCGCCCCGTTTTGTCAGACGTGAATTTGCACGTCGAACCCGGCGAAATGATCGGTCTGGTCGGCCATTCGGGCGCGGGCAAATCGACCCTCATCAACTTGCTGCTGCGCTTTTACGATGTCACCGAAGGCTCGCTCAAAATCGACGGCATCGACATCCGCGACCTGAAACGCGAGAATTTGCGCCAGCACGTCGGCGTGGTGCTCCAAGAATCGTATTTGTTCCACGGCTCGATTTACGACAACATCGCTTACGGTCGCCCCGACGCCAGTCCCGGCGAAGTCATCGAAGCCGCGCGCGCCGCGCACGCGCACGATTTCATCGCCGGTTTCGCCGATGGCTACGATACGCTCGTCGGCGAACGCGGCACGCGCTTGAGCGGCGGCGAACGCCAGCGCATCGCGATTGCGCGCGCGATTTTGCACAACCCGAAAATCCTGATTTTGGACGAAGCGACCGCTTCGGTTGACACGCAAACCGAACAGTCCATCCAGAACGCGCTGGGCAACCTCACTAAAGGCCGCACGACATTTGCGATTGCGCACCGCTTAAGCACGCTTCGCAACGCCGACCGGTTGGTCGTGGTGGACGCCGGAAAAATCGCCGAAGTCGGAACTCACGATGAGTTGATGGAACGGCGCGGCGTGTTTTACAAAC
>JAABUM010007149.1_pt1 | contig 10479 bp, 10 predicted proteins | sample 5559161 | NCBI WGS metagenome assembly JAABUM01 (sample SAMN10711868, study PRJNA513369) | rock metagenome | isolation source: Antarctica rocks | place: Antarctica: Victoria Land, Siegfried Peak nord | reverse complement strand
ACTTCGACCGGCCCGGCACCAGCAACGGCCCCACCGAGGCGATCAACGGACGCCTCGAACACCTCCGCGGATCGGCCCTCGGGTTCCGCAACCTCACCAACTACATCGCCAGATCACTCCTGGAGAGTGGCGGATTCAGACCCCGGCTACACCCTCGATTGTGAAGAGCCACTTTCGCGCACCCACCACGCGTGTCCTCGACACCCGCGTGAAACGCCGAGGTTAGGGCAAGGTTGGGCCGCTCAATCTAGCTAGCTAGGTGTACCGACCACTCCAGGTGGCCACTTGCAGGAACGATCCCGGTCATCGGCTGGCTTGGCTGCGGGGAGGCGAGTGCCCTGAACAAGTCGAAGTCACGACCGATCATGGGTTCGATGCCAAAGTTGCGATAGGTCGGCGATCCATCCCATGGATATCCACCGAGGTTTCGCCACACACCGAACCCGGTCGGCTGTTCATCGGGCGCATCGAGCGTGATACGCAGGGTGTCCTCGCCGTCACGCACGGTCAGCGTGCGTAGGTCGGGCAGAAGCACGAACATCGCCGATCCGTCGTCCTCCCCGAGCACACTGAAGTCCAGGTCCTCAAAGGTGGGCCATTGCGCCGGCACGGCCGGCCCATGCGCTGGGAAGGCGAGCATCGCGGCACCGTCTGGGGCCTCCATCTGCACTCCTACATCCGGGGTCAACAACAGGTGCATGGCCCAGACGAAGGGCCGCGCTGCCTCAGCATCAAGGCGGTAGTCGCACGCCACGCCACGAGCGCTTGCCGAGACCCTCCGGTTCAACCGGCCGGCAGGAGCCTCACAGCTCAGCCAGCCATCGCCGAGCGACTCCCGCCACGAACGCGCCCAGACCTCTCCATGATCTGGCTCGCCGCCGATCGTCGGGAAGCACTCCTCGAGTCCGCCCACGTCGACAAACGGCTGACCGGGGACGACCCCATAGCGCAACCGATCAGGCCGCGACCAGAGCCACTCCCGGCCGGATGGACCTCGCAAGCTATCCCAGCGCGCACCGTGCTCCGGGTCCTGGAGAACCTTCCACTTGGCTGTCACGACTGATCCGATCTTTCCTGTGGCGGCGACGCCCTTCAAAACGGGGACTGTGGCGCCGAGGTGACTATGATCCTATTAAAGATAAACCCCTGAGGGATCTATCTGACCGGCCCTGACGGGAGAGCGGCCCTTTGGTCGTAACAGGAATGAGAGCGAGAGCGCATGTACTCAGAGCGTGGACTGGTCGGGCGCACCGTACAGACGCTGGGACGGCGAATCGTAGGTGGTGAGGTGGCGGTAGGCGAGATCCTCGATGTCGAAGCAATCCGCGCGGAGTACGACGTCAGCAGAACGGTCGTGCGAGAAGCGCTCAAGGTCCTGGCCGCGAAGGGCTTAACGGATGCCCGGCCGCGACGCGGCACCTTCGTGCTCGAGAGAACCCACTGGGCGCTCCTAGACCCGGACGTCCTGAAGTGGCGATTCGCCGATCCGGTCGACCCAGCGCTACTTCGCGATCTCAATGAAGTCCGCCTCATCATCGAACCCTCCACGGCACGACGTGCCGCGGGCAGAGCCACGAAACAGCAGATCGCGGACCTCCGCCGTGCGCTGCACGCGATGTCCATCGCAGAACACGCCGAGGACCTCACGACCGCGGACATCACCTTCCACAAACTGCTGATGGCGACAGTCGGCAACGAACTGTTGTCTCAAATCGACGTCGTGATCGAGGCTGGTCTTCGCGCCCGCGACCTCCTCATCTTTGCCACACCCGAAGGGCGGAAAGACCCTGATCTGGCAGCCCACCAACGGGTTCTGGAGCTCGTCGAGCACGGTGACGCCGAAGGCGCTGAAGAGGCAATGCGGCAACTCCTCCTGAGCGCCGAACGCGACGTCGAGGAGCTTCTCGTCGAGCGGGTGACTTAGTTGAGCCCTGGCCAAGGGCTCGGTCAGGGCGCGCAGCGAGCATCCATTCCAGGCTTGTATGACTTGAAGGGCCTCCTGGCCGCAGGTGGTGGGTCGCTACGGTGGCCGTGGGAGAAGGCTTCGGGTCGCGCTGTTTCCGGCTGAGTGTTCGGGCTCCTGAAAGAGATCGACGGGCTCGAGGCCGACTCTCCCGGTCGTGGCTGGGCCCGGTTCAGGGAATTGGTGGCGAGCGTGTGGCCGCGCCGCGGTGGCAGTGGCCGCCACCGAAGTTCCACGGAACTCGGGACATCCTCCGTCACGGAGCAACGCGAGGATTGCAAGCCTAGCTAGCCTGTGTCCTGCTCTGCGCCCTCGATCACCAACACGCTCTGGCGGATGCCAAGGCTGACGCGGCCGAGCGGTTGAAGGACGCCAAGGCCGCCGCCGCCGAGCAGGTCGCCGCGCTCCGCGAGCAGGTGAAGGAGGCCAAGGCCGAGCGGGACGCCACCCGCGCCCAGGCCGAGCAGGACTACGCCGACTCGACGTGGCGACGTGCTTCTCACTACTAGTAGCGAAGCCGAACGTCGTCCCAGACGCCGATCGGCTTACGAGACGCCGGGCACCATCCGACGGTGAGTACGACGCCGCTCACCGTCGGCCGCAACGCGTTCGGTATTCGATACCACCGCCATATTGAGTCGAGTGGTGGGCCGTCGCCCACAACGGCAGCACCGGAGTGAACGGCAACACCGGCCCACGCGGCGTCAGGGCGCCAGGGACCCCAGGGGCAGAACCCACACGCCATCGGGGCGGCGGTAGCCGTACTCGGTCCCAGTGATCACAGTGAGAGCGGATGGCGCGGGGGCGACCCGCGTGCTCATTCGGAGCAGGGCCGCGGCCGCGTCGTCGATGAGCGGGCCGCCGAGCTTGACCTCGAACCCCGCCCAGGAGCCGTCGCTGTGTTCCATGACCAGGTCGACCTCGAGGTCTCCGGAGCTCTCCCGGTAGTGGAACACGCGGCCGCCGGCCGCCTCTGCGTAGATGCGCAGGTCGCGGACCGCCAGGGACTCGAACAGGAACCCCATCGTGTTCAGATCGCCGAGCAGACGCGCCGGAGATGCGTCTAGCAGGCCCGCGGCGAGGGACGGGTCGACCAGGTGTCGCTTGGGGACGCTGATCAGACGGCTTCTCGAGCGCATCGCAGGGCTCCACGCGTCCACCTCGTCAACGATCATCATCCGGCGCAGCGCTTGCAGGTACGGGTCCGCGGACCAGCGCGTCAGACCGCCGGAACCGGCGGCGTCGCTGTCAGCGGCTTCCCCGCGGGCGCGGGCAATGATGGTGGCCAGGCGGGCTGGATGTGCGGTCAGCTGGGCGTACGCGTGCAAGAACCGCCGCACCAGGCGCGGGTCGCGCCGGGCGCCGGAGACCACGTCAATATCGTGCTCGACGATGGTCGCGAGGTAGTCGCGCACGAACTGCGCCGCGGCTGGCGGGTCAGCGCCGAGCAGTTGCGGCCACCCCCCGATCATGATCCGATCGGCATACCCGGCCAGGTCGAGCGTGCTGCGCGCCGCGGCGGGCGCCCTACCGGACATCAGGGAGGCGACGGACACCTCACCGGTGGAGAACCCCTGCTCGGACAGGGTCATGGGGCGCATGCGCATCACGCTGATGCGCCCCGCGCCGGAGTGCCGGACGACGGTGTCGTTCGGGGTTGCTGACCCGGTGAGGATGAACTGGCCAGGGCGGGCGCGGTCGTCCACGGCCCGGCGCACCGCGTCCCACACACGCGGTTCACGCTGCCACTCGTCGATCAGGCGCGGCGTCCGGCCGCCCAGGATCAGGCGTGGGTCGACGGCTGCTGCGGTGCCCGCGTCCACGTCCACGTCCAGCAGCACTTCGCTCGCCGCGAGCTGGCGCGCCGTGGCGGTCTTCCCGCAGGCCTTGGCGCCCTCGATGACGACCGCACCCAGCGCGCCAAGGCGGTCAACCAGCTGCCGGTCAGCTATCCGTGGGACGTAAGCAGCCACCGAACCACCCTTCCCTCACAGGTCGATCAACGAGCAACGTCTTCAGGCTACAGTTAGCAACGTCAACAGCCTACAGTTAGCGACTAAGGTGGCCTATATTTGACCACTGCTCGGCCTCTGATCAGCCCCCGGACCGGCGGCTCCGAGCCCGACCGAGTCCTGTGTCCGCATTGGTGCCGCCTACGGGACAGACCGTGTCCGTACGAGGATCCCCGAACGGCACAGCGAGGACTTGGTCGGCGTCCAACTCGGGGCCTTTCGATGCGTCGGTCAGCGTTCGGCTTTTGGGACGGACGCTCGCTCGCCGTGACGTTTCGGGTTCGATAGCCTGTTGGTGTGCTGGTGCGCCTATTCACCCCGGAGGATCGGAGTGCGGTGGAGTCACTTGACGCGGACACCCGCGTCGATTGCGTGGCGGGGTTGAAGCTAGACGGCGGCAAGCTTGCCTGGGAGCCGATCGCACTGCGGGAACCGCGGCGCAAGAGCCATCAGATCGCTGCCTTCCTCAACGAGGAGCCTCGACCTTGGCAATCGGCTCATGTGGCCGAGTCCGACGGTGTAGTTCTCGGCTTCGCAGCGGTGGGCCTTCAGCCGTGGAACGGTCGGTTGGTCCTCTGGCACATGTACGTGGATGAGACCGCCAGGAGGCGCGGGGTGGCCAAGTCGCTCCTTGATGCCGTGCTCGACAGTGATCTGGCGGTGGGGGCCCGGCAGCTGTGGCTGGAGACCCAGGACGACAACGTGCTCGCTATCCGGGCGTATGAAAGGCTCGGGTTCGAGATGGTGGGCTTCGATCGCTCCTACTACGCGAACCCGCCCGATGCGGACACCGCGATATTCATGAGCCGGGCACTCCCACTCGGCCGTGAGCGCAGGGGTCAATAGTCGATCGCCTCGCGGACACGCCCCGGATCACTTTGCTTCAATGATTGGGCCGCCGACAGCGGGTAGCGTCGGCGACGTGCCTAGCGAAGAGTGTGCGTTGCGCCTGCGCCCTATTGCTGTGAGGGACACGGATCGCGTCCACGAATGGGCCGCACTGCCGGAGGCATGTCGCTAGCAGCCGTGGGGCCCAACACTCGCGCGGACACCGGGGCGTTCATCTCCGAAGCCATCGAGGCATGGACGGTTCGTCCGCAGCGTCGATGGGTGTGGGCGGCAGTAGATCCGTCCGATGTGGTCGTCGGTATCGGTGAATTGAAGCTCCGAGGACGCAGTCGCGCGGAGATCGCTTACGCAGTCCATGTCGAGTTATGGGGCCGAGGGATCGGGTCGACGATTGGCCAGCTGCTCACTGGATGGGGCTACGCGCATCTGGTGGAGTTGGAGCGGCTAGAAGCCACCTGCGATCCGCGTAACGTTGCCTCGGAATCGGTGCTGCGTCACGTCGGCATGACCTACGAGGGCACGCTGCGGCACGTCCTGAGGATCCGCGACGGCTGGCGCGACTCCAAGATGTTCAGCATCTTGCGCAGCGAGTGGGTCGCCAGACAGGAAGCAGCCGTCCGCTGAACGATCCGCTCCGCTGGGGGATCCTTCAACGGAAACGCGGACGGGCTGAGTAAGCCCGGGGCTTCAAGCCGCGCCTGTTCCGTCGGCTACTTCTCCACGGCTGTGTCGTCGAGACTGATCAGCAGCTCGCGAAGCAGGTCGGCCAGCGCCGTCTGCTGATGGCCGTCGAGCGCCGCGAGGATGCGCCGCTCGTTGTCGACGTGTACCACGACTGCCTGGTCGATGAGGCGCCGCCCGGCCGGTGAGAGGGCGATCAAGACTGATCGACGGTTCGCTGGATCCAGGTCCCGGGTCACGAGGTCCTTGGCCACCAGCCGGTCGATTCGGTTCGTGATCGCTCCAGAGGTCTTCATCGCGGCTGCGGCCAGGGCGCCTGCAGTCATTCCGTCCGGAGGGCTTGCTCGGCGCAGCGTCGCCATGAGGTCGAACTCACCCGGCTCCAGCCCGAGCTCGGAGAACAGGGCCTGTTGCTCGCGCTCGGCGAGACGTGTTAGCCGGGATAGCCGCCCGAGCACTCCCATCGGCGAGGCATCGATGTCGGGCCGAGTTCGCCGCCACTGCTCGATGATCTGGTCGACGACGTCTTTCGCGGCCACGACAACTCCTCAACGTTGAACTGTTTGACATGACGGTATCACCCGATCTAATGTTGCCAACGTTGAAATGTTCAATGCTGAGAGGTTGCCATCATGTCCGCTACAGCCCGCATCGCGCTCACCGCGGTTGCGCCCATCTCGTGGGGCACGACCTACGTCGTCACCTCGGAGTGGCTGCCTCCGGACCGACCCCTGCTGTCCGGACTGCTGCGGGCCCTGCCGGCCGGGCTGCTCGCGATCGCCATCGGTCGGCGCCTCCCGCACGGTTCGTGGTGGTGGCGCGCTGCTGTTCTCGGCGTCCTCAACATCGGCGCGTTCTTCGCGCTGCTGTTCCTGGCGGCGTACCGCCTCCCCGGAGGAGTCGCGGCAACACTCGGGGCGGTTGGTCCACTGGCCACCGCGGGCTTCGCGCTGGCGCTGCTGGGTGAGCGGCCGACTCGCTGGCGCCTCGGCTGGGCGATGGTGGGCATCGTCGGAGTCGCGCTCATGGTGCTGAGGCCAGGCGCCGGGTTCGACGCGGTGGGTGTTGTGGCCGGACTCGCCGGTCCGGTTGCTATGAGCGCCGGCGTGGTGCTCACGCGACGCTGGGGCCGTCCGGTTGGGGCGGTGCCGTTCGCCGGGTGGCAACTCACGGCCGGCGGGCTCTTCCTTCTCCCGATCGCCCTGATCGTCGAGGGTGCACCGCCACATCTGGCCATCGAGGCGCTCGGTGGTTACGCCTGGCTTGGCCTGGTCGGCACCCTGCTGGCGTACGCCCTCTGGTTCCATGGCATCGGCGAGCTGCCGGTCGTCGCGGTGTCCTTCCTCGTGCTCCTCTCACCCATCGTCGCGACCACCATCGGCTGGGCCGTGCTTCGTCAGAGCCTGACGGCTATGCAGACGGTCGGTTTCGCGCTCACCCTGCTCGCAGTGCTCGCCGCCCAGATCCCGCGCCCTCACAGGGTCGCTCCCAGCACACCCAATTCTTTACTCACTCAGGAGTCCTCATGCGTATAGCCGTCATCGGAGCAGCAGGCAACGTCGGCAGTCGAGTCGTGGCAGAAGCCCTCCGCCGAGGCCATCGGGTCACCCCACTGACCGCGGACGACGTCGATGCGACCGATACCGGCACGGTCGCTGACCTCATCGCCGGTCACGACGTCGGAGTGGGAGCGACCCGGCCGGTCCCCGGCGACGAGCAATCGGCTCCAGTCGTCACCCGTTCGTTGCTCGACGCGCACGCCGCGGCCGGTGTGCGGTTCGTGATGGTCGGCGGGGCGGGCAGCCTGCTCGTGCCCGACGACGCCGGGCGCCTGGTGGCGGACGACCCGCGCTGGGTGCCCCCCGAGTTCGCCGACCTGGCGCGGACTGGCAACGACCAGCTGACGCTCTGCCGCGAACACGGCCGTGCGGACTGGACCTATGTGACGCCGTCGGCACTGATGGAGCCCGGGTTGCGCACCGGTGCCTATCGGGTCGGGCAGGACGAGCTGCTGGTCGACAGCGCTGGTCGCTCATACGTCTCGATGGAGGACATGGCGGTCGCCGTCGTCGACGAGATCGAGGAGCCGGCTCATCGCGGCCAACGTTTCACCGTGGCGAGCAGAGCCTCCTGATCGGGAACGCACCGGGCGCAGCGCTACGACGGGCCTGGGCTGACCAGACGGCCAAGTCGATGGTTGGGGTGGTCCGCGCTGAGGACGTTGCGCGAACTGGTGGCCTGAACGCCGCTCGGTGGATCAAAACCTCTGCACCCGAAGGAGCTCTGCTACGCGGGCGGCCCAACTCACGCACCAAGGTCCGCGAGCGGGACCCTCTACGGCAATCCCCGCAAGGGGATCCCTTCTGGGACGAGCCTCATCGTAATTGGCGAGCTCTCCGGCGGGCCGAAAATGCTCCGGTAGGGGTTCGGCTTGCGGAACGGGCGACGTGCCAAAAAGCGCTGTACAACCGGGCCATCTTCCGCCGCGAGTCACAGGCGGTTCGCTGCTACCTGGCGGTTGTCGGCGTTGCTGTTTGGCGGTTGATGTAGCCGGCTGTGAAGAGGCTGACGCTGGCGAGTTGGAGGACGCCCATCGCGACGAACACAGTACGAGCGGTCAATGCCTGCAGTGCTATTCCGGCGAGAACCAGACCCATGGTGGCGCCGAGCATGGTGATCGTCGTGGCTGCCGTCAGCGTCTTCGCGCGCATCTGCACCGGTATGCGAGCCAGGCGCACGGCGAAGCTGGGGCCGTTGGCGATGCCGTTGAACACGCCCAGGCTGAGCATGACGGCACCGAAGCCGAGCGGCGACAGGGGGAGGATCAGCAGGAGAAATACGGGTACCTGGCTGGACTTGCCGATGATGGCCAGACGTTGGGCCGGCTGGGAGCGGGCCAGATACGCGGCGAGGAGGCTCCCGCCGGCGGCGCCGGCGCCGAAGGCGCCAAGCAGGAGCCCGGCGAGCGTCGCACTTGCGTGGTAGCGGGTTATGACCAGGACGGGTATGGCGATGAACAGTGCTTGGTAGGCAGCTTCGCTTAGTAGGCTTGCGGTGGTCCACATCCCGAGCAGCCGGTCGGCGTAGAGGGTCTTGAGACCGGCCAGGACCCCGGTGGATACAGCGTTCGCCGCGATCCCGCTCTTGGGAGTCTTGGTGGCAATGAGGGCGACGGCGGCGAGGTAGCTGGCGGCGTCGAGATAGAGGACCGCGGGTGCGCCGAGCGCGGCGATGAGCAGGCCGGCCGCGGGAGGCCCGATCAGCAGGGTGAGGCGGGTGGCGCTCTGCAGCACCGAGGTGGCCTGACTCAAGGCAGCCTGGTCCTCACCAACGACCTCGGCCAGCAGCACCTGCTGGCTGGCGAAGTAGGGCGCGGTGAAGGAACCGAGCACGAACACCGCCAGTAGCAGCATCCAGAACGGCAACATGCCCAGGGCAGACAGCGTTGGGATGAGTGCCACGAGCGGTGCCCGGCAGCCATCGGAGAGCAGCATCCACCGGCGCGCTCCCATACGTTCGGCCCAGGACCCCGAGAGCACCCCAAACAGCGCGACCGGGGCGACCTCGGCGGCCATCACCAACGCAGCCCGTGCCGGTGAGCCGGAGGTGGTCAGCACGAACCAGGGCAGCGCCACCATGGTGAGCGCCGTTCCCACGGTGGACACGATCTCGGCGAGCAGCAACGGCTTCAGTCCTGGGCGGCGCAGTATGGCGGGCGAGAGGCTCACCCGTGTATAATAACACGCGCACTCTTTTTGTATAGTGAGAACCGTGCCGAAAGTCAGCGAGAAACACCGCGAACGTCGACAGCAGCAGATCCTCGATGGTGCTCGCCGTTGCTTCGCCCGCCGCGGCTTCGAGCGGACCACCGTCCGAGAGCTGGAAGCTGCCACCGGGCTCTCCAGCGGGGCGATCTTCAACTACTACCCCTCCAAACTCGACCTGTTCATCGCTCTCGCAGCCCAAGATGCCCAGCACGCCGCCGACCTATGGACCGACGGTGGGTTGGCTGGCCTGGTCCACGGGATGCGTGAGCAGGCTGCGGAGTTGTCCGCCAGCTATCTGGAACTCGGTCGCCGGATCTGGTCAGATCCCGCATTTCGCGACAAGTGGGAAGAGCGGGGAACACCACTGATCGACGCTATACGCGACAGCATCGCTACCGCCGTTGCCGAGGGCCGAGCCCGCTCCGACGTCCCAGTGGACGCACTCGTCGACTTCGCGACGGTCGTCCTCGACGGACTCATGCTCCACTTGCGCACCGGCATGTTGCCCGAAGATCTCGACCACGTCCTCACCCTTTACGACGGCGCGATGTCCGGTACCGCCGGTGGGCAGCCATGTGAAAGACCGCGAGTCGTGCCGCCGGTGGGCAACACTCACATGCCCACCAGCTGAGCCTTGGTCGTCATCCGAGACGGTCAAAGATCGGCTCCGCTGGTCCCGGTGGACGATCGTCCTGCGCCCAGAACGGTGGTCGGCGAAACGGCTATTCGGGTAGTCCGGGGATGCGCCAAGCGGGGTCTGGCCGGAATCGCTCCCAGTGGTCACAGAACGGTGGCCCCCAGTCGGCTACGAGGGCTTCCACCGCAGCGGCGTCCGCCTCGATCGCTGCCGCGGCGGTCGCATCGAAGACGCCCTGCGCGACAGCGAGGGCCAGCTCGTCCTCGTCCTTGCGAACCATCGTGCGATCCGGCGAGATCACGAGATCGAGCACATGATCACTCGTGTACGCGGTGTGCTTATCGCGGACGTGCGGCTTCTCCAAGTTCACGTACCAACCCGCGAACTCCCCCGTGCCCTCGGTGAAGAACACCCACACCGACCAAGGCCGGCCGGTGGGCGCGACACGGAGCTGATCGAAGTAGGCGTGCACCCCCGCGTCCTTCACAAGCTCAGCAGTGAACAGCGTGCTCGGGTCGTCACGCTTGCCCAGCCCATCAGCACGCGCTGCCCGCAGCACCGGTGTCCCGA
>JAABUM010007148.1_pt1 | contig 10480 bp, 10 predicted proteins | sample 5559161 | NCBI WGS metagenome assembly JAABUM01 (sample SAMN10711868, study PRJNA513369) | rock metagenome | isolation source: Antarctica rocks | place: Antarctica: Victoria Land, Siegfried Peak nord | reverse complement strand
TGGCGAGGCGCCCGTATTCGCCGAGCCTGGCATGTTCGTCCTGGACGCCGACGGGACGGTGTACTGGAGCAGCGTGTCCTCGATGCCGTTCGCCCGCCCGGCTCTGGACGACGTTCTCGCTGGCCTGCAGTTCGCGCAGAAGAGCGACTACCCGGCCCGGGGCGCCGCCTGAACTGTGCTTCACGAGACCTCGATGGGCCCGGTACCTGGCGGGTACCGCGCCCATCAAGGTCGTCTTCCCGGACCGCCTGGTCCTGCTGGCACTGTTCGCCGGGGTCGCTGCGGTCGGGTGTGCGTCAGTGCCGGTTCGAGGCGCGGAAGCCGAGCAGGAACGGGACCAGGATCAGGCCGAAGGCGATCGGGTGGATCCACAGTTCGAAGATCTGGTTGGGGCCCTTTGGGTTGACGAACCACGGGAAGAAGATTCGTCCGATGATCTGGAAGTCCACGACGTACAGGACCAGGCCGTAGCCCAGACCAGCTGCCAACAACAGCAGCGGCCGGGTGGTCAGGCCCAGCATCGTGACCATCAGAGCAAAGACGATCCCGAAGAGCAGCGACAAGCCGAGGTGCAGTACGAGTCCGGCGATCACGTCGGGCTGAGACATGACCGGCATGGCGCTGCCGTGGAAGATGGTCGAGATCGCCAAGAACGGCGCCACTGATGGTTTGCCGTGCGCGCTGGAGAACCACATGTTGGCCAGCGCAAACAGCAGTCCTCCGGCGAGGCCGGCCGCTGCGCCGCGGGTCAGTACAGCACCAACGTCTGCTGGCATGCGCTGCATCATGGTGTCGGTGTGCTGGTTACTTTCGGATGTGACGCTGTTCATGAGCGACTCCTTCTCTTGCGTGCGGTTGTCCTGATACCGCAACCCGCCGGGCCCGGGTGATCCTTCCGGAACACGTCGGACGACTGTGCGCCACGCCGGCGATTCCGCGACGACGACGTCCGGAATGTCGACCCGGGCGAAGGCGGTGCCGGTCACCCCCACCACCCAATGACGAGGGTCTTCCAGGGGTCCGGGAAGGGTGGTGGGTGTTCGACGGGTTTCTTGGTTGTGACGATGGAACAGGAAGCACCGCAGGTGGTCGCTGATGTGTATTGGCGGCCTGGATGCCCGTACTGCTCGGCGTTGCGTCGTGATTTGTCCCGACGCGGTGTGCCGACTCGCTGGCACGACATCTGGCAGGACACCCACGCCCGTGATTTCGTCCGCTCGGCCAATCACGGCAACGAGACGGTACCGACGGTGGCTGTCGGTGGGGTGACGTTGACCAATCCGCGCGGTGCGCAGGTAGCAGCGCTCGTCGGTGGCGACGGCCTGAGTACCATGCTCGGTCAGGTATCTGACCGGCGTGGGTGGTGGATGTTGTCCTGGTTGCCCACGATCGTGTTTGTCATCGCGAGCTTGGCCGCCGACGTTACCGGCCATACGGGCCTGAGCTGGCTGCTCGACGTTCCGGCGGTCGCGTCGTGGTGGCTGACCCGCCCGATGCGCCGGCAACGCGCCGGCGAGAGGCAGGATCGGGCGTTATGAGTGTGTTGTCGACGTGGCGGCGTGTTGAGCTGGTGACTCGGCCGGAAGACCCGGATTTTGCTGCGGCCATGAAGAGACGGTGGGCGGAGTTGCCGCAGGGTGTTCGGACGCCTGGGCAGTTGTTGGGTCGTCACGCGGTGGGGTGTGAGGGCACCCATGGCGTGTTCCCCAAGTGCAACCTGAAATGCACTCCGTGTTATCACTCCCGCGACGCCAACCTGGTGCGGGTCGATGGCGGGCACACCGTTGATCAGGTGCGCGGGCAGATGGACCTGCTGCGGCGGAAGCGGGGCCCGTTCGCGCATGCTCAGCTGATCGGCGGCGAAGTAAGTCTGCTGAGCCCGGATGACCATGCGGCGACGCTGGAGGTGATGCGGGCCGCGGGCCGGGAGCCGATGAGTTTCACCCATGGTGACTTCGACCCGCAGTACCTGCAGGAGTTGGCCATCGGACCGGACGGGCAACCGCGGACCGACCGGCTTTCTTTCGCCGCGCATTTCGACAAGTTCATGTACGGCCGGAGTGGGATCGAGCGACCGGCCAGCGAGGCGGCGCTGAACCCGTACCGGGCTCGGTTCGCGCAGATGTTCACGGCGTTGCGCCGCGAGCACGGGGTGAGCTCTTTCCTGGCCCACAACATGACGGTCACCCCGGGCAACGTGGACGAGATCGCCGACGTGATCCGCGATTGTCATGCCATGGGGTATGGCCTGTTTTCCTTCCAGCCGGCGGCGTTCATCGGTGACGAGCGGCGGTGGAAGGAGCAGTTCCGGGCTGCGACCCCGGACGCGGTGTGGGCGGAGATCGAGCGTGGTGCTGGCGCCACGTTGGATTACCACGTCGTCGAGAACGGTGATGTGCGGTGCAACCGGACTGCGTACGGCTTTTACGTGGGGGATCGGTGGTTCCCGTTCCTGGATGGGGGTGACCCTGCTGACCTGGCGGTACGCGACGCGTTCTTCCAGTATTTCGGCCGGACGTCCTTTACCGGTACCCCGCCGATGTTGCTGACCGCCCGTATCGCGCGAGTCGCCGGAAGGCACCCTCGGGTGGTGCGGCTCGCGCTGTCCTGGGCGTGGCGTGCGATGCGCCGGGTCGGCCCGGTCCACCTGGTGCGCCACCTGCGGCAGATGCACGTGCTGACGTTCGTCATGCACCAGTTCATGGACGCCGACGTCGTGGCCCCGGCATGGGAGCTGATGCAGCGGGGCGAGGTAGCAGAGGACCCGCGGGTGCTCGAGGCGCAGGAACGCCTGTCGGCGTGTACCTACGCGATGGCACACCCTGAAGACGGCACGCTGGTGCCGGCGTGTGTGCAGCACGGCGTGTTGGATCCGAATGAAAACGCCCAACTGCGCACTTTGTTGCCGATCATCGAGGTCCGCACGGCGCGTACCCGAGGCGTTCGACCGCTGGAGCGGAAGCAGGCGCGGTGAAGGTCGGCATCATTACCGGGTCGGGGTGCGACGCGTGGCCGGACCTGAAGGACTCCCGCTCCGAGAGCGTCGCTACCCGGTACGGCCAGGTGCCGGTGACCGTCGGGCGGGTCGCGGGCATCGAGGTGGTGCATGTGTCCCGGCACGGAACCGGTCACGCGCGGCTTTCCCATCAGGTCCAGCACCGGGCGAACTTGGCTGCGTTGCTGGAGTGCGGTGTGCAGGCTCTGCTGAGCTTCACCGTCTGCGGGGCGATCGACCCGGCCGCCACCCCAGGTTCGGTGGTGGTCTTCGATGACCTGCACTTCCCAACCAACCGGTTTCCCGACGGTTCGCCGTGCACCTGGTTCGACACCCCTGGGCAGGAAGGGCGCGGTCACTGGATCTTCGAGGGCCCGTTCAGCCAGCCACTGCGCGAGGCGATGACTGAGGCGGCCGTCGCGACGGGCACGCCAGTGATGGAGCGCGGGGTGTACGGCCATGTGGACGGCCCACGCTTCAACAGCCGTAGCGAAATCGCCGCCCTCGCCGCGGCCGGTGTCACAGCGGTAAGTCAGACCGCCGGGCCCGAAGTTGTGCTGGCCGGTGAGGCTGAGCTGCCGATGGCCCTGGTCGGGTTCGTCACGGACTTCGCTAACGGTGTGGCCACCGAGCCCGAGCCGGTGACCGCACTACTGGAACGGATGGCCACCAGCGGAGCTGTTTTCGCTGCCTTGGTCGAGTACGCCCTACCCCGCCTGCAGATACCGCCGCCGGCCGGTGTCGTGCACCGGTTCGACGGGTGATCATCGCCATGGCCCTGCCCCCCGCCAGATCCGACCAGACCCACCTGAGGGTCTCGATCGTGATGCCGGTCCTGAACGAGGCGACCACTATCGAGGCGGCGCTGAGGCGGTTGCGGGCTGACTTCGCCGACTGTGAGCTCATCGTGGTCGATGGCGGTTCTACCGATGGCACGGCGCAGCTCGCGCAGGCCTGGGCGAGCGTCGTACGAGGCCCGCGCGGCCGAGCGCGACAGATGAACGAGGGCGCACGTCATACCTGCGGCGACGTGTTGTGGTTCGTGCACGCAGACACGGTGCTGGACCCGGCGGCCCTGGGCGAGTTGCGGGCTGCTCTGGGCGACCCGGACGTGGTCGGCGGGGGGCTGCGCCTGCGGTTCGACGCCCGCAGTCCCGCCTTGGACTACCTGGCGTGGATCTCCAACCACCGCGCCCGCCGGTTGCATCACATTTTCGGTGACCAGGCAATGTTCGTCCGCCGAGACGTCTTCGACGACCTGGGCGGCTTCCCGGACCTGCCCCTGATGGAGGACCTGGAACTCGCCCGCCGCTTGCACCGGCGAGGCCGGTTGGTACTCCTACCGGCGACGTCAACGGCGTCCGCGCGCCGCTTCACCGAGCACGGAACCTGGGCGATGATCGCATTCATGCAGTACCTGAAGGTGCTGTATTTCGCGGGCGTCGACCCGCAGTTTGTCCACCGTCGCTACACCGCGGGCCCGCCACGCGTGATCGCGTGGACTCATCGGCGAGGGAAGGCCCCGGCCCGGCACCGGGTTCCCAGCTCATGAACGAACAGGTCAGCGACCCCGCCGATCGCGACGTCCCCGCGTCGGCGTCGGCTGTGCTCGGAGCCCGGCTGGACAACCTGCCGTGGCATCGGGTGCACACCACCGTGCTGCTGGCATTGGGAGCCGGCTGGATGTTCGACTCACTGGAGGTGTCGCTGTTCGGTAGTGCGGTCGGCCCGATGGCCGCGCATTTCCACGCGTCCGTATTTGCGCAGGATGCGATCCTGGCGGTCTGGTTGACGGGGATCCTGCTCGGAGCGCTGCTGGGTGGCCCGCTGGCCGACCGGTTCGGCCGACGCCGCCTGTTCGTCCTGACACTGCTGTGGTACGCGGTGTTCACGATCCTGACCGCGTTCAGCCCGACCTTGTCCTTCGTCTACGCGTCACGGTTCCTCGCGGCGCTCGGCGTCGGAGCGGAGTACGCAATCATCAACGCGGCGATCGCTGAACTGATGCCCGCGCGGGTACGCGGTCGGGTCGGCGCGGCGGTGATGAATTTCTGGCCGGCCGGGGCGGTCCTGGCCGGGCTGCTGGCGTATTTCCTGCTGAACACCCTCGCGTTACCCGACGCCGTGTCGTGGCGTTACCTGTTCGCCGGCGGCGGACTGGCTGCCCTGCTCGTGCTGTTCTTCCGCCGCCGGATACCGGAGTCCCCCCGCTGGTTGGCAGCCCAGGGCCGGATGGGCGAAGCCGAGAAGATCGTCGCTGACCTGGAGCGCCGCTGCGGCATCGCCCCCACACCGGCACCGGCACACCGGGCACCGTCCAGCACGGTGCCCGCGCAGCGCCCCGTCGCGGTGTTCAGCGAGCTGATCCGCCGCTACCCAGGACGGTTGGCACTGGGCGCCACCCTCGACCTGTCCGAGGCCTTCGGCTACTACGGCATCTTCGCGCTGCTGTCGGTGGTCGTGTTACCCGCGATCCACATCTCGAACGCTGATGTCCCCTTCTTCTACATCGTCGGCAACCTGGGCGCCCTTGTCGGTGGCCTGGCGATGGCAACGCTGCTGGACCGGCTGGGTAGGTATCGCACGGTGGGCGCCGCGTACCTGCTCGCAGCAGTAGGTGTCGGGCTGCTCGCCTGGGCCACCAGCACCGGCAGCGCCGCCTGGGTGACGGTGGCGTTCATTGCGGCCAGCGCCTTCGCCACCGCAGCATGGACATCGGCCTACCCGACGTTCACCGAACTGTTCCCCACCCATCTGCGCGCTGCCGGGGTCGGAACCTCGGTCGCTATCGGCCGGATCGGTGCCATCGTGGGCACCCTGGCCCTACCGAGCGTGGCCACGTGGCTGGGCGTGGCGGCCTCCTATCTGCTGGTGGTGGCCTGCTGGCTGCTGGGCGCAGCCGCCATCGGCCTGTTCCGCCGGCGCGGAGGTGCCGAGGCTGCCGGCCGGTCACTGGAGGCGATCGCCACACCCGCAGACCCGAACCCCTACCTGTACCCGCCTGACTGGCACCAGTGCCAGCTCTGACCGATTGTCTTGAAGGAGAAATTCCATGCGTATTGCCATCTGTGGCGGCCCGTACGGCAACCCTTACGCACTACGCGCGTTTGTCGAGGACGCCCGCCGGCGCGGTTGTGAACGTCTCTACTGTCTGGGCGACCTCGGTGGTTTCGGGGCCGAAGTCGATGAGTTGTGGCCGATCCTGACCGACAATGACATCACCTGCGTTGCCGGCAATTACGACGTGGCCATTCACCGCGGTGACCCCGACTGCGGGTGCGGGTACCGGGACCCGCTGGACAACCAGTACGCCCAGCTGACCTACGACCACACCCTGGCCACCACCAGTCGAGCCTTCGCCGACTGGATGGGTGAGCTACCGATGCAGCGGCGGGAGAACCTCGGGGGGTGCGATGTGCACCTGGTGCACGGTTCCCCGCTGGCGTTGAACGATTTCTGGTGGGAATCGCGCACCGAGAACGAGCACCGCGAGCGGGTCCAGGCCAGTGGCGCCGAGGTGGTCGTCTGCACCCACAGTGGGCTGCCCTGGCAGCGCCGCGTCGATGACACCCTCGTCGTCAATGTCGGCGTCCTGGGAAAACCCGCCAACGACGGCAGCCACGACGTCTGGTATGCGATCCTGGACGTCGCCGACGGCGGGGCCGACGCCACGCTCGTACCGCTGGACTACGACTGGGCGGCCCAGGCAGCCTCGATGCGCGCGGCCGGTCTGCCGGAGACTTTCGTGGAGACCATCGAGACCGGATGGTGGACCACCTGCTTGGAGGCCCTTCCCCCGCGGGAGCGTTCACGGGGCCGTTACCACCTGTACCGCTCGACGCTGCCGACCAGTTTCCACCCGGCCCAGGACGGTTGGGGCGCTGGCAACGAGTCGGCGTCTGGGCTGGATGACCGGCCGGTTGTCCCACTGTTCGGTAGTGCCTACTTCCCGGCGCGGCTGTGGCTCTACACCAACTTCCACTGCAACCTTGCCTGTGACTACTGCGCGGTCGCGTCCAGCCCGAAGGCCAACCCGCGCACCCTGACCGGCGACGTCTTCCATGCGCTGGTGCAAGAGGCCGTGGACACCGGATTCACCGAGCTGTACGTGACCGGTGGCGAGCCCTTCCTGCACCCGGACATCGTTGATCTGCTGGATTACGCCAGCTCGGCGTTACCGACCGTCGTGCTGACGAACGGGATGCTGCTGCGTGGCCGCCGTGCTACCGGTTTGGGCGACCTGGCCGACCGGAAGCTGACCATCCAAACCTCTCTGGATGGTGCCTACGCCCAGACGCACGACCTGCACCGGGGTCGCGGATCCTGGAAGAAGACCATCGACGGCATTCATCACCTGATCGATCTGGGCCTGCCGCCGCGCGTGGCGCTGACCGAGACCCCGGACAACACCGCAGAAGTGCCCGCTGTCGCCGAACTCCTGGCGTCCCTGGGGTTACCTGCCGAGAACTTCGCCGTCCGACCCTTGCTGCACCGTGGCGTCGCCACTGAGGGCGCCGAAATCGGGGAAGACAGCGCCATCCCCGAGCTGACCGTCACCGCCGACGGTTTGCACTGGCACCCCGCCGGGGCAGACCTCGCGACCAGCCCCGACATGCACCTGGCGCCGGCCGGGACCACGCTGGCGGAGGGCAAACGACTGGTCACCGAACACTTCTTCGCAGCCCGGCTCGCCGACGGCTCCCTCCCCCACCCCATCCACTGCGCCATCTGAGCGCCACCACGTCAAGGAGTCCCATGCCTTCACCAGCGCCGCGCGTCGCCGTTCTCGGCGCCGGCCCGATCGGCCTGGACGCGGCCCTGGCCTGCGTCCAGGCCGGTCTGCCAGTCACCGTCTACGAAGCGGGCGACACCGTCGGTGCGCACGTCCGTGCCTGGGGCCACGTGCGGCTGTTCACTCCCTGGGCGATGAACACCTCGCCACGGATGCGCGCACACCACGTAAGGGAGCACGCCACCGACACTGGTGACCGATGTCCGACCGGCGCGGAACTTGACGCGCGGGTGCTCCAGCCCATTGCCCGCTCACCAGCCCTGCGCGAGCGGATCAAGCTGCGGCACAAGGTCGTCGCGATCGCACGCGACGGGCTTCTCAAGCACGAGGACATCGCCGGCGCGGCACGTGCAGCAGCCCCGTTCCGCCTGCTGCTCGACACCCCCGACGGCGAACGGGAAACGTTCGCGGACGTCGTGGTGGACGCCACCGGCACCTACGGCACCGCGAACGCCCTTGGTGACGGGGGCATCCCCGCGCCCGGCGAACGCGCCCTGACCCACCGCATTACCCGCACCCTGCCGCGCGTCCAGGACCCCAGCGAGTGGTCTGGGACGGTGCTGCTCATCGGCGCCGGCAAGTCCGCCCAGACCGCGGCCCGGGAACTGGCTGCCCTGCCCGACACCCGCCTGCACTGGCTGGTGCGCAACCCGCAGCCCACCTGGGGCCAGGTCCCTCGCGACACCCTGCCCGCCCGCCAGGAACTGGTCGACAGCTCCCGGCAGCTGACCGCAGGCCACCACCCGCGCGTCACCATGCACACCGGAACTCGCATCACCGCACTGACTGAGGAAACGGGGAGAATCCGGGCAACGCTGGCCACCCCTACCGGACCCGGCGAGCTGGTCGCTGACCACCTCATCGCCCTGACCGGGCATGTCGGCGACCCCACCATCTACCGCCAACTGCAGGTCCATGAGTGTTACGCCACGGCAGCGCCAATGAACCTGTCCGCCTCGGTGCTCGGCGCAGACACGGCCGATTGCCTGGCCCAGCCGGCCCCTGGCGCGGTCACCTTGGCCAACCCCGAGCCCAACTTCTACATCCTGGGCGCCAAATCGTACGGTCGGATGAATACCTTCCTGCTGCGCACCGGGTACGAGCAGGTCGATCACCTCCAAGAACGGCTGATGGCATCGAGGACATGACCGGATGAAGACCCGCACTGTGGTTTATCTGCGCGCATTCGCAGCGGCCGCCGCCATCACGATCATCGCCGTCGCGGCCGTGACGATCGGGATACCCAGCCAGCACCAGCTGACCCGGACGTTCGCGGGTACGGGTGGTGGGCGCCGGGGGTGCTCGCCGCGCTCTACGCAGTCGCCACTCTGACACCACTACCCAAGACCGTCTTCAGCCTCGCGGCGGGCGTGATCTTCGGGATTCCCGTGGGGTTGGGCGCCGTCCTGGCCGGTGCGATGGTGGGGGCGGTCGCCGCGTTCGTGCTCGCTCGCGCGCTCGGCAAGGACACCATTCACCGGTGGCTCGGTCATCGACTGGACGGTCTTGACCGCGGCCTCGATCAGCGCGGCTTCATCACCATTGTGGTCGCACGGCTGGTCCCGGTCATCCCGTTCACCACCACCAACTACCTCGCAGGACTAACCAGCATTCCGCTGAGCCAGTTCACTGCCGCGACCGCCCTGGGAATCCTGCCGGCCAGCACCGCGTACGTCACGCTCGGCGCCTACGGCACCCGGCCGGGTGCGTGGCCGTTCTGGGTGGCGCTGGGAGCACTGGCCATCCTGACCCTGGCCGGTGCGGCGCTGGCCGTACTACGCCGGCGTCGATCCACCACGGCCGCGGTTGAGGACACATCGGACCCAGCGGACTAGCGACTACGCCACCGTTGAACGCTGCGAAGAGCCCTCACTGCGGCCCGGGCTCCCGCACCACCTAGTTGGCCCCGGACGTCTTCGATCGCTGCTTTCCAGGGTCCATCACCGAAGGTGGGGTAGGCGTGCACCGCGCCGGCAACGTCGCGGGCGCGCAGCCCGTGCCGGGCCGCAAGTACCAGCTCGGGCAACGACTCACCAGCCCGTGGCCCCACGATCGTGGCGCCCACCACCCGGCCATGACGGTCCAACACCATTTGGGTCAGGCCGGCGGTGCGGCCTTCAGCGACGGCACGGTCGACGTGCTCATGGGCGATGCTGCGCACATGCAGCCCCGAATCCGGGACTGCGCGGTCTGGGCTCGCCCCGAACGCCGCTACCTCCGGTTGGGTGAAAGTCACCCGCGGGACCGTGCCGGTCGAGGTCCCTCGACGCAAACCCAAGACGGCATTACTGGCGGCCAGGCTGCCGTGCACTCCCGCAAGGTGAGTGAACTGAGGGTGCCCAGTGACATCGCCCGCGGCGTAGATCCTCCCATTTGTGGTGCGCAGACGGTCATCAACACGCACATAGCCGCGTTCGTCACAGTCCACGCCCGCCGACTGCAGTCCCAGGCCGGCCGTGCGCGGGGCACGACCGGTAGCGACCAGCATCTGGTCACCCTCCACGACGGACCCGTCGGCGAGGGCGAGGGTGATGCCGCCGGTATCAACGGTGATCCGCTGCGCGCTGGAGCCGACGCGCACATCGACCCCGTCGGCGCGCAGTGCGTCGGTGAGTAACCCTGCGGCGGCGGCGGACTCTCGGGGCAGGAGTCGCTCACCGGCTTCCACGATGGTCACCTTCGAACCGAGACGG
>JAABUM010007147.1_pt1 | contig 10481 bp, 14 predicted proteins | sample 5559161 | NCBI WGS metagenome assembly JAABUM01 (sample SAMN10711868, study PRJNA513369) | rock metagenome | isolation source: Antarctica rocks | place: Antarctica: Victoria Land, Siegfried Peak nord | reverse complement strand
ATATGACCCTACAAGGATGAACTCTACTCCTGCTGCGGGCGGCGGGCTGCCTCAACTTCACGCGTGCCCGAGTTACCGCGGGGGGGCGCCCCACCGCCGGTCTGACCCTCTCAACGGCCCTTTCAGACACCCTCGACGAGCCATTTCGGCACCTCTCAATGACAAGCCCTTGCAGAACCTATCAATGGCGGCCGTTTCAGAACCTCTCGATAGCGCGGATGACCTTGCTATCCTCAGACGCCTCAGCGGACGCCAGGCCGTCCGTCACATAGAGCACCTGGTATTCCGCCTTGCTGCAGCAGCCACAGAGTTCACATGCTTGCAGCATAGGCAGAGCTGGCAGAAGCTTGATGCATTCACAGGCCATGCCACCAGAAGCAACTCATGTCGCTTGCGCACATCCGGCAGTCAAGAAGCTTGCAGTGACACCGTGCTTCCGAGGCAACAACGCGAGCGAGCATGGGCCGGCAATTCGTGTGTGGAGGGAGCAGGGATTCAATGGGTGTTTTTACACCTGAGTGTGTGCTCGCCACGCTTGAGCAGGCGCTGCCAGCCGCGGCCCGCCTCAAGCGCCGAGCGCAGCTCGCCAGACTGCTGGTTGGGGTCCAGCACCAGCAGCGACCACACCTAACCTCCGTTCAGGAAAAATTTAGTGAGAAAAATCTGACCAGACTGCTGGTCGGGGGCCACAGCACCAGCAGCGACCACACAAGCGCCCGTTCACAATCGTACCAGGCGCTTTTCGATCAAAGAAGTTGCAGCAGAGACGCAGCTGTGCAGACGCATGCTCCATAATGCATGCCGCATGCAACGCCAACGGCTGCGCAGTGGCGCCGCCATCGGAGGCACGTGGACAGATGTTTGGCTGTGCGCTGAGACTCGGCCACGGGCGGATCACCAGTTTCACGGAATAGGGTGTTTTTTCCATTGTTAGGAAACACATCATGTGACCGACCTCGCCGTTGGGCTGCTGCCGGCACTCCACGCCCACGATGGTGCGGGAGTGGCCCTGCGAGCAAACAGCGCAGTAATGTATCATTTCATCAACGTGCATGACGGAGGGCCTGGAGCAATGTGCGATCATCTGAACTCCAGGGTGTGGCTTGAGCCTGTTGGCGCCCTGACCACCCCTCATGAACCAAGTGGAGCTGTCATGGCACCTGAGACAAGGCGGACAGCGTACGCAGTCGACAGCGCCCTGGCCTATGCGAATCTTGGCAGGTACCCCTGTTAAGAATCTCGAAGTTTGCTTTACTACCGAAGGGAATTCAATTTCACTATCTTCTCCCCGCACCTCGTGCTGGAAGTAGAGGGGCGGCTTGTCAGAGCGGACAACACGGTTGCCGCGGCGCGCGTTGCTCATCATGTGCTGGAAAGCGTTGCCGCCGCCGCTGCCCGCACGCCGCAGCTCTGGTGCTTCCTCCCCCGTGAAGTACTTCCACACCCTGCAGGCATGCAGGGCTTGAGGCATACAAACTGGATGCAGGGGCTGCACTGGTTGCACAGTAAATCCTTGCCCAATGCGCTTGCATCTGCATGGTTGCAGGAGTGGTGGCAGATGCGAAGGCGGAAAGCCGCCCCGGGTCGACAGTGCCAACTGCCAGCAGCTCGCCAGGACCTTGTCCAAGTTTTCAGCACATCTGAACTGGGCCGACATGCAAATGCAGCGCCCGCTCCCCAGGCTGTGAAGCGTCTAACCGATTAAGACCCTTGTTTATCCGAGCAGCCCGTGCGCACCACTTCATGAGCGCTGGTCCGTTGTCCTCCTGCCCCTGCTTGCGCCCTGCAGCAGCAACATCGACGCGGATGTGACGGCCTCGTGGAAACACCAATTCTTGTAGGGTGATACAGCTGCAAGCGTGCCGCAGCCCAACAGCACGGTGCAGGCTGCCGTCTTCTCACAGCACCAGCATCTGCACTCGAACATGACTGGGCAAGGGACAGCTCTGGCACATGCAGCAGCAACTGACCTTGGCGGCGGGCGAACGGGGCTGCCGCCTCCGCCCCAGGCCGCGCGCGGCAGCGGCTGCACAGGTCGTAGTTGGGCCGCCCCTGGCTCGTGTAGCAGGGCCCTGTGCAGCCAAGACTCCGATTTTTATCAGGACTTTCCAGATATGAAACCCTACAAAAGGCCCCAGCAGGGTGCCGCAGCGCATGTGTTGGTGTTCAGTGACCACATCGAAACAACAGTGGCGGGGCGCGCGACACGCCTGCCAGGTGACCCACGGCCATGCCCTGGACATGCGGTCAATTACAGCGTGCTCCGGGGCGGCCGCCCGATTTGGAAGCACAACTGGAAATACTACCTGTTCATACTGCGGTGCGTGAAGGAAGGGAACTTCAACAGAACTTCTTTGAGGGGCAGGGGGGCCAGGGCGTGCCGCCGCACCTGTAATCGGCCAGGCCTCGCAGCCATCGCACTGCACGCCGGGGTGCACTTCCTCCGCGGAGGTGTCGCGGGCAGAATCGGCGTGCACCGGCTGCGACTGGTTGCCGTGCACCTCCGCCGCCCGCAGCGGCACCTGGCCCCGCCCGCCCTGCTCAAAAGTGACAGATCATGCACATCAAACATGGATTTACTGATGCTGACTGGTTGCTGTGCACCTCCGCTGACCGCAGCAGCACCTGCCCCCCGCCCGCCCTCGACCTGCTCGGGAAAACCCAAATACATCGAGAAAACCCCTCTCTGTGCATCAGTGGTTTCTTCAAAGCAGCATCACGAACGAGTTGGTGCGTCTGCGATTACGCCCTAAAGATGACCACTTCGACACCACGCTCAGATGTCCGCAAACGATCGAACATTGCAGATGCACAGCCCTTGCGTTTGCAGCCGGCTCTGGCTTGCAGGCATGCAGCACAGTGCAGTGAAGGCAACAGCTCCCCTCACCTCGAAGTCGACGATTTCGGCCTTCAACCGGTAGGAGCGCAGCAGGGCAGCGCACTCCGTAGTCCCAATCCAGGTGTGCGTGCCCCGCAGCTTGCCGCCAAGCTGCTCGTAGCCGGCCCTATGCGCACGCACGAGCACACATGTAACATGCACATGGATCTGATGTCGCAGGTCTTTCAATTTACAAGATTGGGCGGGCGAGAAAGCTTGGGCCAGGACCGCAGGGAAACATGCGACCGCAAGAATACTCCGTCTATGATGAACCTTTCGAATGCGACCGCTATCTCCCAGTGCCGGGACAGTCAAGACGGTGCGCAGTGTAAAATCGCATGCTAATCAATGATTCTGATTCGTTGATTGACGATATAAATCAGTGACAACAACAGCTCACCTGTCCCAGCCCTTGGCCCAGGAGGCCTCCACCAGCGACTGGAGGGACGGGATGTCCGGCACAAAGCCGCAGCCGTCAAACAGCGCATCCCGCATCTCCTGCCGCCCAGGCAGCGAAGCACATTCAGTTGCACGTCATTCAGTTGGTGCACATTCAGTTTTACACAAGTAGTGGCATTCACCCTAGCGCCTGCTGCTGCCCCTTTCACAAGCATCACCCGGCACGCCAGCCCATGTCATGTGATGCCAGCTGCCTGTGCCGGCGTTGCTGTGATGCTCGTGTTACCAGGCAATGACAGACCCGGGCAGAGTATCGGCAGGTGATCACACGTGCGGTCAGTGCAGCGCCGTGCAGCGTCTCATGCTGAATGGCAACAGCACATTGAGGCAGGACAGCGGTACAAGGGCATCTTGCCGCATCCGCAGCGGTGGGCCGTCCAAATGTCAGCATCTGGACGTGTCATGCAATGTCGATAGCTTTGTGCATTATGTACATGGTTTTGAGGCGGCCAGGCACCTTGCCGCGGCCGAGGAGCGCGGCCACCAGCATCTGAATGTTTCGGTAGCCGCAGCCCCACCCCGTATCCTCACGCTCCGACTGGTAGTGCTCCCCGGTCCCTGCAGCCCGCCGGAGCACTTCCTCCTTAATCAATCTACATCAAAGCACATTATCCAGAGTGGGCCACAGCTTGGGCGCTCCAGGGTGGGGCCGCCCCAGTGTGTTCCTTCTGCAATCCACTGGCCCCTGCGGCTGTCAGCTTTGCTGCAGTGGCTGATTGCGCCCTTTGCCTGCGCGGTCCACAAAAGGGCCACAAAAGCAGGCTTTAGCGTCCAGGTCCGACAATCCTGCGAGAGTGGCGTGCAAGGCGACAACTGCAGTTCTAAGACGGGCGCCAGCGTGGCGTTCATGCAAAACGAGTCACCCTGAAACCCACCTGCCAGCGCTGCCAAGAAGGCGCAGTTCTGCTGGCCATCCAGGCAGCGCGCGATCAGGGGAACCAGGTTGCTGCCTCTGCCGTTGCAGCACGCCGGCTGCAGGGGCTCTGGCCTGCGGGCAAAGGGAAGCGCGACGCGCTCTGGGGCGACAATGCATCAGGTTGTCTACCTCATGCATGCATCCCCTGAGAACACTCGTGACCCACTGCAGCAGGATTGGGATTGCCCAGGAGCCCAAGTCGCCTGTGCACCTGACAGTCGGCGCCGCCGAGGCACTGTGCAGGATCGCACGCGGCAGCGGAGAGTCACTTTCGCCGCCAGCGAGCCTCGGCTGCCTGCACGAGGCACAGTCGACGTTACCTGTTGCGATGTTGACATGTCAGTGCGCCAGTGGTCTTGACGGCTCCAATTGCAGGCCGCTCTCAAAGGCGTGAGCAAGCAAGCATGAAGTTTGCGCGATGCCATGCGCTGTGCATAATCGTGCAGCTGGTTTGGCGGCAGAGGTTTCGCAGACCCCAATGGTGCAGGACCCACCTCCGCTGAGGATCGGGTGAGTCTTCCTGCTCGACGAAATGCGCCTCGCAATGAGCCTGTGCAACAGGACGACAGATTCGCCTGCAGTGCGGGTTGCGCGCGGGGGGCAATGATTCTGGGAACAACCATTGGCATTGGGAACAACGCCAGTGTGCAACATCCGGCGTGTGGCATCATCCATCACTATATGAACTGTCGGCACGCCAGGGCGTGACGGAGGAGTCTTCAGACCCACCTCAATTTCGGCGCTGGGCTGAAGCATGCCGCAGACTGGGCATAGCGACTGGGTCGTCTGGGCCATTTGCGGTCAGCTGAGCTTGAGATTGTGCCCGCTGGCAGAACGTCAGGCCTGAAGGGTTTGTGGCAAAGCCATGCTGCGACTGCCTGTCGAAGATGGGATGCCTGTGCACGCTCGTGCAAGTCACAGCATGCCGGCAGGAGCGCCAAACGCAGTGTTTCACGCCTCAAAGATGGGCCGAGGTCGCACACGTCACCTCCACCCTGGAACGAACCGCACAGTCGACCTCAGCCCGCATTGCAGCGAGCCTCAGAACTTGCTCGTGGCGCTTCAGGCACGACCGACCTGATAAATCGACTGCTCAAGCGTTCCAATATGATCACCTAACAGCATTCGCCATTGCCAGCACGTCAGTCCGAAACGGTGATCAATGCCACAACTTCGCCATGCTGTGCGGAATCCAGGCCGAAGTCGCGCTCGGTTCAAAATATCTGGTTGCAGCCTCCTCTGTCTCGCCAGCCCATCATCTCTTCTCCTCTGCTTCAGTCCACCAGAAGCTGCATGCCGTGCCTCGGGCCCACTGGGATGACGGATGGATGCATGAGGCCGGCGTCGCTCCGGACGTTGCGGAACTTGAAGCGCTGCGCCGGTGCATGAAAACACATGAGCCCGCCATCCAGCGCGGTCATGTGCCAGCATGCACCACCTGTTGCAGGGCAGCAGCCGGTGCAAGCCGGCACTACCGAAGCCGACCGAGCTTGTGGCTGCATGCATGCACCTTGAATCTGCCTCAGGCACTCGAAGAGTACAGCGCAGGCTCGCAGAAAGGCGAATCGCGGGCACCTTAACCAGCAGCGCCAGCACCACCCGCGCCTCCAGCAACGCGAAGAACTGCCCGAGGCAGTTCCTCGGGCCCTGGATGAAGGGGACGAACTGCGCGGCGCGAAGGCGACTGTTCAAATTCGGAAGCAGATCCAATGCTGCAGCATGCCACTCTGATGCGCGCTTTGTCGGGACTGCCTCCCAGGCCCAGATCCCCCCGGCATGCTGCATGCGACAGACAGACGGTGTCCGCAGCAAAAGACGTCCATTCTCTCATGCAACGACACGCGATTGCTGGGCACGCGCACCATGTATGGGCGGATGTCCTCGTCAAAGGAGTCGTACTCCCCGCCTGGCATAAAGCGCTGCGGGCGCCATGCCTCCGGCGCCTTCCACGTGTGGTGCACTGCCTGCAGTTGCGCACACGACTCATTAATTTGGCGAACTAAAGCTGTGCAACGGATCCAAAGAGGCAGCCTCGTTGCTGCGATGGTGGCGCCCAGTTTGGCAGGGCCTTCCTGGTTTCCCTGGTGGCGCAGATGTGGCATGTGTCGCATGGTCTTGCAGCCGAGCACGGCCGGGTGTCGACTGCTGCATTGGAACAACCACCCAGGACAGGGTGCTTTCGTGCGCGTATGCACAGGACAGGACGCGCCTGCAGGTGGCAGATGACGGTCATGCCGGCGTCGATGGTGTGCCCCTCCAGCTTTTACATGTCCAAACGAAAGTTGACATCACAAATCACGAACTCTGCAGTCCCACGTTCTTTTCCTTCAGTAGGAGTCATACCTGCAGGTGGCAGATGACGGTGGCGCCGGCGGGGATGGCGTGCCCTTTCAGCTCGTCGTCCGCCGACATGTCACTTGCAGGAAGTGTGTCCACAGAAACGCTGTTTATGTTGACATCTAGTTTCGTTGGATTTCTCCCAGTGAGAACGCACCTGCAGGTGGCAGATGACAGTCGTGCCGGCAGGGATGGCATGGCCCTCCAGCTGGTCGTCCGTCGTCAGGTGGCGCACCACCACCGGCACCACCGAATACTTCCGCAGCGACTCCTGCAGATGAGGAGTGGCAGCTTCGTGTCTTTGCACTTCAATCCCCTTCAATCGGCAGCGCTTGTCAACCGGCCGGCTGGCTGTCAGCAAATGAGGCAATCGAGGCGACAGCAGCTGCGAGAAGGGCGCTGAATGTGCGCCACGCCATGCGACTTGCCCCTCGACAGCATGCAGGAATGAGCATCCTTGCTCTGTCAAGGAGGCAGCAGCAAGCAAGCTACAGCAGAATGGTTCACACGAGCGGCCGGCAGGGCACCTTCAAGGCGCTGACTGTGTAGCTCATGTCCTCCACCGCCTGCCGCGACAGCTGCCGCTCGTCCTGGCCAAACGCCCGCACCGCCTCGTCCTTCACCTGAATCAGCATCCGGCACACAGCTTTGCCGCACGCTGGCAGGTGGAATGTGGACGGAAAGCCGCTTTCCTCACTGCCATGCTGGACGTGCAGCTCCGCCGTCGAGTCCCGTCAGCAAGTCCAATCGATGAAGCCAGGTGGCCGCGGCAAGCCAGGCAGTTGCACTGAACGAGGTCCGACCTTCGCGAGGGCGTCAGGGTGCTGCGTGAGCTCGTACAGCGTCCAGGTGAGCATGGCGGCGCTGGTCTCGTGGCCCGCCAGCAGGAAGGTCTTGATCTCGTAGCACAGCTGCGTCTCCAGCGCGCTGTCCCATGTCTCTCCCCGCTCCTGGATTTCATGTGACAGCGTGAGTGCGATGTTGCCCACTGCATTTGCAGAGGAATGGGTATGGTTCCTCAGCCGATCCCACAACATTGCGTCTCCAGCATGCCATCCCACACCTCCCCCCGCTCCCGTCGTTGGCCATATGTTTTCACACAATTCATTGGTGCTACCTTTACCTAAAATTGCCCGAGGAAGCCGCAAATGTGCAACCGTGTCTCCAACGCTACCGTCCAGCAGTCGCCCTTTTTCGGAACAAGAAAGGGCAAGCTCTCTGCTGCACTGCCGCCACAACGCGTCCAGAGGCAAAGGAGAGCTGAACGAGAGGCGAGCTGAGCAATATCCGTACATCCATGGCGCTGCAGGTGCCCGCAGTTTCCATAGTTTTGTGGCAGCTCACCTGCACAGCCGCAAGAATTCGCTCCAGCACATCCGGCTTTGCGGGCCCGGCGCCAGCCTTGTGTTCAGCCCAGCGCTTGCGCAGGAGGCCGAGGATGTAGGAGTTGAGGTGCCGCATGCGGCTGTTGTACAGGAACAGTGCCGGCGTTGGCAGCCACTCGCGCCACGGCTGCAGCACCCGCCGGTTGCTCTCCTCCATGACCGGTAGGTACAGCTGCGGGAACACCTGCAAGGTGTATTTCATCTTGTTACTGTCAGTAGCAGGTGTTGCATGGGGCTTAGCCGTGTAGCTGGACTGCGGCACTCTGCGTACAGACCTGCGGCTAGCGGGAGCTGCTGCTGCTGCTGCTGCTGCCGCCTCTGCAAAAATCGCCGCCGCGCGCCGCCGCCGTTGCTGCTGCTGCTGCCGCTGGTGGTGCTGCCGCCACTGCTGCATGACCACCCCCGCCGTTGCGACGCTTTGGCATCTGTTCAGCGGTGCTGGCGCGTGAAAGGCTGCACCAGCGACAAGCGACTCCGTGCATGATGTTCCCCAACAGAGCAGGCCCCATCGATGCTGTTCCCTGTCGCATGCTGGCCGTGCAGGACCCTCCACCTTGTCGCACTCTTCGTAGGGCAGCCCTAGGATGGCCTCGCCGATGACCTGCAGCGTCAGCAGCCGGAACTCCTCCTCCATGTCCACCGGCCGCTTTGTGCCCTGCGCAGACAATTGCATAGGCACTGGTCTGATTCGGCTTGTTGTCATGGTTTTGATGGTCACCTGCAAGCTGCAGCAGCCGGAACTCTTCCTCCATATTTACCGGCCGCCCTGCGCAGCAATTGCAACCTCGACTATTGCCTGTTCGCAACCTGCATGCGTGGCAGGTTGCTGTGCAACGCTGCTCCACAGCAGTGCCAGGAGCACTGCCTTCAATGACAGCAGGGCGGCTGGCACATACCCAGCGATCCTCTGCTGCAGTAGTCCCGACGCCGAAACCCTGAGAACAGCCCCAACAGACCCGACTCCGAGCTCTGACACAGTCCCACCTTTGCGCGCGCCAGCTTCCGGCTGAGGCGGTCCACCGCGGCCTTCGCGATGCCCACCACGTCGTCCAGGATGTCCATGCGGAGCGCGGGGCCGATGAGCAGGCGCTGCGCCTGCTCATTGCACGCAAACAGTCAAGAAGTACTGCATCGTATGCTGTGTCGTCTCACAAAGGAGTTGAGTTGGAGAGACTTTTCTCAAGCAGGCGCACGAGTTTTTGAGGGCAAAGAACTCCGGTCAGCTTGCCTGCCACAGCGCGCCGTTCGCCGTCACCAAACCCGAGCCCAGGATGGGCAGGAAGGGGTGGTAAGAGAAGTCCAGGTCCTTCTCGTACAGCCGCTGCTTCGTCTGCGGGCGGTTTTCCACCGAACATGGGCGGAGTCAGAGTCCCAGGTTTGACATGCGTGTGCACGAATGAAGTTACAGCTGCGCGGCAAGCTCATGAGACGTGAAGCTCGCAGACGGAGGTGTGCCAGGCAATACGACACAATCACGTGCTCTGCATTGCAGAGCGGTCTCAGGCTTGGGCTCGCAGGATGGTCCGTCTGCCCTCACCTGGAAGATGCGCTTGAGGCCCGCGGCGCTGCCGACGATCACGCACGGCCGCAGCAGGATGCGGATGTGGACGATGGGCGGCGACTCCGCCACCCACTGCCGCATGACCTCCCATGGCGTGTTCTTGTACAGCGGTACGATGGGGCCCAGCCACTCGTGCAGCCACCGCTGCAGCGGCGCCGTCGGCGGCGCCGGCGCCGGCACCGCCGCCAGCCGCCGCTGTATGCGCTGGACGTTCAGCAGAGTGCGGGCGAAGGACGCGGCGAGGACTCCGGCCGCCAGCAGCGCCAGCAGCAGCGCCAGCTTGCCGGCCGTGCCGACATGCTCGGCCAGGTGCGCTGGCAACTGCATCGAGCTGCGCATCGATTCCAGACCCAGCTGCAGGCAACAACAGCGTGGCTGCTGAGCAATGTACAGCCTCCTCCGGCAATTAGCAGGATGCGAGCTGGCCGCAGGACTTCACAAGCCTCACCTGTAGCAGAGGTGTTGCAGGCCAGAATGGAGCCGGCGACAGCGGCAGCGAGGCACCGAGCGGCCGCAGCACCGGGCGCAGCCCCCGAGGAGACCTGGGCGGCGCCTCGCGGCTCTATCCAATCTGTTATATGCAAGTCACAGTTCAGCAACGGCCTGGCAACCACCGAAACTGTGTCAGCTTGCTGACCAGCTGGCTGCCAGCAGGATCCAGTGAACACTTCGCTAGCAATCCAAAAAGTTTGAATCCTGTGGCAAGGCAATTCGAGCTGAAGTCCACTTCAGAGGTCGTTTCGCGATGCTACACGGTGTTGTCGGCTCGCCGGATCTCAATTTTGAGGAGCCTGTGATCTACTGAGGCAGTGCGCCAGTCAGTGTGGGCAGATTAATTCCCTCGGTGTGTTTGTAATTAATTAATTAATAACACGATGTTACTAATCATGTTACTAATCCCTTCCTGACCGCCACTGAAGCTGAAACACCTCGGGAAAAGTCGAC
>JAABUM010007145.1_pt1 | contig 10483 bp, 20 predicted proteins | sample 5559161 | NCBI WGS metagenome assembly JAABUM01 (sample SAMN10711868, study PRJNA513369) | rock metagenome | isolation source: Antarctica rocks | place: Antarctica: Victoria Land, Siegfried Peak nord | reverse complement strand
GTCACTCATGCGCACCGTCGTTTCCCGTAATCAGTGCCTCGATGACACGTCCACGATGAAGATCGAGCCTGTCCACTCCCCACGGCAGGGGACGCTTGCCTGCGTCCGGTTCGCTGCCGGTCCAGTAGCCGCAGTGACACGTGGCCCCCATCGAGACCTGCATACCTCTGGTCGGATAGTGGTGCGTGAGGACTTCTGCAATCGCCACAGCGAGGATGCTCATTGCGCACCGTCCGGGCGGGGGTCAGCGAGGATGGCCCTGCTGGCTGCGCTCCCCGCGAGGCACAGGAACATCCCCAACTCGCCACTGCCCCACTCACCGTCATCCAGCCCCACCGGCAGCAAACCCCGAGTCCCCGGCTTGGGGTGCTCACCCACCGAGGTCAGGGTGGGGGTGCCGTGAGCGGCGAGGACAGCGGCGGCTGCACGTTCCCACTTGACTCGCTGCTGTCTGTCCAAAAGAATCCACGTTACAAGGGCATGTGCACCCAACTTCGCCGCGTGCAGCGTCTGTCCCGGAGTTGTGCCGTCCTGCTCGGCCCAGCGGATGGTGTAGGAATCAACGCTTGGGTGGAAGCCGTAGTAGCCATAGAGTGGTCGCGCCGTCACCCATGCCTTGTCCTCGCGCAGCAGTGCCCCGGTGCAGGACTCCCCGCCCCGCTCCACCACAATGTTCGGATGCCAACCCGGCACGGTAGGCAGAGGCCGCTGCTCACGTTCTAGACGATCGGCCTCACGGCGCAACGCATCCGCCTCTGCCGCACCGTGATGCTCGTCCAGCCACTCCGCATGGGCGCGCAGGGACTCGGGGGTTACCTCAGGTGTGCTCATTCCTGCACCATTCCCATTGCCTCATTGAGAGCTTGGATCGTGCTACACGGCCAGGTGAATCCGTCCTCCCGGCAGAACGACTCCTCGTCGGGAAGGTGCATGTCGCGAAGTAGATCGATCAGGTAGGCGAACCGTTCGCCAATGTCACTCATGGCCGCCACCAACCAGCCGCATGTCCAGGGCGTCGGCGAGTTGGGCCATCTGCTCCCGGTTGAGGGTCACGGTGCCCACCGGCTCCCACGCATTGTCGTCATCCTCGAAGGCGAAGGAATCGAAAACTTCCATGGTGAGGTGCATGCGATGGGTGATCGGGTCCACCTTCGCCGACAGGCGCGAGTAGCCGTCATGGATGGTCAGCGGCCCTGTGCGGGTGGTCATGCCGCACCACCGGTGTGGTCGCGGCACCAACGTGCCCACGCTGATGCGGTGTCCGCCTCCGTACACGAATCCGCGGCCAGGGGCGGACCCCACACCGTTTCCGTGATCTGCGTCGGCTTCGGCACCAGGGTGGACAGGCGGGTGCAGTCATCACACACCGCGGACGTGTTCCACGTGGTGCGGCGGGTACGGGGCCAACACCAGCCACAGCACACCGCACGCTCACGAGGTTGGACGGTGGTCATGCCGCCACCTCCTCAGCGTTGAGCAGCACCCGTAACGCCGCCGCACACTGCTGTGGAACAACTCCGTTGCCCAAAGCCTTGAGTTGCTCGTTGCGGGACAGGCCGGGAACCTCGGTGACGTGGCCCTCCGGTAGACCCATGAGCCACTCCACGAAACGAGCCGAGAGCCGTGGGTTGCCGGTTCGCCCTAGCTCGGTAGGGGCAGGGGCACATCGACCCAGGACGTCTTCCCAGCGGTGGATGGCGGGTTCGTACTGTCCCCACGCGATATCCCCCGCGACCAGTCCCTCAGCCCGAAGCCCGTCGTCCCGCCGCGGGGGCCCGCATCGGACGCCAACGGTGTCGGGATCAGGTGCACCGCCACCTCGTCCAATTCCCCGGAACGCTTCGGATGCAGATCCTTGCGGCGATCCGGGTGCGATGCCCCCCGTGACTGGCCCAGTCGCGCAGTCGGCGTCGGGAGTAGCTGCACCACCGCGCTCGGCAGCATCAGGTCGCCCGAGGTGCCCCGCAGGTCCGGCCCACCCTTCGTCCCGTCCGTCACCCTTGGTGTGGGCAGCAGCGATGCCACTGTCCGCAGGTCCGGCCCACCCGTCCCGTGACTGCCCGGCCCGTTGGTGTCCGATGCGGTCGGTGTCGGTAGCAGCGATGAAACACCGGTTGCGTCCGTGTGGGGCGCCGACGTCGGACGCGCGTAGGCACCGCCACGATCCCACGTACCCGAGTTTGGCCAGATCACCGACTGCTCGGGCAAGCTCCCCGAGAACAACGACGGCTGCGACGTTTTCCAAGATGATGTAGCGGGGTCGTAGGTGGCGAACGGCATTCGCGATCGCTGGCCAGATGGCTCGCTCATCCTGAGCGCCTTTCCCTTTGCCCGCCAGCGACCAGGGCTGGCAGGGCCACCCAGCGGTGATGATGTCTACGGTCTCAACGGTGGACCAGTCTGTGGTGGTGAGGTCGCCGTGGTTGGAAACGGTCGGCCAGTGGTGGGCGAGAATTTTCGACGCGCCCGGATCGTTGTCCGCGCACCACGCCATCTCGCCGCCCAGCACGGACTGCACAGCTATGCCCAGGCCGCCGTAGCCTGCGCACAGCTCACCGATTCGGGTCATCGTGCACCGGTCAGTGTTGCGGCGTCCGCCAACCCCACACGAGCAAACCGGAGTGCGCGGGTGAAAGGGATCCGAGTGCCGTCCAAACCCCGGCGCATCCGCATGGCCAACAGGTAGGCGGTCATGCGACGCCTTCCTGCGCGGCCCGCACAACCTCTGCCAGCGAAACCATCTCGCGGCAGGCGTGGTAAGAGCAGACCGGATATGGGCCCTCAGGGTGATTGCGCACGGCTACGGCAGGCTTCTCGCACGGCACCAGATGCCCTAGGCGTGTGACCTCCTCATCGCACCCGTCGATGTACTCCAGCAGGCCCAAGTCGCTCACAGCCCCACCACCGTGCTGATGCCCTGCCACACGATCCGGCCCACCACCAACAACACCAACAGCGCGGCGGTGTCCAGCAGCACCCACACAGCCACCCTGTGCAGCGCGGACATTTCCGGTTCGGGTTGTGCGTCGAGGTGAGCGGTCCAGGCGGCGAGCTGGTCGCAGTCCGTCCACACCGGGTTGACCTCATCGAGTGAGAACCGGGAGGGGTGTCGTCGCATTGCTGCCTGCCGGGTGGTGGCATCCCACTCCTCGCGGGCGGTCATGCCGAAACCCCGAGCGCGCCGTCGTTGAAGCGGGCCAGCAAAGCGGGGTCCACCCCAACCTCCACCACCGTGCCGTCTACCAACGGTTCCCCGGTGGCGTCGGCGATGAGGGCAGCAAGGTGCTTTGAGCACACCAGCTCTTCGCAGTCCAAGAAGTCCGGGTCAGACGTGTCCTCGGGCAGCTCACGTACCTGATAGTCGACGCAAGCAACCACCACGTCGGGGCAATCGACAGCCCATGTGCACTGGCTCATCAACTCCCACGGCTCGCGGTCCAGGTACCAGCGGGTGCCCGGGGTGGCCAACAATGCCGGCCAGTCCAACACGGTGAGGGTGCTCATACGGCCACCACCGAGAGGTCGGCGACGCGGATGAGATAGACACCGCGAGGTGTGTCGCACGCGACGATGGGACGGGGGCGGTGAACGTGGATGCCATCCATCTCGGCGAAAGACGACTCGCGAAAGGTGACTCCGCTTCCGGTGGGGAACGCGGGGGTGGTGCCGGGGCTCGGGGTGTACACGAGGCGGGGGGAAGTGGTCACGGTGTGTTTCATGCCGACACCTGCTCACGCTTGCGCGCCTTATATGCAGCCGCGGAAGCGCGATTACAGATACGACACCGGGTAGCACCACTAGGCGACCTGTAGACGCTCTCGGGGGTTCGCAGATGCCCAGCCACGCAAGAGTTTGCGCACGAACCGTGGCCTCTAAAAGCTGCCTTCACTCCAAGCTCATCGAACGCAGCGTGGCAGCGATTGCAGCGAGGCGCGTAGTGCTCAGATTTCAAGCTGTAGGCGAGCCCCTTGTCGATGAGCTCGTCGGGGTCGGCGTGATCGTATGACCAGTGGGCCGCTTGGCGATCGCAGTCCACGCATTGGTGCGTCGCCGCACGGCCTCTGTCGTAGCGCAGCCTGGCGTGGACGGTGACGTACGCAGCGGTTTCCGCACGATACGGGCCGCCTGGCGCTTTCGGAATCTTCCAGTCTTGCATGAAGTGTTCACCCTCTCGGGGGGTGTGGTGCTCCGGGGTAGCGGTTGCGCCCGCTGTGGACGACTCTAGATCACCACGATAAGTCGCGCAAGACGTGAATAGTCGCGTGTTGCGATCAGCCGGTTTGGTAATCCGCAGCTTTGAGCCGGTCCAGGCAGGGCACTCGCGCTGGCTTGTCGGTGATCGGGTTCCGGCAGTACCGGTCCGGTCCCGCACCGCAGCGAGGGCAGGTCACGTGAATACACGTGTCGTACGCCTCGCCACTCACGAAACGGACCTGTGGATAACTGCTGCGGCTGGCGCGTCAGCGCCGCCGACCCGGCCAACTTCGGAGAAATCTTGGTACGCGGGTGCTCGCGTTGCCCAACGTAAAGATTCCCTCTCAACGTAAGTACTGTTCTTCGTTAGTACCGTTACGTACCGTGCACGTGCTGGTTTGGCACTCCCTAAGCACTGCTTAGGCACAGTGCTTGAAGCGGTGCTTAGGGACGTGCTTAGCCACTTCACCAGGAACCCTCTCGCTGCCAGCACCCACAGTCTCGGCCGTGGTTCTTCACGCACCCACCCTTACGGGCACGAGCAGCACGCACCTTCGAATCATCATCTGACAGTTGGTATTCGGCCCAGCCGTGGATGCGCCACCCGGATGCATCCACGTGCCACAGCTCGGCTTTGAGTAGCTGGGTGACGTCAGTTTGTCGGCCGCCGAGTACCCGGATCACGGCCTTGGGGACGTAGCCATCGGTGCCGTGCTTGCCGGAATACGCCATGGCGGCGAGGTGTAAAACGATGGCGCGGTGAGCGTTTTCCTCGGCCAGATCGAGCAGTTTTGGGTGGTCAAACATGCTCGTGTCGAGCCGAATCCACGGCAATCCCATCAGGCCGGAACAGCGGTGAGCACACCCCGCTCATCGGCGCGCCACCAACTCGGCAGCTTCTTGCCACCCTTGCCGGCGTTGATAATGTCCACTGCTGCGGCGGCCACGCATTGCCCTCTGGCGTTGCCGACTTGCTTGCGGATGTTCTCTGCCCGGCCGAGTAGTCCGTGCACTCCTGCGTGGGCCCCAGCAAGTTTGGTGACGGCCCGGCTGAGGTCCAACTCCCCGGCGTAGCGCTGTACCAGGTAGCCGATGCCGTCGAGTACGGCTGCGTCCATGCCAGGGTCGCCGTAGGCGTCCCGGACGGTCGCCAGGGTCTCTCTGAGCACGGTCGGACCACCACGGTCGTAGATTCGGCGTACGGTCCCGATCGCCCCGATGGCGCCAGGCATCTTGCTCTGGGAGATGACCAGCCCTTGCGAGAGGACGACCCGGTTGATGTCGCACTCGACAGCGCGGCCGGCTTCCACACCAACACGGAACTTGGTGATGGCGTTGACCGAGAGCGTGTCGTTGAGTTTCAGAAATCGTTCGGCTTCTTCTGCCTCGGTAAGCCCGTCATATGTCCAGCACTGCACCTGCTGGTCGCCCCAGCCGATGGCCTTCAGGGCGGCCATGCGGTGCTGGCCGTCGATGATCCAGTACACCCCGTCGCGGTGACTGACTACGGGCGCCCCGATCTGTTCCAGGTCCAGGTTCGCGGCGATGTGATCCACACGGGACTGTCGGTAGCGGGCGGCTTGCTCGGCGGACACGGCCATCTTCGCGATGGGCACCCAGCGGAGGTGGGCGGCGCGTTCGACTCTGCCTTCGGTTGATGTCATGACTGGCTCATTTCTGTGCGGATGAAGGTGCGGATTTTGCTGATGGCGTCTTTCATGACTTGGGTGTGCTCCGCTTTGCTGTCCTCGGGGACAGAGCCGGGGGTGACAAGCGCGAGGCCCATCGCCAGGCCGTCGAGGGCGATAGCGGTTTGCTCGACAATCCGGGCCGGGTTGTGGTGGTGGGTGTTGCGGAGAAGGTCGTGCCGCTTACCTTCCGGCTTCGCCTGCTTCTTGACTTTCCGGACCACGTTCGCTCGGGACAAGTCGTTATCCGACTTGGCCTCGGTGATGGCTTCTTCGAACTGATCGGCTGCAATGCCGTCTGTGAGGTCGTAGTAGTTCGTCAACTCGCTAGGGTTGCTCGCTCCCACTAATTCCTTTGGCCGATCTAGATCTCCGTTACGCGGAGACCCGGATAGAGAACCCCGAGAGCCCGGCTTAGGGGTTCCGCCGATGTCGCCGCGCTTGGCGACCGTCCCCTCTTCTTGGCCCTTGCGGATAGCGACACCGACTCCACGCTCTGCCCGCCTGACCATCTCCACAGCATCGAGCTGGATTTCCTTCGACAGCCCGAGCTGCTTGGATGCCTCAGCTACCGTCGCCATCTGCGCCTTGAAGTTCGCGATCGTGCGCGGCTCTGTGGCCTCCTTCGCGTGGGCAAGCCACGACCGCGCCTCGGTGAGCATCGACGTGACGGCCATTGCCTGTTGCTGTGGGTCGAGCGCTTCGAGTGCCGCCAAGTTCTCGGCGGGCACGATTTCTGTGGTGGTCATGCGGCGTCCTCGGGTAGGTGGTGGAAACGGCCGGCGTCATCCAGAACTGCCCAGCCGTGGTGCAGGCAGACCGTGACCGCGGCCGGGGAGTGGGCTTGGTTGACGAGCCAGCCATGGACCGTCGACCAGTCGCGGTGCGACTCGATGTAGCGGTGGCAGCCCTCGCAGAGGGCCAGGGCATTGCTCGGTTGGTTGGTGTCGGTGCGTCGTGTGCCACCGGCACCGCGGGGTCTGCGGTGGTGGAGTTGCACTGCGGTGCTGTCTCCGCATTTCTCGCAGATCCCGCCGCATCGGTCCATGACCAGTGCACGCACCACCGAGCTGAAGCCGGTGTCCTTGTGCCGTCTGGGGGAGCGGGACCGTGCGAACGGCAACCCGCCGTTGAGCGGTGTCTTTCGGGTGAGGCTCATGCCGCCCTCCGTCGAGCCCTGACCATCATCTGGTCGGCGGTGACAAGGGTGATCCCCAGACGGTCCGCGAGTGTGCGTTTCGTCCAACCCCAGTCGATGGCCTTGGACACAGCGTCGTGCTTCTCAGCGGTGGACAAGCTGACGGTGTGGTCCCCGGATAGTGCACGTCGAACCGCCACGGGGTCCACGATCGAACGTGGGTCGTGCAGACCCCGGTGCGGGGTTTCGTCGGGGTTGTCGATGTTGTCCCACGCGAGTGGGGGTGACCAACCCTCGGCTCGGCCTCGGCCTCGTGCCCGCTCCGATGGTCCGGGGGTCATCTGGACTGCGGTGTAGATGTCGCTGATGGCCTGCCACCGTTCGTAATGCAGGGTGTCGCCGCACAAGCTGTGCGAGAGGGTCGCGGCGCTGATGCCGAGTTGGTCAGCTACCCGCCGTGAGGTCCAGCCGATACAGGCCAGGGCATGGACGCGGCGGCGCGCGCTCAGCGAGCCGACAAGGACCTGGCCGGGGCCGGGAACGTAGGACACCCGCATCACCGCGGCGGCGACCCGGCGGTTGCAGCCCGGATAGCGGCCGTCACGGATACCGGCCGCCGTGGGGACCGTGATGCCAGCACCTCTGGCCACGTAGGACAGAGGGTGGCCTGCTCGGCCGAGCATCAGGACGTGCTCACGGACAGGCCGGGAATCGACCCAGCCGACACCGCGCCCAGACACCCAGAGGTAATCCAGGTAACGACGCTCAGACGGGGTGCGGTTCGGGATGGTGGAGGCAACGTAGTTGCTCATCGTTCAACCCCCGCGATCCGCATGGCCTGCTCGATCAACCGGGCCTGCGTCTGCAGGTTCGACTGATCCGATTCATGCGCTCGGGCCATCGCCTTCGCGTACGTTTCCGCGGCCTTCCCGTCGTCGGCGGACTCCCACAGATTCATGGTGCCGAGCAGGGCGGCGTCGTCCTTCGCCTGTACGGTCCCGGTCGCCTCGCCGCGCAGGTGCGCTTTGCGGGCCTCCAGCATTCGCACCGCTTGTGCGCGCACCAACTCGGCGTCGCGGAGTGCCACCGCTGCGCGGCCGCCACCCCCGTAGAGGGTGCGCAGCTCCTGCACGACGCGGTACAGGTCGAGACCATCCGTGTCGCTCATGCCGCCGCCTCGGGCTGTTGCGGCGGCTGAGCGTTCATCTGCGTGGCCAAGTGTCGGATGAAGTCGCCCAACACGGTCGGGCGATCATCCGCGCTGACCGTCGGCGCGTTGGTCATCTGCACCGACTCGACTTCCTCGAACAACGCCTTCAATTCGTCAACCGTGCGGAGCTTCAACGCCCGCTCGCGGTACTCTCCGATCGTCGGGACCGGCACACCATCTGCCAGCCAGTCGGAGATCGTCGCCGCGAGGTCAACCCCCGGCTTGGACACGACCAACCCCGACAGGGATGAGATCCGCGTCTTGGAAACCGTGAGTCGGTTGTCGTAGTCCAGATCCCCGATGACGTCGAACTCGTACTCGATGCCGTCGCGTTGGATCGGTTTCATGCCGACCTTGCGGGGCTCCTTCTTGCCGCGCTCGTTCTCCTCGATGACGTATTCGGTTTTCGTCCGCAGAGTGGCGATGACGTGACCGGGGTAGGTGATCATCGCGTCGACCATCTTTTTCTCTTCTGGACCGACCACCTTCCAGCCGGAAGTGAACTTGTTCGCGCCGGACCGTTTGTCTACCTGTTCGAGCATCCCGTCTGCACCCATCCAGTAGTGCGACAGGGAGTCGATGAGAACCACCCCGTACCCCGCGCCGGCAGCAACGCCGAGCGCCTCGACCAGCGACAGTGGGGAGAACTTGTCGGGGGTGATGGTGTCGAACGCCCACCCGTTGAGGCCGACGTACTTGCTTGCCGATCCGCGTTCGGTGTCGATGACCGCCACCCGATCCGACAACGCTGTTGCGAGAGTCAACCCGGTGTATGTCTTGCCCGACCCGGAGGGTCCGCACAGGGCGATGCGCGCCTTCGAGGCCTTCTTGGTGGCGGGGGCAAACGTCACGGCGGTCACTTCGCGCCACCTTTGATGGCGAGTGGTGTCTCGATGTTGATGACGCCTTGCCGGATGAGGGTGAGGATCGCGGCACGGGCTTCGGGGGTTTCCTTCCCTACCGACACCACACCGACAGGGACAGTGACCTCGATGCCCGGTGCAAGGGGCTTGCTCCCCGCGCGGTGCGCGGCTTCCGCTTTGAGCAATGCTGCGGACCGCGCCCACTCCGCCACCTCCGCAACGAACGTCAACAGGTGAGGTGCGTGCTCATTGAGAACCGCAGCGACTTCGGGGTCAGGGCCGAACGCTGGGCGTTCGACCACCGAGCCCTCGACGTGCTTGGTCAACCACGCGTCCAGTGCGGCCCGATCGGTGACCCGCCCGACAGGCTTGGGATCGGTCATGGTGACCTTCCCCAGCTTCACATCGCGGCCGTCCACGTCGACGCGGGCGGCGATGGAGTCGCCCTTCTTCATGGTCGCGGTGGCAACGGCTTTCCGGTCCGCGGTGCCCTCACGGACCACGACACCTAGGATTTTTAGGGCGAAGAGGTCCACGGCGATGGACGATGGTGTCGGGGGTGGGCTAGAATCAGGGTGCATCACTGCTGTGATTCCTCTCGGGTTGTCGGTTGGTGGTGTCCCGCCCCACCGGTTGCGCCCGGTGGGGCATTTCTTGTCTCAGGCAGCGGAGTTGTCGCCGTCGTCCTGTACTCCACCAACCAGCCGATCGACCTCAGTGCGGTCGAAGCGGTGGTGTCCGCCTTGCGTGGTGACTGCTGCGGCAGCGAGGCCGATGGACACCCAGCGACGTACGGTGGACGGGTCAACACCACAACGTTGCGCTACTTGAGAAGTCGTGTAAAACGTGACTTGTGACGTCATGCACCGATCTTGTCACGCTGCGCGAGTCGCGTCAAGCGTGAATTACGCGCGTACTACTGACGTGTAATTAAACTGCCCGTGTTGCACGACTTACACGTGGTGTGCCACTATCTCGCACATGACGACACAGGTAGATATCCGCTGGGTTCCACGGGTTGACTCGCTGGGCGCAAGACTCGCTCTTGTGCGGCACACGATGGGGTGGAACATCAAAGAGGCGGCACTGGCCTGCGGCTTACCTCAGGGGTCGTGGCGTGAGTGGGAGCTGAATGGGCGTGATCCCCGCGGCCTCGAACGGGCGGCTGCACGCATCAGTGAACGCACCGGGTGCGATGAGTACTGGCTGATGACCGGAAAGACGAATGGCCCCCACCCGGCGGGACCGGATGGGGGTTCAGAAGGTGGGCCCCGTCGGGCTCGAACCGACGACCTGCGGATTAAAAGTCCGTAGCTCTACCAACTGAGCTAGAGGCCCCAAGGCATTCGCCGGCGCGGCCGGTTGATGCGATTGGCAGCCTAGCGAACAC
>JAABUM010007144.1_pt1 | contig 10483 bp, 12 predicted proteins | sample 5559161 | NCBI WGS metagenome assembly JAABUM01 (sample SAMN10711868, study PRJNA513369) | rock metagenome | isolation source: Antarctica rocks | place: Antarctica: Victoria Land, Siegfried Peak nord | reverse complement strand
CACCCCGGCCCTCTCCCGTAGGGAGAGGGAGCAGGCAGTGGTTCGGGCAGGTGCCTTGAAGCGCCGGAACGCCCTGCTGCTCGCTGCCGCGGCAGCCCTGCGCTCTGCCTACGCGCACGCCGCCCATGACATGCAGGAGGTCGCCCCCGGCATCTGGGTCCGCCGGGGCGTCCATGAGGAGGCGACGGCCGCCAACCAGGACGGCATCGCCAACATCGGCTTCATCATCGGGCGGGACGCCGCCGCCGTGCTGGACCCTGGCGGCAGTCTGGCGGACGGGCAGGGGCTGCGCGCGGCGTTGCGCGCCCGCACGGACCTGCCGGTGCGCTATGTCGTGATGACGCACCTGCACCCGGACCATGTGTTCGGCGCAGCCGCGTTCGTGGACGACAGCCCGGTGTTCGTCGGCCATGCCCGGATGGCGGGAATGCTGGTGCAGCGCGGCGAGTTCTACCGCAACGCCCTGGCCGACGTGCTGGGGATCGAAGCCGCCGGGGACTACGCCAAGCCCGGCCTGCTGGTGCAGGACACCGCCACGCTGGACCTGGGCGGGCGCGTCCTGCAAGTGCGCGCCCACCCGACGGCGCACACCGACAACGACCTTTCCATCCTGGATGCACAGACGGGCACGCTCTGGCTGGGGGATCTGCTGTTCGTGGACCGGGTGCCGGCGTTGGACGGCAGCATCCTGGGCTGGCTGGCCGCGACGGGCGCCCTGCGGGCCGCCCCAGCGCGGCTGGCGGTGCCGGGGCATGGCCCGGCGTCGGTGCCCTGGCCGGATGCCGCCGCCGCGCAGGAGCGTTATTTGGGCGGACTGGTGCGGGACATCCGTGCCATGATCCGCCGAGGCGGCGACATCGAGACGGCGGTGGCGGAGGCCGGGCAAGCGGAGCGCGGCAACTGGCTGCTGTTCGACGACTACAACGGCCGCAACGTCACCATGGCGTTCAAGGAGCTTGAGTGGGAATAGCCCGGCGGCACAGCCGGCATGAGGGGAGAAGCGGACCATGAAGCATGTTGCGACTGCGTTGTGCCTGGGCCTGTTGATGGCAGCACCCACGTTGCCGGCCCAAGCCGAGGAAAGTCCGGCCGAGCGGGCGGAGCGTTGGACGGACCTGAAGCGCGCCGTATTCGGCGAGCGCCCGGTGCAGGAGGGCACGGGCGTGATCGCGCTGGACGCCCCGGCCCGCGCGCAGGACGCCGCCCTGGTCCCGATCACCATCAGCCTGTCCGCAGGCGGCGGCAGCGGGGGCGGGCGGGTCAAGGCGGTATGGGTGCTGGTGGACGGCAATCCCTCGCCGCTGGCCGGCACCTTCAAGTTCGGCCCGGCCGCGGACCCTCGCACCCTGCGCACCCGCGTCCGGGTGGACCAATATACCCTGATGCACGCCGTCGCCGAAACCGAGGACGGCCGGCTGTTCAGCGCCGAGCGGTTCGTGAAGGCGGCCGGCGGCTGCTCCGCCCCGTCGCTCAAGGACCCGCAGCTTGCGATGTCCCGCCTGGGCCAGATGCGGCTGCGCGTCGAGGGGGAAGGGCCGTTGCAGGACGGGGAGGCGTCGTCGGCGCAGTTGCTGGTCAGCCATCCCAACAACAACGGGATGCAGGTGGACCAGGTCAGCCACAACTTCATCCCGCCGCGCTACATCCAGGATATCACCGTGCGCTATGGCGACCAGGTGGTGCTGACGGTGGACGCCGACATCTCGCTGAGCGAGGACCCGGCCATCACCTTCGGCTTCGTGCCGCACGGCGCCGGGCCGTTCCGGGTGGAGGTGCAGGACAGCACGCGGGCGGTGTTCAAGCAGGAGTTCCCGGTGGTGGGGGGGCGAAGCTAGGGGCGCTCAGCAGGGCAACAAGGGCTGGGATGTCGGGGCGCTCTGCAAGCAGGTCATCCAGCGTGAATGGGCATGCCTCGGGCAACGGGCGTGGTCCGCCAGTGTCGTCGGTTGCCGTCCGCGCAAGGTGCAGCGCCTTGGCATACTGATCGGGCAGGCTGATGCGCTGCCGCATGGATGAGGTGAAGCGGTCCCCTGCGTCTGCCAGGAATGCCCCGATCTCGTCATGCCAGTGCGACGCGGCCCGGCTGCCCGGCCATGCGTGCAACTTCAGCAGGTGCAGCATAGCTTGCCGCACCAGGCTGTTGCAGGCGCGCAGTTCCGACAGGCCCACGTCCTGCACCTCTTCGATGACGTTGGGCCAGTCCACATCCTCGTTCAGCCGTTCGCCTGCCGCGATCCGACGCAGCAGGTCGGCCTGACGTTCGGACCAGGCTAGGGCATCGCGTTCATACAGACTGTCGGGCATGGGGCGTGATACCTAGCCACCAAGCTTGGCCATGGGCGTCTCCACATCGGGACGGCTCGCGATCAAGTCGTCCAGGACGAACGGACAGGTTTCCGGAAGCGGGCGCGGCTCGCCCGTGTCGTCCGACCGGCCTCCCGCCTCGTAAAGCGCGTCTGCATACAGGTCGGGAATGTCGAGCCATTGCCGCATGAGGGTGAGAAGCTCCGGCGGGCACTGGCCAAGAATCCTCGCGCCTCTCCGTGCCAGTGCGCCGCCGCCGCGCTCCCGGGCCAGGCGTGCAGCTTAAGGAGATGAACCATTGATTGAACGAGAAGGCTTCTGACCGCACGCAGCTCCGACCGGCCTACGTCCTGCACTTCCTCAATCACGTTGAGCCAGTCCACGTCCTCGTTCACCCGCTCGCCCGCGGCGATGCGGCGCAGCAGGTCGCCCTGCCGCTCCGACCAGACCAGGATGTCACGCTCGTAAAGACCGTCCGGCACCACCTTCCTCCACCAGGGCTGACGACCCGACCATAGCGCCGCCGCCGCCTCGCCGCATCAGCGGCATTGCAGCCCCACCTCTGCCTGCGCCCGGCGCAACTGCTCGGTCCGTTCCTTGGCAATCGGCGTGTCGCGGAACATCGAGCCGCGGTCGCCCAGGCCGCCTTGCTGTAGGCTCAGGACCGTGTTGGCCTGCTCGTAGTCCTCGTAGGGCATCACGTCGGCGATGGTGTCTATGCCGCAGGCGCAGCGCTCCAAGTTCTCGCGCTTGAAGCCGCTGCTGCCCAGGCAGCCGATCACGTAGTCGGCGCGGGCGGCGGTCGGGTAGTCGTGCGCGGGGTGGCGCCCCTCGGCACGGGCAACGGCAGCGAACGCCAGCAGGACGGCGGCGGCAAAGGCGGCACGGATCATGGCTGCACTCCCTGGAAGGTGGTCCGCTGCTCGAACGACGGCGCCGCCATACGTTCGTCCCGCGGCATGTTGATGCGTATCTCGGCGATCATGCCGGGCACCTTGTCCGACAGCGTGAAGGTGTAGGTCTTGGCCTGCACCTGGCTCACGCGCTCCAGCCGCTGCTCGCGCTGGAATGGACGGACGGTCACGACCTGCGCCGCGACCTCCTGGCCGTCCAGCATGAAGGTGCCCGGCGCCACCTCCGAGGCGGAGATGAAGCCCTCGCGCAGCTTGTTGCGGAAATAGGACGTGGACAGGCCGAGCTGTTCCTTCATCTCCGCCACGTCCCGCTCCAAGGTCAGCATCAGCAACGGGTTGCCGCGAAAGTGATCCAGCTCGGGGAACGCGACCCGGCGCGGGCCGGTCAGATAGTCGAACGCCAGGTCCTTACTGCCGTCCGGGTTCACCTGGCGGACATGGACCGCCACCGTGTCCGCGAACCCGGCAGCGCCGTCACGCACATAGGCGTAGCCGAGCGTCCCGGCCCGGGTGACATTCTGCAGGTGCGACGTCTCGAACAGCAGCACCTGCGCCGGGCTGAGCGGGCGCGTGTCCTCGGCTTGCGGCTCTTCTGCCCTGGCCGCAGGCGCTGCCGCACCGGCCAACAGCAGCAAAGCCATTGCGCCCGACCGCATCAGCATCACACTCTTGCTCCGAGGGGACTTGTCGCCAAAGGGGAACGCCATGATCGAATTGGTCCTTATGTACTGCCTGTCCAACAGCCCGGATCAGTGCGTCCAGCCGCGCGAGGTGCGCGAACCCATGGGCAGCCCCATCGAGTGCGCCATGCGGGCGCAGTCCCTGGCGCAGCAGTTCGTCGTCAGCCACCCCAGCTACCGCCTGTCCGGCTGGCGGTGCGAGGTGGACAAGCCGCGGGAATTCCCGGCGTAGCCCCAGTTCCCGGCGCAGCCACGCGCCGGGCCGTGCCGATCAGTAAACCCTGCTCAACAGACCCCGTTCAATAGACGATGACGCTGCGTATGCTCTCTCCGCTGGTCATCAGGTCGAAGCCCTTGTTGATGTCCTCCAGCGGCAGGATGTGGGTGATCAGGTCGTCTATGTTGATCTTGCCGTTCATGTACCAGTCCACGATCCGCGGCACGTCTGTCCGCCCCCGCGCGCCGCCAAAGGCGCTGCCCTGCCAGACGCGCCCCGTGACAAGCTGGAACGGCCGCGTGCTGATCTCCTGGCCGGCGCCGGCCACCCCGATAATCGTGCTCTTGCCCCAGCCCTTGTGGGCGCACTCCAGCGCCTGGCGCATCAGGGTGCTGTTGCCGACGCACTCGAAGCTATGGTCCGCCCCGCCCTTGGTCAGCTCGACCAAGTGGGCCACGATGTCGCCGGTGACTTCCTTCGGGTTGACGAAGTGGGTGACGCCGAACTTCTCGGCCAGCTCGCGGCGGGCCGGGTTGATGTCCACGCCCACGATCATGTCGGCCCCGGCGATGCGGGCGCCCTGCACCACGTTCAGGCCGATGCCGCCCAATCCGAACACCACGACGTTGTCGCCGGGCTGCACCTTGGCGGTGAACAGGACGGCGCCGACCCCGGTGGTGACGCCGCAGCCGATGTAGCAGATCTTCTCGAACGGCGCGTCCTCCCGCACCTTGGCCAGCGCGATCTCCGGCAGCACGGTGAAGTTGGCGAAGGTCGAGCAGCCCATGTAGTGCAGCACCGGCTTGCCCTGGAAGCTGAAGCGGCTGGTGCCGTCCGGCATCACGCCGCGGCCCTGCGTCACCCGTATCTTTTGGCACAGGTTGGTCTTCTGGCTCAGGCAGTAGCTGCACTCCCGGCACTCCGGGGTATAGAGCGGTATGACGTGGTCGCCCTTCTTCAGGGAGCGCACGCCGGGTCCTACGTCCACGACGATGCCGGCGCCTTCATGGCCCAGGATGGCGGGAAACATTCCCTCTGGGTCGTCGCCGGACAGGGTGAACTTGTCGGTGTGGCAGATGCCGGTGGCCTTGATCTCCACCAGGACCTCGCCCTCGCGGGGGCCGTCCAACTGGACGGTCTCGATGGTGAGCGGCTGGCCTGCGGCGTGGGCAACGGCGGCGCGAACGTCCAATGATTGTCTCCGGCTGGTCGGTCTGGGTTGTAAGATGCAGACTAACGCATCGCACCAGCAAATCCAGTGGGCGCAATGATGCTGCACGGATGCTGACCTTTGCTGCATTGCAACATGCAATGGTCGCTTGAACGTGAAATTTTCTTCCGCTGCCCGGCTTGCCGACATTGTGATTGCCTGCATATGCTCCCCACCGCACGTTCAGTTCACCCCGTCGCTCAACTGGGGATTAAGAGGTTTGGGCAGTGCTGGGACGGCCCGGGCGGTTGCGCCGGGCGACGCTGCAACGGCTGCACAAGCAGCCCACAACGGAGGAAATCGGACGTGATGCTCAACCGCAAGATACTGCTCGGCTGCACGATGATGATGGGCATGGCTGCCCTGGCATCGTCGCCCGCCCGGGCCAACGACGAGCTGCTGCGCCTGCAACAGGACAAGAACCAGTGGGTGATGCCCACCGGCAACTACGCCAACCAACGCTACAGCGCGCTCGACCAGATCAATGCCAGCAACGCCTCCAAGCTGCATCCCGTCTGGTCGTTCTCGACCGGCGTGCTGCGCGGGCACGAGGGCGGGCCGCTGGTCATCGGCGACGTGATGTACGTCCATACGCCGTTCCCGAACAACGTCTTTGCGCTCGACCTGAACGACAACGGCAAGGTCATCTGGAAGTATGAGCCGCGCCAGGACCCCAGCGTCATAGCTGTGATGTGCTGCGACACCGTGAACCGCGGCGTGGCCTACGGCGACGGCAAGATCATCCTGAACCAGGCCGACGCGACCGTTGTGGCGCTCGACGCCAAGACCGGCCGCGAGCTGTGGCACGTCAAGAACGGCGACCCCGCCAAGGGCGAGACCATGACGATGGCGCCCATGATCGTGAAGGACAAGGTTTACGTCGGCATCAGCGGCGGCGAGTTCGGCACCCAGGGCCGCTTCACCGCCTACAACCTGAAGGACGGCAGCCTCGCCTGGAATGCCTACTCCGTTGGACCGGACGCCGGGATGCTGGTTGACCCGGTCAAGACGACTAACATGGGCAAGCCGATCGGCGCCAACTCGTCGCTCAGCACCTGGCAGGGCGACCAGTGGAAGACCGGCGGCGGCAGCACCTGGGGCTGGTACAGCTACGACGCTGCGACCAACCTCGTGTACTACGGAACCGGCAACCCCAGCACCTGGAACCCGGCGCAGCGCCCGGGCGACAACCGTTGGTCCATGACCATCTTTGCCCGCGACGCCGACACCGGCATGGCGAAGTGGGTCTATCAGATGACCCCGCACGACGAGTGGGACTACGACGGGATCAACGAGATGATCCTGGCTGACATCAACGTGAAGGGTAAGCCGGTCAAGGCACTGGTCCACTTCGACCGCAACGGCTTCGGCTACACGCTGAACCGCGAGACGGGCGAGCTGTTGGTCGCCGAGAAGTTCGACCCGGCGGTGAACTGGGCGACACACGTTGACATGCAGACCGGCCGTCCGCAGGTCGTAGCGCAATACTCGACGCAGCAGAACGGCGAGGACGTGAACAGCCGCAACATCTGCCCGGCCGCGCTCGGCTCCAAGGACCAGCAGCCCTCGGCCTTCTCGCCGCGTACTGGCCTGTTCTACGTGCCGACCAACCACGTCTGCATGGACTACGAGCCGTTCAAGGTGTCCTACACTGCCGGGCAGCCCTATGTCGGCGCGACGCTGTCCATGTATCCGCCGAAGGGCGAGACCAACCTGGGCAACTTCATCGCCTGGGACGCCGGCACGGGCAAGATCGCCTGGTCCAACCCGGAGCCGTTCTCCGTATGGTCTGGCGCGCTGGCAACCGCGGGCGATGTCGTGTTCTATGGCACGCTCGACGGCTACCTGAAGGGTGTTGACGCCAAGACGGGCAAGGAACTCTACAAGTATAAGACCCCGTCGGGCATCATCGGCAACGTCAACAGCTACACGCACGGCGGCAAGCAGTATATCGCCGTGCTGTCGGGCGTGGGCGGCTGGGCCGGCATCGGCATGGCGGCCGGGCTTGCCAACGACACCGACGGCCTTGGCGCGGTCGGTGCCTACAAGAGCCTGAGTAACTACACGCAGCTCGGCGGCGTGCTGACGGTGTTCGGCCTCGACTAAGGCCATCGCCGGCCACCTTGGAAAGGGTGGCCGGTTGCGGCCTGCAAGAAACGGCCTGCCGGGGCGCCATGGGCGCATCGCAAAGCAGGATCGCCGGCAAACTTTATGTTGCTGCTTGCAATCTCCCCGGCCGTGAGCGGCCGGGGCTGCTCTCGGAGATGCTTATGAGACTCAAGACAGCGCTCGCCCTGTGCGGCCTGGTGTGCGCGGCGGTCGGTGCCGGCACCATCCTACCCCACAATGCCCGGGCGGAGAACGATCCCGTTTATGTCGTGCAGGGTGGCTTGGTGGACCAGCACACCTTTAACGGCTACCGCCGCTACGGCGAGTCCTGCCACCGCTGCCACGGCCCCGACGGCGCCGGCAGCTCCTATGCGCCGAGTCTGACGGAATCGTTGAAGACCCTTGACTACGACGCTTTCGTCAACGTCATCGTCAACGGCCGGCAAAACGTCACCAAGTCGCAGAACAACGTGATGCCAGCGTTCGGCACGACCGAGGATGTCGTGCTGTACATTGATGACATCTATGGCTACCTGAAGGCGCGTTCGGACGACAAGCTGCCGCGCGGCCGTCCCAAGCGCATCAGCACCGATGCGGCGGGTTAGCCTCCTCGCGCTGCCGTCCGTCCTGCTGATCGCCGCAGCGGCGTTGCTGACCCAGCCCGCGGCGGCGCAGAGGGCGGAGCTGGTGTCCCGCGGCGAGTTGCGCGTCTGCGCCGACCCGCGCAATCTGCCCTTCTCCAACGAGGCGAAGGAAGGTTTCGAGAACCGGATCGCCGCCATCATCGGCGCCGACCTCGAACTGCCGGTGTCCTTCGTCTGGTTTCCGCAGGTGACGGGCTTCGTCCGCAATACCCTGCGCGCCCGCGAGTGCGACTTGGTGATGGGTGCCGTTAGCGGCGATGGCATCATGGACAGCACCAATCCCTACTACCACACCGGCTACATGCTGGTGACGCGCACGGCGGACGGCATCGGCGCCACCGGCGTCGGCGACCCGGCGTTGCGCGATTTGCGCTTCGGCGTCATCGCCGCGACGCCGCCGACCGATCTGCTGCTGCGGCACGACCTGATGGACAAGGTGCGCGCCTACTCTCTACGCGTGGACACCCGAATCGCCAACCCGGCGCGGGACATGTTGCAGGACCTGGTGGACAACAAAATAGACGTGGCGCTGGTCTGGGGGCCGGTCGCGGGCTACGCCATCAAGCAGGACCGCCTGCCGCTGACGGCCCGGTTCATCGAGCCGGAGGCCGGGGCGCCGCGGCTGGACTACCGCATCGCCATGGGCGTGCGCGCCGGAGAGCCGGAGTGGCGGCGGCGCATCAACCAGGCCATCGGCAAGCAGGGGCCGGAAATAGCGGCGGTGCTGGCGGACTATGGCGTGCCGCAACTGGACGCGCAGGGCCGGCCCGCGGCACCATGAGGCTTGGGGCATGGATCGTGCTGGCCTGGCTGGGCATGGTCCCGGCCCATGCCGACCCTGGCGTCCCTGTGCCGGACGGCTACCGGCAGGACGACTATCGCGCCCCCGTCCCGGACAGCGTGCCGGGCGGCGAGGTGCTGCACCTGCCGGCGATGCGTGAGCTTGTGGCGCGCGGCGGTGCCGTGCTGGTAGATGTGCTGCCTGCGCCTCGGCGGCCTGACGCCATTCGCCCAGGCAGCCCCTGGCTGCCGCAGCCGCACCGTACCCTGCCCGATGCACTATGGTGGCCCGAGGTCGGGCGCGGGGCGTTGCCGCCTGATATGGAGGCCCGGTTCGCGGAGCGGTTGCGGGCGGTGACGGACGGTGATCCTGCCCGGCTTGTGGTGTTCTTCTGCCTGAACGACTGCTGGATGAGCTGGAACGCCGCCCGTCGCGCGGCGGCGCTGGGTGTCCGGGCGGGATGGTTCCCGGAAGGCGTGGATGGATGGGACGCGGCGGGGCTGCCGACCGTCGCAGTACGCGCGCTGGACTAAGCTGCCCACCATGAAGCACTCTTGGTCCGCGCACTGAACGGTCCGGGCCGCAACCGCTGCCAACGTGCCGCAACGCAGGGGTATCATAGCGGCCAGGACAGGCCCACGCCGCCAGGCGGTGGGCGTGGCTGGGTCGTGGGCGTCACGCGGGCCGGCGCGAACCTTCCCAGGCAGGGCAGCCCAGCTTCCCGGTGCCGAACGGCTGCTCATCCGACATGGCCCCAACGTTCCGTGCATACAACCATCAGCAAATGGCTTATGTACGCCGGACGGTATGGGGTGACACACATGCAGAACGACATGCAGCGGCGCCTGACGGCGGAGTTCTTCGGCACGTTCTGGCTGGTGTTCGGCGGCTGCGGCAGCGCCGTCATCGCGGCGGGGTTCCCGCAGCTTGGCATCGGCTTCGTGGGCGTGTCGTTCGCCTTCGGGCTGACGGTGCTGACGATGGCCTATGCGGTCGGGCACATCTCGGGCGGGCACTTCAACCCCGCGGTGACGCTCGGCCTGTGGTCGGCCGGGCGCTGCGCTAACATCCATGTGCTGCCCTACATCGTGACGCAGGTCGTGGGCGCGGTCTGCGCCTCGGCGGCGCTATACCTGATCGCGTCCGGCAAGCCGGAGTGGGTGCCGGCCGGCTTTGCCAGCAACGGCTACGGCGACCTCAGCCCGGGCAAGTACGGCCTGGTCGCGTGCTTCTTGGCGGAGCTGCTGCTGACGTTCTTCTTCCTGATGATCATCATCGGCACGACCTCCAAGGGCGCGGCCACCGGGTTCGCCGGCATCCCCATCGGGCTGGCGCTGGTGCTGATCCACCTGATCTCCATCCCCATCACCAACACCAGCGTCAACCCGGCGCGCAGCACGGCGCCGGCGCTGTTCGCGGGCGGCGGCCCCATCGCGCAGTTGTGGCTGTTCTGGGTGGCCCCCATCGCAGGCGCCATGATCGCGGGCGTGGTGGCGCGGACGCTGTTCGCTGAAAGCTCGATAGCCGAGACGACCGTGGTGGAAGAGCGGCGGACGGCCTGAGTCTTCTCCCTCTCCCTCCGGGAGAGGGCCGGGGTGAGGGAGGCCGCAAGCGCCGAGCCTCG